>JAAUYD010233182.1_pt1 | contig 12275 bp, 7 predicted proteins | sample 7278101 | NCBI WGS metagenome assembly JAAUYD01 (sample SAMN14350128, study PRJNA611818) | marine sediment metagenome | isolation source: surface marine sediment (0.6m) | place: French Polynesia: Moorea | collected 2018-08 | reverse complement strand
GGCCCAATTGGAGAAGAGCGACAGCACTCAGGTCGTTGTACTGACCATCCCCTCTCTGGAAGGGGAAGTGCTGGAGGAGTTCTCCATCCGGGTGGTGGAGCAATGGCAAATCGGACAAAAGGATGTCGACAACGGCGTGCTTTTGCTCGTCGCTAAAAGTGATCGCAAGATTCGAATCGAGGTGGGGTACGGCCTGGAGGGCAAGCTCACCGACCTGACCGCCGGCCGCATCATTCGAAATATCATGGTTCCTCAATTCAAGATGGGGCAATTTGATCAGGGCATTATCAATGGGGTTTCAGCCATCGTAGCCGCTGTGCGCGGCGAGTTCAAAGCGCCTGTTACGCCTACACGGCAAAGGGGCCGTGGCAGTTCATCACCAGGTGTTCTTGGAATCATCGCCCTGGTGCTATTCCTCAATATGATCGGTCGCGTCAAACGCTCAGTGGGCGCGGTCGCCGGTGGCATCCTGGCCCCGATTGCAGGGGCCGTCTTTTTGAAGACCGGTGTTCTGGCCACCCTGTTGCTCATCCCTGCCGGCGTCATTGCCGGTTTGATCATCGGGGTGCTGGGCGGGCCGCTATCCTTCGGCCACTCGACCTACCGCGGTGGCAGGGGGCATGGCGGCGGATTCGGCGGCTTTGGCAGTGGCGGATTCGGTGGCGGCGGTTTTGGTGGTTTTTCCGGAGGCGGCGGCGGATTCGGTGGTGGAGGCGCATCCGGGGGGTGGTAGAAATTAGTTCAAAGTTCAGAGTTCTAAGTTCAAAGTTTTTCAACAGAAATGAACCCGGCTTTTGAACTTCGAACTCTGAACTTTGAACTTTGAACCCTGAACCCCATCACTGCGGGGTTCAGCAGGGAAGGTCGAATGAAAAACTTGGCCCAATCCTTTTTAGCCGAACAGGATTACCAGCGAATCGATGAAGCGGTAAAGGCTGCGGAGGGGAAGACTTCAGGAGAGATTGTGTGCATGGTCCGACCGGCCAGCTATCATTACCCTTTGGCCAATGTGATCGGGGCCGCGACCCTGACATTGCCGTCGGCTTTGCTTTTGACGCCGGTAGTGGGTGGGTGGTTCTGGTTGGGAACGCAGAACCTCTGGCTCTTTTTAGGTCTTTTCGCCATGATCTTCGTGGCCACTTACCTGCTGGTAAAAAATTGGCCGACGCTCAAACGCTGGTTTATCTCCACCCGTGAAATTAATGAAGAAGTAGAAGAGGCAGCGATCACCCAATTTTTTCGCCATGGTCTGCATAAAACAAAGGATGCCACCGGTGTATTGATTTACATTTCCGTATTTGAACACAAGGTGTGGGTGCTGGCCGACCACTGCATCAATGCCAAACTTGAACAGGATACATGGGACGGCATTGTACAAACCATTACCAGTGGTATCAAAGAGGGTCGACCTGCCAACGCAATTTGTGACGCAATTGGGCAGGTAGGGGATATGCTTGAAAAGCATTTCCCCATCCAGCCCGGCGACACAGATGAATTGAGCAATATCATTATCGCCGATGACTAAGGCGATAAAAAACAGTGGTTAACTGGAACCGAAGTGCCGTCCCGCGACTCCCGGTCCGCTATCGTCGGAAGATCTCTCTTTCTCTTTTCCCTCGGCCGCCTGGTCTGCCCCTTTAATCGTACGCTCCAGCAATGAAATATGGGTTTCGGGCTCCGGAGCCTTTTCCTCGGTAGATTCGTCAGCAGTATCCTTGGGGCCTTCGATCCAAAGCTCACCCGGCGCCATGGGGGCATTAAACTGGTGAGGTGCCGAAACCGTCACCAAATCAGATTCATTACCCAGTTCGTCCACGGCTGTCACGCCGAACTCCACAGGACCGGTTTCCGGTGTGAACTCCTCCACGTCGTCCGGCAGCACCACTTCGGTCACCTTGCCCAGGGTTGCGCAAGGGCTCTCGTAACTTACCTTGTCTCCCTGAGCCCAATAAAGCTTGTACGCTACGACTTGGGGAGACTGGGACTCCGTCCACTGCAATTTCCGTTTCTTAATTTTTGCCACCTTCCACCTCCTTGGATCAATTCAATCATACGCCCTGAAAGCTGCGAAACAGAATATTGTCGGTCTCTTCTTGGTAAATTTCTGCAATGGGGTTGAGACCGATCACTTGGGCAGATTCTTTTTCCTCGTCATCATCGACGATCTCATTGCAAAGCTGTTCTATTTCATTCGCTGCTTTGCTGCCGGGAGCGAACTGCATGACCGATACACCATACTTCATCGCTTCGACATATGCGATCCGCTGACACAATTCCGAATCCAGAATGGTGGTATTGAAACCTTGAAGCGTATCGCGGATCTCTCGCCCGGTTCTGGTGCCGGAAATTTTGCGGTTCACGACAAACTTCACCTCTAATCCGGGGTGCTGCAATCGAACGTTCTCGATCATTTTCAGCGTATCGGTGCAGGCCCAGAGGTCTAACGAACTGGGGCTCACAGGGATAATGGCCAGGTCGGATCGCATCAGCGCATCCTTTGTGGCATCGCTGTTGGTTGGTGGTGCATCAATGATCACATCATCATAGGCTTCGGACAAAGCGTCTATATCCGCTGTGGATAGTGTATTGGGCTGGTGCAGCGTTTCAAAGGCCTGGTTTTCTTCTACCTCATGCCACCTGACCGCACTACCTTGCCGATCCAGATCCACCAAAACCAACCGCCGATTCCGCCTAGCCAAACTGGCGGCAAGATTGATTGCAATAGTCGTTTTACCTACACCACCCTTCTGATTGACAAAACTAATGATCATTTTCAGCTGTCCTCCTCTTCAAGAATTAAGTACAAATGAAGCCTATGTAATAGGAACCCGGCAATGGGCCCAGTTGATGACAGTGGTAAAGGGTGAAATGAATGGCGGGCGTATCGGATTGAGGTGGATCCGATATCCAGATAAAGCCGGCATGAGGTAGTTTTGAGCATTGGAATGCAGCGAGCCGTCTGTTTGTTCAATAGCAGTTGTGAACCGAATGAAGCCGACTTATTGAGTCCTACAAAATAAAAAATGTCAACATCAAAGCCACATCATGTGGTGGAAAATTATCAATTCCATCCAATATATAGTATGCTAGCGTTAGTATTGTGTTACGATATTCGGTAAGTGACACGATACCGGCCAATCCCCTGGACAGCCAGGGTGGATCGACGACCACCCGTAAAACGGGTGGATTGGGATTGTTTTGATGTCCGCGGGCAAGGCTCGCTGCAAAACAATTCCATCAGCGCGTCAATGCATATAGCGCTACAGTTGTAGTCCATCCTCGGGCGAGACATGGCATCTGGATTGAAAACGAACCATGAGCAACAATCCTATCGGTATGGGGCGCTGTACTTGAAAACCCCATAAGGCTCTGTTAGATTTATAAAATGGCCTTCCAGTGGGTTGCCATCTTGCCAAACGTCCTACATCGGAGGAGCGGATGTTAAAATCCAAGGCATTGGAAGTCAATTTAGCCCACACCCAGGTCGATGTGGTCATCGATCCGCAGTATACCTGCCTACAGGAAGTTATGGCCGACTACTACGGACTTTTGGAAAGGCTCGGCATCTTCCTGAGAGAAGTATCGCACCCCTATAAAAACTGGCAATACATCGTCGAAAATGCCCGCGGATTTGCCCTGGATTATTTCCATTTGTTCAAATCTCACCCCAAAGGCCCGGAGGCCGTTGGCCGTCTGCTCAGCTTGTTCTGCGATGCCTTGGAAGCCGACACAGATCGTCGGGTAAAAGTAGATGCTACGGACAATCTGATCCTCTATCTTCAAAAAATCATTACCGCATCTGACGCGTCGTTGGAACGCTTCTATCCCATTATGACGGATACGTTCGAGTATATCCGCCAATTGCCAGGCCCATCCTTTGAACACTTTGTTCGCAGTTTTTATGGAATGAAACGAGTGGCTCAAAGCCTGGCAACCGTCTCGGCTTCTGATGGGCTGGACTATCAAGCCATCAACCATCTGTTGTTCCGATACCATGCGGCCACCTATGACTACTGGCTGAGCGAAGCAGATCCGATGCAGCGATTTCTCACCAAGGCGGAGATTTCAACCCCGCCTGAGGATCTGCCATCCATCTTCGAACCGATCTCCCATCACACCATTAGGTCCCAACAGTCGGAGCTCAAAAATCTATCCGCTACAGAGCAGTGGCAATCTCTACCTTTGCTCGAAGCCATGTTATCACTGAAAGACCACCACCATATCGCCAAGTCCTACCGGCGAATTCCCGATCAATTGATGGATATCGGCAGTCAAAGCAATTCAGGAAATCAATGGAAGGTGATTTTCTTGTTTCAGGCCATGAATATCCCCGGCCTGGCCAATGATCATGAAGACATTCTGCGCGACATCAATCGGACCATCAATTGGCTGATTGCCAATCAGAAGCCGCGTCATGTCCACAAACTGATCCAAAAAACATTCTCTATTTTGAAGGCCCATACAGCGAGGTTTCCATCCACGGCGGTTACCTGTGTGGACAATATGGGACGAGAAATTTTCCAAACCGGCAATCGCGAGCTGATCAACTACTTTATAGATGCGGTGATTGACCTCGGTTTTCAAACACCGAGGATCAGAGGCGTTGGCAATGATTGGCAGATCCAGGCCAATAGCGCCCATATCCAGAATATCCGCACCTGGATGAATTTAATCCGGCTGCAACCGGAAAAGTCCACGCGTCTGCTCTCCAACCTCATCATCCATCTGGCGGTCAGCGGCGTGTTTATCAAAGACACGGATCTATTTGGCAGAGACATTACCCGGTTCTTCAGCAGCCGCATCAATCAGGTGTATAACCTCTGCAAACAGTTGGCACGGCTTTTTCCGGTATATTTCAACGATATCGGCGCCGAGGGCGAGCTTCGCGACATCTCCACGCGACTGGACGAAATTTGCCACCGCCGTGATCCGCTGATTCACTTCCTGCGAAAACAGAGCCACGTCGAAAGCAGCAACCGTATTATCGGTTTCATGGATGCCGTACTGCGGTTTTGGAGCACCCGCGACAAATCCGGACTGGCGCCTTACATGCCCCCCAATATCTTCAACGGTATTGACGACAGCGGCACCTTTATCGATGGTATCCATGCCATCATGACAGACCTTGCAGCTTCGGGATTGGAGATGCCGTCAGCCTTTTTGACGATACCAGCCGAAGACCTGAGGCGGTTGATCGGCAAAACCGACGGCGTCACTGCCATTGACATAGAGCGGGCCGAGCTTTTCGCAGAACTCTACAAGCAGCTCAACAACAAGTACAACCTGAATTTTGTTAACCTCTTACCGTATGTCCGCTCACTTCGACCGGAGGCCTTTCCCGATCTTGATCGGCTTAAAGAGGCGCTGGATGAGCAAAACTTGAAGAGCCGGATCTTCAAACTGTTGGACTATTTGGAAAAGCTCAAAGGGATCATCCTGTCGTCCGAGCGATTTGATATCAGTGAGAATATCTATAAAAAACGGCACTTCACCGTAGATATTCCTTCCATGTACGGCAGCTATCACGAACTGAAATTCGACGCCATGGGATTGACGCTTCGGCTCGAAGCAATGGCGAATGTGCTGCTGGAGGAATTGATCCAGACCGTTGATTTGAGCCTGGTGACAAAAGCGACCTGCTATCAAATCTACGACAGCCTTATGTTGCTGGATAAAGCACTGAAGATCGACGGCATCGATTCGGCAGAACTTGAGCATCATCTGGACCTTCTGGTTCACTCCATGGAGATTCAAGGTTTCAGTTTCACCCAATATCTCGACATCTTCAAAGGCCTTTCACAGGCTGTCAAAAACATTATCAAGGATTACTTCAACAACATCCATGGTGAACACCTAACCCGGATTCTATCGCACCTGCCAGCGGATCAGATTTTGAGAAAATACCATTCAATCAATGGTGTTGACGATCTGGACAAGTTGCATCACCGCGTATCAGAAATCTTTTTGCGAGACCGTATCGCAATGTCTTTGGGGCTGCAGCAACTGGACCTTTTTCTCACCCGTATCCTGAACACCCTCTACCACCAATCCAACAAGCTGCCCAAAGAGAACCTTCGTCGTCTGCTTAATTACGACTCCTTGCGGACCATCACTTCGTTTTCCGACCCCAACGATCTGGCCACTGGCATTATCTATCTGGGTAACAAGGGACTGAACATGATGCGGTTGCACAACTTCGGCTTTCCGATACCGCCCGGATTCATTATCACTACGGAAGTATTTCGCTGCTGGGACATTATCGAATCGTTCAAGCCGGCGCGCGAAAACTTCAAAGAACAGCTCACCAGACATATCGGTAAGATCGAACGTATCACCGGAAAACGATTTGGTGCACCGGAGAAACCTTTAATTTTTTCAGTGCGCAGCGGATCCTCTATTTCACAGCCGGGAATGATGGAAACCTTTCTCGATGTAGGAATGAACGAAGAGATTGCCAAAGGATTGGCCCGTTACTATAAAAACGAATGGTTCGCCTGGGACAGCTATCGCCGGTTTCTGCAATGCTACGGGATGGCCTTGGGTATTCAGCGCAACGATTTCGATGCGATTATTGCCGGTTACAAGCGCCAATGGAGTATTCCATTGAAACGTGAATTCTCCGGGCAGCAAATGCAGCAGGTGTCAAAGGCCTACAAGCAGTACATCGAAGACAAGGGGCATCGCATTCCGGACAACCCCTTCGACCAGTTGCTCGCCACCATACAGGCGGTCATTGAGTCGTGGGATTCGGCCAAGGCCAAAAGCTATCGCAGCATTATGGGCATTTCGGATGATTGGGGGACAGCCATCACCGTCCAGGCCATGGTGTTCGGTAACCTTTCTACACAATCGGGCTCCGGGGTGGTCTTTACGCACAATCCGCGATGGACCGGTCAGAGCGTCGATCTGTGGGGAGACTTCACTTTGGGAAATCAAGGCGAGGATGTGGTGTCCGGATTGGTCAGCACCCTGCCGATTTCCGTCCGACAGCAGGAAATCGAAATGCGCGATACCGACACGACGCTGGAAACCGCATATCCCCAAATATACAGCACCATGCAGCATATCTCACACACGTTGATTTCGGAGAAAGGATGGGCTCCCCAGGAGATTGAATTCACCTTCGAAGGCCCGGCTGCCGACCAACTTCACTTGTTGCAGACCAGGGATATGGCCATCCGAGAGCGCCAGGAGGTGTTTGCTTTCGACCCGGTCGAAAGAGAATCAAGCGTCTATTTGGGGCATGGCATCGGCGTGAGCGGCGGTGCCATGAGCGGCCGTCTGGTCTTTACATTGGAAGAAGTGGAACACTGGCGGAAATCCGAACCCCGCACCCACCTCATACTGGCGAGGGGCGACACCGTCCCGGATGATATCAAGGAGATTCACGCAGCTGACGGCCTGGTCACCGCCAAAGGCGGTGTTACCTCTCATGCCGCGGTGGTGGCGCATCGCCTGGGAAAAACATGTGTGGTGGGCTGCGACAATCTGGAATGCGATGAATCGTCCCGCACCGTGACATTCGCCCAGAAACAACTGGTCTCTGGAGACTTTATCAGTATTGACGGTAGAGAAGGCTCTGTCTATAAGGATAGAATAAAGATCAAAAGAAGCCGGCGCCTGGAGGCTTCACCTTAGATAGGAGACATGAATGACGTCAAACCATCGCGCCCAGAGCGAACTTGCCCTTGGCATTAACGGTTTCGGACGCATCGGAAAACTCATGGTCTGGAATCAGGTGGCCCGTAAATCCTTTAAATCCATCGTGGTCAATATCGGTCGAGGTGCCGGCACTTCCTTGAAGGACATTGCGCACTATGCCGAACGGGACTCAACGTATGGCTCCCTGCACCATTACCTTTTCGGTTGCCAAGCCAGACCGGTTATTGAAGAAATAAATGAGGCCGATGGCACCATGCGCATCGACGGCACGCAGGTCCGGTTTTTGCGCAATGCCCGCAACCCGGCCGACATTGGTTGGCGGTCCGAAGGCGTGCGGCTGGTCGTGGATACGACCGGCCAGTTTCTGGACCCCAATACGCCAGCGGACCAGCCTGAGGGAGCCCTGCGCGGTCACCTGACATCAGGCGCCGAAAAAGTGGTTGTTTCGGCGCCGTTCAAGACCCAAAACGAAGCGTCTATGCCTGAAGATGCCGTGACAACAGTGATGGGGATCAACGCCCATGACTACGACCCGCGCCGGCATAAATTGATCTCCAACGCCTCGTGCACCACCACCTGTTTGGCCCACATGTTCAAACCCCTGCTGGATGCGTATGGAGCCCAGCGCATTCTTTCGGCGTCCATGGCAACGGTTCATGCGGCAACCGGTTCTCAGCAAGTACTGGACCGCCTGCCCAAAGGCGGTAAAATCGACCTGCGCAAGAATCGCAGCATACTGAACAATATTATTCTTACCACCACCGGCGCGGCAAAGGCTCTGGCATTGGTGATTCCCGAGATGAGCGGTATCGGTTTCATTGCAGAGTCGGTAAGGGTTCCAACGAGCACCGGTTCTCTCATCATTCTGGTCTTAAGCCTGCAGGAAGAATCCAGCGGGCGTGCTATTACACGCGAGGCTATCAATGGGGTATACGAGCAGGCTGCACAGAGGGACCCCAACGGGTACCTGAACTTTACCTATGAACAAAATGTCTCCGGCGATATCATGGGCATTCCCAAAGCCGCCGCCATAATTGAAGGGAGCGAAACCCACACCCGCACCGCCGAGTTGACCATTGATTTGACCAAGGTCGTGGGCATCCCACAGCAACTGCTGGAGAGCGTGGAGAGCACCATTATCCGCCCCCAAGTCACCCAGGCGGTGATATACGGGTGGTACGACAACGAAATGGGCAGCTATGTAAATATGCTGGGAGACCGCACCATCAGTGTAGCGGAAGAATTATAACTGTTAATTCGAGGGGGGATACATTCAATGGCTGATCTTCTTTGGCAACCCACAGACACAGAGATACGGGACACCAATCTATACCGTTTCATGGAGTCGGTCAATGAGCGGTTCAACACCCGGTTTGAAGATTACAGCCGTTTGCACCAGTGGTCGGTGGACCACCTGGACGATTTCTGGGCCACCGTCTGGGATTTCGTGGAAATTCAATCGTCCAAACCTTACAAAAGCGTCATCGACGATCCGGTCCGCATGCCGGGCGCCAAATGGTTTCAAGGCGCGGAGCTCAACTTCGCCCAAAACCTGTTGCGATACCGTGACGACCATACCGCCTTGATATTTCGGGGTGAAGACAAAGTCCGCAAAACATTGACATATGCCCAGCTGTATGAACAGGTCGCGCGTCTGTCGGGACCGTTGCGCGACACCGGCGTCCAGGCCGGCGACCGTGTGGTGGGATTCGTGCCCAATATGCCGGAATCGATTGTGGCCATGCTGGCGGCCACCAGCATCGGCGCCGTCTGGTCTTCCTGTTCACCAGATTTCGGCATCAAAGGAGTGCTCGACCGGTTCGGCCAGATCAAACCAAAAGTCCTGTTTACCGCCGACGGTTATTACTTCAAGGGTAAACCCATCGACTCCCTGGCCCGGATCGCGGACATTCTCAAGGAACTTCCTTCCATTGAAAAAGTCATCGTTATTCCCTACCTAAACGACCATCCCGAAATCGGGCATGTGCCCTACGCCGTCCACTATGCGGATTTTCTGGACGACTCTCCCGTCAAGGCGATAGAGTTTGCCCAACTGCCATTTGAGCATCCGCTCTACATCATGTACTCCTCGGGCACAACGGGGCTTCCCAAGTGTATGGTGCAGAGCGCCGGCGGAGTGCTGATCAACCAGCTCAAGGAGCACGTATTGCACACCAATGTGAAAAGGGATGACACGGTTTTTTATTTTACCACCTGCGGATGGATGATGTGGAACTGGTTGACCGCATCCCTGGGGGTCGGCGCCACGCTGATGCTGTATGATGGCAACCCCTTTCATCCCGATGCGGGTGCACTCTGGCAGATGGCAGAGGATGAAAAAATCACCGTTTTCGGCACCAGCGCTGGCTACCTGGCAGCCCTCCAAAACAGCGGCCTCAAACCCAAGGCAGCTTATGATCTCTCCGCAATGAGGGCCCTGCTCTCCACCGGTTCTCCCCTGACGCGGGAGGGATTCGAATTTGTCTACAATGATATCAAATCCAATCTGCAGTTGGCCTCCATTTCCGGAGGCTCGGACCTCAACGGCTGCTTTGCCCTGGGCAACCCGATGGAGCCGGTCTATTCCGGTGAACTGCAGTGCCGGGGTCTGGGGATGAATGTATTTGCATACGATGATGACGGACAGCCCGTTATCAACCAGCAGGGCGAGCTCGTTTGCACGTCCCCCTTTCCTTCCATGCCGATCTACTTCTGGGACGACCCGGACGGCAAGCGCTATCATAGTGCCTATTTCGATGTCTACCCCGGCATATGGGCCCACGGCGATTATATTGAAATCAACGAGCGGGGGGGCGTGATGATTTACGGCCGATCGGATGCAACCCTCAATCCCGGCGGCGTGCGCATCGGAACGGCGGAGATCTATCGCCAGGTGGAGCAGTTCGAGGAGGTGGAGGACAGCCTGGTGATCGGTCAGCCATGGAAGAATGACGTGCGCGTGATTCTATTTCTCAAAATGGCTCAGGGGAAAGAGCTCAGTGAACAATTGCGGGACCGCATTAAAACCGCGATCCGAACGAACGCATCACCGCGGCATATACCGGCCAAGATTCTTACCACACCGGATATCCCCTACACACTGAACATGAAGAAGGTTGAACTGGCAGTCAAGAAGGTACTGGAGGGCAAGAAGGTGCTCAACAAGGATGCGCTGCGCAACCCGGAGATACTGGACTATTTTGACGGTTTGAAAGAATTGCAGGAGGAGTAACCGGTTCTGCCCTGATAGAAGGAGCCATCTCAACATTTTCATTTTGAGATGGCTTGTCATCACTCTTCTTCAAGATCGTGACCATCCAAAAACGTTTTAACCGTTTTCAGATGATAAATAAGGAAACCCAAGATACCAATTCCCACGACAATGCTGCCCCACTTTTTCAGCAAATCGATCTCGATATATCTACTGATAAAGTCAAGCACACCATTGCCCACCAGGGCATAGATTACAATGGATGTTAGCGTTCCGCTGAAAACGATCAAAAAATTGTTGATGGCCCTGTAGTTCAACAGGTAACCGATGATGGCCCCCACCACCGGGCCTGTCATGAAAAAGGGGAACATGACAAACAGGAAGAGACCGATGGCACCGTATCGTTTGACCTTGGTCTTTTCCTTCTGGGCTGTCAACTCTGCCTGTCGAACCGCACTGTGAAATATTTTAGGCTGGATGACATTGCGCATGATCAGCACGATGATACCGTAAGCCACCAATACAATTACGATTTCAAGATAGAAATTGTATAGAATCGTATAAAAAATCGAGATACCGGCGGCCAGGCATGTTGCAATGCCCACCGCTCTTCCGCCCATCAAATGCAACACCGCTGTTGAAGACACTACATGGTACATGCTGGGATCGGTAACAAGAAGGTAGAGAAAATATACGCCTGTAAGCGCCGTCAACAACAGTCCGATGGATAAAATTTTAACCTCTATGAGATCGAAACGTTCACGGATGAGGAACAGCATCTTTCGCATGCCGCGTGTGACCAGGGAGAGAATTTTCTTTACATATATCATCGTGCGTCCGCAGTTCAGTAAGGATCTCGTTCAAGTACTCGGTACTTTGAGTTTCCTTGGGGAATACAATATCGGTAGGGTACGGTCCTGACACGAGGCGCTTGGCCCCATGGTTGCAATGGGCATGATATTCATTCGCTTGGGGTATATCTGATTCCCACCCCAGACGAGAATATCCGTCCGGTGGACATGAAGGTCGATGGCGCCTGAACCAGTTGGTTATCGCAGGCCAAGGACCTTCCCTTTCGAATGTATCCCCTCCATTCAAACGCTTTGTTATACTGTCCCGGCCTTTGGGTGTCAATTGTTTACTTATTCGACAAACACCCCTGAAATTAAACATAACATACTGTTTTTTATTATATAATAAACGTACACAGAGGATCACATCTATTGTATTTGGGTACCATCGAATCGCTGGAGGGATGTTTCACCGGAAAGGTGAGCCAAGGTAAGCGCTTGACACGAACTTGAGAATCAAGCCACCCCGTATCCGGAACGAGATATACGGACCGCGGTAAAACCGACTTTCCTTTCTCAATCTTGGCCCGTCACGCTCCTGTTCTTCAGGT
>JAAUYD010225786.1_pt1 | contig 12277 bp, 11 predicted proteins | sample 7278101 | NCBI WGS metagenome assembly JAAUYD01 (sample SAMN14350128, study PRJNA611818) | marine sediment metagenome | isolation source: surface marine sediment (0.6m) | place: French Polynesia: Moorea | collected 2018-08 | reverse complement strand
GAATGAAACAGACTAGCGCGATGGTCGAGTAGCCGAGCATCCGCTTGATATTCGTTTGCGCGATGGCGACGAAGTTGCCAACCAGGATCGACAGCACTGCCACGAACATGATCATCGTCGACCAGGTCGCGTGCAGGTCACCCAGCGCTTCGACAAGGATGCGTACGATGAGCGCGAGTGCGGCTAGCTTCGGCGCCGACGCAAGATACAAAGCCACCGGCGTCCGTGCGCCCTGGTAGACATCGGGAAGCCACATGTGAAACGGCACGGCACCGAACTTGAAAGCGATTCCGACGATCAGGAATGCGAGCCCGAACCACAATGACATATTGTTGAGTGTCGGATCGCTCTCGAGCGCCGTCGCGATCTCGTTGAAATTCAGCGTGCCCGTCACACCGTAGACCCAGGAAATGCCATACAGCAGCGCGCCTGAGGCAATTGCTCCGAGCACGAAGTATTTCATCGCCGATTCGGCGGCCGTTGCATTGCCGCGATCGATCGCTACCAGCGCATACATCGACAACGCGAGCGTTTCGAGACCGAGATACATCGTGAGCAGTCCATTCGCCGACATCATGATCATCATGCCGAGCAAACCGAACAACCCGAGCAGGTAGTACTCACCTTTGTTGAGATCGTTCGCACGCAGGTAGTCACGTGCGTAAAGGAACGACACCGCGACGAACAACACCGCGCCAAGCTTCAGAATCTGCGAAAACGGATCACTGACGTAGGCGCCATAGAACACGACGCTGCTCTGCTACGGCGCCGTCACATACAAGACGGCCGCTGTGACGGCGAGCGAGGCCATGCTCAACCAAAACGTCGTTGCGCGGTGTTCGTCCTCGACAAACAGGTCGACCATCATGACCACACAGATCAACCCGAGCAGGGTCATCTCCGGTGCGGCTGTAATGTAATCCATCAATTCCATAGTTAGACCCGTCAGAGCTTCGATTGCCCGACCTGGAGCAGCAGCTGCTCGATCGACGTGTTCATCATGTCAACGAGCGGCGCCGGCCATAGCCCCACGATCAGCACGCTGAGCGCCAGTACCGCGAGAACGACGAATTCACGACTGTTGAGGTCCTGGAGCGCAGCCACGTTGTCGTTGGCGACATCACCGTAGACGACGCGTTTGATCATCCACAGCGTGTAGGCCGCGCCAAGCACCAGCGTCGTCCCGGCCAGGAACGCGAACCAGAAATTCGCCTTGAAGCTCGCGATGATCACCATGAACTCGCCGACGAACCCGGACGTCCCGGGCAGACCGGCGTTGGCCATCGCGAACAGGACCATGAATGCCGCGAACACGGGCATCGTATTGGCAACACCGCCATAGTCGGCGATCTGGCGGCTGTGTACACGGTCATACAGCACGCCAACACAGAGGAACATTGCGCCGGAGATCAGGCCGTGCGAAATCATCTGCACCATGGCGCCGGCCATACCGAGACCGGCACCGGTCTCAGCGGCAATCCACCAAACCAGGAACATGCCCAGCGTTACGAAGCCCATGTGCGCAATCGATGAGTACGCGATCAGCTTTTTCATGTCTTTCTGCATCAACGCGACAAAGCCGATGTAGACGACGGCGATCAGCGACAACGCGATCATCATGCCCGAGAAATACTCACTGCCATCGGGCACGATCGGCAGTGACAGTCGAATGAAGCCGTAGCCACCCATCTTCAGCATGATCGCGGCCAGGATCACCGAACCACCGGTCGGGGCTTCGACGTGAGCGTCCGGCAGCCAGGTATGTACCGGCCACATTGGCACCTTGACGGCGAACGCAATCAGGAACGCAAGGAAGATCAGCTGCTGCGCGGCCAGGCTAATCGGCACGTTCATGAAATCGAGCAGGTTGAAACTGTCCGTCTGCAGGTACAGCCAGATGAAGGCGACCAGCATCAGTACCGAACCAAGGAACGTATAGAGGAAGAACTTGAGCGTCGCGTAGATGCGTCGCTGACCGCCCCAGACACCGATGATCAGGAACATCGGGATCAGCATCGCTTCCCAGAACACGTAGAACAGCAGACCGTCGAGGGCGCTGAACACGCCGATCATCAGACCTTCGAGAATCAGGAACGCCGAGAAGTACTGCGCCGGCCGCGTCTTGATCGAATCCCAGCCGGCGATCACCACGAGCGGCGTGATGAATGTGGTCAACAGAATCAGGGGCGCGGATATGCCGTCAACGCCGAGGTAATACCAGACATTGAAGGACTCGACCCAGGGCACCCGCTCGACAAACTGCATGCCTAGCTCTGTGTTGTCGAAGCCGAGGTAGAGCCCGATGCTGGCAAGAAACGTCAGCATCGAGAATGCGAGGGCCGAGGTACGCATCAGGCGCGCTTGCGACGACTTGACGTCTCCACCATCGCCGATCATCAGCAGCGCAACACCGCCAGCCACGGGCAGCCAGATGAGGAAACTCAACAGGTATTTCTCGAACACTGCCTTACCTCACCCAGACGAGCCAACCGAGTAGAACGGTAAGGCCGATGATCATCGCGAACGCGTACGTGTACAGGTAGCCGGTCTGGATATGGCGAATGACACCGGCCAGGCGGCCAACCATGTTCGCCGTCCCATTGACGAGGAGGCCGTCAATGATGAGCTCGTCGCCTTTCTGCCACAGAAACTTGCCAAAGCCACGACCGCCGGCCGCAAACCCCTTGATATACAGATCGTCGAAGTAGTACTTGCGATCCAGCAGATTGTAGAGGCCCTGGACTTTTTTCTGGATCGTGTCCGGAATATCGGGTCGCTTGAGGTATAGAAACCACGCCGTCAGCACGCCAAGCGCCGCGAGGTAAAATGCCGGCGCCGCATAGATATGTGCAACAAGCGCAGCCGGGCCGTGCCAGAACGTCGCCTTGAGGTGCATCAGGACGTCATGCGCCTCGTTCACCACAATGGCATCGCCAAAGTAGCCGTCAAATAGTATCGGTCCCGCCGTGAACCAGCCAATGACCGCGGATGGAATGGCCAACAGGATCAGCGGCACGGTCACGACGGCCGGCGTCTCGTGCAGGTGCGACTTTTCCGCCTCGCTCATGCGTTCTTCGCCATGAAACACGAGAAAGAACATGCGGAACGAGTACAGGGCCGTGACGAACACGCCAAGCAGGACGCTCAGGTAAGCGATCCAGTACACGGCGCCCTGCCCGTGCCAGTGCGATTCCCTGACCTCTTCGATCAGCAGGTCTTTCGAGAAGAACCCGCTCGAGCCGGGGAATCCGATCAGCGCAAGAGAACCGATCAAAGCGGTCCAGTAGGTAATCGGCATGTACTTCCTGATACCGCCCATCTTGCGGATGTCCTGCTCGTGGTGCATCGCAATGATGACCGAACCGGCCGCGAGGAACAGCAGTGCCTTGAAAAATGCGTGCGTCATCAAGTGGAAGATCGCAGCGCTGTACGCCGATGCGCCGAGCGCGACGGTCATATAACCGAGTTGCGACAGCGTCGAGTACGCAACGACACGCTTGATGTCGTTTTGCACGATTCCGAGCAAGCCCATGAAGAACGCGGTAATCGCTCCAATGACGATCACAACGGCAAGCGCCGTGGTCGACATTTCAAACAGCGGTGACATGCGCGCAACCATGAAAATGCCGGCCGTGACCATCGTCGCGGCATGGATCAGCGCCGAGATCGGTGTCGGGCCCTCCATCGAGTCCGGCAGCCACACATGCAGCGGCGCCTGCGCCGACTTGCCCATAGCACCGATGAACAACAGGATGCAGACCACGGTCATGGCATTCCACGGCATACCACCGAAGATCTCGATCTCCTGCGATGCGATGGACTCGGCCTGACCGAATACCGTCGCGTAGTCGAGTGAACCCGTGAACAACACGACGCCGGAGATGCCGAGAATAAACCCGAAGTCACCGACGCGGTTGACGAGAAACGCTTTGAGATTGGCAAAGATCGCCGACTCACGCTTGTACCAGAAACCGATCAGCAGGTAGGACACGAGGCCAACCGCTTCCCAGCCGAAGAACAGCTGCAGGAAGTTGTTCGACATCACGAGCATCAGCATCGAGAACGTGAACAACGAGATGTAGCTGAAAAAGCGCTGGTAGCCGGGATCGTCGTGCATATAACCGATCGTGTAGATGTGGACCATCAATGACACGAACGTCACGACGCACATCATCAGGGCGGTCAGGCGGTCGACGAGGAAACCGACCTCCCTGCGCAGACCATCGGTCACAGCCCACGTGTAGACGCTGATATTTTCCGGCTCTGCCCCACCCCAGAACATGTTCTTGAGCACGACAAACGACAGTACGCAGGAAATACCGACGCCGATGATCGTCACCCAGTGCGCTCCGGCGCGCCCGATCTTGTGCCCGGCCAGGCCGGCGATGATCGCGGCCAGCAGCGGCGCCAATACGATGATGAGATAGTACTGGTACATGTCAGCCCTTCAGCGTATTGAGTTCCTGAACCGCGATGGAGCGTCGGTTGCGGAACAGCACAACGAGAATGGCGAGGCCGATGGCAGCCTCGGCCGCCGCAACCGTCAGAATGAAGAACACGAACACCTGGCCGGTCTCGTCGCCGAGATAGCGCGAGAACGCTATGAAGTTCGTATTGACTGCCAGCAACATGAGCTCGATGCACATGAGCAGCAGAATGAGGTTCTTGCGATTGATGACGATGCCTGCGATCGACAGTACGAACAGCATCGCGGCCACGGTCAGGTAGTGCTGCAAACCGATCATTGTTTCTTCTCCGCGTCCATCTTGACCACGCGGATGCGGTCTTTCGCACGGACGGAAACCTGCTTGGCGATGTTCTGGACCTTCAGGCCTGGACGCTTGCGCATCGTCAGCGTGATCGCCGCAATAATCGCGAGCAAAAGTATGACCGCGGCGATCTCGAAGGCGTAGACGTATTCGGTGTACAGCACGGCGCCCAAAGCCTCCGTATTGCTGTAGCCCTCAGGATTCGGCTTGAAGCCGCTCTCGGCCGCCGGCATCTGGCTACGCAGCCAGATAACGTTGATCAGCTCAACCGCCATGATGAGTGCAAGACCGATCCCGAGCGGTGCATAACGTGTGAGCCCGCGCTTGGCGGCTTCCACATCCACCTCGAGCATCATGACGACGAACAGGAACAACACCATCACCGCACCGACGTACACGAGCACGAGCACGATCGCGAGGAACTCGGCCTCGGCCAGCAACCACAGAATCGCCGCATTGAAAAAAGTGAATACGAGAAACATGACCGCGTGCACCGGGTTCCGTGAGAACACGACCCCGAGCGCGCCGAAGAGCATGACCGCCGCGAACACGTAGAAGACTATCGAATGCAACATCATTGCCTTGCCTTACCGGTACTTCGCATCGGCTGCCTTATCGGCCGAGATCATAGCATCGTACTTGTCGCCGACGGCCAGCAGCTTGTCCTTGGTCATGATGTTCTCGCCCGGCGCCTCCATGTGGTATTCGTGGAGACGCGTCTCGACGATCGCGTCGACCGGGCAGGCCTCTTCGCAGAAGCCGCAGTAAATGCACTTGAAAAGATCGATGTCGTAGCGCGTCGTCCGGCGCGTACCGTCTTCGCCGACGCCCGACTCGATCGTTATAGCCAGCGCCGGGCATACGGCCTCGCAGAGCTTGCACGCAATGCATCGTTCTTCGCCGTTCGGATAGCGGCGCAGCGCGTGCAGGCCACGGAAACGATGTGACTGCGGCGTCTTCTCTTCCGGATACTCGAGCGTGACGCTCTTGCGGAACCAGTTCTTCTGCGTGACCTTGAGGCCCTTGAGCAGCTCCCAAAGGGCGAATGTCTTGATGTAGCTGATTACTCGATTCATCGTCTTATTGGCCCACAGTCTTAGGCGCCCACCACTTCCCAGGGGCCGACCTGGAACCACGCCATTGCACCTTCGACGGCGATCCAGACAATCGTTACCGGGATAAACACTTTCCAGCCAAGCCGCATGATCTGGTCGTAGCGGTAACGCGGAAAAGTCGCGCGGAACCAGAAGAACAGATACATGAAGAAGCACATCTTGATGAACAACCAGTGCAGTCCACCAGCCGTCAACCAGGCCAGCCAGGAGATGTCATTGAGGAAGGTCCAGCCTTCGAATGGCGACGCCCAGCCGCCGAGGAAAAATACCGCCGTCAGCGTCGAGATCAGGATCATGTTGGCGTATTCGGCGAGGAAGAACAGCGCGAATGCCACGCCCGAGTACTCTACATGGAATCCCGCGACGATCTCCGACTCGCCTTCTGCGACGTCAAACGGCGCGCGGTTGGTCTCGGCAACTCCGGCAATCCAGTAGACGACGAACAGCGGGAACAGCGGCCACATGAACCATTGACTCATGCCCCCCGCCTGTTTGGCGACAATATCGCCTATGTTCAGGCTGCCGCCCGCCATCAACACGCCAACGAGGGCGAACCCCATCGCTATCTCGTACGCGACGATTTGCGCCGCCGAGCGCATGGCACCGAGCAACGCGTACTTCGAGTTGGTCGCCCAGCCGGCGAGAATGACGCCATAGACGCCGACGGAGGTCAGCGCCAGCACATACAACAGACCGGCATTGATGTCCGCAATCACGAACCAGTCATTCATCGGGATGACTGCCCAGGTCGCCAGCGCCGGCGTCAGGGACAGCAGCGGTGCGATGACGTACAGGAACTTGTTCGACTGCGACGGAACGATTACCTCTTTGATGAGGAGTTTGATGACGTCCGCGAACGGCTGCAGAACTCCGTTCCAGCCTACCCGGTTGGGCCCAACTCGTGCCTGCATGCTGCCGATGACCTTGCGTTCGAAGTACGTCGAAAACGCAACGCACAGAATCACGGCGACAGCGACAATCAGGATCTTGAACAGCGTCGTCGCCAGGTATTGCACGAGCGGCGGCCACGTATTCCAGAAGTCCACGACAAACTGCGGAATCAGCCCTGATATGAACTCGAGCATCAGGCGTCTCCCTCACCGGCCGCGCGGCGCGCTGCGGGGGTACGCTGCAGGGCTCTTGCACGACGTACGAGCGCGTCCACAGAGTAGAGCGGCGTATCGACGTCCGCGATCGCCTTGTCTTCGCCGTTTGCACGCGTGTCGACACCCGAACCGGCATAACTGGACGGTTCGATGTCACCGAGCGCATCGCGGCATTCCGCCAGCACGTCTTCGCTCGTCACGTAGTCGAAGCCATCGGCATCAATGAGGTTGCCCAGCACGCGCAAGACCTTCCAGGCCGGGCGCGCCTCGCCGACCGGGCTGGCAACACCGCCGAAGCTCTGCCAGGTCCCTTCCACATTGACATACGTACCCGCGGTCTCGGCGAACGTACCCACGGGAAGCAACAAGTCAGCGGCTTCGAGCAACGCGTCTGAGACAAAGGGCGTCAGGGCAATGACAAACTTCTGGTTCTTGAGCTTGCCGACCGCGCCGCTCGCTGCATGTATGTCCGCATCCGGCTCGATGCCGAGGAGCAGGACCGTATCCAGCGTCTCGTCGAGCATCGCGCCGGCATGCGCACCGTTCCCCGGCAAGACACCCGCAAGGCTCAGCCCGGCGCTGTTGGCACCGGGTGAGAGCGTACCGAGCTTCGCACCCGCCTTGTCGGCAATCCCCGCCGCCAACGCACGGACCGCGCTGAATGCGCCATGGCGCCCGGCGATGTTGCCGAGCAGCACGAGCGCGTTGTCCGCCTTCGCGAGCTTGTCGATGACCGGCTGCATGCCATCGCCCGAGAGAAGCTCGACGAGCCCGGCGCCTGACAGATACTGATCCACGTCGAAGAAGTACTCGTACTCCTTGCGATTGACGAAGCTCACGCTGGCGCCGCCGAGTGCCGCTTTGCGGATGCGATGCGCCAATATTGGCGCTTCGTCGCGAATATTCGAGCCGATCACGAGGATGGCGTCCTGGTCCTCGACGTCGGCGATACTGCATCCCAACCATGGAAACGCAGGATCCTGCGCCTGGTCCGAAAAGTCGCGACGCTCGATGCGATGATCGAGATTCGACGTGCCGAGATGCTCGGCGAGCCGGCGTAACAGATGGCCCTCCTCGACCGTTGCGCTGGGCGAGGCCAGCATGCCGATCTTGCTACTCTCCTTGAGCGCCTCCGCCGCGGTTTCCAGCGCTTCCTCCCAACCGAGCTCGCGCCACTCACCGCCTTCCCTGACGCGCGGCGTGTCCAGGCGGTCGGCCGCATAGATGGCTTCGTAGCTGAAGCGGTCGCGATCGGCAATCCAGGTCTCGTTGATCGCTTCATTGGCGCGCGGCACGATGCGCTTGACCGTGCCACGCAAGACGTGGGCAAACAGGTTCGAGCCGACGCAGTCATGTGGCGAGACGGTCGCGTGCTGTGTCATCTCCCAGGAGCGTGCACTGTAGCGATACGGTTTGTTATTCAGCGCGCCAACAGGACACAGGTCAATGATGTTCGCCGATAGCTCGTGATCGATATTCTGCTCGACGTACGTCGAAATCTCGACGTTCTCACCACGCAGCGTCGTGCCCAGTTGCGGCTTGCCCTGGATCTCCTCGCCAAAGCGCACACAGCGAGTGCAGTGAATGCAGCGGGTCATATCCGTCGAGACGAGTGGCCCGATGTCCTTGTCTTTCACGACGCGCTTGCCGTCGTTGTATCGGGACACGTCGCGGCCGTAGCCCATTGCGAGATCCTGAAGCTCGCACTCACCGCCCTGGTCGCAGATCGGACAGTCGAGCGGATGATTGATCAGCAGAAACTCCATCGTCGCTTTCTGCGCCGCGATCGCCCGCGGTGACTTGGTGAAGACTTTCATGCCTTCATTGACAGGCTGCGCACACGCCGGAATGGGCTTCGGCGCACCCTCGATGTCGACGAGGCACATGCGACAGTTGGCCGCCACGCTCAGTTTCTCGTGGTAGCAAAAGCGCGGCACGTAGGCGCCAATGTTGTCCGTGGCCTCGATAACCATCTGGCCCGGACGTGCCTCCACCGGCTTGCCGTCAACCTCAATGTTTACGATGTCGTCACTCATAGCCGTTATGCCGCCGCGTCCGGCGCATCGTCGATGATGCTGCGGCCGTTGTTGCGAACCATGTACTCGAATTCATCGAAGAAGTGTTTCAGGAAACTCTGCACCGGCCATGCGGCAGCATCACCGAGTGCACAAATCGTATGGCCTTCGATCTTGTTCGCAACATCGACGAGCTTCTGCAGATCGGCCTCCTCGCCACGCCCCTCGACAATGCGCGTCAGCATCCGGTACAGCCAGCCGGTACCTTCGCGGCACGGCGTGCACTGACCGCAGGACTCCGCCATGTAAAAGCGCGAGATTCGGCGCAGCGTTTCGACCATGCAGGTTCGGTCGTCCATGACGATGACGGCGCCGGTACCGAAAGACGAGCCCGCCTGCTGCAGCGAGTTGAAGTCCATTTCGCATTCCATGATGACGTCGGCGGGCAGGACCTTGCAGGACGAGCCGCCCGGAATCACGGCCTTGAGCTTGCGGCCTTTCCATACACCGCCGGCGAAATCCTCGAGCAGTGTCTTGAACGGGATCCCCATCGGCAGTTCGTAGTTGCCGGGCTTCTCGACATGGCCGGATATCGAAAACTGCGCGGTACCGCCCGACCCTTCCGGACCCAGCCCGGCGAACCATGCTGCACCGTTGCGGATGATAGACGGCACACTTGCAATACTCTGCGTGTTGTTGATCGTTGTCGGCTTGCCGTAAAGCCCGTAGTTGGCCGGGAACGGCGGCTTGAAGCGTGGCCGGCCCTGCTTCCCTTCCAGCGACTCCAGCAGTGCGGTTTCTTCGCCGCAAATATAGGCGCCCGCGCCAATAAAGCCGTGAATCTCGATATCGATGCCGCTGCCTTTGACGTTCTTGCCAAGCAGTCCCGCGTCGTAAGCTTCCTTGACGGCCGCCTCGAAACGCGGGAACGGCTCGTCCATGAATTCACCGCGCATGTAGTTGTAGGCCACCGTCGCACCCATCGCGTAAGCCGCAATCGCCATGCCTTCCACGAGACTGTGCGGGTTGTAGCGCAGAATTTCACGATCGTGGCAAGTGCCGGGCTCCGACTCATCCGAATTGACGACGAGGTACTTCTGGCCGTCGTAGTTCTTCGGCATGAAACTCCACTTCAGACCGGTCGGGAAGCCCGCGCCGCCACGGCCGCGCAGACCCGAGGCCTTGACCTCCTCGATCACCTCCTCAGGCGTCAGCTTGCCGGCGAGAATCTTGCGCCAGGCTTTGTAGCCATCGTGTTTCTCGTACGTCGCGAGTGTCCACGACTCCTCGGAACCGAACGTGTTGAAGCAGACGAGGTTTTGTTCGTACGTCATTACTCGAGCCCGTCCAGGATTTCGTCGACCATCTCGGCCGAAAGGTTCTCGTAATACTTGTGATTGACCTGCATCGCGGGAGCGCCGACGCATGCCGCGATGCACTCCTCTTCGCGCTTCAGATAAATGCGACCGTCGTCAGTGCTCTCGCCAAGCTTGATTCCGAGCTTGTTCTCGACATGATCGACGATGTCATTGGCGCCGCGCAGCATGCAGGAGATGTTCGTACATATAGACACCTCGTTGCGTCCGCACGGGGTTGTCTGGAACATCGAATAGAATGTCGCCACCTCGTAGACCTGGATCGTCGGCAAGTCGAGATAATCGGCGACGGCGTTCATCTGTTCGGCGGTCAGAAAACCGCTGTTCTCGTGTTGCACGAGATGCAGTGCACGAATTACGGCGGAACGCTGCCGGTCAGCCGGGAACCGGACCTTCCAGGCGTCGATTTCGTCTTTCACGTGGGTGGACAATTCGTAGCTCATCGGTCGACCTCACCGAAGACGATGTCCTGCGTGCCGATGACGGCAACGACGTCGGCCAGCATGTGCCCTTCCACCATTTCCGACATGGCGGACAGGTGCGCAAAGCCCGGCGCACGGATCTTGAGGCGATACGGTTTGTTCGCGCCATCCGACACAATGTAGATGCCGAACTCGCCTTTCGGATGCTCGACGGCCGCGTACGCCTCACCTTCGGGAACGCAGTAGCCCTCGGTGAACAGCTTGAAGTGATGAATGAGCGACTCCATGTCGTCTTTCATCTCGACCCGTGTCGGCGGTGCAACCTTGCGATCGTCGGCGATCACGGGCCCCGGATTGTCGCGCAACCAGTCTATGCACTGCTTGATGATGCGGTTCGACTGGCGCATCTCTTCAACGCGCACCAGGTAGCGGTCGTAGCAGTCGCCGTTGCGGCCGATCGGGATATCGAAATCGAGCCGATCGTAAATCTCGTAGGGTTGTTTCTTGCGCAGGTCCCACGCCACCCCGGAACCGCGCAGCATCGGACCGGAGAATCCTAACTGCATGGCTCGTTCAGGGGACACAACGCCGATGTTGACGGTGCGTTGTTTCCAGATGCGATTGTCAGTCAGGAGCGTCTCGTACTCGTCGACACAACCCGGGAAGCGCTCGGTGAACGCCTCGATGAAGTCGAGCAGCGATCCCTCGCGGGCGGCGTTCATGCGCTCCAGTTCCTTGCTGCTGCGGAACTTCGACTCCTGGTATTTGGGCATGCTCTCGGGGAGGTCCCGATAGACACCGCCGGGGCGGTAGTAGGTCGCGTGCATGCGCGTTCCGGAGACCGCCTCGTAACAGTCCATCAGATCCTCACGCTCGCGGAAACAGTACAGGAACATCGTCATCGCGCCGATGTCGAGACCGTGGGCGCCGAGCCACATCAGGTGATTCAGGATGCGAGTGATTTCGTCGAACATGACGCGGATGTACTGTGCGCGCTCCGGCACATCGGTGCCGAGCAGTTTCTCGATCGCCATGACATAGGCATGTTCATTACTCATCATCGACACGTAGTCGAGACGATCCATGTAGCCGATGCTCTGGTTGAACGGCTTCGATTCGGCGAGCTTCTCGGTGGCACGGTGCAGCAGACCGACGTGCGGGTCGGCCTTCTGGATGACCTCACCCTCGAGTTCGAGGACCAGGCGCAGTACGCCGTGCGCCGCAGGATGCTGCGGGCCGAAGTTCATCGTATAGCTCTGGATCTCAGCCATTGTTGGCGTCCTTGAGGTCGGCCGAGTAACGGTTGTCGTCCCGGATTACGCGCGGCACGAGCGTGCGCGGTTCGATGCTGACGGGTCGGTACACGACGCGACCCTCTTCTTCGTCGTAGTGCACCTCGACGTTGCCGGACATCGGGAAGTCCTTGCGGAACGGGTGCCCGATAAAACCGTAGTCCGTCAGGATGCGGCGCAGG
>JAAUYD010244706.1_pt1 | contig 12278 bp, 7 predicted proteins | sample 7278101 | NCBI WGS metagenome assembly JAAUYD01 (sample SAMN14350128, study PRJNA611818) | marine sediment metagenome | isolation source: surface marine sediment (0.6m) | place: French Polynesia: Moorea | collected 2018-08 | reverse complement strand
GACAGCTCGATGCCGGTACGGGCGGCCCATTTGCGTGCTTCCTGGCTGAGGGCGTGGCCGAGGGATTTATTTTGCTCCAGCACCTGCGGCCGGAGATCGTGGACCACTCCCCGCGCCTGCCCCAGCCCGTCGCGCGCGACCGCTTCGGCCTGCTGAACGTGAAAAGCGATTTTTTGTGGATCGCCATCGGTAACCTGTCCGACAGCTTCCAAATGAGTGATCACGCCGATAAACGATTGAGCCAGCGTGTCGTGAATGTCCCGCGCCAGTCGTGAGCGCTCTTCTAGGCGAGCCTCCCGCCGCTCCGCCGCAACCAGCTCATCCTGGGCCTTTTGCAGCTGAGCGACCAGGTCGCGGCGCTCGGCGCTTTGCTGAATAATCCCGTCGATCCAGAGGCCAAAGGCGATGCTGACCGCACCCATGACCCCAAACAGGATCAGCGACTGCCAGCTAATCCCAAAGGCATAAATCTGGGGAATAGCAATCGCCAGGGTCAGGACAATATTAGCCACCCAGGCCAGACGGCGCGGCAGCCCGGTATTGACCTGGCTAAAGAGGGAAAATAAATGGATGTAAAAAACCGGCGAAATATAAACGAGAATGTAAAAACAGGCGATCTGGAGGGCAAAAATGATCGCCGTGGGAATCCAGCGCCGCCGATAGTCACCATCAAGACGATAAATATAGAATACCACCGCCTGGGATATCCCGATTACGGCCGACAAGCCCCAAATCACCGGCCGGTCCGCGGCCGTGGTTGCGCTATCAAACAGCGCCCCAAAGACGGAAGCGGCCAGCGTGGCGTAGTAGGATATGATCCAGATCCAGCGAAATCGTTCCCACGCATCTCTGGGGTTTTTAACGGGTTCACTCATGGCCATCTTATTGTTCCAACGGATAGAGCAGATGTCAATGAACGGCTGTCTCAGACGAGGTTTATTACTCCCACTGAAATACCAACGATCCTACCGTAATCCCCACGACACTCATTCCCAGTAACATCGCGACCGATCCGGTTTCCCAGCCGCTGCCAAACCAAACCGCCTGCAGCAGTTTGACCACGTGCGTCAGCGGGAGCCAGCTGCTGATCTGCTGTACCCCTTCAGGCATGATGTTCAAAGGCAATGTGGCTCCGGAAAGAAACATCATCGGTAAAAAAGCGACCTGGCCGACGACCTGGGCAACACGGCCGGTTTGAGCCACACCGGCAATTAAATAACCCACCGCAAAAAATGCGATCGTACTCAGCGAGAAGGCGGCCAGCACGTCGATCCACCGGCCGCCAAAGCGCAAATCAAAAGCGAAAATGGCAATCACGATTAACAACATCATTCCCAGGAAAGCAATGACAAAGTTGACCAAAATGTCGGCCGCCAGGTAAACGGTAGACGGCATGGGTGTAGCCATAAAACGACGCAAAACTTTTTGTTCGCGATTGTTGGCCGTCGTCACCGGTATCCCAATCAGACCTATGGTGCCGACAATAATGGCGGTTAAACCGGGCACCTGGCTGTCAATGTAGCCAAAACCTCCAAAATTCGGGTTGGGATCGTTGCCAAAAATCGCCCCGTACATGACGAGAAGCAAAACCGGGAAAGCAATGGTGAAAAAAAGGGCGATCGGTTCCCGGAAAAAAAGTTTGGCCTGAATCAGGGACATCTGTATATATTTGTTCATTTGTTCTCCACATTTGACCGGCCGGTCAATGAAATAAAAACGTCCTCCAACGACGGCCGGTGAATTTCAATGTTCGATGGGGTTATCCCCATCTCATGCAGCCTTAAAACCAAATTCACGAGCAAATCTCCAGCCCCTTGAACCTCAATCTTGCTGCCGGAAATGGAAACGGCGCGCACCTGCTCGATTGTTTGTAAATCAGCCGGGTTGATCGGTAAATCGACGGTAAAGATAATGCGCTGTTCATCGCTCAGCTGATTGACCAGGGCGGCCGGCGCGTCCAGGGCAATCAGCCGGCCGTGATCGATAATCGCCACCCGGTCACACAACATTTCAACCTCATCCATATAGTGAGTGACCATCACCACGGTTTTCCCTTCATCGCGAATCGCCTGCACCAATTCCCACGTTTCTCGACGCGCCTGGGGATCAAGGCCGGTGGTAATTTCATCGAGAAAGACGATTTCCGGATCGTTTATCAAAGCCAGAGCGATAAAAAGCCGCTGTTTTTGTCCACCGGACAGCTTCCCAAAAAAGGCGTGGCGCTTTTCGCTTAATCCCCAACGATCGAGAAGCGGTTCCCAGGGAACCGTCTTGTCATAAAACGAAGAGAATAGGTTGAGCACTTCCCAAACCTTGATGCGCTCAGCCAGCTGGGTTTGCTGAAGCTGAGTACCGATGCGCTGCGCCAAAGCGGGCCGGTCATTCTGGGGGTCCAATCCCAATACCTGCACCTCTCCTTTGTCCGGCCGCTTTAAGCCGATCAGCGATTCAACCGTGGTGGTTTTACCGGCCCCGTTGGGGCCCACAATGCCAAATATTTCACCCCGCTGCACCTCAAATGAGACGTCATCGACAGCAACAATATCTCCATACAATTTGCCAAGGCGATTAACTTCAATCACTTTTTCCATCTTTGATTCCTAATCATGTGCTGGTTGTCTAGGGGAATCTTAGCGGTAAAATGGGGAATGAGGATCGGGGGAACGGGGGGTTTTGGCGGACTGAATTGGTTGATTTTGGCCTCAACCATCTGTTAAAGAAAATCAACCAAATGGTGGATTGACATATCATTTGAAATCGCTCTGTAACCAAACAAATGCTTTCAAAACAGGTTGATTCTGGTTTTCAAGAAACCCATATTTCTTTATACTAATGAGACACTTTCCAAATTTAGCTTCGCAAATTTGCATGCTGGTTAAGGATCCCTATTAAAAGCCAGTCGCGGATTTCACAGATTAACTCGGATTTTTCTCTTGCTCGTTTGAAGCTCTGTGAAAATCCGTGTTAATCCGTGCCTTTTTTAACAAATCTTTATGTAAACTACTTAAAAAGGCCATCAATCCCTCAATCCCGCTCAAAAGTAATCACGCTCCCTCGGTTGGGAGGAAGTAATAAATGGACAAAAATCTCGCTCAGCAATACGGTTATGAACCACCTATTTCACTCCTTTTAATGGCCGGAGACGTAAGGAAGGATAAGGGATGGCGTAATTATCAAGAGGATTACGGATTTTCGGAAACAGATATTCCCGAATTAGTCCGGATGATATTAGACGATAACCTTTACTGGGCGATGAGCGATAAAATTGAAGTGTGGTCACCCATCCACGCCTGGCGAGCCCTTGCCCAAATGAATGCCCAGGAAGTAATTCCACCCATGCTCAAGCGGCTTAACGAGCAAGATGATGAGGAGGAAAACAACTTTGATGACTGGATCGGCTCAGAAATCATCGCCGTTAGCTCCAAGCTTGGACCGCCCATCCTGCCTAAACTCAAGGGCTTCTTGGAGAACCCTCGTCACAACAAATGGGGACGGGCCGAAATAGGGGAATGTATCGAAAGAATCGGGCAGCAATATCCTGAAAGCCGGGATGAATGTGTCGCCATTTTAATGGAGCAGCTAAAAAAATTCAGCCGGCAAAAAAAACATTTAAACGGGACGCTCATCAGCAACCTGGCCGCCCTCCAGGCTGTTGAAGCGGCCGATCTGATAGAAAAAGCATTTGCGGTCAACCGCGTCGACCTCGCAATTGGTGGTGATTGGGAAGAAATTCAAATTCAGCTGGGATTGCTGGAAAAACGGATCACACCCCCTCCCAAACATGGCTGGCTGGATTTTCAGCTGCGGCAGGAAGCGAAAGAGAAAAATCCGAAGGCCCAAAGTGACGATCGTCCTTTTGGGTGGACAGCTGCAGAAATAACGCCAAAGAAGCGATCCAAACCGGTCAAACGGCTCAAAGGGGGTAAAAAGAAGTCAAAGAAACGCCGATGAGATTATCCCTCTTTAACGCTCACGGTGTCGATCAAAATTTGAGCAATGCGGGCTGATTCGCTGGTCAAACGGGGTAAATATTGTGATTAATTTAAATCTATCAACCTCTCAGCTGGCTGAAGGGATTCGCAGCGGCGAGATCACTTCCCTGGCGCTGACCAAGGCCTGTCTGGCCCGCATCACCACCATCAATCCCCCGCTCAATGCGGTGGTGCAGGTTGATCGTGAGCAGGCCCTGGCTCGGGCGGCCGCGGCCGACGAGGCCCTCTCCCGCGGTGAATCGTGGGGTCCGCTGCACGGGGTACCGTTTACCATCAAAGATTCGTTTGACACGGAGGGCATCATTTCCACCTGGGGCACACTCGGCCGGGCCAGCTTTGTTCCCAAAGAGGACGCCACCGTCGTTAAACGGCTCAAGGCGGCCGGGGGAATTCTGCTCGGCAAAACCAACACCCCGGAGTTCACCCTCTCATTTGAAACCGACAACCCGATTTACGGCCCAACATTTAACGCCCACGACCCTTCGCGCATGCCGGGCGGGAGCAGCGGCGGGGCGGTTACGGCAGTGACCACTGCGGCGGTCCCCTTTGATATCGGCAGCGATACCGGAGGCAGCATCCGGCTGCCGTCTCACTTCAGCGGGGTAGCCGGGATTAAGCCCACCACCGGCCGTGTACCGCGCACCGGTCACTGCCCTGGACCGGGTGGGCTGGTCAACGAGTTGACCCAGATCGGGCCAATCGCCCGCACCACGGCCGATCTGGCGCTGCTTCTCCCCCTCATCGCCGGGCCGGACGGCCGAGACCCATACATTGTGCCGGTTCCGCTGCCAAACCCACAAGAAGTTGATCTTCCCTCCCTGCGCGGGGCGTGGTACGTCGACAATGGCATTGTCCCGGCCGAAGAAGAGGTGGCCCAGGTAGTTTTGGACGTGGTGGAAGGGTTAAAATCGACCCTCTTTTCGCTACACGAAGAGATCCCTCGGGGTATCGAGCAGACCCTCGACCTCATCGGCCCCCTGATGCGCGGCTGGGATGGTGGAGCGTGGGTGCGCCGGCTGCTAAAGCGCTGCGGCACAGCTGAAAGTGATTCATCGCTGACTCGCTATCTCGCAGCCCCCGGCTTCTCCCCCGCTGACACGGAGGCCCTGTTCGACCGGCTGGATCATTTTCGTATAAACATGCTAAAATTTTGGCAGCAATACGACTTTATCATCTGCCCCCCTCAGGCGTTCCCGGCCCTCAAAAACGGGTCGCTTTCCCAAAATTATCGCGGCACGAGCTATACCATGAGCTTTAACCTGACCGGCTGGCCGGCCGGCGTGGTTCGCGCCGGCACCTCAGCTGACGGGCTGCCCATCGGCGTCCAGGTTGTGGCCCCCCCGTGGCGTGAGGATATCGTGCTGGCGGTCATGCAGCAGATCGAAAATATCTTTGGCGGCTGGCAGCCGGTCAGCTCGATTTAAGTGGTTTGCAAAAAGAATTGTTAAAAAAAGCCACGGATTAACACGGATTTTCACAGATATCCCTCTCTAATCTGCGTAATCTGCGGACAAACCTAAGGAGAACATATCATGCGTTATTTTTGGACCCTTTTTCTGTTATTCCTTGTGGCCTGCGGCGGCCAAACGGCCACTTCTCCCCCGCTCGTCACAAAAATTGTCTGCCACACCGCCTACCGCAGCAGCGTTAGCCAGCCGATCGAGCGTGAGGAATCGTTAATCTTCGCTGAAGACAATCAACAAGAGATCGTTTCACTCAATATGTCCGTATCATTTGACGACATGATTTTTCACGGCGATTATCGCAGTGGCGCAGCGGATAACGAAAGATCCCTTCAGGTGTGGGTGACCGATATTGACGATACGACCCGCTTTCAGAATCACCTCTACCAACTCGAACTCGACAGCGGCCCGGTAAACCAGTTTGTAGGCGGCCACGGTTTTACCGGCCTTAATTACAGCTACCATCCCCAATCCGGAGCGGAGCTGCAATATTGGTGTGAAGCTGGTTAAAACAAATTCATGCCATCCTCTTTTTTAACACCTGTTTGGCTACGAAAAGCCAATGGTTTCTGAAAAAGAAGTTTTTGAGAGAAATTTTCGGTTATGATTTTGAGAAATTGTTAACCTGCCACAATCTTGAGGAATTAAATGATCAAACGACCATTTTTTGTCTTTCCCCTCCTGGGTTTAGCCCTGCTTTTGCTGGTTTCTCCAGCCGCCTCCACCAACCACGCTATGCCGTTACAGCAGCCCGATCAGCAGCCAAAAGGGCGGCTGACGGCCGATTTACTGGCCCTGGCAGAACATGGCACGCTGGCGGATTCCGATCAGCCAAACCTTATGCTCTTTGATGAAAATCGGGTAGCAGTGCGCATCACGGCCGCTGATGTGGACCATTTACTTCCCATTTTGGAGCGCAGTGGGTTTACCCTTCTCGGTAGTGATCCGGATGCCTTTCTGCTGGAAGGGTTTTTCCCGGTCGAACGGCTATCAATCCTGGAAACGCTCGTTCCCGAGGGGCTTCTGGGCGTTATGCCGGTTTATGCTCCCATGACGGCCGGCGGCAGCGTGACCAGCGAAGCCGACTTCGTTCATGAAGCAGATCGGGTTCGCCAAACCGCCCCGAATTTTTACGACGGCAGCGGCATCACCATCGGCATTCTCAGCGACAGCTATAATTCGAACGGGGGAGCCGCCGCCGGAATCAACAGCGGCGATCTACCGGCCGTGATGACCATCATTGAAGATGCCAGCGGCAGCGATGAAGGTCGAGCAATGGTGGAATTGGCTTACGATCTGGCCCCCGGAGCCAGCTACGCCTTTGCCACAGCCATCGGTGGCGAATTAAATTTTGCCGACAACATTCGCAATTTGGCCGGCTCCGGACCCGATATCATTCAAGCTGAAGCCGATATCATTGTCGATGATGTGGCTTATTTTACCGAGCCATTTTTCCAAGATGGGGTGGTGTCCCAGGCCATAAACGACGTCGTTAACTTTGATGAGGTGGCTTACTTTAGCTCGGCCGGAAACCAGGCGTCCATGGCGTATGAGTCAACCCTCTTCACCCCTACCTTTGATGGGGGGACGGGATTGGTTTTTCATGACTTTGACCCTTCCGGCGTAGTTGATATTGCCCAGCGAGTAACCATTGGCAACGGCCAAACCATTCAGCTGGTTTTACAGTGGGATGATCCTTTTTATACCACCAGCGGCGTTGACACCGATCTCGATTTGTACTTGTTTGATACGAGCGGGAATGTGGTAGCCGCCTCACAGTTCCCCAACATTGCCATCCAGGGGCCCTTTGAAATTTTAAGCTTTACCAATAATGGCGTGACGGCTGGCTTTGATATCGCCATCGTCCTCGACATCGGTCCCGCTCCTGGACGCATCAAGTACATTAATTTTGGGAGCGACATTTTTATAAACGAACACGACACCCAAAGCCCAACCGTTAGTTCTCACGCGGCCGCTGCTGGAGCACAAGCCGTCGCCGCCGCTTTTTATGCCGATCAGCTCAACCCGGAATCGTTTACCTCAAAAGGTCCCAGCACCATTTTGTTTACCGCAAACGGGATGCGGCTGGGGTCACCTGATGTGCGCAACACTCCCGATTTGACGGCCATTGACGGCACAAACACCACCTTTTTTGGCAGCGATGTCGAAGGTGATGGCCGCCCAAACTTTTTTGGCACCTCGGCCGCTGCCCCCCACGCGGCCGCTGTTGCCGCCCTCGTGCGGCAGGCAAATCCCACCTTCACCCCTAACCAGGTTTATGATCGGCTGGCTTCAACCGCCACCGATATCGTCAGCAGCGGGGTGGGCTTCGATAATTTGACCGGGGCTGGGTTGATCAACGCTTATGACGCCATTTTTCCGATCCAGGCAGCTCAGCCGCAGGCGTTTTTTGAGGAAAACTTTGAAAGCGGCGTTTTATCCAACGCCTGGGAGACCCGCTCAACCGGACCCGGCCGACTTCGCCTGAATACGGAAAACAATCCCGCTGCCGGTGCCTACCATCTGACAATGGATCGTTTCCCAATTTCAACCCTGGAAAACCCCTCAATCTTGTTTGGTCTTAACGAGCTCATTCTGCACCTCGATTTGAGCGCCACTACCCCGGCGACCCTCACCTTTGACGTGCGCGAATTTTTTGATGAAGATGATCCTATGTCGGCCACGTTTAGCGGCTCGGAAAACAGCGATGGGGTGGCTTTGAGCGTTGATGGGGGCGCAAATTGGTATCGCCTCATTTCCCTGACCGGCAGCAACGCCACCGATACCTATCAAACCCACACGTTTGACCTGAGTCAGTTTGCAAGTAACAATGCCCTTGTTTTGGGGAGCGACGTGCGCATCAAATTCCAGCAGTATGACAATTTCCCGCTGGTGACAAATCCGATACCCGGCAATACAGACGGCATGGGGTTTGACAACATTCGCATCTTGACCGAGCTGCCGGAAATCGCCGTTTCATCATCGGTCATCGACATCAAAAACGGTGATACGGTGGCCTACGCTTTTGCCGAGGTGGGCACCTCGATTACCAAGACATTCACCATTGAAAATGCGGGGCTAGGTCAAACGCTGACGGTAAACAATCTGACGGTAGGCGGACAATTCTCTATTGAGGAAAATCTGGGAAGCAATGCTCTGGCCGGAGGAGAGAGCACCACCTTTTCGATTCGCTTTACACCCACAATTTTGGGTAGCCAAAGTCAAACTTTATCGCTGACGACCAATGATGGTGATGAAAACCCGTTTCAAATCACGCTGGTCGGGTATGGCGGCCGGCCGCTCTATTTACCATTCGTCGAGAAAAATTAAGGCGATTGATGAAGCAAGTTTTGGGTTTTTTTGACAACGACCAGCGCCATCGTATAGGCTGCGGGGTGCCGCAGCCTATACATTATTTGGGTGATAGGCGAGTGAGCGCTTGAAGAAAAAATGTCGTCAAATTCGCAATCTATTACGGTGTTTTTTTCCTAAACAAGTATGACTTTAGGTATATTGGTAAATATTGAATTCACTGTAGAATAGTCTATTGTCTATATAGATAACCTGCATAATTGCACATTGTTTGTTGTGACAAACATATGAAAAGCTATGAGAATTCAAAAATATTTGCTGTGTACTTTGGGAGCCTTGGCGGTGGTGTTTGGCCTATACGACTTTTTATTCGCACAACAGGGAAATGGGCTTTCATTTCTTATACCGATTGTCATTGGTGCCCTAATTTTTACCCTGGCGTTTAATCTGAATCAGCAAGATGAATAAAACCAGGTTATCAAATTACCGTATTGTCTTCTATGAATGCCAAAAACTTTGTGTTGGAGAAAATAACTGACTTTATCAACGATGCTGATGCCGAAGCGGCGGCGGAAACGGTCACCAAGCTGCAAAAAAGTTATCCCGATGCATCGGCCGATGAAATCGTAGAGCGCCTGATAAAGCGTAAATGTTTGCAGGCCGGGGCGGTCGGAGCGGTCACATCCGGAGCAGCTATGATCCCCGGTTTGGGCACTTTTGCGGCCATGACGTTTGGGGTGGCCACCGATATCGGGATGACGTTTAAGCTGCAGGCGGAGCTGACCCTCGAAATCGCTTATGCTTTTGATCACGTCCTCGACGAAAACGAAAAACAGAAAATCATCTTAACCATTACCGGAATTAGTGCCGGCAGTCAGGCGGCGTTACAAAAAGTAGGAAAGGAGATCGCCCAAAAGGCAACCGCCGATCTTGCCCAAAAATCAATTGTCAAAGCGATTCCTTTTTTGGGTGTCGCCGCCTCGGCCGGAATGAACATCGTCACCACTTATATTATCGGCCGTCGGGCGCAGGCGTATTTCACCCTCGGACCTGATCAAATGGAAAATTGGGCAGACGGGTTACGGGCGATCAGCGGAGTAGATGAGCAAAAACTGGTTGATTGGTTGGGCGAAACCACCGAAAATTCGTGGGCTTTAATCAGCAGCGGGGCTCAAAGCGCGGCCGATACCGTTGTGGTCACCGGCAAATCAACCGGAAAAGTCATTTTAGTTTACTCAAAAAAGGTATCTCAATCGATTTTGGCATCCGGCGGCCGGTTGATCGGCGCCCTGTGGGGCGGGGCCGCTTATCTGTGGCCGTTTAAAGGCAAAGAGCCGGCGCAAATCGAAGGTAAGCGTGGATTTTGGGCAAGACTACGGCGGCGGCTGTCGTGGAGAAAAGAAAAGGATACCCCTCAATTATCTGAGGCGGAATTGGTTGAAAAAATCACCCAGGCTCCAATCGAAGGAGCGGCCGTGATCGGCATTATCGGTGCGGGGGATGAGACCTCAATAGAACCCCAGGAGGATCAAAGCTACCTGGATAAATTACTGGGGGTATTTTCCTGGCTGCCGGACCGATGGCAGCTGGTAGACGGGGAAACACCCGACCCGAATCTGATGAGCGAACTCACCCAGAAATATGAGCCATCCACTATGATTATTTATGAGTCAGATGAACCCGTCGCTGAAAAAAGGGATGAGGGGTAGGGTGTTGGGTGTTGGGTATTGGGTAATAGGTGGGTGTTAGCCGTTATCCAATGACGATTAGAAAAAAGGCCATGGATTTCCCAACTTATTGTTGTGAATATTCATGGCCTTTTCTATTCGGTAAGAAAGAACCTCAGTCTCGGGTTTTTACCCAGGCTGGCTGCAAACCACGCCCAACCAGGACAGCCAGGGTAAATGCCCCAACCATGAACAAAGCCAGCCACATCATCCAGGGAATGCCGGCCGATCGCTCACTGACGCTGTTCTGGCTCAGCGTGACGGCCGTGGGGTTAAACGATAGGAAGTAATCCTCCACTTCTCCACTGGTTGCCAGCCCGGCTGAGGCGGCCGTGCCGCCATATGCTTCCGCCCCTCCGCAGCCGCCCCCACTGTCTTCAGCAGTCAGGCGCACGCGCAAGTAAAAGGCGGCGTTGTTGGCGACATCAGCTGGCAGCGAAAATGAGATCGCGTTAGGGCCGGAGCTAACCGCCTGATTTTCGACGACGTGCTCATCCACACCATCGAGCGTGTCGCCAAAATCCCCATCAGATCCAGGTGCGGACCCATCTGTGTAATCGAGCCACACGTTTAAACAGGCATCGCCGTTGGAAATGACGGTTAACTCACCGCTGCCGTCACTCCAGTTGCCGGTGGGCGACACCCCATCTTCATCATCAAATGGGGTTGAGCACGTGCCGGTTGTACCGGATGGGGCGGCCTGGGATTTATCTTCACCGTCGGCCGGGATCGTGGGATACCCGCTGGTTTCGCGATCAACGCAGCTGCCCATGTACGGGCCGCTGACAGTATGGGCCGCGCCACCGTTAACGGCCGAGGTGCCAAAGCTGTCCGGCAGGTCACCCCAATCCTGAGTAGCGCTGTCGACAAAACCAAAGTCAAAGGTCAGGTCATCGCTGCTGTCTGGGAAGCCGTTAATCGTTCCCGGGTTGTCACCGGTGCTGTCTTCACTGGTGGGCAGACTAAAAAGGCTGCCGCCATAGTTTGGCGCGGCAATGGTAAAAACCGGGCCAAGTACCGGGCCGCCATAGCCAATGGTTTGCTGACCGTCGCTGTCGTCCACGTCATCTGTGCCGCTGTTGACGGCCGTGGCAAATCCGCTGCCAACCGGCGCGGCCGGGAGCTCCACCCGATACGTGCCGGGGGTCAGGCCGCAGAACTGGTATTTGCCATCCACACCACCCAACTGTGCGGTGGTCGTGGAGAATACGAGGTTGTCACCCGCCGTGTCGGGGTCGTTATCTGCGCCACCCCAGTTCAGGTTGACGGTGACGCCGTTTAGTCCGGTATCTCCGGCATCCTGCTGGCCGGCCGTGGTGCCGGTGTCGGCAAAGACGAAGTTGCCCACGCAGGTCAAGGGTTGGTAATAATCTTCAACCTCCCCGTCGGGCACGCCGCCGTTCCAGGGGGTATCCCCGCTGAGCACGTCGGTTCCCAGATCGGCCGCGGTCAGACGCCAGCGGAAATGAGTATCGCCGCCGTTAAATGTGGCCCCGGCCGGGACATTAAAACAGTAAATAGCATTGGACACACCGCCGTCGGGAATAGTCGCCACTCCCCCGGCGAAATCACCACCGTCCAGCAGGTCATCGGTATCTCCATCAAAATCACCATCGCCGTTAAAATCAATAAAGCTGTAGAGGTTGGCCGCCGCTCCGGTGTTGTTGGTGGCAGTCACGGCGATACACGCCTGCGCGCCAGGAATCAGCGGAGTTAGCAGGGTAATGCCGTCATCATCATCGCCGGTCGGGCTGCACGATCCGTTGATCTGACCTGGGGTGCTG
>JAAUYD010080235.1_pt1 | contig 12279 bp, 11 predicted proteins | sample 7278101 | NCBI WGS metagenome assembly JAAUYD01 (sample SAMN14350128, study PRJNA611818) | marine sediment metagenome | isolation source: surface marine sediment (0.6m) | place: French Polynesia: Moorea | collected 2018-08 | reverse complement strand
TGATCGCCGTCGCCTGTGCGCCCGCGCCCGAGGTTTCAGGCCGGTCGCTGTTCATGGACCATTGCACGGGTTGCCACGGCGCGACCGGGCAGGGCGGTGGCACGTTGACCGCAGGGCTTGACCGCCCGGTGCCGGACCTGACGACGATTTCGGCCCGGAACGGTGGACAATTTCCCATGGCCGAGGTGATGTCGACCATCGATGGCTACACGCGCCGGCGCGAAGGCAATGTCACGATGCCGGAATTCGGTGCCGATCTGCAGGATGGTCCGCTTCTTCTGGTCGATACCGGCGACGGGATCAAGACACCCACGCCCGAACGGCTGGTGGCGCTGGCCGAATACCTGCGGTCGATCCAGCGCTAGGTCAGGGCGCGTAGAGCGTTGCGGTCGCGGTGGCCACAAGCTTGCCGCTGTCCTCGGCTGAAAGCTCTGCCTTCGCGAATGTCAGCGCGCGACCCGCCCGTATGATCCGGGCCCGGCAGAGGATCGCCGTGCCAGTGCCTGGGCGCAGGAATTGTGTGTCGAGATTGGTGGTTGCAAACGGTGTGAACGCGCCGCGCCGGGCAGAGCCAGCAAGGATCATCGCCGTATCGGCCATTGCGGCCAGAGCCTGGCCCGAAACGATCCCGCCCACGCGGGACAACCGCTCTGTCAAGGGCATCCGCAGCGTGGCGCCTGTGCCGGTCGTTTCGGTCACGCGCAGGCCAAGGTCCAGCACCCAGGGCGCGAAATTGGCCTCAAGCGCTGCCTGCGCGGCATCGGCGGTGAAGATGGGATCGGACATGGGCTGAACCGTAGCGGCGGGCCGTGGATTGGAAAAGACCATGCTTGACCGGAATCAAGGACGCCGTCGCTGTCCTGCGCTGAGATGATACGGTCAAAGATGGAGGAGATGCCGATGCGGACTGTTCTGGCCACGCTTGCCCTGATCCCCACACTGGCCTGCGCGCAGGACGCGGTAACCGGAGGCGATCTGTTCACCAGCTATTGTGCGTCCTGTCATGGGCTTGAAGCGCGCGGCGACGGGCCGATGGCCCCCATCCTGAGGATTCTGCCCCCGGACCTGACGCAGCTTTCCAGTACAAACGGTGGTGAGTTCCCGCGGATGCGCGTGGCCCGCCAGATCGACGGGCGCGATCCGCTCCTGGCGCATGGTGGCGACATGCCGCTTTTTGGCGCGTTGTTCACGGATGAAAGCGTGGCGATACCAGGGCCGGGCGGTCAGCCGATCCTGACAAGCCGTGCCATTGCAGACCTCATCACCTGGCTTGAAACAGTGCAGGACTAGCCTTTGCGGCGGCGCAGCGCCGCAAGGCCGCCCAGCGATCCAAGGCCCGCAAGTGCCAGCGCCAGCGCGCCGGGCAGAGGCACCGCGATCGCATCGCCCACCATCAGATCGTCAAAGCCGAACCGGTCAAGCTCTTCGGACCGGTTCTGGAACAGGATTTCCTTCCAGCTGTGCGACGTGTCGACGAAGCCAAAGAAGAACAGTGCGCCGTCCTCGGCATCGGGAGTGCTTTTCACCTCGAACGTCTTGCGCTTGTCGCCGTCGATCAGTGTCAGGATCAGCCGGTTGCTGAAATCGCCGACATCGGTTGCCATGAAGCCGAATGCACTGATCTTCTCGCTGAAAACGATTCTGTGATCGCCGCCAGTCTGCTCCTCCCCCGGACGGAAGTTTTCCAGAAACTTCGTGCCCGAGGTCGCAAAACGGGCTGCGCCATCCTTTCCGTCGATCTCGACCCCGCCGTGGATGTGGGCCGACAACGGGTCAGCACGCCCCGCGAACCTGATATGGATCGGCAGCTCTTCGGCCGTAGTCCCGATCTCTTGCCCTTCAAAGCCCGATCGCCCGATATTGGTGACGTGATTCATCCACTGTTTCCGCGCCGCAATCGGCGCCCCGGAAACAGTTGTGTCCGGAGACAGGTTCTCTCCCAGAAACGTCAACAATGCTGCGTGCGCCGGTACCGCCGAAGCGGTCAGCGCGACGGCCAACAGCATGGTCCGAAAACCATTTAATTTCATGCAACTAACCACCCAGTCTTGTGCACATTTTCGCCATGTTTAGCGGGTTGTGCTCCATAGGTATGTGGTTCAGTTCACATTCGCCAGAGGATTTGGGTTAACGTCGGGTCAGCCTGTGCGGCAGATCCCTTCGGTCTTAACACCTTCCCACTTGAGGCGGATGCCGCTTTGCGGGGTGTCGATCCGGCGGGCGGCGGCGGGGAAGACCTGGGTGACCAGACCGTGCAGCATTTCGGTTCGCGGCGCGTCCGGGTCCAGCGCGCGGCAGCAGACGAACTCTTCGATGATGACGCCCTGCTGTTCATAGCCGTAGTCCAGGAACCGGCGGCCCGGGTCGATATCGACAAGGTAGGGGTCGTCCTTCTCGATATGCTCCATGCTGGCGCGCAGGGGGTGATAGCCGGTCAGCTCGCGCGCCTGCCATTGCCAGGCATGGGTCAGTTCATGGGCCAGCCGCATTGCCTCGCGCAGGTCCATCTCTTCGGGGTAGCCCTTCAGGAAATCGTCGCGCCAGAACTTGCGGGTGTAGAAGATCGTGTCCTCGATCGCCATGGCCGGAAAGGTGCCCTGCCTGGGCTTCGACAGGGGCGGGGACAGGCGCGAGCGGCAGGTATCGCGGGGCTTGGGTTTCACCGTGGCGGGCAGAAGGCCCACGACCGCGCCGCGGGTGATCCGCACCTCTGCAGGGTCCAGCGCGGGGCCCAGAACGGTGTCGGAAAACGCCAGCTCCGCCTCGGTCAGCGGGCGGGCGGCGCAGGCCGCGAGCAGAAGGAAGGCAAGGATCACGCGCATGGGCGCGAGGATGGCGCGGGGCGCGCGGTCAGGCAAGCGCGCCGGGGACGGACGGCCCCCGATCGGGCCGCCCGGTGTGGCTTTCAGGTGTGGCCTTGGGGTGCGGGGCCTAGCCGCCCGGCGGCGTGTAGCTCGCCGCGATCCCGGCGGCTTTCGCGGCGATGTCCTGGAACTCTTCGGGCGACCACGCCTGGATCGTGTTGAACCCGGTCGCCGCCCCCGAGGCGCCCACGACCATGTTGACGGCCAGCCCGTCGGTCAGACTGTCGAACTCGGTGATGCACAGGATGTCGTATTCGCCGGTGGTCATGTACATGTCGACCATCCTGCCGCCCGCGGCCTCGATGATCCCCGCAATGACCTCGCGCCGGTTCTTGGCGCCGCCCATCATGCCCTTGACGGCGTCCATGCTGTAATTGGCTTGAACAATGAATGTTGGCATATCTGTCTCCCTCCCGTGACAATGGCTGCCCGGATGGTGCATGCCTGCTGCCCCAGACGGGATGTGCGGCCCCCTTGGGCGGCAAGCGTAGGCGGAGAGCCCTGAGTCGGGCAAGCGGCGGGTTGGGTGGCGGATTGGGTCCGGGATGGCCATCACGGGCGGACACCAGGAGATGTCGCTGGCATAGAACCCAGACGACAGGGCAGGGACCGGCCGCGGGTGGGTGCGAAGCGCCCGCCCGTGGGGCTGAGGAGCGCCCGGAAATCGGTCCAGTGGACCGATTTCAGCGACGAAGGGTCGGAGACCGGCCGGGCGCTGCCCGAGACGGTCTCCCGGGCATGGTTGTCGCTAGCTTAGCGGAGGGTCTAGAACTGTGATCTGGCAATCCGGTTCAGCGGTTGCTACTCTTGGTAGTATTGGCTTAACTCTACACAAGTGACGGCGCATTAGGTAATTGTGAAGCGTTTGCCCTGAAAAAGCCAAAGATGAGCACTACATGGACATAGCGGGTGTTCTGGCGGAAGCCCGCCAGTGGGTAGTGCAGTTTGGCTGGAGCAAGCTTGAGGTATTCGGCCTATTTTTCCTGATCTTGCTGTTTTGGAGGCTTCCGTTGATACTTAAGCACAGAGCAGAGATTCGAGCGATTGAGCTTGAGTTTCAGCGAAGGTCCAAGGTTCTAGACGCCAAGATTGAAAAAGAGCGGAACCGTCGATCTCGTCGCAAGGGGAGTTAGGCGATGCTTGTTGAAGTAGTTGCTTGGTTTGCACTAGGCGTCGGAGTTGTGGCTTCGGTTTTCATTTCGAGGTGGTTCCTTGATCACCTGGGGATAACGACAAAACTGCTGGCCGTAGCATCGACGGAGTTCTTTGACGAGGCCGACAAACTGATGAAGTCTTCCGAAGAACTTCCGGATCCCGTTTTGAGGAATTTGGAGGTTATGATCGCCTCCATGAACAATGGGCAGGGATCAAAGACCCTTTATAAGTTGTTGAAAGTTTTGAATTCAGGAGGTTCAAATTCCGTCTCTCGTGACACAACGCTCAAAGATAGTGTTGAAACCATGAGAGAGGAACTAAGGGACATTTTTGGTCGGGCAATTGTCGCTTGGCTGAACTATGTCACCCATCGACACCTTTTCTATAGCCTCGCCATACACGCGGAACTGAGCAAGATGGCCGCCAAAAACCGGACGTCAGAAGTGGACAAAAAGGGGACTGGAATCTCGATCCTTCCCTCATTCAATTCCGATCGAATGGCCTGCTAACTATACATCCAACTCCTCCACGAACCGCGCGTTTTCCTGGATATACTCAAACCGCAGTTCCGGCTTCTTGCCCATCAGGCGCTCCACCAGATCGCCGGTCTCGCCGGGTTCGTCCTCGTCGATGGTCACGCGGATCAGCTTCCGCGTCGCGGGGTTCATGGTGGTGTCTTTCAGGTCCTTGGCGTCCATTTCGCCAAGGCCCTTGAAGCGGCTGACATCGATCTTGCCCTTGCCGCCCAGACCACGCTCCAGCCACGCGTCGCGTTCGGCCTCGTCAATGCAGTAGACGCGCTTTGCGCCTTGCGTCAGCCGGAAGAGGGGCGGGCAGGCGAGGTACAAATGCCCCGCGTCGATCATCGGGCGCATCTGGGTGAAGAAGAAGGTCATCAGCAAGGACGCGATATGGGCGCCGTCGACATCGGCGTCGGTCATGATGATGACCTTGTCATAGCGCAGATCATCCAGGTTGAAGCGCGTGCCCAGACCCACGCCCAGCGCATCGCAGAGATCCTTGATCTCGGCATTCGTGGTCAGTTTCGACGAGGCCGCGCCCAGCACGTTCAGGATCTTGCCGCGGAGGGGCAGAAGCGCCTGTGTTTCACGGTCGCGCGCGGCCTTGCCCGATCCGCCGGCACTGTCGCCCTCGACAATGAACAGCTCCGTCCCGTCGCGGGTTTGGCGCGAACAATCGACCAGCTTGCCGGGCAGGCGCAGTTTCTTGGTCGCCGATTTGCGCGCGGTTTCCTTTTCCTGCTTGCGGCGCAGCCGTTCCTCGGCCCGCAGCACCAGGAAATCCAGGATCGCGCCGGCGGATTTCGTGTCCGCCGCCAGCCAGTTGTCGAAATGGTCGCGCACGGCGCCTTCGGTCATCTTATGCGCGGCCTCGGTGGACAGCCGGTCCTTGGTCTGACCGACGAAGGCCGGGTCGCGGATGAAGCAGGAAACCAGCGCGCAGCCGCCCGAAATCAGGTCGTCGCGGGTGATCTGCGCGGCCTTGCGGTTTCCGGCCAGTTCGCCGTAGGCGCGGATACCCTTCAGGATCGCGGCCCAGAAGCCCGCCTCATGCGTGCCGCCTTCGGGCGTAGGCACGGTGTTGCAGTAGGAGTTGATGAACCCGTCTCGCGCGGGCGTCCAGTTGATCGCCCAGTCGACGGAGCCGGGTTCCCCGAACTTCTCTTCAAAGCTGACCTTCCCGGCGAAGGGACGGTCGGCATAGGTCGTGGCGCCGCTGATCGTGTCGGTCAGGTAATCGGCCAGCCCGCCGGGGAAGTGGAACACCGCTTCGGTCGGCGTTTCGCCATCGTCGATCGCGGATTTCCAGCGGATTTCGACACCCGAGAACAGGTACGCCTTGGACCGCGCCATCTTGAAGAGCCGCGCGGGCTTCATCTTGTGGTGGCCGAAGATCTCGGGGTCGGCGTGGAAGGTGACGGTGGTGCCGCGCCGATTGGGCGTCGCGCCCAGCGACTGGACGGGGCCCTGCGGGACGCCGCGCGAGAACTCCTGCGCGAACAGTTCGCGGTTCCGGGCGACTTCCACGCGCAGGTGATCGGACAGCGCGTTGACGACCGAGACGCCGACGCCGTGAAGCCCGCCCGAGGTCTGATAGGCCTTGCCAGAGAACTTGCCGCCCGCGTGAAGCGTGCAGAGAATCACTTCAAGCGCGGATTTGTCGGGGAACTTGGGATGCGGGTCCACCGGGATGCCGCGCCCGTTGTCGCGGATGGTGACCGATCCGTCCTGGGCCAACTCCACCTCGATCCGCGTGGCATGGCCTGCGACGGCTTCGTCCATCGCGTTGTCCAGAACCTCGGCCACAAGGTGGTGAAGGGCGCGTTCGTCCGTACCGCCGATATACATGCCGGGGCGCTTTCGGACCGGCTCGAGCCCCTCCAGGACCTCGATCGCGGATGCGTCGTAGGCTTCGCCGGAACCGCCGGAGAACATGTCGTCTGCCATGATGCTGCTCTCTTGTTTTGTTGGCTGCATTAGACCAGTCGCGGCGGTCTCGGGCAACGCCTATTCGGGGCGTGGCGCAGGGCCTTGCACGACCGAGCCGGAAACAATCCCCGGCGGCGGGCGGGACTGTCCTTGTCGTGGCTTGAAAGGCGGCAAAGCGCATCGCTGATTTCCAGCGCTTTTTCTGGTGTTTAGCGCGTCTCGCCACAAATTTGCCGAAGTGTGACCCAGTTCACTTGAGTTACGCCAAGAACTTGCCTAATTCTCGCCACAATCAAGAGTTCCGAATTGGAGAGTACCCCATGCGCAGACTGATCGCAGCCGCCGCCCTTGCCCTGGCCGCTGCACCCGCAACCGCCGTGACCATCGATGTCAAAGAGTTCTCTGTTACCGAGTACAATAATCTGCTCGGCACCTTCGGAACGGTCTTTGGGCAGGATTTCGAAAGTTTCAGCGAAGGCAATGTCAACGACGGCTTCGCCACCAATGTCGGCAGCTTCGAAACCATTGGCGGCACCGGAAGTGGCGGGACAATCACGAATGCCGACTTCGTCAATGACGGCAGCAAACTTGCCATTCGCGACGGCAGTGTCTACGGCCGCACGAGCACGACCAAGCTCCTGACGGGCGACAATGCCAATGACAAGTTCCTTGACAGCAACGACACGCACGGCATCCGTTGGCATGTCGAAATGTCCGACGGTCGGGCCTTTACCCAGATCCTGCTGACCCTGACCGATGCAACGGATGTGGGCGCCACGATGAAGATCACGTCGGGTACCGCGATTGAAACGCTTGAAGGGCTTGGCAATGCGAACAAGCAGATAGTGCTGGTTACCTTCAGCGACGAAGTGCTTGACGCCAAAGTCGAATTCACGAACTTCAAGGGCGACAACCTCAAACTGAACGACGGCTTTTCGCTTGACGATATCGCTGTTGCGACGGTGCCGCTGCCGGCCTCGGTCCTGCTGCTGGGGGTTGGCATCGCGGGACTTGGGGCTGCTCGCAAGCTGCGCAGGCGCGCCTGACCGGAGCACAGACAGACCTGACGAAGGCCCGGACGCTGCTGCGCCGGGCCTTTTTCGTTGGGTGGGCTTGATCCGGCTCAAAGCGGCGGTGTCACTGCGCTGTTACACTTGGCGCAGGACCAGACGGAGACCTGCCCATGCCGGATACGCTACAGACCGAGGCCACACATTTTCCTACCGTGACGCCGGACGCGATCCGGCAGGCGTTCGAAACGGGGGATTACCCCTATGACACGCGCCTGTCGCGCCGAACGTATGAAGCGCGGAAGGCCAAGCTTCAGGCAGAGCTTCTGAAGGTCCAGCTCTGGGCGCAGGAGACGGGGCAGCGCTTCGTTCTTCTGTTCGAAGGGCGCGATGCGGCCGGGAAGGGCGGCACGATCAAGCGGTTCACCGAACATCTGAACCCCCGTGCCGCCCGCGTCGTGGCGTTGAACAAGCCGACCTGGGAAGAGAAGGGCCAGTGGTTCTTTCAGCGCTATATTCAAGAGTTGCCCACAGTGGGTGAAATGGTGTTCTACGACCGGTCCTGGTACAACCGCGCGGGCGTGGAACGTGTGATGGGCTTCTGCGCGCCAAACGAGTACCTGGAATTCATGCGCCAGGTGCCGGATCTGGAACGGATGCTGGTCCGCGACGGTATTCATCTGTTCAAGTTCTGGTTCTCGGTCACACGCGAGGAACAGAGACGCCGCTTCGACAGCCGCGCGACCGACCCGCTGAAGCGCTGGAAGCTGTCGCCCATCGACAAGGCGAGCCTGAACAAATGGGACGATTACACCGAGGCGAAAGAGGCGATGTTCTTTTACACCGACACCGCCGACGCGCCCTGGACCATCGTCAAGTCAAACGACAAGAAGCGGGCGCGGTTGGAATGCATGTCGCATTTCCTGAACGCGGTGGATTACCCCGGCAAGGACAAGAAGATTGTGCGCACGCCGGATCCACTGATCGTGGGCCGGGCCGAGCATGTGGTGCATCGGTCTGATCACATCCTGGGCGCGTCGCTTCATCCCGACACCCGGCATGTGACGGCCGAGTGACCGGAGCCAAAGAGAAAGGCCGCGCCGGGGGTGGCGCGGCCTTCACTCGTCACATTCGTTGTTCGTATCAGGCTGCCTTGCGACGCGCTCGCACGGCACCGAGGGCGCCGATGCCACCGAGCATCAACCAAGCGGCTGCAGGAAGCGGGACGACTTGTGCCTGGAAAAGGAAATCCTGCGCAGGATCGTAGAAGGGATCATTGGTGGTGCAATTCGCACCTGAGTAGTCGCAGTCTTGAATGAATACCCAGCCGCGGCCGACGAACGTACTGTTGTCGCCGCTTAAACGATGTCCGTCATCGTCAAACTCGAAAGTTGCTCTGCTAATGTCGTTGTTTGGCGCCTTTCCGCTAAGCAAGAACGACTTGTTCTCAGCAAGGTTGCGAATGTAGCCGGTACCATTCGCATCGGCGAGCGTTCTGAACGCCAGAAAGTCATTTGGCTCCACTCCAGCAATAGACTGGATGTCTGTCAGAACATATGAGACTTCCCAAAGGTCTCCGGTTGCATTGTTGCGCATGTTGCCGGAGATCGTGGCAGTAGTTCCTGCAATGCTCATGGTCGCAAGCGAGTTCGACAGCCCGTTTCCGTCCGAATCCTCAAAAGACCAGTACGACTTCCGATTGTTCTCTCCATACGATCCATCCAGACGAAGTCCGTAAAACACAGGATCGTTGGGACCCGGAAATGTCGGGCTCTTAGTCTTAGCGGCATCTGGATGGTCATAAAGATCAAACGTAGCGGCGGTCGCAACTGTGACCGATGCGAGCGCACATGCACCTGCTACAAGAGCATACTTCAAAAATCTCATGTTGTTCCCCCAACGCAAAACTCACGAAGCGATGTTAGCATTGCTTCTGGGAGTTGTCCCACAAAAAACATCTCAGGAACACATTTTTGACGCAATTCATCCGCGCCTCGGTTTTTGTAGTCTCACAGGCGCCCTGTCATCCAAGCTTGCGACCGGACAGCGTCTTGCCCAACTCCACACTCCGGCTTAGAGCCGCTTTCATGTCCACCCACCCCGGCAGCCCCCCGGCGCAAACGGCCCGTGCCCACGCCCGCGCGACACTCGCGCTTGGACTGCCGCTTGTCGGCAGCCATCTGGCGCAATACGCCATTCACGTCACCGATGCGGTCATGGTTGGCTGGTACGATGTCACGGCGCTTGCCGGGCTGACTGTGGCAGGCAGCATCTTTTTCGTTATCTTCATCCTGGGATCGGGCTTTGCCTGGGCGGTGATGCCTATGGTCGCGGCGGCTGCGGGGACCGAGGATGACCGGCAGGTCCGGCGCGTTACCCGGATGGGACTGTGGCTGTCGACCCTGTTCGGGCTTCTCCTCATGCCCGCCTTCTTCTGGTCTGAAGAGGTGTTTCTGGCCCTTGGGCAAACACCTGACGTGGCCCGCCAGGCGGCGCGTTACATGAGCATCGTTGGATTGGGATTGATCCCCAACCTTCTGATCATGGTGCTCAAGAGCTATCTGGCCGCACTTGAACACACCCGCGTGGTCCTGCTGGTCACGCTGGGTGCGGCGGTCCTGAACGTCGCTGTCAACTATGCGCTGATCTTTGGCAATTGGGGCGCGCCGGAAATGGGCATCCGGGGCGCGGCCATCGCGTCGGTGACGCTTCAGGTGGTGGGTGTACTGGCGCTGGCGGTCTATGCGGCGGTCCGGACGCCCGAGTACAACCTGTTCCGCAACTTTCAGCGCCCTGACTGGGAGGCGTTTGCGCGGGTCTTTCGGCTGGGCTGGCCAATCGGGCTGACCAACCTGGCCGAGGTCGGGCTGTTCTCAGCCTCCTCCGTCATGGTGGGCTGGGTCGGCACGCTGGAGCTTGCCGCCCACGGGATCGCGCTTCAGATCGCATCGGGCACCTTCATGATCCATATCGGACTGAGCCAGGCAGCCACGGTGCGCGCCGGCCGGGCTTTCGGACGCAAGGACCGCACGGAATTGCGGATGGGCGCCGGGGTTGCACTGGTTCTGTCGATGGCGGTTGTGGCGGTGACGGTCGCTGCTTTCCTCTTGATGCCAGAACCGCTCATCGGCCTGTTTCTGGCGCCGGACGAACCGGCGCGGGCGGATATCCTGCGGATCGGTACCGTCCTTCTGGCGCTGGCCGCGCTCTTTCAAGCGGTCGACGCCGCGCAGGTCATGGCGCTGGGGATGCTGCGGGGCGTGCAGGACACCCATGTACCGATGATCATCGCGGGCCTGTCCTACTGGGCGGTAGGTGTGCCGGCCTCCTACATCCTGGCCTTTCCGCTGGGGTTCGGCGCAACGGGCGTATGGCTCGGGCTGGTGATCGGGCTGGCGCTGGCGGGCGTGTTTCTCAGCCATCGGTTCTGGGCCAGGGCGTCGATCATCTGACGTGGCACTTGGTGGTCACTTCACCGTCCGAAGCCAGTCCATCACAGCGCCCCGCACCGATTGCGCGCCGGACTGGCGCGCGTCGTCGATCACTGCTTTCGCGTCATCCAGGTTCACCCTCCGGAGGAGCGATTTGACAGGCCCGATAGAGGCCGGACGCATCGACAGGGCACGCAGCCCCATCGCGGCGAAGCAGACCGCCTCGACCGGCCGGCCCGCATCCTCGCCGCAATAGCTGACCGGTGTGCCGGTATCGCGGCAGCGGCAGATGATATGTTCCAGATAGGTCAGGAACGACACGTTCAGCACGTCATAGCGCCGCCGGACGCGTTCGTTTTCGCGGTCTGCGGCAAAGAAGAACTGCTTGAGGTCATTGCCGCCGATCGAGATGAAATCGGCCATCTCAAAGAACTGGCGCGGCGCAAAGCCCAGGGACGGGGTTTCCAGCATCGCGCCGATTTCAACCTTTTCGGGCAGGACATGGCCCATGCGGCGTTCGTTTTCCAACTCGTTCAGCAGGTACTGGCGCGCGGCCCGAAACTCATCAAGCTGCGCGATGAAGGGGAACATCACCGTCAGCGGCCGCCCGTTCGCGGCCCGGATCAGCGCCTGAAGCTGCATCCGCATGACGCCGGGCTTGTCGAGCCCGACGCGAATGGCGCGCCAGCCCAGCGCGGGGTTCGGTTCCTCTTCGCGCTTCATGTAGGGCAGAACCTTGTCCGACCCGATATCGAGCGTGCGGAACACCACCTTCTTGCCGTTCGCCGCATCCATGACACGCGCGTAGTTCGCCGCCAGTTCCCCCCGCCGGGGCACGCGCGAGCGGACGAGGAACTGAAGCTCGGTCCGAAATAGCCCGACGCCTTCGGCGCCGGAAGGTTCCAGCGACGGCAAATCGGCGATCAGACCGGCGTTCATCATCAGTTGGACGACCGATCCGCATTTCGCCTGCGCGGGCAGGTCGCGCAGGCCCGCATAGCGCTTCTGGGCCTCGGCCTGCATCGCGATCTTGTCGCGGAACGCGCTCGAAACGTTGTCGTCAGGCCGCAGGTGCACCACGCCCTGTTCGCCGTCGACCATGATGTGATCGCCGTTCAGCGCCTCGGACGTGATGTTCTCGGCATGGATCAGAAGCGGGATCGCCCAGGCGCGAGCCACGATCGCGGCATGGCTGCCGACCGAGCCCTGCTCCAGAACGATGCCCTTCAGCCTGTTGCGGCCATATTCCAGAAGCTCGCCCGGCCCGATGTTGCGGGCAATCAGGATCGGGTTTTCGGGCATCTCGGCGCCAGTGTCGCGACCCTGACCCGTCAGAATGCGCAGAAGCCGGTTCGACAGGTCGTCAAGG
>JAAUYD010198685.1_pt1 | contig 12280 bp, 7 predicted proteins | sample 7278101 | NCBI WGS metagenome assembly JAAUYD01 (sample SAMN14350128, study PRJNA611818) | marine sediment metagenome | isolation source: surface marine sediment (0.6m) | place: French Polynesia: Moorea | collected 2018-08 | reverse complement strand
GTCTTTACCATATTGAAGCCCTCCTTTGGCTTTTGACAGCGGCATTATGCCGTATTCATTGGAGGGCGTTTTCATTTTCTTTCAGCTCAAATCCTGTTTTGGACAGTAGTGTATTGGAGATGAGTAAATTTTTAATGCCCTTTTCATACATTCTATTTTGGGCATCTCGGAGATCTGCCTGGTATTCATCCCAAGTGGCTGGCTCATTATTAAAATGATAATCACGATAAACCAAGTGCGTCCATTCATGTCTGGGGTGTTTACCAGCACCGTCGTCTATACCGGGCCCTTGTCTTTCAAGTACAATCCCCTTTGAAAAATACTGTACTGTACAATTCTTTATGGTTACCCGGTTTGTCTCGGGGAAAATCTCGTTGTTGCCAGGATCCAAGTCGTCAGGATCCAAGACAACAATACCATAGGACTTGGGTCCTGTGCCGCCCTGCAACAGTGAGGTTCTATCAGCTGTCCTGCCGTCAATCGTACCTCCGTTACAGTCAAGCGTTACATCGCTTTTAGCTATTTTAACCTGGCCGTGGAACGTGCATGCGGAGCTGAATGTGATATCTTCATCAACGATGCCGTCAAAGCTTTCGCAATCAACAACAGCTGCATGGCTTTGAGACAGAGGCAACAGTAACAAAATTGTTACTATTGAAATAGTAATCAAATGAGTTTGTGTCTTGCTGGTTTGCATATTTTGCTCCTCCTTTGAAAAAGATCTAACAGGCAGAATATATTCTAATGTACCTAATGTCAAGTGTGAAGTTTGTTTGACGATTTGTTATCGAAACAGTGAGCAAAAGGCGAAAAGCTACCAGATGGACCCTGAAAAAGCCTCATTCTGCTTAGTGAGAAGGGGGAAAAAGGCCTCTAGTTTTTACCATGGACTTCAGATTCATGGGAATAATTGGGATGCATTGTGGCGAAGTCGAGCCGATATGTGTACTAATAGCTCCCCATGGATGGTCCAAAGGAAATTCGCTGGGGTGCCGGGCTCATCAATCTCAGCGTGGTCTATGTCATCTGGGGCAGTACTTACCTGGCCATCAGGGTCGCGGTGCGAGAGGGGAGCGGTATCGACCCCTTCTTTTTGGGCGCGAGCCGAACCCTAGTGGCGGGGATGCTGCTTCTTTTGTGGAATGCGTTGCGTAATAACAGGCTGCGGGTCAGCCAGGGGGAATTGGCTGTCCTGGCGGTATCGGGACTGCTGCTGTGGCTCGGTGGTAACGGTCTGGTCAATTGGGCCGCGCAGCACGCGGATTCAGGCTACGCGGCGCTGCTGGTGGGGACGATGCCCATTTGGGTGGCGTTGATCGAGTCCGTTGTAGATAGAAAACCACCATCGGTGATGCTCCTCGGTTCTCTCGTGCTTGGGTTTGGCGGGCTTGGGTTGCTAACGTATCCGAAATTGCATGATGCCGGCCGAGCAGATGTCTGGGCGGTGATCGCGCTGCTCGCAGCGCCGCTCTGTTGGGGCGCCGGATCTGTTCTGCAAACGAGAAGACCTGTGCAGCTCAGCCCTACAGCGAGCTCGGCCTACCAACAACTGTTCGGGGCAGTTGGTTTCTTTGCAGTGTCCTATCTTGCCGGCGAAAGCGCGATGAATCCAGTCCCTGAAGCCTGGCTGGCGTGGATCTACTTGGTGATAGCTGGCTCGCTCGTTGCGTTCACCTGCTTTATCTTTTCTCTAAGAATACTACCGACCCCGGTGGTCATGACCTACGCCTATGTCAACCCGGTGATCGCCGTGTTCCTCGGATGGCTACTACTCGATGAGCCGGTCTCCGGCTGGACCCTGGGCGGTGCCGCCCTGATTCTGCTGGGGGTTGCTGGCGTGTTTCGTTCGAAAAGAGCCTGAGCAAGCATCGTGAAATAGGTTCAAGTGGGCTCGGTCCCTTAGAGGCGCCGTAGGCGAGAAACCTCTCGCACCAGCGGTATTGCCACGCCCACGGCGAGAACAGCGGCTATGATCAGGACCCAGGTCTGATCCACCCCTTTCAGCCCTATGGCAGCAGAGGCCGCTCGGACAATCCCGGTAACGCCGATGAGCAGGGCGGCCAGGCAAGAGAAGCCGATGGCCGCATTGGCTTTGAAGCCGTTGAGGTGCTTAGATCCCATCAGGCTCCGGTCGTTGGTCGCGATCAACAGGAACAGGGCGACCAGGGGCAGGATTACACCGTTTAGCGCCTGAGCCAGGATGATCACCGGGATCGGCTTAACCCCGGTCAGTCCGAACAGGAGCCCAATGGCCAGCACCCCGAGCCAGATGCGCCGAAACCACCAGGAGGTCGTGCCCCTGTCAGGTGCCTCCCCAGCCATGCTCTGAACCGAAAAGGCAGCAGCCAGGGGGGCGGTAACAGCTGATGAAAGGCCCGCGCAGAACAGGCCAAAGGCGAACTGGACTGGGGCAAGGGAGCCCAGCTCAGCGCTGAGGGCGTTCGAGATGGCCGGGTAGGAGAGCGCTCCCTCAACAGCCGTGCCCACCACCAGCACTGCGATCGATATTAGCCCGCCCAGGGGGATGGCCACAGACAGGCCGAGCCGCACTTCTGCCAAGGTGTGGCCGCGGGCCAATCCAGAGCCCAAAAAGAGGTTGTAGGGCACCACGGTAGTGCCGATGAGCCCGAGCACCAGGGTCGACGCCCCATCGGGCAGCCTTGGGTAGAGGGCCCCAGACAGCAGCGCGCTCGGAGATGGCCGCATCTCGATGGCGCAAAGGATGAACCCCACCCCCATCAGGGCGACGATGACCCCCATGCATCGGGCGACCCGATCCGGACTCCCCGAGAAGAGCACTGCAGCTGCGATGCCCCCGGTGATCAGGGTCAGCACCTCGGTCGAGAGCTCGAGGCCCAGGCCAGCCCCGGCCACAGCGCCCAGGATGTTGCCGGCCTCGTAAGCTGCGCAGCCCAGCACCACTGCCGCGACCACAGCAAAGGGAACTGCACAACCGAATCGCTGGCGCATGGCCTGGCCCAGGCTGAGCCCAGAGACCACTGTGAGGCGGGCACTGGCCTCCTGGAGCGCCAGGCAGGCAAAGGTGGAGAACACGAGCGCCCAGAGGAGATCGAAACCAAATCCAGCACCGGCCGCGGCCGCGGTGGTAACCGTTCCCGGGCCTATGAACGCGGCGCTGATCGCCCCAAAAACGAGTATGGGCAGCAGGCGCTTCATTTCTGGGGCGACGCCTTCTTGCCGTAACCACCGCCCCCTGGGGTTTCGAGTACCAGGCGGTCGCCTGGGCCCACCGAACAGGTGTCGATTGCCCCGAGTACGTGTTCGGTCCCGTCTGCTCGGTAGATGCGCTGGGCGCCGGGCTTGCCCGGACCTCCGCCGGCCAAGCCCAAGGGCCCCTGGGTTCGATGCTGGCTTAGGATGGACAGAGAAAGGGGGGCCAGGAAACTGAGCTCGCGGATGGCGCCGTCGCCCCCCTGGTATCTCCCTTCACCGCCCGAGCCCTTGCGAATCGCAAATCGCTCCACGCGAACCGGGTAGCGGTGCTCGATAATCTCCGGGTCGGTGATGCGGGTGTTGGTCATGTGGCTGTGCACTGCGCTCGCACCAGCGAAGCCCGGTCCGGCGCCGCAGCCACCGCAGACGGTTTCGTAGTAGCTGACCGATGCATCGCCGAACAGCACGTTGTTCATGGTTCCTTGGCTCGAAGCGGCCAGGCCGAGCACGCGCAACAGGGCATTGACCAGGCGTTGACTGGTCTCCACGTTGCCGCCCACAACAGCCGGTGCCTCGGCCGGATCGTCGGGAAATGCGGGATTGAGCAGCCCTGGTTGGATCTCCAGATCGACCGCGCACATCAACCCTTCGTTAAGGGGCAATGGCTCGTCGATCAGCAGCCGTAAGACGTAGAGCACGGCGCTGTTCACAATGGCCGGTGTGGCGTTCAGGTTGCCCGGATGAACGCGGCCGTCGCTGGCAAATGCGAGCTTTGCCCGATCCCCATTGACTTCGAGTGCCACCTGGAGTCTCGCGCCATCGTCGAGCACCTCGGTCGTTTCCGACCGACCATCTGGAATCCGTGCCAGGGCGGCTCGAATGCTCTGCTCTGCTCGGTTTTTTAAGCGCTCCATGTAATAGCCGACGGTCTCTTTGCCCTTGTCCGCGGCGAGCGCCCGTAGGGCGGTCCCACCGCTCGTGTTGGCGGCCAGGGCAGCGGCCAGATCAGCCAGATTGTCCGCAACGGTGCGGGTGGGAAAAGGACCGCCGAGCAGGATTTCGCGTATCTCCTCCCAGCGGGCAGTGCCTCCCTTGACCAGATAGGTAGGCGGCATCACCACCCCTTCCTGGGCGAGCCGAGTGGCCGCAGGGGGCATTGAGCCGGGTAGGGTGCCGCCGATCTCGGCGTGGTGAGCCCGGCTCGCCACATAGCCAAGCAGCGTTCGATCTTCGCTGTGCACCGCTGATACTAGCGTGACGTCCGGCAGGTGGGAGCCGCCAAAGCTCGGGTGGTTGGTCACCACCGTGTCCCCGGGGCCCAGGGGCATGTACCGAGTGATCTCTCGTACACAGATGCCCATGGAGCCCAGGTGCACTGGAATGTGGGGTGCGTTGACAATCAGCTCCCCTTTTGGATCGAGCAGGGCGCAGGAGAAGTCGAGACGCTCCTTTACGTTCGTGGATATGGCAGTCCGCCGCAGCGCTTCTCCCATCTCCCGGGCGATGGTCTCGAATCGGTGGGTGTAGAGCTCCTGGAGCACGGCGTCGGGCTTTGATCCGGGCTGATGGCTGTCTGATGCGCCGGTGTTTACTGCGATCAGAGCACCGGTATGGTCCATGGTCACCTGCCAGCCAGGCTCGATCACGGCAATGCTGTAGCGCTCCAGAACCAGGCAGGGCCCGTTGAACTCAGCGCCTGGAACGAGTTCCTCCCGATCGTAGACCAGCACCTGCTGCCAGGCGCCAGCGAACCGAACCCTTGCTGTTCTCGCCGGTGCCGGCGTGTAGGGCTGGGTCTTTGTGTGAGCGCGGGTGACTGCTATCGGGCGGGTAGAGGCAACTGCCCTCAGTGAGACCAGCTCGATGGTCCGTCCGGTCGGTAAGTGACCGAACACCTTTTGGTAGCGTTCCCGGAACGCTGCTTCCAAGTCTCCTCCCTCGGGCACGTTCACCTCCAATGTGGCGTCCTGCCCCATGAAGCGCAAGCTGGCGATGCGGCGACGTTGCTCGATATCGCCCGGCTCTACCCCTTCGGCTGTCAACAGCTGAGACGCCCGATCCCCTAGGTGGGCGAGCAGGGCTGGCACCTGGTTCCCTATCTCCGAAAGGGGCGCTAGGATCTGTTTTTCGGCAAACCGCTCCACCACGGCGCAACGAAGTCCCTGTGTACTGAGCAGGCCCGGATGGGGCGGTATCAGCACGCGTTCGGCGCCGAGGCGCTCGGCAACGGCCAAGGCGTGCTGTGGCCCTGCGCCGCCAAAAGCGACCACGGCGTATTCAGCGGGGTCATACCCCAGGCGTAGGGAGATGCGGCGAATCGCGTCGGCCATGCGCTGGTTGGCCAGCTCCAGGAAGCCCTCTAGGAGCGCCTCGGGATCGGCCTTTTCTCCTGTGGCGGCCGCCAGGGCCTCGCAGATGGTATTGAGGGCGTGTTGGGCAGCGGTCTCAACAATGGGAATCTCGAACCGGCTGTGATCCACGCGGCCGAGCAGCAGGTTCACATCGGTGATGGTCAACGGGCCACCCGCACCATAGCAGGCAGGACCTGGATCGGCGCTGGCACTTTCGGGACCCACCTTGAGACGGATGCCGTCAAAGGAGCAGATGGATCCCCCTCCGGCGGCCACGCTTTCGATAGCGAGCGCCGTAGCTGACAGATGGACGTCGCCTACCGCATGGTCGAAGATGTATTCGAAATCCCCGTCATACCGGGCCACATCCGTGCTGGTGCCGCCCATATCAAAGGCGATGAGGCGGGCGATGCCGCTCGCCCAGCCGGCCGCGGCAGCGCCGGCAATGCCCCCGGCCGGTCCGGAAAGCAGGCTGTCCTTGGCCCGAAAAGAACCGGCGCTGACAAGTCCCCCGGTGCTGGTCATGACAAACAGGGAACCCTGGGACAGGGTTGCGCGGATCTGCTGCAGGTAGGATTTGATCACCGGGCTCAGGTAGGCGTCCACCACGGCGGTCTCTGCCCTGAGTCCGATCTTGATGAACGGAACCAAATCAGCCGAGCAAGAGATGTGTGTGAATCCGGCCTGGTCGAGGCAGTCTGCGACTCGCTGCTCGTGCGCTGGATTCTTATCTGCGTGGAGCAGGGCCACGGCTGCGGTGCGATGCCCCTGTTCAGCCAGCTCCTGGGCGGCTTGTGCCACCACGTCTGCATCCAGGGGCAGGATCTCCTGGCCGGCTGCATCGAGTCGGCCGGGAACCGCCACAACTCTTGCGTAGACCGGTCTTGGCTTTTTCACTTCGAGCGCAAACAGATCTGGCCGCGCCTGGTTGCCGATCTCGAGCAGGTCTGTAAAACCGGTTGTCACAAACAGCACTGGCGGTGTGCCCGTTTTGGTCAGGAGCGCATTGGTGCCCCGGGTGGTGGCCAAACGCATGGCGATTGGGGGTAGGGGGCTGTCCGCAGGGGTATCGGTGATCAACCGGGCGGCCAGGAGCGGCGCCTCCTCGGGCGACAGCAACTCAAACGGCGTCTCTGCTGCCACAGGCCGGTCCAGGGGCCGGTCCAGCTCCAGTAGATGGGCCTCGGAGAGGTAGCTGATCACTTGCCGCCGATTATCAGTGCCATCCAGCAACCGGAACACGAACCCGTTTACAAACCGATCCGGACCGGACCAAGCGGTCTCCACTGTGAGCCGCCGGCTGTCTTTGCATTTTACAATGCGGCCCCGAAGGGCGCTGGAACTGAGCACCTTGACCCGCTTTTCTCGCCCTTGGCCGTCCACTGCCAGGCAGTCGGTAAAGGTACCCCCGGTGTCCACGAAGATCTCCCACTGGTGCCACCCCAATTTCACTGTTCGCCTTCTCTTCCAGGGTGGTAAACAGCCCTGGCTCGCGCCTCCACTGCTTCGCGGTAATAGGCCGCGTCTTTGAATTGCCCGGCCGCATAGGGTTTTGCCTGATCGGCAAAGTGCGGCGACCCGGGGTCCGCGCTTTGTCCACCAGCCAGCAGGGTTTTGGCCTTGACCTTGGGGCCGAACTCAACCACGGCCACAAAGCTGTTGCCTGATGTTCCATAGATCCGTTTGGTGTTCGCAAATGGCTTGGCCCCAAAAGAGGCCAAGGCGCCCCACTTTCCCGAGGCCAGGCCAATGGGCAGGCTGGGCCCTGCGTCGTCAAAGTGCTGCTCGATGTCGCCGGTCAGCCGCTGATATCGATTGATCTCCCCCCACGGCACGTTCCAGTGACCAAAGTCCTGGGTGAGCTGGGCTACGACCCGGGCCAAGAGGGCCAGCTGCTTGTTCCCAGTAACGCGATCCGCCTGGTAACGGAATTTTTCGATGGTATTGAGGTCTTCTGGAAAGTCATCCTGTGCCAGGCACAGATCAGCGTAAAAATGCATCAGCGACATGGCCACCGAGTCCGCGTCAACTCTGAGGTCCCACTGCCTGAGGACGTCAATAGGGTCCTTTAGGTCGGGATATGCCGCTTTGTGCCCTTCAAATGCCGAAACCAATCCAGGTACCAGAGCTTCGAAACCCGGCAGGTAGGGATCATATGCCAAGGCGATCAGCCTATCGAGGGTCAGGGCATCTGCTGTCTCCAGCAGTCGGATGGCGTGGATGGCGCGAAAATTTTCCCGATCTATCGACATGTACCTTGGATAATCCGTCTTGTTGGGGCTGTTTGCGCCGGCAGCGGTAAATGGCGTGGAATTGCAATTTTGGATCCAGCCGTTGGGCGGGTTGAGCAGGGTGATGGACTCATCCACTGTGTGAAGGCCCTGCCAGTCGGTTGCTGGATTGCTCCCATCAACGGGTTTGGAAAAGTCAAACCGGGTATCCCGTTTGGGAATGAAATTGCCGTGATAGTAGGCAATATTGCCCTGGGCATCTGCATAGACCGTGTTGTTTGATGAGTTCGTGCGGATATCCATCATGTTTCTAAAGCCAGCGTGGTCGGTCTGCTTGGTGCGAAGATAGGATTGGGTCAGGGCCTTAACCGGCTCCCACATCAGGGCAGTGGACACCCAGTGATCCCCAATCTTGTGGGTAATCGGACCGCGATGGGTTCGATACATGGTAAAGGACTTCTCCCCCATCTGGTTTTCATCGCGAAACTTAAGGGTAACCGGTATTGCCTGAATCGGCCGTTCCTGATCTCCATACTTATAAAAATACTGCCCATCCCTTTCGATGATAGTCTCGAGGTATTCGTCGATCACATCTGTATAGGTTGAGGTGTGCATCCAGCCCGTCTTTTCGTTAAACCCCTGGTAGATAAAGAACTGCCCCCAAGTGACCGCCCCATAGGCGTTGAGGTTCTCTTTGCTCACCACATGGTACTCGCCGCGAAAGAAAAAGGTGGTATGGGGATTGATCAGCAACATGGGGTGTCCAGATGCGGTCAGTTTTTCTGAGATGGCAAAACCATTGGAGCCACGAGGCTCTTGCAGGGGATTGATGTCATGCTTGACAAGCGGCTGTGAGGCTGCACTGCCGTGTTCATAAAAGGCCTGAACCCCTTCGATCGAGACCCGCTCGATATCACCGCCAATAGACCCTTCGCTAAAATACATGGGCATCCACGGCTCAAACCGATCGAGGCCTTTGGGGGTGACCTCTGGATGGGTGTAAAGGTAGTAATTAATGCCGTCGGCAAAGGCGATACAGAGTTTTTTGAGCCACTCGGGCGCGCTGTCAAAGTGGGCCACGGCTTCGTCTCGGGTCATGAAGAGCCGGGCGCGCAAGTCACTGTAAAGCGCCCCTTTGCCCTCGACTTGGGCCAGCCGACCAATGGCCCAGAGGTAGTTGCGCTCTACCCGGTAAAAGTCGTCTTCACACTGGGCGTAGACTAGACCGAACACCGCATCTGCGTCGCTTTCCCCATACACATGCGCCACGCCGAAATCATCCCGAAAAATGGTCACCCGCGCGGCCTGCGCTTCCCATCGTGCTACATCTGGATGCTGGTCCGCGCGTTGGGTCTGTTCAGGATTGTTTACTGGCGAATGAGCCGGACAGGAGATTTGAAAGACAGCCCATAAAAACAAAAGCACTCGAAGGATGGTATTTTTTTTCATACCGGGAAAGCTACGCAAAAACCAAAGGAAGCGTCAAGCAAAGGAAATAATGCATTCCGTGTGATGATTTTCGATTCAAAATTTGCATACTATAGGCTGTACATTGGAGGGATGTGGTCATGAATACAGCACTGGTGAATATAATTATTGCTTTGTTCTTATCGCTGATTTTCGCACCCTTTCCTGCTGCTGCCTCTCCAGCACCCGCATCTGACCCACCCCTTAGCCCGCGGATAGCCAACTATGATATTGATGTGCGTCTGGATACAGCGCATCGATTGCTGCACGGTGAGCAAGTCCTTCGATGGCGCAATCCCTCTGGAGATGAGATCGGCGCACTCCAGTTTCACCTGTACCTCAATGCTTTTCGCAACACCCAATCCACAGCGTTTGTCGAAAACACGAACAACCGCCGCCGGCTAAAGACCAAAGCATACGAATGGGGCGGCATCGATGTGCACCGCATGGCCCTACCTTCGGGTCAAGATCTCACGGATAAAATCGAATTTATCCATCCGGACGACGATAACACCGAAGACAAGACCGTCATTCAGGTGCCCCTGCCCACGCCCCTGCTCCCTGGGCAAGAAATTGTCCTGCACATTGACTTCACTGCCAAGCTTCCCAGCCCACCAGTGCGCACCGGCGCAATGGAGGAATACGTTTTCGTGGCCCAGTGGTTTCCGAAAATAGGCGTTTATGAAGATGGCCAGTGGAACTGCCATCAGTTCCATGCATGGACTGAATTTTTCGCGGATTTCGGTGTTTACGATGTGCGCATCACCGTTCCCAAGGAACACATCGTCGGTGCCACAGGTATCGAAGTGGGCGTGGCTCAAAACGATGACGGCACTGCTACCCACCACTATCGCGCCGAGGATGTGCATGATTTTGCCTGGACCGCGAGCCCTGAATTCGTCGTGTTCCAAGGGCATATCCAGGACGTGGATATTCGCGTGTTGATGCAGCCCGACCACGTGGGCCAGGGCCCGAGGTATCTGGCAGCTGCAGCCAAGGCGATCGCCTACCTGCAGGATTGGATAGGTGATTATCCCTTTCCCAATCTCACCGTGGTCGATCCGCGCCGTCGGGCCTTGGGGTCGGGCGGCATGGAGTATCCCACGCTGATTACCGCAGGCACGACCTATGCAATGCCCACGGGCATCAGGTTTCCAGAGATCGTGATCATCCACGAGGTCGCCCACAACTACTGGTATCACCTGCTGGCCACCAATGAGTTCGAGGCCTCCTACCTGGACGAGGGGTTTACCCAATATGCAGAGCTAAAGATGCTGCAGGATTTCTACGGCGATGCCAATGCAATCGACTTCTTGGGCGTACAGCTATCTGCCACCTCGATGACCCGCGCGGGATATATGGCTGCCCCTGACCAGGATGTAACGGCGCGCCCGGCGTGGACTTACTATTCTGGGATCAGCTATCGCAACAACTCCTACCATAAGCCCGCCCTGGTGCTCCTCACTCTAGAGAACTACGTGGGCGAAAAGACCATGCAGGATATCCTGAGGACACATTTTGCCCGTTGGCAGTTCAAACACCCGACGCTAAGGGATTTTATTGACATCGCAGAGGAGGTGGCTGGAACGCATCTATCCCAATTTTTTCATCAGGCCTTTTACACCAATGCCGTGTTGGACTACGCGGTGGACGCTATTTCCACGGCACCGGTCAAAGAGCCGGCCGGGTATGATGTCACGTTGACCCCATTTTCCGATAAAGACATCCAGCCCCAGACAAAACCAGGTCAAGCACTGTATCGAAGCGAGGTAAATATCCGTCGTCTCGGCGCATTCACCTTCCCCGTCGAGGTGTTGATAACATTTGAAAGCGGAGAGACGAGGCTCGAGCAGTGGGATGGCAAAAATCTTTGGAAACGGTTTACATACATCAAACCGATTCGGATCAGATCTGCCGAAATCGATCCCAAATGCAACATCCCTCTGGATATTAACTTCACCAACAACAGCAAAACAATTGCGCCCATAGACAACGGCCTCGTAAAACAAGGAACAGCAGCCCTGTTTTTATTCCAGCTGTTGCTGGAGATGCCAGAACTCACCACCCTGGTCTCCCTTATCTCGAAGTTGCTTTAATCATGAGCACTGTATTTCATTGTATCGGTTTGGGTTTTCAGCGCTGGCTGTTGTGCAAGCAGTTGATAATCCCGTACTATGCAACCAATCTCGCTCTTGGCCTCATGGTGGTATTCCCGCTGTTGTTACTCGCTGATGCATTTCTTCAAAACAGCCTGATGGGCAACGCCCTTGCCTTGGGAATAAACTGGGATTTTTTATTTGAGCTGAGGCAGCACAATCGGCATGGGTTGAGAGCCCTGGCCGGCGTAGGGATTGTCGCTCTCGTTTTATACGGCGTAATGCTGCTGTTTCTATCCGGCGGGGTGTTTTCAGCACTGATGACTAGGCATCAGGTGACATTTGTTAAATTCATGGGCGACAGCGCGCTGTTTTTCGGACGGTTCGCGCGACTGGCCCTGATGAGCCTGCCTCTTTTTGCCCTGCTCATTGGCGCGGGTTATAGCGCCCACTTTTTCGAGTGGTTCTTTTGGCAAGGCGATGCATACGAATACATTGCCTTTGGGTTTTCTATTGCCAAAGTCGGGCTCAGCTATATGGGATTCCTCGTTTTTGGGCTGATTTTCGACTATGCCCGCATCGACATTGTGAAGCGAGATGAGAAGCAAGCGCGCAAGGCCCTTGGCCGCGCCCTAAGATTTGTCATTCAAAACTTTGGACACGCCATTGGCATCTCACTTGTTTTGGCACTTGTGGGCATGGCAGGCACAGCCCTTTGCCTCGGCGTAATAAACCCGTTCATCAGCCATCATCCCAACATGCTGGTCCTGGTGATCATTGTGCAGCAGATCTATATCGCCTTTCGCATCTCACTTCGCCTGGTGCGGTTCTCGAGCGAGATCGCGTTGTATGTGCCTTCCCCCTTTGAAAAACTAACTATTACCCATACTTGACACCGGGGCCTCATACACGACGCAACCTATCTCTATGGAGCCCCCACCCCGGCCCTCCCCCGGTGGAC
>JAAUYD010007290.1_pt1 | contig 12282 bp, 6 predicted proteins | sample 7278101 | NCBI WGS metagenome assembly JAAUYD01 (sample SAMN14350128, study PRJNA611818) | marine sediment metagenome | isolation source: surface marine sediment (0.6m) | place: French Polynesia: Moorea | collected 2018-08 | reverse complement strand
TTCGGCGTGGCCTTCAAAACCGTCCCTACGGACTCCACCGGTGTGGCCCACATTCTGGAGCACACCGTCCTATGCGGCTCGAAACGGTTTCCGGTGCGCGATCCCTTTTTCTCCATGCTCAAACGCAGCCTGTCGACATTCATGAATGCATTGACGGCGTCGGACTGGACCATGTACCCCTTCGCCACCCAAAACCGCAAAGACTACTACAACCTCATGGATGTATATTTGGATGCGTCCTTCTTCCCGGTGATCGATGAGCTGAGTTTCAAACAGGAGGGCCACCGACTGGATGTCGAAGGCAGTGGGCCGGACGCCCGCTTGGTATACAAGGGCGTGGTCTACAATGAGATGAAAGGCGCCATGTCGTCCCCGGATCAGGTCATGGTAAGATCCATGCTCAACGCCTTGTATCCGGAGACGACCTACAGCCACAATTCCGGCGGCCAACCGGCAGTCATCCCATCCCTGACCTACGAGCAGCTTAAACGGTTTCACGCCCGTCACTACCATCCCAGCAATGCCTTTTTTTACACCTACGGCAACCTGCCGCTGGTTGAACACCTGGCCTTTATCGAAAAACGGGTGCTGAGCGGCTTTTCGCGCATCGATCCGGGAACCGAAGTCCCTGCCCAGCCCCGCTGGTCGGCACCCAAAACCGTCTCCTACCCGTATCCTTTAGATGTCAGTGAAAACCCGACTAAAAAATATCAGGCCAGCATGGCCTGGCTGCTGGCGGACATCAAAGAGACGTTCGAGGTTCTGGTGCTGGCGACCATCGAGCAGGTCCTCATCGGCAACTCAGCATCGCCGCTGCGCAAAGCCCTGTTGGACAGTCAACTGGGCACCGCCCTGTCCGACGGCACCGGATTCGATGCCGAAAACCGGGACACGATGTTTTCAGTGGGCTTGAAGGATGTGGGTGCTGGCGATGCGGAAAAAATCGAAACCATCGTCATGGATGTCTTGACCGGCCTGGTGCAAAACGGAATCGATCCGGAATTGGTGGAATCGGCCATCCACCAGATCGAATTCCATCGCAAAGAGATCACCAACACCCCCTATCCGTACGGCATCAAACTGCTGATCGGGGTCGCCGCCTGCTGGTTGCACCATGGCGATCCTAAACGAATACTCCAACTGGATGCCGACTTCAATCGACTCAGGCAGTCATTGGCGGACGGCCGCTTCCTGGAAGACAAGATCCAGCAATACTTCGTCGGCAACCCGCACCGTATCCGTTTCAGCCTGATCCCGGACCAGCAGATGGCCGACAAGGAGAACCAGCGCGTGGCCCAAGAGTTGGCCGGCATCCTGGCGGGTATGGATGCGGCCCAACTCGACCGCATCCGCAAAGACGCCGCCGCGCTGGAAAAGCGTCAGGAGACCGACGAGAGCCTAGCCTGCCTACCGACACTGCAGCGCGAGGACATCCCTCCCGCCGTGGTGCGCATCGCCCCCTCACCAGGCCGTTTCGAACCGCCCATTTTCACTTACGATCAGCCCACTTCAGGAATCTTCTACTTCTCAGGCGGGTTGGGCGCCGGCATGATCGACGATGCGCTGCTGCCGCTGGTGCCCTTTTTCTGCTATGCCGCTTCGAAGATGGGCACCGCTGCCTGTGATTACACGCAAATGGCCCGCCGCGTGGACCTTTACACCGGTGGTGTCGGTTTCAGTGCCAATGCGCGCACCCGTTTTGATGACAGCGGTGCCTGCCTGCCCTTTGTCTCCTTTACCGGAAAATGCCTCAATCGCAACCAAGACCGGATGTTCGACATCATCCATGAATTGATCACCGAGGTGGATTTTGGCAATTTGACCCGATTGCACCAATTGGTGCTGGAATATCGTGCCGGCTTGGAGGCGGCCGTGATTCACAACGGCCACCGGCTGGCTATCTCTTTAGCATCGCGTAACTTCAGTCCGGCCAATCACCTCCAGGAGATGTGGAGCGGCATCCATCAGCTGCATACGATCAGACAGTTGGCGGCGGCGTCGGCCGAATCCGATCTTGAACGACTCAGGGCCAACCTGAAGGCCATCGGCAGCAGTCTGTATGGCCGTGAAAATGCCAATTTGGCCCTGATCGGCGAGGCAGCCATGCTCGACAAGACGGCTCAACCGATCAAGACCCTTATGGCTGCGCTGGCCCCGGACCGCGAACACGGCTTCATACCGCCCGACGTGCGGGTTGCCAGCGGGGTTCCCGTGGAAGGCTGGAGTACCTCAACGGCCGTCTCCTTCGTGGCACAGACGTTTAAAACCGTACGTATCGACCATGCGGACAGCCCCGCCCTCTCCGTAATCGCCAAAATGTTGCGATCCATGTATCTGCACCGTGAAATCCGCGAAAAGGGAGGCGCCTACGGCGGTTTTGCCCTTTACAATGCCGAAGACGGGTTGTTCAGCTTCGGTTCATACCGGGATCCGCATATCGTCGGAACCCTGGCCGTGTTCGACCGGGCGGCTGACTTCATCCGTTCGGGGGTGTTTTCCGAAGAAGATGTCAAAGAGGCCATCTTGCAGGTATGTTCGGAAATCGACAAACCCGACCCGCCGGGTCCTGCGGCCCGCAAGGCGTTTTTCCGTCGCATCATCGGCCTGACCGATGAAACCCGTCTCCATCACAAGGAAAAACTGTTAGCCCTGAATCGCAAGCGCGTGATGGAAACGGCTGATCGCTATTTTGATGCCAAGGCATCCGACAAGTCGGTTGCGGTGATTTCCAACCGCAAGCAGCTTGAGGCTGCCAACCAGAAGCTGGCCGACAGACCACTAAACCTTCACACCGTATAGTCGGCAACATGGATGGGTTCACCACGGCAGGCGCTATCGTGAACGCCCGCAGTCGCAGCGAATCGGTTCGTCGCGACCGCATGTCGACCGATCCGGGTTGAACGCACACGGGCATCGTGTCAATTGGTGCACACCGGATGCCGCCGGCCCTGCCAACCGTTGATCGCGGCCGGTCCCGTTCAGGTGCGGCCAGTGGTTTATCCGCCTTGATTTTTGCTCATGAATTGCGCCAGGCTGCCGATAACACGCTTCATGACATGCTACACGAACAATGGCGGTTAACCTTGTTTCCAGGGAGTCCGCGTTACCGACGATGCCCGACAAAGAGACAAACGAGCGAGCCATCGATGATCAGACACCGCTTTATAACAGCGGCATCCTGGGCAACTACATTCATTATCTCAATGCCCACCATTCAGACTTAGATACCGATGCGCTGCTGCGCTGCAGCGGTTTGACGCCATTCGACCTCAACGATGAGGCCCATTTTCTAAGCCAGGCCCAGGTGAACCACTTTCATGCCTGTTTAGATGACCTGCTATCCGATCCCCAGATTTCATACAAAGTGGGCCAGCACGCCCTGGTTACCAAATCAGCCGGCACCATCAGGCGCTATGGTCTTCAATTCATAACTCCGGAGACCATGTACAAAGCGGTCGACCGGCTCTACCCCAAATGGAGTAAAGGGCATCGCTGCAACACTGAAATTGTAGGCAAAGGTCGGGCCGATGTCACTGTATCGACCCTGCCCGACGTCAACGAACAACCGTTTCAATGTGACAACCGTCTCGGCATCCTCGAATCCATTGGAAAACTCGCCACGGGCCATCCGGCCCGGGTGGATCACCAGGTGTGCATGCACCGCGGAGGCGGCGTCTGTCGGTATCAGATCTTCTGGCAGTGCAGTCCGTCCGCCGCCTGGAAACGGGTAGGGGCCTATGCGACGGTATTGTCGACCGCTGCCGCGGGTATCGCTGCCCTGACGCTGCCTTTCAGTCACTGGCTGCTGCTGCTCGTGTCAATGGCGTCGGCATGTATGGTTCTGTTTCTATTGGCTTACCGGTCTAAGGTGGATGAAATGACCGGATTACTCAAAGAACAAGGTGATGCGGCCGGCCATTTGCTCGAACAGATCGAAGCCCGCTACCATAATGCCCGTATGGTGCAAGAGATCGGCCTGGCCGGGGCGGACATTCTGGAAGTGGACACCTTTATTCATACCGTTCTGGCCTCCATGTCTCGCAATCTGGAATTCAGCCGGGGGATCGTCGCCTTGTGCAACGATGCGTCCGATCACCTGCGCAGTGCAGGCAGCTTCGGCTTTTCCGAGGATGAGCGATATTATCTCGACCAGATGGAATTTACCATCGATCCGGACCACTCGCCGGACATGTTCATTCAATCTCTGAAGTCCGGCCAACCGATATTTGTCAACAATATTGAAAAACGCCTCGCCGATATGTCCGCGAACAGCATTGACATGATCGAGAACCTCAAGGTCAGCGCGCTGATTTGTGTCCCCTTGACGTATAAAAAAAAGTCCTTGGGCCTGTTGCTGGTGGACACCAAAAACAGTCACAAAGAGTACACCACCACTGATGTCAACCTCCTGATGGGCATCGCATCGCAGCTCGCCACCGGTATTGTCAACGCTCGCTCGTATGCCCAGATGCAAGCCAGCGAGCAGCGCTATCGGTTGTTGGCGGAAAATGTGACCGATGTGATCTGGATCCTCGATCTGGACTCCTTGAAGATGACCTATGTCAGCCCCTCCGTAGAAGAAACCCTGGCTTACACGCCCCAGGAGTTGATGGCGTTGTCCATCGATCAATATCTGACACCGGATGCCTTCCAGCTAGCCATGGCCACACTTGGCAAGGCGATCGATGACGTCGCCTCCGGTGCGATCAATCCCGAAAATCACGCCATGACCCTGGAATTGGAGGAAGTCCACAAAAACGGTAGCATTGTCCCCATCGAAGTGACCGCCCGCTTTCTGATCGATGAAAACGACAAACCCAACGGCGTTTTGGGCATATCTCGCGACCTGTCCGAGCGCCGCAAGGCCGAAACGGAACGCTCAACCATTGAAACCCGGCTTCAGCAGGCTCAAAAGATGGAAAGTCTGGGAACCATGGCCGGATCAATCGCTCACAATTTCAACAATCTGCTCATGGTGGTGTTGGGCAACCTGGAACTGGCCAAAGAGGATTCTACGAACGCTGAAACCGTCAGCAGCAGCATTCAACGGGCGATCAACGCATCTCAGCGGGCGGCGGACTTGAGCAATATGATGCTGACCTATGTAGGTCAGCTGAAAAAAGAGAGTCTTCCGGTCGATCTCTCCCATTTGGTCACAACCGAATTGGAAAAACTGGATGAATCCAAAATGGGCCATGTCACCCTAGATCTGGATCTGGCCGATCCCATGCCCCTGGTGGCCGCTGATGCTAACCAAATGCGTCAACTGATCTCCGGTTTCGTAACCAACGCCATCGAGGCCCTGGGCAACAATGCCGGCAGGGTTCGCATCTCCACCGGATCCATGCACTGTGACAGGGCCTATCTGGCAACCACCTACCTGAAGGAGGAGATGCCCGAAGGTATGTATGCCTACGTGGAGGTCGCCGACACCGGTTGCGGCATGGACAGGGAGACGATGGCAAAGGTCTTCGATCCCTTTTTCTCCACCAAATTCACCGGTCGCGGCCTTGGCATGGCCGCCGTCATGGGGATCATCCGTTCCCATTATGGTGCCGTCAAAGTAAACAGCAAAGAGCATGAAGGCTCTGTGTTCACGGCGCTATTTCCCATTCAGGGAATTTCCCTCAAGCCGACGGTGGAGCAATCCGGTCCGATGGAATTAAATCAAAACGACACCACCATTCTGCTGGTGGATGATGAGCCCATGGTTCTGGATATCGGCAGCCAATTCCTCGAACGTCTGGGCTACCGGGTCAAGAAGGCGGCCAGTGGCCAGGAGGCGCTGGAGGTGCTTAACACCGATCCGGATCATATCGACTGCCTGCTGCTGGACTATACCATGCCCGGCATGGACGGTCTGGATACCATGCAGCAGGCCAGGACCATCCGTCCGGAAGCAAAAATCGTCATCTCCAGTGGATACACCCGCCAGCAGCTCGAAGACCGATTTGCTCACATCGTCCCTCCGGATGGCTTTATTCACAAGCCTTTCGAAATGAAGGCTCTCCAGGCAACCCTCCAGGAAGTGATTTCGGACAAGCATTGATTCACCGGGTTGAATTTCTCAGCGACCCCACACCTCCGCTCTATTTATTTCAGCCAGATCTTGACCGATATCTCAAAACCTTCTACATCTTGAAAAGCGATCAGATCAGCTGCGGCAACACCTGACCGCAACCCGACATATCCATCATCAGCCAGACCGAATACGATCGTACCATCACCTTTGGATTACGGTGCTTCAGACCGCATCAACCATCGAGGAGTCCCCTTTATGGAAAACGAACTGTCCCGGTTTCAGCAGCTCGGCGAAACCATGACCCAGCACGGCACGCAAATGGCGCTGGCGTTAGCCATTTTGATCATCGGTCTCCTCACTGCCAGATGGCTTCACAACCGGTTAAGGCAGCTAATACGCAAATGGTATCCGGAAAGCAAACTGGCACCGCTACTGTGCAGTCTGCTTTACATTATTATTGTCGTTCTCGTCATCATGGGCGCTGCGGTGGAGTTTGGGGCCAAGCCGGTCAACCTGCTCCGGCTGCTGACCATCATAGCCCTGATCGTCACAGGTATTTCAATTTTTCTGCGGCCCTTCATCCCGACACTGCCTTTTAAAGTCGGCAACACGGTCAAGGCCGGCAACCTGCTGGGCAAAGTGGAGGCAATCACCTTTCTCAACACGCGCATGAGAACCTTTGACGGCAAAACCTTTTTCGTGCCCAACCGCCAGATTCTCGACGACATCGTCATCAACTACCACTTCACGCAGACCCGCCGGGTCAAGATCGATGTCAATATCAGATATGACCAAGACCTGCTCAAGGCCAAGCGCACTTTAGAAGCTGTGATGACCGCGGATCCCAGGGTAAATGCCAAGCCCGGCCCCATGGTTTATGTCATGAATCTGGCCAGCAGCTGCATTGAGCTGGGCGGACGCTGCTGGGTAAGCAACAAGGATTTTTGGGTTGCCCGCTGCGACCTGCTGGAAAAGACCAAGCTGCGCTTCGACCAGGAGGGCATTCGTTTCGCCTTCCCACAATTGAACGTTCACATGGAACCGGACCAAGCCATGCCCGACGGTGGGGGCGATGCCAGTGACGAAGGTCATGAGGCCGCAGAGGAAATCGCCACATCAGAAAAACAGATGGGTTGAGGTGCACGGATGAAAATAACCGAAGGATTGCAAGTAATCGCAAAGGGCTGGATCCGAAAACCCAAAGGGTACCGGGTCCGGTTCCACAAACGAACCGAAGACGGTGTCGAGGCCGGCTATTCGCCTCCCCCCGAGGATGCTCCGCTGAATTCAGATGTCACCGCCTGGCGCTACGCTTGGAAACTCTGGCAGGCCACAAAGGCGCACGCGCGAGCAGACCAGCCGGGGGCGCTGTACAACATCACGGTGGTAGACGATGAGGATCGTCCAATCCGGTTTTACGGCAGTGGCCAGATAGAGATACACAACCCCAAAACCATCCCCGGCACCGAGCCTTTTCCGGTTGATGAGTGAATCCGGGTCATCCGCCGCTGCGACAAGGGATGCCTCGCAGCGGACATCGCTGGTATAGAATAGCCGTTTGAAGCGATTGCTTTTAAAATGAACCTTTGAAACGACGAAAGGGAAACGGCCCCCGGGCCGTTTCCCTTTCTAGGTTTGTCGATGTGAGCGGTTACGCCATGGCAGCCTCGTTTACCATGGATTCTCTCAAAAGGCCCTCGGTCGCCTTCTGGCTGTCGACGACGTAGGTCCCATTTTGCAAATCGTTGCGAATCTCTGATACCAGGGACGTACGAACATCGGGGATAGAATCGATGACCCGCTGGGCATCGGCAATGGAACGCCCCCGTTCGCTCAACGCCAGCCGGTCTTGATGCGCTGTCGAATTCGCTTTCGTTTCGGCATTGCTGGCCTGTACCGGTTTCGCCTGAACGTGAGTGGTCTTGTATACGCTGAGTGCGGACTGGGGATCCGTGCCGTTGATTTTCATGGTCCTTGCTCCTTTTGCAATCATGTTATGGACATAGTATTGGCCGTTTGTCGAAAAAACTAAAGCATTTTTTTCGAAATCGATACCATCGACCGGTCACTCATGGTCGGCTGCGGCCTTGACGCCTTGCAACGCGCCCGCTTCCCACGAAAAAGGAATTGCAGAATCAGCGGCAATCTCTTAAAACAGAACCGGCCCAGGCCGACAATTGATTCGACCCAAACCCTCCAGGTGATTGAGATGACCGACATTCCTCCAAGTACGCAGTTTCGAGACGCCCACGAAAACGAGTTTTTACAGGCTGTTACCGATGTGATGACCAGTGTCGGCCCTGTGTTGGACAAAAACCCGGAGTACCGCCACCAGGGCATTGTGGAACGCATCGTGGAGCCCGAACGCATCATTACCTTTCGCGTCCCCTGGATCGACGACACGCATCGGGTGAGGGTCAACCGGGGATACCGCATTGAAATGAACAGCGCCATCGGCCCGTATAAAGGTGGCTTGCGCTTTCATCCGTCGGTTAACCAAAGCATTCTCAAATTCCTGGCTTTCGAGCATGTCTTCAAAAACGCCTTGACCACCCTGCCATTGGGCGGCGGCGCCGGCGGCACCGATTTTGAGCCCAAGGGCAAATCCGACGGAGAAGTGATGCGGTTTTGCCAGAGCTTCATGGCCGAGTTGTACCGCCATATCGGTACCCATACGGATGTGCCCGAAGGCGATATTGGTGTGGGTTCACGCGAAATCGGCTACCTGTTCGGGATGTACCGCAAACTGAACAACCAATTTTCCGGTGTGCTTACCGGAAAAGGCTTGAATTGGGGCGGCAGCCTGATCCGTCCAGAAGCGGCCGGATTCGGCTGCGTCTATTTTGCGGCCCGGATGCTGGCCGCCCGCAACGACACCCTCGCGGGAAAAACCTGCCTGGTTTCCGGATCCGGCAATGTGGCCCAGGCGACCGCGAGCAAGTTGATCGACATGGGTGCCAAGGTGATCAGCCTGTCCGACTCGTCCGGTCATATTTACGATGAGGAAGGCATCGACGGGGAGAAGCTGGCTTTTATAAAGCACCTGAAGAATATCCGCCGGGGCAGGATCAGTGAATATACGGATCACTATCCGCTCGCCGAGTATACCGCCGTGATACCCGGCGAGGAAGAGAACCGCTTGTGGCGACACCGCGCCCAATGCGTCTTTCCCTGCGCCACCCAAAATGAGATCGGCAAAGCCGACGCCTACCACCTGATCAACAACAACGTCAAGCTGGTCTGCGAGGGTGCCAGCATGCCCTGCACCACCGGCGCCCAGGAGATATTTATCGACAAAGGCATTCTCTACGCCCCCAGCAAAGCGGCCAATGCCGGGGGTGTGGCTGTTTCGGGCCTGGAACTGACCCAGAACAGCATCCGTTTGACCTGGCTGGGTGAAGAGGTGGACAATCGCCTGCAGATCATCATGAAAGGCATCCACGACACCTGTCTCGACGCTGCCGATGCATATGGCCAGCCGGGAAATTATCTCATGGGCGCCAATATCGCCGGCTTCGTCAAGGTTGCCGATGCCATGCTGGATCAAGGCATCATCTGAGTGCAGCGCAGTCGCGTGAGTGGCATCGCCTTGAAGCTGAGGGCATCGATGGTTAGGTTTGAAAAGTCAACGGCGATGATCTTTACGTACAACCGATGTGAAAGGAGATGCCCATGATCAGTGAGAAGATGACCCAGGCCTTGAATGAACAGTTCAACCGGGAGGTGTACTCGGCCTATCTGTACATGTCCATGTCCGCCAACTGCAACCAGGAGGGGCTCAAGGGTTTTGCCAACTGGTTCATGGTCCAGTATCATGAAGAGATGTTCCATGCCATGAAGATCTATGAGTACATCCAGCGCCAGGGTGCCGATGTGAAACTCGACGCCATCCAAGCACCGCCCGCAACCTTTGAATCCCCCATGGAGATGTTTACGAAAACCTTAACCCACGAGCAGTACATTACCCGTTCGATCAATGAACTGATGGAGATCGCCATCGCCGAAAAGGATCACGCCACTCAGATTTTTCTGGAGTGGTATGTCACCGAACAGGTGGAAGAAGAAGAAAACGACAACGATATGATCGCCCAGCTCAAACTGATCGATGGCAACCCCCACGGTCTGATGATGCTGGACCGCGAGCTGGCCGGCCGGACAACCACCGTGGTCACCGATTTCAGCAAGGGCGTGGGAACCGAATAGGATCATCTGATCCCGGGATGATCGGTCCGGTTCGTCGCCGGGCGTGCATGTAATTCCGAATACCGGCATAGCTACGGGGCGTCGTAAAGAGGCCTTTTGAATTACCGCCTTTTGAGATTGGCTTTTTTATCCGAAGGCGGTATTTTTTTTAAATGCCAACAGCAACCAAAACCATACTGCTGGCAGCTGCCGCCCTGGCGGCCGTCATGCTGATTGTATTCGGCGGGATTCACATCTGGATCAATTCCGACGGCGGGCGTGCCTGGATTGAAACCCAGGTCAATCGACGCATCCCCGGATCCATTCAGATTCGCGACCTGCGGCTGTCGCTGTTGACGCCGAGCGTGGAGTTGGTCGACGCATCCTTGCACGACACCGACAACGTGGCTCTGGCCGGAGTAAACAGCCTGCTCGTCGAACTCGATTGGTGGCCGCTGTGGCGACGTGAAGTCCGGGTGACCCGCCTGATCCTGCAAGAACCCTGGGCGGATCTGGTCATCGATGAGGCGTCCGGCCTCAACCTGATGGCGGCTATCGTTACCCCCGGCCGGCAGGTAGAGACATCACCTTCCGACGCCCGCAGCGCCGAATTTGACGTCAACGTTGTCGCCGAAGCCATCCGGCTGATCGACGGCCGGTTGTCGTTTATCCCGGCCGACGCTGCCTCGCGCATCACTGTGAACGGCATAACCATCATTGCCGACGGCAACCTGACAGCCCGAACCGCCAGTCTGGATCTGCGAGCGGCCGACCTGCAGCTGACCGCTCCCGCCATCCAGCCCATATCGGCCCGCATCGCTCTGCAAGCACGACTTACCGGCAACCAGCTGAATGTCAAGACCCTGGATATCGATGACGGTGCAACCCGGATGCACCTGACCGGTTCCGCTACGGACCTGTTCGCCGTACCGCACATCGACGCCAAGGTTGGCATCGAGAGTGAATTGGACCGGCTTGCATCTACCTTGCGGCTGACCGGCGCGTACCAGGGCCCCCTTCGCAGCCGGCTGGTTATCAATGGTACTGTGGATCATTTGACGGCTCACCTGCAGGCGACCCTGAACAACGGCCGCATTGCCGGCTTACCCGTGGACCACGGGGAACTACGAGTGACACTGCAGGATCGTCAACTGTCCGTCGATACCGTCGGCCTGAAACTGGCCGACGGCCGTGTGGATTTGAATGGTCACGTCGATCTGCGCGACGCCTATGCTTCCGGACAGGGACTTTTGCCGACGGACCTGGACGCCATGGCCTATGAGATGCTGATCGAGACAAGCATCCCCGATCTGACACCCTGGGCGGCGCCTTTGGTCAGTCTTGGCGGACAACTGGACAGCCGATTGAAGCTGCACGGCAAGGGTATTTCGCCGAGCACCATGTCCGCCGAACTGCAGGCCAGCGGTACGGCGCGCCAGCTGTTGGCCGCCGGCATGGACCGGCCGCTGGATGCCACCTTCAGCGCGGACGCCCATATGTCCAATGGCGCCCTTTCCATTCGTTCGCTGGGCATAACGGCAGACCGAACCCAACTCGACGGCGCGGGAATGTTCCGATTCAACGACGGCGCTTTGGACATGAATCTCTCGCTGAACGCCGACGATCTGTCACATCCGCTGGCCGTTATCGGTCTGCCCTCGGTCCAGGGCAGCTGCCGGATGGATCTAAAGGCGGCGGGAACCGTTAAGCGACCCCAGTTTACGGGTGTCCTCGAGGCAAGCGGTTTAGCCATGGACGGCTATCGATTGGGGAATGTGGTGCTCGATGCCACGATGGATCCCCAGGGCCGATTGAGCCTGTCCACGGTTTCGCTCAAGAACGGGAAATCCACCATCCATGGACGGGGTCAGGCAAACCTGAGTCACGACGGCAGCCTCTCGAAACAGCTGGTGATCGACCGCTTCGATCTGTTTCTTCAAAATGCGACGGTATCCGACTTTATCGCTTCGCCGCCATTGAACGGCACCATCAACGGTCACCTGCAGGCGGCCGGCCCGCTGACAGCACTCGAAGCAGCCCTGCAACTCAACGGCATCGGTCTACAGGCCAAGGAGGTG
>JAAUYD010147162.1_pt1 | contig 12283 bp, 12 predicted proteins | sample 7278101 | NCBI WGS metagenome assembly JAAUYD01 (sample SAMN14350128, study PRJNA611818) | marine sediment metagenome | isolation source: surface marine sediment (0.6m) | place: French Polynesia: Moorea | collected 2018-08 | reverse complement strand
CTGCGCCAGTTGGCTTATGCCGGCTGGCCGACCCGGCAGCATATGACCTACAATCAGTCCATCAATCGATTACTGCCGGTATACGAACAGGTGCGCCGCGAAGTATTCGGCGATCCGGCCAAAGCGCCGTTGATGATTATCGATCATGCCGAAACGATCGGCGAGGCCAATATGGAGCGAATCATAGCAATGAATGGCACGATTGCCGTTCAGAATCGCATCATCTATCAGGCCCGCGATTTTGCTGAACGCTACGGCATGCAAACGCTGGCTCAGACGCCCCCGGTACGCAAAATGCTGCAAATGGGCATGCAGGTGGCCGCCGGGACCGATGCGACCCGCGTCTCCAGCTATAATCCTTGGTTATCGTTAGCTTGGCTGGCAACCGGTAAAAGTCTCGGAGATGTGCAGATGTACGGGGATGACAACCTTCTGAATCGCAGCGAAGCACTCAGGCTCTGGACCATCAACGGCGCGGCGAGCACTGGCGAATCAGCCCTGAAGGGATCGCTTGAGCCCGGAAAGCTTGCTGACCTTGTCGTGCTGGATCGCGATTATTTCACCGTACCCGATGATCAGCTTCGTAAAATAGAGTCGCTGATGACAATTGTAGATGGCGAAATTACTTATGCTTCAGGGGACCTTGGGGATTATGATGCAGATCCGCTTCCGGACATCAGCCCGGCCTGGTCGCCGGTGGCCAAATTCGGGGGCTACCGGTCCTGACTCTTACAAGCTTGTATCAATGGACAGTTGCTTTACACCCATGAGCACGCTTACAGCATGTCGGGTGAGAACGGTAGATGAAACCTGGATTGCCCATGTGCCGGTGGTTGAGCATATTTCGACTTTCACAGGCGGGCGAATTGCTGTATTCATAGAGGATCGACAAACTGCTCTCACCAGGCGCATCGCAATTTCCGAACGGTTTTATCGCTTAGGTTCAAGTCCACCGAAACGCACCGTTGACGCATGGAATACGAAGTTCTCACAAGCAAGCGATTGGACGACGGCACCCTGATTATCGTCATTCAGGGGCATTGGCAAACGGGTCGCCCACTGCCAATGCTATCCGATATGGAGGCGCTGCTGGCTGAAACCGACACCCGGCGGCTTCAGTTCGACTGCCGCAGCCTGGATGAATGGGACAGCAGCCTGGCCGTCTTTCTATCGACCCTGATGGACCGCAGCAGGTCGCTGGACGTCGAGGTGGACATGGACGGTCTGCCCGCCGGGGTGAGAGGTCTGCTCTCTCTGGCGGCGTCCGTCCCGCCGAAGGAATCGACCGAACCCACTCAGGACGGGCTTGCGCCGCTGGTCTGGCTACAGGAGGCGGTTCAGGGGATGGTCCGGTGGGCCACCCAGACACTGGCGTTCACCGGTGAACTGGGCCTGTCGCTGACCCGGCTCGCCAGGGGTGAGGTCCGTTTCCGGTCCAAGGATCTGTTGATCACCGCTCAGGAGTGCGGTTGGCAGGCCTTGCCGATTGTATCACTGATCAGCATTCTCGTCGGACTGATTCTGGCCTTCATGGGGGCCGTTCAGCTAAAAATGTTCGGCGCCCAGATCTACGTGGCCGATTTGGTCGGTATCGGCATGGCCAGAGAGATGGCTGCCGTCATGACCGGCGTCATCATGGCTGGCCGCACAGGTGCCGCGTTCGCTGCCAATTTAGGCACCATGCAGGTCAACGAGGAGATCGACGCCCTGCAAACCCTCGGCCTGACCCCCATGGATTATCTGGTACTGCCCCGAATGGCTGCCTTGATTGTGATGATGCCGCTATTATGCATTTACGCCAACATCATGGGCATCCTGGGCGGCTTGCTGGTGGGGGTGGGCGCATTCGATATTTCGATGATTCAATACCTGAATCAAACCCGCAATGCACTGTCGATCACCCACTTTGCCATCGGCATTGCCAAGAGCATCGTATTCGGCATGATCGTGGCGTTTTGCGGATGTATGCAGGGTCTGAATTGCGGCAGAAGCGCGGCTGCCGTGGGCAAGGCGACCACTTCGGCGGTGGTGATGGCCATTGTCTACATCGTCGTTGCGGACGGCATTTTTGCCGTGTTAACCAATATATTGGGGATTTAGGCATCGAAAGCACCGCAATGGGAACAAACACCGACCGGCAAGCACACATCACCGTCACCCAACTGACCATGGGCTACGGGAAGCGCATTCTCATGCAGGACCTGGATTTCACGATATTCAAGGGAGACGTATTCGCCATCATGGGCGGCAGCGGATGCGGAAAGAGTACCTTGATGCGGATTCTTATCGGCCTCAAGGCGCCCCACACGGGGCAGGTGCGTTACGGCGATGTGGAATTCTGGTCGCTTTCCCCGTCCGAGCGTAAGCGGTTGATGCGACGATTCGGTATTTTGTATCAAAGCGGCGCACTGTGGAGTTCCATGACCCTGGCCGAAAATGTGGGACTTCCCCTGAACCTCTACACCGATCTCGGGGCGCATGCGATCAATGACATCGTTCGGTTCAAACTCTCCCTGGTAGGACTGCAGGGCTTCGAAAACTACTATCCTGCGCAACTGTCAGGCGGCATGCGCAAACGCGCCGGATTGGCACGGGCCATGGCCTTGGATCCGGAAGTGCTCTTTTTCGATGAGCCATCGGCCGGATTGGACCCGGTGAGTGCCAAGCAGCTGGATGACCTGATCATTGAAATCAACCGCAGTCTGGGTGCGACCGTTGTCATCGTGACCCACGAGTTGTTGAGCATCTTCGCCATTGCCAACAATGCCGTATTCTTGGACGGAAGTACGCACAAGATGGGGGCCAGTGGGCCTCCGAAAGAGATGCTGGAAATGTCCCACAACCCGAATGTGATCCAATTTCTCACGCGGGGTGAGTCACCTGGCATGTCAGCCAAAAGGACCTGAGAGATGAAAAAGGATGTCAACACCATCTTTATCGGCGCATTCATGCTGGGTGCGGTCGTCTTGGCAATCATCGTCGTCTTCGCGTTAGGGGAAGGCAACCTCTTTCGCAAAAATGATCGCTATGTCCTGTACTTCAGCGGATCGGTGAAAGGCCTCAGCGTCGGTGCGCCGGTAACGCTCAAGGGCATCACCATCGGCCAAGTCGTTGACATCAATCCGATTTACGACGCCACCGACAACTCCTTTCTCAATCAGGTGATCTTCAACGTGCCCGAAACGATCGTGCAGATCATCGGGCAGCCGCAGGAAGACGGCCCCGGAAAGAAGCTGCTGACCACGGACACGACCATCGATTATATGATCGACAGCGGGCTGCGTGCCAAGCTTCAGCTCCAAAGTGTCCTCACCGGGCAGCTGCAGGTGGCCTTTGACTTCTATCCGGATACACCGATCAGGATGATGCGTTTCGATGACAATCTCCGGGAATACCCGACGTTGCCCTCGGAAATGGAGGCACTTGCCAAAACCCTGGATAAGATCGATTTACAGGCCATCGCTGAATCGATCAACAGCGCCGCCCAAGGGATCGACAAGTTGGCCAACTCGCCGGACCTTCACGAGGTCCTGGTGTCGCTTAATGCCACCATCGACGGGTACGGGCAGTTGGCCGCCAACCTGGACAATCAGGTTTCAAGACTGTCGACCGAGATGACAGCGACGTTGACCGATACCAGAGGGCTCATCAATGCCGGCAAAGCGCAGATCGCCCCCATGACGGCGGGCATTGCCGACACAGCTGTCGAGGTCAGGAAGGCCGTCTCCAATCTGGACAATCGCCTTGAGCCAATCCTCGAAAATATGGAAGCCACCACGGCATCGGCCAAAGATGCCTTTCAGCAAGCGCAAGTCATGCTGGGCAACCTGTCTGACCTGTCAAATCAGGATTCGGCGTTCATTTACCAAATTGATAAAACCATGGCAGAGTTGAGAAAAGCCGCCAGTTCGCTCTCCGCGCTGGCGGACTATTTGAACCGCCACCCCGAGGCGCTGCTGAAGGGCAAACAAAAAGTGGATGGTAAATAATGAGCATGCGCATCGTAGCCCTGGTTATCGTCGTCGGCATCTGTTGCTGGTTCATCAGTGCTTGTGTCAACTTAGGGCCGTCCACATCCCCCGCCACACGCTTTTATCTGCTCGAATCAAAGATCGACGCATCCATGCCGGCGGAGGCGACAAGCCGGCTAAAAGGTGTCGTCGTCGGCATCAGGCCGGTGAAGATCCCTGCCTACCTGGATCGATCGCAGTTAGTGACCCGGCTGGATGGCAACGAGTTGCGGGTGGACGAGTTCTCCCAATGGGCCGAACCTTTAGGCGATTCGATCTCCCGCGTGATCGAAGAGAATCTGCACGCCCTGACCGGTTCCCGACATTTGTACTCGTCGATCCAATGGCATCCGTCCAAGCTCGACTTGCTGCTTTCCATCGTCGTGCTGGGTTTCGAAGGGGATGCAACCGGCAAGGTGACACTTAACGCGACCTGGCGGATTTCGAGACCGAATGATGCTGAAATCGTAATTGAAAAACGATCGACCCTTTCTCAGCCATCGAATGGCACCCAAACCGACGAGATTGTCGAATCGATGAGCATGTTGTTGGCTGAGCTATCCAGAGAAATAGCCGATGCATTGGCTGAGGCGAGCAATCGGATCAAACCGACGTCGTGACCAGCAATGATCCGTTTTAGGGCACATCGATATTAAAGTTGACCAGCCGGTAACGCTCTTGTTTCAGATGGTTTCGTAAAAAGTGCCGAGATCAAGCCTTGCGAGTCCCGAGGAATGAGGCGTACTTACGGGTACTTCGCAGTGACGAGGGATGAAGCATAACGCTGATATCGGGCTTTTTACGGAACCATCAAATTTGAGAAACAACCGTTCATATTAAGCTTAGACAACGGATGCCGCCTTTTTCTGGTTTTTCTCCTGAAGCGTCCTTGTCCTTAGATTCGGGGCTTATCGCCGCGGTCGCGTTTTGGCTGTCACGCTTGTGACAAACACCAACCCACATATCATGTGCATTCAGACAAGGAGCATACCGTCATCATGATCAAGCGTTTATTCTATTTCGTTTTGGTTGTGGGGCCCCTCGTTTTAGGTGGATGCAGTCTGGGGCCGTCCATGATGCGCGCCAACCGGTTGACCTACAACGATGCGGTCCAATTCACTGAGCGCCAGGAACTGCTGCTCAACATCGTCCGTCTGAGATACAACGAGGGGCCGGCGTTTCTGGCGACAAGTTCCATCTCTACCCAGTTCTCCATCGATTTGGGTGCCGCCGCCGGCGCCACGGTCGGCGACGATCAACAGCAGCGCACCGAACTGTTGAATATTGGCGGCGCTGTGGGCTATTCGGAGCGGCCCACCATTACCTTTACCCCGCGCAATGAGCAGGATTTCAGCCGGCAGTTGATATCGCCCGTCGAGCTGGAGATCATTCACTTGCTGGTCAACTACGGCTGGGATATCGATCGGGTCCTGAGGCTCACCACCGACGGGATCAACGGCATCCGCAACGATACCATCAGAGAAGATCCGTCGGTCAATTATGACGATCAACTGCGACAATTCGCTCAGACGGTAGACCTATTGAGACGGTTCCAGCAGATGGGGATGGTGGAGATTTCCATTGAGCGTGAGGAGATCGATGCGTCCGGTCCCATCCGCGCGGAAACAATTACGCTGAATGATATCCTGGAAGCAGACACTCAACATCATCGGCTGGTCTATGATGCGGTCTCTCAAACGTACCAATTGAAACAGGTCAAGCGACGCCTGGTATTGCGCTTCAGCCGTGAAGCTGCCAGCCAGCCCGAATTCCAAGCACTTGCCCAAAATCTGCGCTTGGCGGCCGATATCCGGGCCTATCCCCTGGTCAACGCGCCAGGATCGCAAATCAAGGCATCGGAGACCTCCGTGGCATTTACGGATTTGCTCTTTTCAACGCGCTCGGTATTGGGTACCATGGCCTATCTGTCCCAAGGCGTGGCGGTCCCCCAGACACATGTCCAAGACGGCGTGGTGGCCCACAGCCAGCAGTATGCGTCTTCCCGTGCGACCCTTTCCGATCTGTTTGCCGTCAAAGTCCAAGAAGCAAAGCCGGTGAATGCGAGCCTGGCGATTCCCTTCAAGGGTTTCTGGTTCTATTTGGAAGACAACGATATCTCATCCAAGCGAACCATGGGTGTACTCAATTCGCTTGTGCGGCTGCAGATCCAGGCTGCCAGTACGCAACACACGCCGGTGTTGACGCTGCCCGTCGGGCAATAACGGCCGGTTCGAGCGATCGCTAGTGGGCATCACTGGATCAATCAATCCCAACAAACAGGAGGCCTGCATGCAAACCACTCGAAAAATCGCGCTGACCTTGACGCGCCAGCCGACCATGGAAGGCGCCGGGGTTCACCTCAATCGCGTGTTCGGTTATGGCCAATCGCCTCGCTTAGACCCGTTTCTGATGCTCGATGATTTTCGATCCGATACGCCAGAACACTACCTGAAGGGCTTCCCCTGGCACCCTCACCGTGGCATCGAAACGATTACCTATGTCACCAAAGGCGATGTGGAACATGGCGACAGCTTAGGCAACACCGGTATGATCTCTTCTGGGGATGTGCAGTGGATGACTGCCGGCAGCGGCATCATCCACCAAGAAATGCCCAAAGGCGATGCCGACGGTGCCATGCACGGCTTCCAGCTGTGGGCCAACCTGCCGGCCGAACAGAAGATGATGCCGCCCCGATACCGCGATATTACAGCCGATCGAATTCCGGTGGTCGAGCTGCAAGGCGGCATCACCGTCAAAGTGATTGCCGGTATGCTCGGCGGCGCCCGCGGCCCCATGGACGATATCGTCATCGACCCGGAATATCTGGACTGCACCGTCCCGGCCGGCGAGACCTTCGTTCATCCAACGGACCCTGCTTACACGGTGTTTATCTATGTCACTGGCGGCTCCGGGCAAACCGATGGCCATGCGCTCGAAAACGGCAAACTGGTGCTGTTCGGTGAAGGCGAGCAGCTGGCCGTGGGTGCAGCCGACGAACCTTTACGCTTTTTACTCTTAACCGGTAAGCCCTTGAACGAACCGGTGGCCTGGCGGGGGCCGATTGTCATGAACACCCAGGCAGAACTGGAAACGGCCTTTCGCGAGTACCGCGAGGGCACCTTCATCAAAAACCAATAACAATAGGAGTACCCCATGAAAATCCTGATCGTTTATTATTCCACCTATGGACATGTTCATACCATGGCCGAGGCCATTGCCGAAGGCGTAAAACAAGTCGATGGCGCCGAGGCGGTCATGCGGCGGGCTCCCGAAACCCTGCCCGACGACGTCCTGGAGAAGATGGGTGCTGTGGAGGCGCAGAAGGCGTTTGCCCACGTGCCCGTCTGTACTGTCGAAGAGTTGGCCGACGCCGACGCGGTCATCTTTGGCACGCCGACCCGCTTCGGCAACATGTGCGGCCAGATGCGCCAGTTTCTGGACGCCACCGGCCAGCTCTGGGCCCAGGGTGCCCTGGTGGGCAAGGTCGGCAGCGTCTTTACCAGCAGCGCCACCCAGCACGGCGGTCAGGAGTCCACCATCCTCTCCTTCCACATATCGCTGCTGCATCATGGGTTTGTCATCGTGGGTCTGCCCTACGCCTTTCAGGGCCAAATGCGCATCGACGAGGTTACCGGCGGATCGCCCTACGGCGCCTCGACAATCGCCGGCGGTTCGGGTGAACGCATGCCCAGCGAGAACGAACTGGAGGCCGCCCGCTTTCAGGGCCGGCATGTGGCCGAGATCGCTGCCAAACTAATCGCCTGATGCCGACCATAGGCGTCGGTTGCCGATAGCAGCGGTAATGATAGAGCTATCTCAAAAATAAGGATCAGGATTCAGGACAAGGCCTGCAAAGCCAAAAAAGCGGAGCATATGAGTAATATGTGAGCATTTTTTGGCTTTGCATAACGCAGTCATGGGCCCTTAGACTATTTTTGAGATGGCTCTACTCGCCCAGGTAGTCCAATATGGCCTTCAGCAAGGAGGCACTATGGCTGATCTGCCCATAGGCCTCCGCCCTGCTCAGCATCCGCGTCTCGGCTTCCAACCGTTCGCCAAGTTGTAGCGACAGCGTCGCTATCCTGGCGATCTCGGTTGCCAGGTCGGCCTCGGAACGGATGGTGATGGGATAGATCTCGATCGCGGTGAGATTGGCCATCACCTCCGACTCGATAACCCCGTCGGTGGCGTTGTGATACTGCTGGTTGTAGTCGTTGTAGCGGGTGTTATGCAGCGGCTGCGACAGGTCGCCGACGTAGTGGGCGCAAAAGGCCAGGTGATACTGGGCGTATTTGCCTGTTTCCGGCGTGGCCCGGTATTCGCGCAGCGCAGCGATGATGGCCCCGTAGAGATGGCCATTCTCATCGTCCGCGCGGTTGTAGCGGCCTGCCTGGTCGAGTACCATCTGCGCCGTAATCCGGCGTTGCGGAGGATTGCCGGAATAGTGATTTCTGGCTTCGATATCGCCGGCCTTGATTTTGGTCATATCGGCACCCGTCGCATTGTACCATTTGGCGTAACCGGCCGCCTTGGCGATAGCCAGATGGGTTTCATCATGCCAGGCCCACCCCGGGGCTGACAGGTTTGCAATGACAAACGCCAACATCCATATATAAACGGGTCGCACGCTTTCCCTCCCTGTGCGCATGGCATGCTCAGTGTGATATAGAATGGCATCGCTTTATCCCGACACCATCGTCTGATCAAGGCTTTTTTGCGATCACACTGATCATCTCCACCAAACCGACCAACAAGACGACGATAGCAATCGTCCATAAAAGCACTTGGCCGCGAAACGGAATCTGCGGTGGTGCGACGATCAACCACATCACCAGCACACCAGCGCCACAGAAGTTAATCGCAACCGCCCCGGCCATGCCCAGGCCACGCACCCCTCGGGACACACCGACAACATCGATCAGCAGCGCCACGCCGATTCCGAACAATACGGCACCCAGCAGGGACGGATAGAATGGGTGGCCGGAGGTTGGAACTCCGAGTACAGCTGCAATGCCCAGCGGAAAGCACAGCAGCAGAACGCCCAATAGCAGGTTGATCAGGCCATCGATGATCAGCATCGTTGTTTTGGTGGATCGCATTCTGACCTCGCGGGTTGAGATGATTGATCGTTGACCCTGTCCATCAGCGGGGGATAGGCCCTTCTCGAACGGCATGTGTTGCCTTAATTGGCCGTCAGTGGTATGCGTTCTCATCTCTTTTCAGGCCAAATCACATACCAATACCTTCCTCAATCACCTGTTGGATGCACATTCATGTGCGTAAATGAAGGAGTCGCCTATGGGATCGCTCAACCGTCGCCGTTTCCTAAAAGCCCTTTCCGTCTCGCCCGTCATCCTGTCGCTGGCGCCCTCGACGGGTCATACCGATGATTGCAGGGTTCAGCATCCATTCATGCCGCCGGACAGCCGCTTCAAGGGACAATGTCCGGTGTGCGGCATGGTCCGCCCGATGTGGGCCCGCACCTGGATCACCTTTGAACCGGTCATGAAAGTGTCCCAGGTCTGTTCGTTCCACTGTCTGGCCGACTGGGCGCTTAAATCGGGCCAGGATCCGGCAGGGGTCATGCTGACCGTCTACCATCAGCCGGAGCGGACGGTTGCCGCCGACAAAGCAATCATTGTCTTGGGATCGACCGCCGCCGGCACCATGAGCCCCGTATCCAAGATCGTTTTCACAGACCGTCGCAAAGCCGAGGATTTCGCCTCACGCTGCAACGGTACGATCGTCGATTATGACCGGGCGCTATTGACGGCCAAAACCAGCGTGGCCAATGAGAATCAGAAAATCAATGGCCGCCGATTGAAAAAAGGCAACATTGTCGAGCCGTCCGCAACGGACAGTTGTGTGGTCTGCGGCATGATCCCGGCCCGCTACCCCTATGGAAAATGCCAGATCCAAACCAAAGACGGTACGACCCTGCATTTTTGCTCCACCCAGTGCCTGTTCGCCTTTTTGGGCAGACAGACGGTCTATTCGGACACGCCGGTCAACCCATTTTTAATTTGGGTGGTTGACCGCAACGCCGGCATGTGGATCAGCGGCCGCACGGCCTTTTATGTCGTCGGAACGACCAAGGTGTTCGGCCCCATGGGCCACGAGGCCTTTCCATTCAACTCGCTCGAGGAAGCAGACGCCTTTGTGACCGAAAACGGCGGCCAGGAGCTCCTCTTCGACGATGTGACCATAGAGAAGGTTGTGCCCCAGTGGAAGTACTAAGCACATGGAATTGAGATCAATTGGCAATTTTTACATGCAGTGTAATTTTGTGAGTGGAAATGTTTCGGGCTTTCATGTCATCCAGTTCGAGTATTCTGAAATGAATGGCGCCATCGATACTCTGAACCAGTGCAAACTCCACTTTGAAGGTGAACCCATCCATCTTTAGTCCAGGCAGGGTATTATAGGCTTTTCTGAAAGAGGTCTTCACGCGCTTTATGGGTTCAACCAGCCCCATGGAAATATCGGGTGAAATACCTGATGCCGCCAAGGGCTGAAACGAATAGCTTAGCTTGTGACGGGATAGCGAATCCGGCAAGTTGTCATCCAAGGCATCGCTGAACCCGATGATTTTTACCACCATGCCGCCTTTTTCGTTTTCCAAGGAGACAACCGTGAGGGCCACATCCACCGTCTCGATGGTGAATCTGGGGGTGCCCAGATCGGTAATGTTGGCCGTCTGGATTTCATTTTTTATGGCCGTGATGATTTCATCGATTTCGAATTCTGCGGCAACGGCCTGTCCGCCGACCAGGGTCGATCCGATCACAAGAGCGATAAACAAGAGGGGTATCCGGACGGGGTTGTGAACCATGATGGAATCCTTTGGTCGCTGGCGATGACCGCAATGGAGCCATCGCCAAGATGCGTTTTGTTAACATACCACGAAAGGTGCAACAGGCATAGTCCGGGTTGACGCAGTCGACTCAGGATGATGATCGGACGTCTACGGGAACATGGCGCCTGATGGGGATGGTACCATTTGACCTGCCCGGGGCCACCGCAGGCCATACCGCCCTGATTGTGGCATCGCAGGCAGGTATCCGGTGGTGTGCCAGACCCGCCAACAGCCGGCTGCCGCGTCTATCGGTGGGAAGCCGGACGGGACATGTTAATTTTGCTTGACTACAACCGCTGCGTCTCTATAGACTTCGCCCGCGACAGCAGGCTCTCGCCCCCCAGACAGTCCGACTGGAATCATCGCACTGCGATCAGATATATGCCCCATACAAAGCGGGTATCGGTTTAATTTCAACAAAAGGAGAGTGGAACATGACGGCAAGCGAGGCAGCAAAAAAGAGACCGATGTGGTTGTTGATCGAAGAAAATATCCTCAAGCTCGGTGCACAGGGACTTTCCGGGGCCAACTTTGAATCTTCTATTCAAAAGATTGCCGGCGAACTGGACGACGCCGGGCTCAAAGTGTCGACCCACGGTGGAAATCTGCTCAAGGTAAGATGGGCCGTGGAAAAAGCAGCCACAGTCGGCAGCCCCCTGCTCAAGGACCTCAACGCAGCAGTGGACGCCTTTACCCTGGATGACGTCATCGACCCGTACGCCGCCACCACCAAGCTGGTCGACGGCCTCGCCGGGACATGGCCGGAACTCAAGATTCCTGAGCGCAGGGCGGACGTCGTCAAGATTGTCGAAAAGACCCGTTTGGGCCTGTTGATCGCCAAGGCCAAGGGCATGTCCGGCGATGATGGCATCCGGCTGCTTCTCGAGGAGGAAGTGGCGTCGGAAAATATTATCAATGGGCTTGAGATCACCGAGGAGAAGCTGAAGGAGGTCAAGGACCTGATCAAGAAAGAACGCGCCGAAAGAGATCGGGTCGCCGGCCTGCTCGAGAAAGTGGCCGACAAGTCCAACGAGGAAAAAGTCAGGCACCTGTTTGACAAAGACGTGGCCGAAGCACTGATCATCGAGATGGCGGGGGTCGACCAGGGCGTGATCGATGCGGTCAAAAAGGCCATGGAAGAAGAGATCAAGGAAAAGCAGCGACTGGCCGAAGAAGAGGCCGCCCGTAAAAAGAAGGAAGCCGAAGGGCCGTCCCTGGATGACATTTCGCCTGAAGACATGTCCTACTTTATCGACTCCATCCGAGAAATCATGGAATTCAGCGAGGAGGAGAAGGAGATCCGGGTGATGTGCGAACAGAGCTCCATTCCCAAAGCGCTTGTCGACATCGCCGTTTCCGATCCGGACAAACTGGATGAACTCGAAAAGAAGGCCCAAGGCTAACGGATATACACCGG
>JAAUYD010102331.1_pt1 | contig 12283 bp, 11 predicted proteins | sample 7278101 | NCBI WGS metagenome assembly JAAUYD01 (sample SAMN14350128, study PRJNA611818) | marine sediment metagenome | isolation source: surface marine sediment (0.6m) | place: French Polynesia: Moorea | collected 2018-08 | reverse complement strand
TCGAGCAGCCCCAGGGTGATGTCGTGCAGAAGGGCCAGGTGCGCCTTCTGGGCGGCAACGGTCTCCTCGGCCTGTTTGCGCGCGGTGATGTCCAGGGCGATAAACGTGACGCCCTGGTCCAGGTCGTCCAGATCCAGGGGCGTCGAACTCAGCAGCACGTCGATAACGCGGCCGTCCTTGCGCCGCCAGCAGGTCTCCACCGTGCCGGTGCCCTCGCGCGCGATCTGATCGTATTTATCCCGGCCGACCCGATCAAAAGCCTCCTGAGTGGGGTAAAGCATCCGCGCGCTTTGATCGATCAGTTCGCCGGCGGTGTAGCCGATCATAGCGCAGAGCCGTTCATTGGCCTGCACAATGACCCGGTTGCGCACCATGCCGATGCCGGCGGGCACTGCCCGGAAAATGCTTTCCAGCACTTCCAGGCGGTTTTCGCGCGGGCGCTTGCGGGTATTCTCGGGTTTGCCGTCGTGGGCGCTCATCGCTTATTCCGGTCAGGGATAGGGACCCGGAGGACAAGGAACAAAGGCCGTCACATCGATTTCTAACATTGTTAGCAGATATTTACATGTGTTGAAAGCAGCCTGCCCCATAAACGCCAATCTCAGCCCGATATACGATCCGATCGGATCGCAGCGTTCGCGTAGACCGATGGACCCCGATCGGACGCTTCCCACTGGCATCCATTTACCCAACCCGCTAAACGACCATGGACACAACCGGTTTCCGCTTTATGTTGAGGCTGTGGGGATAGACGTTTGATTTGATTTTGTTTCATGATATAGTGCGGCTTGCGTTCAAAACCACAATATGTAGTGCTGATGATCAGGAGTATGCTATGCCCGAAGTTCGGAAGACCTTTGTTCTCGACACCAACGTCATTCTGCACGACAGCACCTGCATTTACCAGTTCGACGAGCACGACATCGTCATTCCGATTACTGTCATCGAAGAGCTCGATCGGTTCAAAAAAGGCAAGGACATCCTCAACTGCAACGCCCGCGAGTTCCTGCGATCCCTGGACACCCTCACCGGCGACCACATCTTCAACGGGGGGGTGCCTATCAGCGAAGGCCAGGGGCGTATTTCGGTCTTTTTGGAATCGCAGTTCCACGACACGGTCCAGGCCAATTTCTCGAGCACCAAGGCCGATCACCATATCCTCAACGCGGCCTACCATATCGCCTCGAAAAAGGGATTCGACCAGGTGGTGCTGGTGTCCAAGGACGTCAATCTGCGCATGAAGGCCAAATCCGTGGGCCTGACGGCCGAAAACTACCGGTCCGACCACGTTCAGAACCTTTCCGAACTCTACAGGGGCAAGAGCATCCTGGAAAATGTCGACGGGCAGCTGATCGATCATCTTTACCAGGCGCCCTATGAGATCGCGGTCGACGCTTTGACCTCGGAAAACGAACTGCGGGCCAACGAGTTTCTGATTCTGCGCAACGGCCGCAAATCGGCGCTGGGTGTCTACGACGAAGCCCAGCAGAAGGTGCTGCGGGTCGAAAACCGGGTCAGCTTCGGCATCCGGCCGCGCAACGCCGAGCAGGCCTTCGCCCTGAACGCACTGCTCAACCGCGACATTCCCCTGGTGACCATGAGCGGCAAGGCCGGCACCGGCAAGACCCTCCTGGCCCTGGCCGCCGCGCTTGAGACCCGGCGCCACTATCGCCAGATTTTCGTGGCCCGTCCGGTGGTGCCGCTGAGCAACAAGGACCTGGGTTATCTGCCCGGGGACGTGAATTCCAAGCTCGACCCCTACATGCAGCCGCTGCATGACAATCTCTCGGTCATCCGGAACCAGCTGGCTCAGGACAATACCCGCAACAAACGCATTCAGGAACTGCTCGAGGACGGTAAGATCGTCATCACGCCGCTGAGCTACATCCGCGGGCGCAGCATCGTCAAAACCTTCTTCATCGTCGACGAGGCCCAGAATCTGACACCGCATGAAATCAAAACCATCATCACCCGCGCCGGGGAAGGCACCAAGATCGTCTTCACCGGGGACATCTACCAGATCGACCACCCCTATCTGGACAGCCACTCCAACGGCTTGAGCTATCTGATCGAAAAAATGAAGGGGGAGCGTCTTTACGCCCACGTCAATCTTGAGAAGGGCGAGCGCTCGGATCTGTCCGACCTCGCCACACGATTGCTTTAGTGCCGCGACATGCCCGAGCGACGCCAATCACCGCGAATGACGTACACCACCGCTGTTCGTCTGGAAGACGCCAACGGTGCATGGGACGGGCAGGTGCGTGACATCAGCGCCGAGGGGATGTTCATTGAACCGACGCGGACACTGCCGCGCGGCGAGCGCCTGAAGGTCGCCTTTCAACTGCGACACTCGCGCCGAGCTTTTGACATGGCCGGCGAGATCAAGCGCGTGACACCCGAAGGCGTCGGTATTCGCATTATCTGGTGAGCGGTGGGAGGCCTGCGAGCGGCGTGCGCTTGCCGCCGGCCGGCGGCGCGGTTGAACACCGCAGGTTCCAGCGGGAATGCCGCCCTGCCGCAATGAGCATGTGCACGCGGACTTGACACCCACACCGCTTCCGCCGGGGGCCGCCTTTCCGATTTTTTGGTCACCCGCCCGATTCGATTCCCGCAAAACCAATCCGCAGAGAGCGCCGCTGCGGGTTGATTTTGGTAGACACGCGCATGACATTCCATCCGATCGCCATTAGGTTTGACTAAACCGATCAGTCATCAAACTCAGAAACGCCGAAAGGATCCGAATCGAACATGTCTGCCGGTCAACCGACACCACGCCTGCCGCCCGAGAGCGGGTGCTGATGCGCATTTCCGGATTTGCCACCACGCAGGCCACCCGCGAGCAGGCGGAGCGGCACCCGGCCGTCGCCTTCGCCACCTTGGGGCGCAGCGGTCTCACCTGCAGCCGGGCCGGCTTTGGCGGCTACCGCATCAATACGAGCGCAGCGGCGCACCGCGAAGCGCTTTTACAGGCCCTTCGCCGCGGCATCAACCTGATCGACACCAGCGCCAACTATGCGGACGGCGCCTCCGAGATGCTGGTGGGACAGGTGCTGGCGGAATCTATCCGTGAAGGCGTCCTGACCCGGGAGGCGGTGATCGTCGTCACCAAGGCCGGCTACCTCCAGGGGAAAAACCACGCCCTGAGCCAGCAGCGGCGGAAAGCCGGCAACCCCTTCCCGGAGCTCGTACCCTACGCCGAGGGACTGGAGCACTGCATCCACCCCGAATTTCTGGAGGACCAGATCACGCGCAGCCTGGATCGGCTGGCGCTGGACAACATCGATGTCCTGCTGCTCCACAACCCGGAGTACTATCTGGGCTGGGCCGCCCGGCAGGGTGTCGAACGGCAGGCGGCCCAGGATATTTACGCCGAGCGTATCCAACGGGCTTTTGCCCACCTGGAGAAGGAAGTCGACCGCGGCCGCATCCGCTTCTACGGCATCAGTTCGAATACCTTTCCGGCCGCCGCGGACAGCAGGGACTTCACCAGCTTAAGCCGCGTGGTCGCCGGTGCGCAGGCGCTGAAGCCCGACCACCACCTGGCCGTCATCCAGTTCCCCATGAATCTCTTCGAACCCGGCGCCGTGCTCGAGGCCAACCAACCCGAAGGCCGCACCCTCCTGGACACCGCTCGCCAATTCGAACTGGGAACCCTCGTGAACCGCCCGTTGAACGCATTCGACGGCACCCGCCTGACCCGGCTGGCGGATGTGCCCGATGGGGACCCGCCGCCGCCGGACGCCGTCAGGGAGCGCCTGCGCGAACTGGCGGACAGCGAACAGCTTTTTTTTCAGAAGGTCCTTCCCGGCCTGGGGCTGGGAGGGGATCTGACCGCCCGAATCACCGAACAGCTGGCCATGGCCGAAGCACTTGGCGCTCATTTCGACCGCTACGAGACATATGACAACTGGCTGCAGATCCAGAACGAACATGTAATGCCCCGGGCCGACGGGGTCCTGGACTTTCTGAGGCCACGATCGGACGACCCCGCGCTCAAGGACTGGCGCCGCGCATACCGCGAACGTCTGAACCAGGCCCTGTCGGCCGTCAGCGCCGTCTACGCCGCGCCGGCCGCTGAACGAATCGCGGCGATCAAAGACGCTGTCCGGCAGGCCGATGCCGACTGGAACACCGATCAGCCCCTCAGCCGTATGGCGCTGCGCGCCCTCCAGAGCACCCGGGGCATCTCCGCGGTCCTGGTGGGCATGCGCCGGCCGGCCTATGTCGCGGACGTCCTGGCCGCAACGACACCCGGAGGCGCCAAGGCCAGCCGCAAATCCGGGTGGATGCAACTCAAAAACCGACTCGACCGTTTGCCGTGAACCTTCTGCCGCCGGCGAGCAAGCACGCGCCGCGGCCGGCCGCGCCGCCCCGAAGGACCATTCCGATCAACCCCGCCAGCGATCGGAACGAAAGTGGACACAACCTAACCCGAATGGAGGAATCCCCGCGTGAGCGTACCCGAAACCACCCTGATGCTCATCCGCCACGGAGAAACCGAATGGAACCGCGACAGGCGCTTCCAGGGCCACGGCGACAGCCCCCTGACCGCCAGGGGCAGGGCCCAAACCGACGCGCTTGGAAAGCGCCTGGCCACAGCCCGCTTCGATCAACTGATCAGCAGCGATCTCGGCCGTACGCAGGAGACGGCGGGCATCATCGCCGGGCACACCGGTCACGACATCCAGACCGACCCACGTCTGCGCGAACGCCATTACGGGGTTTTAGAGGGGCTCAACATCCAGGAGATCCGCCGGGACCATGCCGCCGTCTACACGCAGCTGATCACCGAAGACCCCGATTTCACCATTCCCGGGGGGCAAAGCCACCGCCAGCACTACCGCGCCGGCATCGATTTTCTGGAAAGCTGGCTGCTCGCCCATCCGGGAAAGACCGCCGCCATCGTCTCCCACGGCGGCTTTCTGGACAATATCTTCCGCTATATCGCCGGCCTCGAACTGGCGGCGCCGCGTTGTGTGCTGGCGGGCAACAGCAGCCTGAGCATCATCGTTCACGGCCAGTTCTACGGCTCACCGCGCTGGATCATCCGCTCCTGGGGCGACGAGGGCCACTTGGCGGGAGCGACGCCGTGATCGGCAGCGCAATGTCTGCTGTCATCGCCGTCACGTGCTGCGCTATCATTCCGGACCGATCGCTCTTCTCCGGTTTCTCTTCCGGGCGCCGAAGATTTAAATGAACGCTGAACACACAAAAGGACAATCAGATGACCACGGATACGACCCGCATTCCTCTCTTCCCCCTGGGTTTAACGGTGCTGCCGGAAATGCTCCTGCCCCTGCATATTTTCGAAGAACGCTACAAACAGATGATCGGCACGTGCGTCGCCGAAGACCAGCCCTTCGGCATCGTTCTCTTCGACGGCGGCTCGATCCGCTCGGTGGGCTGCACGGCCCGCGTCGTCGAGGTCACCAAGTCCTACGCCGATGGGCGCATGGATATTCTGACCCAGGGTGAAGAGCGTTTCGTGATTCACTCCGTCGTGGAGGAGCAGATCTACATGGAGGCCCAGGTGAGCTTCTTCGATGATGCCCCCGAGCCGCCCGATCCGACGATCGCCGAAACGCTGGCGGCCGCACGAAACCTGCTGAAACAAGTGGCGGCCGATATGTCCGCCCCCGAACCGGAAGCCCTGCTGGCCTTAGAGGACCCGGCGCGCCTCTCCTTTGCCATCGCGGCCCTCGAGGGGTTTGCCCCGGAAGAGCGCCAGCGTTTTCTGGAAATGACCTCCGCCCAGGAGCGCCTGCGCAAGAGTGTGCAGGCCCTCTCCCGCCTCCTGGAGCGCCTGCAGCTCAACCGCGAGATCAAACGCCTGATCGGCGGCAACGGCCATGGCCTGAGCGATATCCTGAAGTAGAATCCATCCCGCAACGTCCTCGCCGGGCCCCGGTCGGCTTACTCACAAGAGGAACGAGGCGTACTTCTGTACGCCGCAGTGACGAGGGCTGAAGTGTAACGCAGATATCGGGTTTTCTACGCATCGTCTCTTGATAGAACTGATCTCAAGAAATGGATTAGGGTTCCTGGCAAGGCGCGCGGCGGCGAGAAAGCGGAGCATACACGGAGTATGTGTGCAGGTTCGCAAGGCAGGGACCCTGCGGCCCTGCCAGGAGCCGGTTCGCAACGCTGCCAGGGGCACTTAGACTTTCTTGAGATCGGTTCTAAGTGGTGGAGGCCAGTTTGGCGCCAAAAAACACCATCACCGACCCCGTGATCCCGTCCAGCGTTCGGCGGACCCGGTTGTTCTGCATCCAGCGGCGGGCCTGGTCCACGGCCGAGGCCAGGAGGCACTGCCAGACCATGGCGATCAGGAAGTGCAGGCCGGCCAGGAAGAGCGACTGCCCGACGGCCGAACGAACCGGGTCGATAAACTGGGGCAGAAAAGCCATGTAGAAGACGATGGCCTTGGGGTTGAGTACGTTGGAGAGAAGGCCCTCGCGCAGCGATCGTCGGGGATCGAACCCATCGAGCCGGGACCGGTCGGCGTCGATTTCGGTCGATGCCCGGCCGCGCATTGCGCTGCGCAGGCTGACGATGCCCAGCCACACCAGATAGGCCGCCCCGGCCAGTTTGAGGGCCCGGAATGCCCAGGCCGACTGGAGCAGAATCACCGATATGCCCACGGCGGAGACCAGGGCGTGAACAAACAATCCGGAACAGATGCCCAGGCTGCTGAGCATGCCGTCGCGCCAGCCGCCGCGGGTGGTGTTGCGAATGATCAGCACCGTGTCCACCCCCGGTGTGACCGTCAACAGCGATATGGCGATCAGGTAGGTCCAAAGCGAATTTTCCATGCACCGTCCTTTCCGGCGTCAAGACCGCCCCAGGTGATATCAAGACCCCAGACCTGCGCCTTTATCAAAAACCTGGGGATCGGCGCAACCGATGGTCGCATGCCCGGCGCCGGGTCGTCATTGGCAACTTCGAAAAGGCGTTCGCTTCCGGGCGGCCGGGCGCTCAAGGGTCACCGCTTGCCGATCAAATAACGGTCGCCACGAAGCTCAGGGCAGTGTAAGATGGGTCTTCGGTTCGTAATGCCCGTCGCCGAAAGCGGGCTGTCACAAGACCCCTGAATGTCTCCCCAAGCGGGAGCGGAGCCGCTATTCGATGCATCGAAAGTTAGGAATCACCCTACTGCTTCTGGCCCTGGCCGTCATGACCCATCCCCCCTGCGGCAAGGCCGACGAGCCTCTACCCCTATCGCCCGGCCTGTCGTTTCGCATCATCGCCGGCGCCGGTTACGTGTCCAGCAACGATCAACTGCGCCCCAATGACGGCAATAAAACCGTGCGGGGCCTGGACGACAATGCCAATCGCTACGATGCCGTCATCCCCCTGGTGAGTTTTGATCTGCGCTACACGCTTGCCGAATCCGGCCGCCAGCTCTATCTGGGAGCCCCCATGGGCGACGAAGGACCACCCGGATTGACCCTGGGGGGGGTCTGGCCGCTTGAGGGCGGCGGGTCCATCGACGCGGGCGCTTTTGTAATGCCTTTCGGCCAAGTCTGGGAGGACCCCTATCTGGTGGACCAGAACCGGCAGGAAACCGATAAGGATGTCTACGGCGCCAAAATCGATTACACCCGTATCCGGGGGACGGGTTTTGAGGCCGGCTACCGTGTCGAAACCATCGATATCGACGAGGATGACATCGGTCAGCGCTTCAACGATCTGGAACGCGACGGCTGGGTGCATGCCTTCAAGCTGGGCTATGCCCACGCGCTCGGCGGCGGCTGGCAGATGGTGCCCGCCGCCGGATTCACCATCGGCGACATCGACGGCGACGCCAACAGCTACCAGGGGTATCGATTGAAACTCGGTCTGCGCCGCATCGACAACCGCAACCTGCTCAACCTGTCATTAGGTGTCGGCTACCGAGACTATGACGATGAGCATCCGATCTTCGACAAAGACCGCAACGACACGCTGTTCAACGTTTTGGGCCTCTACACCCGTTCCGACCTCTTCGGCCACCCACCGCTGTTCACCAGCCTGGTGGCCGGATACAATCATCGCAGTTCCAACATCGACTTCCTGGAGGCCGACACATTCATGAGCGGGCTGATGCTGGGGTATCGGTTTTAAGCCCCATCCACACTGATGGCCCGGAGGCTTTGTTCGGGGCTGTTGCCAGCGCCCCACAGGTCGCGAATCGTTGCCTTGTTTCGAGCATGCCCTTTCTCCCCGTTCCCGGCCGCGTGGGGGTGAATCGCCAAAATCGGTTTGAAACTAGGGGCGGGCGCATTAATTTATCCGTCAAGGACAACCATTCTGCCCCCCAAGAGCCCACCCGGTCTTCCGACAAGGATCCGGTAATAAGGAGAAATACCATGAACACAAAGCCCGAGCCCACCGTCACCTTTTCGCTGACTGTCAAGGAAGCCTCAAAGGCCCTGGCCTTTTATACGCAAGCCTTCGGGGCCGAAGAACTCTTTCGCATGGCGTCGCCGGAGGGTGGTGTCGCCCATGCGGAGTTCATGATCGGCAACACCCAGATCTTTATCTCGGACGAATACGAGGAGTATCATGCGTTTGCCATGCCTGAGGGCGCCACGGCATCGTGTCTGTTCACGATCATCGTCGACGACTGCGACGCCGCCCACGCACGCGCCGTTCAGGCCGGTGCGACCACCCTTTTTGCGCCGGCCGATCAGTTCTGGGGCACCCGCTCGACCGTCCTGCGCGACCCTTTCGGCTACCGCTGGTGCCTGAACCAGAAAATCGAAGATCTCACTCCCGAGGAAATCGAGAGGCGCGCGCGGGAACTCTACGCTTCCTGAGCGGACGCCGCCGCCGGCCAGGGTCCCCGTCTGCGGCATCACGGGTGGCGCGATGAGGGGGGTCGAAGATGTCCCCCGAATGGCCGTTTGACTATGGGATGACGAAAAGGTAACCAGATGATGCCGGCGCCTGCCAGGCGCCGGCCCCGCACGGCCCCATTCCCATCAACCGCTCGCTGCCGACCCGAAAGGGGGTTGAAGATGCTGGCCCGCGATTTCATGGACACGCAATTTCATACCCTGCATCCACAGCAGAATATCGCCGAGGTGTTCACCGCGTTCCAGAAGGCCTCCGCCATCGAGAAGAAAAAAGTCTTCGGCATGATGGTGACCGACGACGAAGCGCGGCTTGTCGGCATGCTCTCGATGTACGACGTGCTGAACTATGTGCAGCCCAAGCACGTGGCCATTTTCGGTGAAATGGACGATGTGGACCCCACCCAGGCCTATCGGAACCGGTTGAGCACCATCCAGTCCATCCGCGTGGACGACATCATGACCACGGATGTGGTCACCGTTCGCCCGGACACGCACCTCATGGTCATTGCCGAAATCATGATCAAGAAGCACATCCGGCGGCTTCCGGTGATCGATGATCAGACCGTGGTAGGCATTGTCTACGTCTCGAACGTCTTCAACCGGATCATGACCATGTTTTCCGCGGAAAAGGAGTGATCGCCCGGCTAGCCGCAAAGCCTTGTGGAGGAACAATCCAAATGTCTGCAATTGAGACGGTCAGCATATTCAGCGGGATTCCCGTGGGCCAGGCCATGCGGCGGCAGGTGGTCAGCCTGGCGGCCACAGCGGACATCGCTCAGGGAATCCGGATGATGATCCGCTACAAGGCCAATGCCGTGCTGCTGACGGATAACGACATCCCTCACGGCGTGGTGTCCAAAACCGACCTCCTGGGCGCCTATTACGCCGAAATCCCGACAGAGACGGCGCTGGGCGACGTGATGGGGAGCCAGCCCATCGCCTGTTTTCCGGACGATCTGGTGGAAGACGCCCTGGAGATCATGGCGGCCGCCGGCGTTCACCGGCTCTACGTCACGGGCGCCAACCGCGATGAGGTCATCGGCAAGGTTGCCTATGCCGACATCGTGGGACTGCTCTACCGCTACTGCCGCGCCTGCGAGCGCGGCACCGCCCATAAGCGCCTGAAACGCTCCGGAGGCGATCCCTCGGCCCGTCTTCGGGTGAAGGACGTCATGACAACGGAGGTGTGGTCCTGCGGGGACGGCGATTCCCTGATTACGGTGATCGAATCGCTCACATCCCGCCAGATGGGCGCCGTTCTTATCAAGAACCCGGCCGCGTCCTACGTGGGCGTCATATCCAAGACCGATCTCATCATCGCCTACCACCGCGGCGTCGCTCCGAAGTCCGCTGCGGGCGAGATCATGAGCAGCCCGGTCCATGCCGTTCCGGCCGAAGCGCTGCTGTCCACGGCCCTCCAGCAGATGCTGATCCGGGACGTGCAACGCCTGTTCGTTCATGACGGCGCGTCTGAGCCGGGTCATATCACAGGCGTGCTGGCACTTTCCGACGCGGCCCGCTTTCGCTCCGGCTCCTGCCGCGCCTGCACCGCCGGCCGGCTGCTGGTCCGCTAAAGTCTTCATTCACTGGCTGGAAATACGATCGTCACTGATAGCCGCGGAGGGTAAATTCCATATACGAATCTGAACCGCATCTTGATTCTCGCGTCTTTGCGACCTATAGCAACAATTTGAGATTCGACCCTTTTGCACTCCACCGGTCTCGATAGCGTTTGTCGATCATGCACCCGAGCCCATAGGGAGGGATGATTTCAGACAGCCAGGGGCCGATGTGAAAGGACCGGTATGGACAAATCAGAGGCTGTAACTTACGCGCCCAGGCTTATCATCAAGGAGGAGGCCGGACTGGTCGCCGGGTTGATTACTCTGGTAATCGCCATGACCGTGGGCAGCGGTTGGTTTTCTTCGATGTCGGGCTGGTTGACGCCCGCGCTCCTGTTTGGCTGGCTCTTTCCGGTGATGCTGTGGCTTTCCTTCAACGTGGTTCATCATGCGGACGGCCTGGCGATCAAGCTGGGGGAGCCCTACGGCACGCTCATCCTGACGCTTTCCGTGATCAGCATCGAGGTCATCATGATAACCGCGGTCATGCTGACCAGCGCCAATAAGCCCGCACTGGGGCGCGACATGATGTTCGCCGTCCTGATGATCGTACTCAACGGACTCGTCGGCGTCTCGTTGCTATGCGGTGGCTTTCGGCACCTTGAGCAGTCGCACAACCTCCAGGGGGCCAATACCTTTATGGTCGTTTTGATACCGCTCGCCATTTTGAGTCTCATTCTCCCGAATGTTACCGAATCCAGCGAGTTGGGGACCTATTCAAGGCTGCAGATGATTTTTGCCGCATTCGCCTCCGGTGGCATGTATGTCGCTTTTCTGGTTATTCAAACCATGCGTCATCAGGGATTTTTCGTCATCCCCGGAGGTTCGCCGTCAGACGATCATGGCCATGGCAAGATCATCGTGCGTTCCGTCGGCTACCATGCCCTGCTGCTGGTCGCCAACATGCTGCCAATCGTACTCCTCTCCAAACGCATGGCCGCAATAATCGACTACAAGGTGGGAGTTTTCGACGCCCCGGCGGCACTCGGCGGGATCATCATTGCCATCCTGGTATTGGCCCCTGAGGGCATGGCGGCCATTCAGGCGGCGTTGAATAACCGGTTGCAGCGCTCGATCAATATCTGCCTGGGGTCCGGTCTGGCGACGATTGGGATGACGGTGCCCGCCGTCCTGATGATCGGCCTGGTGACCAAGCAGAAAATCGTTCTGGGCCTCAACCCGGTTGATTCTTCTCTTCTTCTGGCAACGATTCTGGTATCGCTGCTGACATTTTCCAGCAGCAAAACCAATATCATCCATGGCATCGTGCATATCATCCTCTTCATTTCCTATATCGTCATGGTATTCGATTAAGGATCGTTTGGTGAGGAACAAAACATGAATCAATATGACATTTCATCTAAACATTTGAGACGAGCGATTTCATTCGCGTATACACAGGAATATTTCAGGGTGGCGCAAAGCAGGAAAGGGGGTGCCAATGGATCGTTCTGAGAAAAATGAAAATAATTCATGGATAACGCGGAAAACCTTTTTAACCATTTTCGGAACCTTGTTTGCGCTACTATTCATTGTATTGTTGGTTGTGATCAACGTTGCAACCCAGGTAGAAGATATTGATGAGAAGCTAAAATACATGCCGCCGCAAGACAATCCGGATACAATTACGCCCAAAGCGGTGGCCGCCGGCCAGTCGGTTTACGTGCCGGTTTATTCACACATTTACGCGAAAGACGGCAAACCAGTTCTGTTGGCCGCCACGCTCAGTATCCGCAACACCGACCCCGACAAGGAAATCTCCATAGCATCTGTTCGCTATTACGATACGAATGGAAAACTGGTCAAAGATCATCTTGAGCATTC
>JAAUYD010129339.1_pt1 | contig 12284 bp, 13 predicted proteins | sample 7278101 | NCBI WGS metagenome assembly JAAUYD01 (sample SAMN14350128, study PRJNA611818) | marine sediment metagenome | isolation source: surface marine sediment (0.6m) | place: French Polynesia: Moorea | collected 2018-08 | reverse complement strand
GAGTCATTTTTTCCAAGGATTTTTTGTTCCCATTTCAGTCCAAGCTGAGAATACTAAGTACACAACTAAAATGACAATACCAGCTAAAAAAGGAATCAAATCGTTTTCCATTTGTAGTTTTTTTTCTAATTTTAGATTACAAATTATATTTAAGGACATCTAGTCATCTGGAAATTGCCAGCAGGAAATACGTTCCACCTTAGTACTGTTACAATTGGGACAAGATGCTTCAAAAGAAGAGTCAATCCACTCATATCCGCAATGATGACAGTGACAAAAAATGTTATTTCGATTGGCAGTTTTAATTTTTAACTGCCACTCTTTAAGTTGAAATGGGTCTAAAGAGGGCTTTGGTTGTGACATTTGCTTGGTGGTTTCTTACGCTCCGCTTTATTTTGTCATCTTGCTGGAATTAAATCAACACTGCCACTGCTTGGTACGTCCTTACGATCCGCTTTCTGTAAGGGTATTGTTATTTGGAATTATCGATCGTGCTTAGCGAAAAAAATCCCCCATCTGCTAGACGGGGGCTTAGTTTAAAGTAGAACATTCTTAAGTTTGAACGCACCCTACCTCAATTAAAAATTTTAGGTAAGGACTGCGCGAGTTTTTTTGTTTGTTTAAAGATTGGCAGATTGAAGATATCCTTTGCAAGTTTTATTTTGTTTAATTGTTTGAACTCTGAGAAGTTTTTTGCATTCCTAGAACTAATGCAAATATACCTAAGAACCCGATAAAAATAAATGGGGCCATGGTTTCTATTAAATCGCCTTCGAGGTTCTCTTGTTCTTCAACTTCTAAGTTATTATTTTGAACAATTTCTGTTGCTTCCTCACTATTAGTAATTTGAGTTTCATCGGCGATCGTTCCCGCTTTTACTGGGGAAATAAATGCACTACTTGATAAAGTGACGCCAGCCAACATCAAAATTAATGAATTAGTAATTTGTCTCTTCATGTTTTTTTCCTCTATTTTGAAAAAAAAAATTAATTAACTATTATGGTCTGGGCATATATAAGAAAGGTTTTTAATAACCATTCTTATGTTTTAAAGATTGGTAGATTGAGGATATCTTTAAGAAGTTTTGTTTTTCTTAATTGTTTGAACTCTGAGAAGTTTTCTGCATACCTAGTACTAATGCAAATGCACCTAAGAAACCGATAAAAATAAATGGTGCTATGGTTTCTATTAAGTCGCGTTCTAGGTTTTCTTCTTTAACTGTTAAGTTATTATTTTGAACAATTTCTGTTGCTTCCTCACTATTAGTAATTTGAGTTTCGTCGGCGATTGTTTCTGCTTTTACTGGGGAAATAAATGCACTACTTGATAAAGTAACGCCAGCCAACATCAAAATTAATGAATTAGCGATTTGTTTCTTCATGTTTTTTCTCTATTGTTGGAACAAAATCAACTATTATGCCCTAGACACAAATCAGAAATATCTTTAACAACTTGTTGTTAATCATTGTATCTTTAATATCAATCTTAGATGAATATTTTAGATTAAAAAATAAAATAATAATGATATTTACAAATAATAATTTATATTATTTTATTGTCTCATATAAAATCTAAATATATGAATTAAATATATGTCTCATATTAAAATAAAAACTCAATAAAAATTAGAGCATATTTCGGAACTTTTTACAGTGAAATAGCTCTTATAATCAAAAAAATTAGTTATTTAGTTACTAAAATTACACTTATACCTAATATTTGTTAGAGCAATGAATTAGTTTAAAACTTAGTAATTTATACTTATTGCTTGCAGTAATTAATCAGATTTTCCTAAATCAAAGTAGATAGTTTTAGGTAATATATTTTCTCTTGGCGTAACGTCATGTAAGATGCCATTTTTCAAAATTACCTCTCCGCTCAAAAGTAATTTTTTTAATGTCCCCCAAGATGTTCCTGGATGAATTTCGAGCCAGTCTTTAGCTAAAGGTAGGGGCGTTATATGGATTTAGCCTAAAGCGCATCATTAATATTGTTAGTACTCTATGCCGCTCTTTATTCATTTTTCTTTTTCCTAACGCACGATCGTCAAAGATTTCAAAATACTAGAATCTTTAATATTTTTTGAGTATAAAGAAGACAACTAGGAAAAATATCACTGATTCTTGCCAAAAATTGTTAGAATCTTGCTCAATACTAATATCAATTGACGTTCGCTCGAATTGGCGTTATTATCGGACATTTTTGTAAATCAATTGCCGAAAGTTAGGTAAGTAATGCGATCGCTCTTGAAGGTGCTGGCTTTCGGTCAATTGCCTTTCTAATCGAAGTTGAAGTCTAAATTCATCTTTACTGTCGCCTTCAATATTGTGATTACAAGTGTAGTGAGCGTGGATTTTTTCTTGAGTGGGTGTATTTACTGTTTTGTCCCACAGCAGAGCGAGATTCTCATTAAATACGAACAAATTCTCTTGAGAATTTATTTCTACAAGCAGAACAATATCTTGAGGCTGAACAAGTCCGCGCGTGTTGGCAACAGTAATATATATCTGCGTTTCCTTAACTCGATCGCTCCTAGTGGGGTTGGGGATATTGGTGAAAAACTTGGATTTAACTGCTCCAGTTTCACCGTCGAGTACTCGTAACTCTATAGAACCAGATTTGGTGGGAAAAGCTCCAATTACTTCTGTGCGTCCGTCATTATCTATATCCCAGAGGATAAATTGGTAGAAGTAGTTATTTGGCTGTTGGGAACCTTCTACGGCAGAATAGTATTCCCATAGAAGATGTACTTTTCCATTTCCGTCGTAGGCAAATGCTTGAATGTTAGTGTTGTTGTATCTAATGAAGTCTCTGTAAACTCCATCATTATTTAGATCTCCAAATTTCGTGCTAGCGCCGAAAAAAGCATTTGGCTTGTCTTTTGGGTTAAATGGGGATAAATCTACCCGCTCTTTGAATATAGTTTGTAACATTTCTTAACTTTTGCGTATTAACACGGATTGTTTATCGTCACTTTTATTATTGAGATTGTTGTTATTTTTCGCTGTACAAGATGTGCAAGTTAAAGGGGATTTTAAGCAAATAAATGTCTTTTTAAGAAATCGATTTAATGGTCCAATATTCTGTTTCTGAGCTTATGTTGGTTTAAAAACAGTTCCTAAAATAACTATTAAAATATACAAGTTATTGTGCAGTATGTACTGTCAAAGGCGAGGATTAAAAAATCCTCTACCTGAAGAAGACAGTAGAGGAACTGATTAATTAATTTTAGATTAACGTTTATTAGCAGGTATTTTTGCCTGACGTGCCATATCCTTAAACATATCTAAACTAGGACCAGGTCTTCTTCTGGATTTGGTGGGAGTTGGTATTAGATATTGAGTAGCAAAGGTCATTTCTTCGTTGGAGTTGACCTTTTCCTCTTGTTTTTTCCTCGTATTATCCATAGCCCTGACCCATGCTGGTCTTGAATCCGCTGTTGCTTTGGAAGATACAGAAGAGGCTTTCACTGAAGTTTTTTCAGTCTTCTTGCCAGACTTCTTAGTTGTTTTTTTAGCGGTTTTAGGTTTTGGAGAAGCCGCTTTTTCTGTAACAGGACTACTAGGTACAGCTTTGAGTTGTTTTTGCGCTGTTTTGTCGTCAGCAGGCTTTAATTGTTTCTGTTTTGCTGTTTTGTCGTCAGCAGGCTTTAACTGTTTCTGTTTTTTCTGTTTTGCTTTTGTTTTTGATTCTGGTAAAGCAGCCACTGCTTTACTATTTTCGGTTTTATCTTTTTTACCACCAAATATTTTTGCGATCATTTAGTATGACTCCTGAGAATGAAATAAGCTGAGAGCGAAACAAACTAATAAAACAAGGTACTACTTTTTCTTTTCTTGTTTTCAACCCTTACTATTGAGGTAGAGGATAAGTTAATTGAGGAAGTTAGCGACCAATTTTTTAGTAGCTACCCTTTAGATTAAAAAGGAATATTTCTTCTGCTAAAACTATCTATTTCCCACTTATTTTTCCTAGTTTTATTGGTGGGAACGATTGTTAACAGAATATGTTCTAATCTTAAGAAAACCAGAATTTGCAACTATTTGCCATATTAAGTTACAAAACTTAATATATTCAGCTAGAGGAGCGATCGCCAGGGGAGCCGACTGAGGCGACGGCTAGGCTGTACGATCGAGACAAATTACGAGCGCGGAGGGATTCGAACCCCCGATCTACGGAACCGGAATCCGTTGCTCTATCCACTGAGCCACGCGCCCTCTTTTTTATTTACAATAGCACTTCTGTTTAATAGTTGGTAGCTTAGGATCCTCAACTTTTTCTAACCTTTGTTATCTAACCTTTGTTAGAACGCGAGAAAACGATGTAAAATTTCGTAAATCTGAATTGATATTAACCAGTTACGTGCCAAACTTGTTGAGAAAAATAACAGATAAGAAAAAAAGTGGTTGCTATTGCTAAGCTAGAAGATTGTCCAAAAATAACAATTCAAGAATGTGGGGAACCTCTAATAGCAATTCCTTTGGAAAAATTTGCTGTTACTACGCCTCATCCTTATGAAAAATTAGGGGCTAACTATGGAGGACGATCGCCTTACTACCTGCGTCAAGGGGTATTAAAGGCTTTAATTGCAGCTCAAAGCAAACTGCAAGAAGATTATTCAGGTTGGCAGATCGAAATTTTTGATGCCTATCGACCTGTAGAGGTGCAGCAATTTATGGTCGATTATACTTTTGCATCAGTAGTGCGCGATCGAAGATTAAATTTACAAAAATTATCGGCACAACAGCGTCAAAGCATATGGGAACAAGTATATAAATTTTGGGCAGTCCCTAGTTTAGATCCTCGCACTCCTCCCCCTCACAGTACCGGTGCTGCTGTGGATATTACCTTAGTAGACCATCGGGGGGAGACTTTAGATATGGGTTCGGAAATTGACGAAATCTCGCCGCGATCGCATTCCAATTACTATGCCAATAGCAAAACAAAAGAGCGACGGCAATATCACGCCAGACGAGAACTTTTGCACCAAATAATGAGAAAAGCCGGATTTCGACGAAATCCAGGTGAATGGTGGCATTTTTCTTTAGGCGATCGCATGTGGGCTTGGTTGTGCAATAGAGAAAATCCAGCAAATAATGCGATCGCTCGTTACGGGCGTTTTTAACAGGAATGGACAATAATTAAAGATATTATACTTTTTTTGACAGGACTTAAAAAAAAGCTAATAATTACGTAGATTATCTCTCGATCGTCCCTAAGATGTGGTTAAGGGCAAAAAAGGGAACGTGAGAGGATGGAGTCTGTAAATTACAACTCCTCGCTACAGACAAATCGATTCGAGCAACTTCAGAGTCAGTTGCGCGATCGCTGGCGGGGAATAGATATATTTGACGAGGACGATCGGGATATTCTGGTGGTGCCTTCCTTTAGCTTCGATATAAGAGAAGCTAAAAAAATTGCTGGACTTCTGCACTATGAGGAAAGATTGTTATTTTCTTTAATTCGCCTGCGCAATCCTCAAACGCGGATGATTTACGTGACAGCGCAGCCTCTTTCTCCTCTAATTATTGATTATTATTTACAGCTTTTACCAGGAATTCCCTTTTCTCACGCTCGATCGCGCCTCCTACTCACTACCACCTACGATTCTTCTATCAAACCTCTGTCCCAAAAAATTTTAGAACGTCCTCGCCTGGTGGAAAGAATTCGCAAAGCCTTGCGACCAGGGAAATCTTATATGGTCTGTTACAATTCAACAGTGCTAGAACAAGAACTATCTCTCAAGTTAGGAATCCCTTTACTAGCATCCTCTCCAGATTTACTCTACTGGGGTTCTAAAAGTGGCAGTCGAGAAATTTTTAGTGAGTGCGACATTCCCCATCCCGATGGCTCTATTAAACTTAGCACTGTGGAAGAGCTATTAGTCGCAGCAGCGCAATTGTGGCAACGCCAGCCCCAACTAAAGCGGATGGTGATTAAATTAAATGAGGGCTTCTCTGGAGAAGGAAATGCCATCTTAGATTTAAGAGAGATTCAAAACTTTAATCCTAGCGCAGCAACTCTTGCTGAAATAATAGCCGCGCTGAGCGATCGTTTAGAACATTTGAACTTTCAAGCTAAAAATGAAACCTGGGCAAATTTTTCTAGCCGCATCCCAGAATTAGGAGCAATTGTAGAAGCGTTTGTAGAAGGAGAACACAAGCGATCGCCTAGCGTCCAAGGCTATATCACTCCTACAGGAGAGGTACGAATCCTCTCCACCCACGATCAAATTCTCGGCGGTCCAGACGGTCAAATTTATCTCGGTTGCCACTTTCCTGCAGAAGCTGCTTATCGGTTGCGCCTACAAGAACTAGGCATCAAAGTAGGAAAAGCTTTAGCCGCTAAAGGAGCAATAGAACGCTATGGGGTCGATTTTATTGCCGTGCGGCACTCTAATTCTGGAAGAGAAGATTGGGACATTCAAGCCATTGAAATCAACCTGCGCAAAGGCGGTACCACCCATCCTTTTATGACTTTGAAGCTTCTGACTAACGGCAAATACAATTACGATACAGGAGCTTTTTACAGCCAAGAGGGTCAAGAAAAATATTACATCGCTTCCGATAACTTACAAAAGGAAATGTATCGAGGTCTGTTACCTAACGACCTCATGGATATTATTGCCAAACATCGCCTCCACTTCGATACCAGTACTAAAACTGGCAGTGTTTTTCATTTAATGGGGGCGCTTTCGGAGTTTGGTAAATTAGGATTGACCTGCATTGGTAATTCCTCGAAAGAAGCACAAGCACTTTATCAGCAGGTAGAAAATGTTCTCGATGCAGAGACTTCAATTCTATCTCACGATAACCTCGCTGGAGTTGGGAAGCCCCCATCATTCATGTGGGGGTTACAAAAAGTTCATTTTTATTAAGGAATTTTTGGTAACGATCTTCCTATCACTTGGATCTAAGCTTACGCTAACTCAAAGATTATCGTCAACTACCTACGGTGAAACCGTAGGCTTGCTAACCCTTAATTAGTAACTAAGAGTTGACTAGCGCAAATAGCCTTAGTTTGGTAAGTACTTCCGAATATTTCGCCAGTTCGGATTATCTACAAAACTTTTAGGGGAGTTTCATCTAACAGGTGAACATCTTAACTGAGGTGCGCGAGGCGACTTAAAACTTAAATAGGATTATCTCTTATGCGAGTACCAGTTGTAGATAAAAACGGCAACCCATTAATGCCAACCAAATGCTCAAAAGCTCGCAAATTAGTGCGCGCTGGATTAATCTGTAAACCAATATTAGGAGGAGCGGCATTCCTCCCACCGACAGAGTCAGGGGTCTCCTGCCGCAAAATGCGATGAATCGTCTCCTTGCTCCAACAGAACATTTGATGTGGTTGAGCTACCAAAATCGTCCTGAAAACGTTATCCTGTGTGCCGAGGTGACAGGAGAATTGAGTGTTAACCAGCTTACTGAGGTTTTAGAGTGGCTGCAGCGTCGTCATTCTCGACTAAATATAAGAATCGTTACTGACCAAAATAATCAGCCGCGATTTATCTCTCAAGATGTTCCTCCTATTCCTTTGCGAGTCCTCAACAGACAAGGAGACGACCATTGGCATCAAGTCGCAGAAGAAGAATTACTTTGTCCTTTACCTGAAAATACTGGGCCACTGCTGAGGGTATTGTTGCTAGAATCTTCTGAGATTTCTAATTTGATTGTTACCTTTCATCACGCGATCGGGGATGGCTTATCAGGAGTTTATCTGATGCGTGATATTTTGCAGGGAGTAGGGGAACCAGATAGCGATCGTCAGCTTTTGCCAGATTTACCTCCCATCGATCGACTGATTCCTCAGATAACAGAAGATTCGTTGGAGCAAAACCCTAACAGTCAGACTAAAACTGAATTGGGAGAAAACCTCTCCCCCATAGCTAACACAAACGACGATCTTTCCGACTCTCCACCGCGGCTACTTTATTGGACTATTTCCCCTCAAGAGACGACTCAGCTGGTTAACAAATGTCGAGAGGAGCAAACTACTGTCTACGGTGCCTTATGTGCTGCATTTCTCTTAGGGATAGCAGCCGAGAGAAATGTCTCACAAGAAACGGCGCTCAAGTGTCATTCTCCCATGAATCTTCGCCAGTACCTCAATCCACCAATTGGGGAAAATTTTGGAGAATATATTGCCAGACCGACCATTTCCTATAGATTAAGCAAGAATAGCCGATTTTGGGATTTAGCCCGCTCCGTTAAGCAGGAACTCGATCGAGTAGTCACTGAAGGAAAATTATTTGAAGATGTTTTAGCAGCAAAAACTTTGTTATCTAAATCCTTCGATCGAGGAGAAAGATCGATCGATTTTCGAGATAAGTTAGAGACCGATATAGCTATCACTAATCTGGGGCGTTTAAATATTCCCGATCGATTTGGGAGCCTCGAACTACAGGAACTCTACTTAACAGTAACTGGCACAAAAAAACTACCAATAGGGATCGGTGTAGCAACAGTAAAAAATAAAATGTGTTTTACTTTTCGCTATCTAGAATACCTTCTTTCAGATGGCAATGCTGAGAACCTCAAAACAGTAGCTATGCAGATCCTCCTTGGCGCATAGAGGTAGGGGACTTTCAATTCCACTCACAACTGATAACTGTTAACTGTTAACTGAAAACTGTTAAACTCTGTGGGCCTCTGCGATCGAGAATTACTTTTCTATAACTATTTTTCTATAACTATAAACTATGCCAGAAATCGCCGATAATAAAACCCAACCCAAAGTATTTACTCGTAAATCGTAAATAGTTACGTCAAGTAAATTAAATAGGGCACAACTGCCAAAAGCTAATAAATAAGTAAACAGAATTAATTTATCTCTACTTCGCCTAAGTCTGTTTTTTTTAGAGTAAGTTTCACTCTCTATAGATACTGTATTCGAGCGCAATTTATTATTAGACTTAACTCTAGACCAGATACTCAGTAAAATAACAGCCCGAAAAAATATCCAACCGATCGAGACACATAAAAATAGAGTTGCTAAAATACCAGTTTCAGCCATTAACATCAAAAACAAATTGTGAGGATGTCCTAACCACAAACCCATTTTGGCTTTGTATAGTGGCGTGAAATTTCGCAGTCCCCAACCCATCCAAGGACGTTGCTGGGTCATTTCCCAACAAAATTGCCATTGGGTAGTGCGTAAAGTAGCGATCGGGCGATCGGGATATAATTCGTCTGAAAGTCTAGCCCAAAAATAAGCAGGTACTATCTCTCGCAACCATTCTCTTGTGGGAGAAGGGCCAAAAGATGCTCCCAGAATGCTAGCACAAGCTGTAAAGAAGGCTACAACTAACCAACGCCAACCTAGATATATAGCAAAAGCAACACAACTAAATACAGCGATCGCCCAAGCATTGCGAGAACTAGTCAAAATTAACCCGACTCCGTCCGCAATTACCGCTAAACTCAACAATAACAAGTAAGATATATCTTTATTTTTATTTTCCCTACGAACAAAAATATCAATCCACAACCCCAACCCTAGAACAAAAGCGATCGAAAGATAGACAGCCAGGATGTTAGTATACATAAATACCGATGCCATTCTTCCTTCAGGATTGCCATTGGCTACCAATTCCCAACCGAGAAATAAATTAGGAGTTCTCCAACCGCCAAATAATTGACCCAAGCCTAAAATTACTACTGCTATTGAGGGAATTGCGATCGCCCGTGCTAGTTGACGAAGTTGAGATGGTTTTTGAATCAGAACGCTAAAGCTAGCCAATAAAAGCATGAAGGGTAAAAAATTGGCTAAACCGAGAAAAGCTTCTGTTGGGCGATCGGCTTGGAAACAGATAATAATTAACCAGATACTTAAAATTGCTAATCCCCAGTTGAGGGGGTATTTAATAATCTGGCGGTATCTTGCCTTGAAAGTCAAGATGATGGCCGATAATAAACTGACTTCTCCCAACAATGGGAATAGGGGTAATGTTAGTAATCCGAATTTAGCACAGTTCCAAGCCCATTTTAAAAGAGGACTTTTAACGGAATCTTCCCCCATTAATAGGCAAATTCCAAGTAATCGCTACGGGTGAGGCGAATTTGCGCCAGAGTAAAAACAGTTGGGATCACGCGAGTGTAGTTAGTGGCGATCGATCTCCAACCTAAATCCATCAGCAACCAAGTCCACAATAAGGGACCTACAAAAGTAAATATACTCCGCACTGCACCGTAGCGGGCTGCATTAATTGCCATACCGCGCTTTGCTGTTTGTAATACCAGATAATTCTGAAACTGTTCTGCTGCGACAATACCGCCTTTAATTAAAGTATTTTTAGCTACTTGATAGTTAGCGAAATGAATGGCGAACTGACGAGCTATATGACTTAGCAGCCAAGGTTTGAGGACGGAATTTACAGCTAAAGCACTACTACCTTTGAGTAACAGATTTACGGGATTGTGTTGTAGTTGTACTGGTAAAGGTTCGGGTAAATCAGATTTAGCGATCGATTTTTGTATGCGTACTGTCAGGGATTTCTGTTCGGAAGCAGGTAAGCGTTTCCACGCTTTGTCCAATAAATGTAAAAATACCTCTGCTTCTATATCGATGGTAGACATCTTTTTTGAATAAGCAATTTTTAGGTAACGACAAATTCGCAACAGCGCTTGTCTGTAAGTAAGTTCGGAAGTGCGTCCTCGCAGTACAGTTACGCCATCTGAGGCTAAGTAGCGAAATCGTTTTTCGATCGCATCTAACCAAGAATCCCAGTCTTGGCTTTGCACTTCTAGCGGTTGTGGGGTTTGAAAATAATCTAAAGGATTAAATCGACGACAAAAAAGAATTTGCGTCAATTGCTGCAATTCTTCTTCTGTAGCTAATTCTAATGCTGTCCTTAGTTCGTCCAATATCTTGCCTCCACGAACCCTTATATTGAGTGAGTCATGCCCATTATTTTAGCTATTTTTTCCTCTTAATGCTCGCGATCGGGTTGTGTGGAGCGTTAATTGAACTGAGATTTTCCAGTTGCTAATAGAAAAAAATGGGTAGCTGTAAAGCTACCCAGATTATCTAGTAATTAAAGCTAATTGACGATCGAAAATTAGACAGCAACAGTTTTCTTAGTACCAGCAGACAATTCGCCTTTAGCGTATTTAGCAGCAAAATCATCTAGGGTTGTTTGCTTAATCTTGCTCGCATTACCAGCAGTACCGAAAGCTTCGTAACGCTTTAAGCACACTTTTTTCATGTACTTGATAGAAGGTTTCAGGAAGTGACGGGGGTCGAAGTTAGAAGGATCTTTAGCAGCAGCTTCGCGGATAGCAGCAGTGATCGCCAAGCGATTGTCGGTGTCGATGTTTACTTTCCGCACGCCACTCTTGATGCCTTTTTGAATTTCTTCAAGAGGTACGCCATAGGTTTCAGGAATCTTACCACCATACTTGTTGATCATATCTAGCCATTCTTGGGGTACGGAAGAAGAACCGTGCATTACTAAGTGGGTGTTAGGCAAGCGGTTGTGTATTTCCTCAATACGGCTGATGGCGAGGATTTCTCCTGTAGGCTTGCGAGTAAACTTGTAAGCACCGTGGCTGGTACCGATCGCTACCGCTAAAGCATCTACTTGGGTGCGCTCTACGAATTCTACTGCTTCGTCGGGATCGGTCAACAATTGCTCTTTGCTGAGAACTCCTTCAGCACCGTGACCGTCTTCTTTTTCACCTTGACCTGTTTCTAGAGAACCCAGACAACCCAGTTCTCCTTCAACGCTAACGCCGATCGAGTGGGCTACTTTTACCACTTCAGCAGTCACGTTAACGTTATACTCGAAGCTAGCTGGAGTTTTAGCATCTGCTTCTAAAGAACCATCCATCATGACACTGGTAAAACCATTGCGAATCGCGGAATAGCAAGTAGCTGGGCTGTTACCGTGGTCTTGGTGCATGGCAATGGGGATGTGGGGGTAGGATTCCACTGCTGCTAGCACTAAGTGACGGAGGAAGTTTTCTCCAGCATATTTGCGAGCGCCGCGAGAAGCTTGTAAAATTACGGGGCTATCTGCTTCCTCAGCAGCCTGCATAATCGACAGGATTTGTTCCATATTATTGACGTTATATGCAGGAATGCCATATCCGTTCTCTGCTGCGTGGTCTAAAAGCAGCCGCATTGGTACGAGCGCCATAGATTTACTCCTAATCTATCTGTGTTTCTTAGAAAATTGAGTTATCAATAAATTGATTCTCTTATTTGTTAATCTTAAGATAATTTTCAACATTTTTTAAATTGTTTTTAGTTTTTATGCTTTGAGGGCATAATTTTTTATATTT
>JAAUYD010279934.1_pt1 | contig 12288 bp, 11 predicted proteins | sample 7278101 | NCBI WGS metagenome assembly JAAUYD01 (sample SAMN14350128, study PRJNA611818) | marine sediment metagenome | isolation source: surface marine sediment (0.6m) | place: French Polynesia: Moorea | collected 2018-08 | reverse complement strand
TCGCATACCAGTGTGCCTGGAATATTGTTGCCTGAAACATCCACGGTCTCAGGATCATCAAAACTGGAGCGTACCCTGAGGGGCACGCGGTGGACCATTGCCGCCTCAACCGAGCGGGTCTGAAGAACTTTCGCCCCCAAAGAGGCCATTTCCAGCATCTCTTCATAAGAGATGCGCTCAAGCTTGCGCGCTTTGGTCACAATGCGCGGATCGGTGGTGTAGACCCCGTCCACGTCGGTATAGATGTGGCAACGCGCGTCCAACGCCGCCGCAAGCGCCACCGCGCTGGTGTCTGAGCCGCCGCGCCCCAGCGTGGCCACCCGGTTGTCGGGCCCCAACCCTTGAAACCCGGCAATCACCGCCACTTGGCCGTCATCCATACGCCCGCCGATGGTCTCCGCTTCAATATCCACGATCCGGGCGGCCCCGTGCACACCATCCGTGCGGATCGGAATTTGCCAGCCAAGCCAGGAGCGCGCGGAAATACCCATCTCCTGCAACACCAGCGCCAAGAGGCCAGAGGTGACCTGCTCGCCGGTGGCTACCACCGCATCATATTCGCGCGCGTCGTGCAGGGGCGAGGCTTCCCGGGCCCAAGCCACCAACTGATCGGTCTGCCCGGCCATGGCCGAAACCACAACGGCCACCTTGTTGCCGGCGTCCACCTCTCGCTTCACATGGCGGGCCACATTGCGGATCCGCTCCAAATCTGCGACGGAGGTACCGCCAAATTTCATCACCAGTCGGTTCATCTAAGGCCGGACTTTGAACGTTAAACCCTATGAATGGAGTGCACGATGAGGTCAGGCTAGATTGACCGTGTGCGCGCGATACTCATACTCGGCGTCAGCACACTATGCAATATTGCCGATCACGCAGAATTTACAGATCAAGGACGTTAGCGATATGAACACCGGAGCCACCACAGTTGATGCCAGCGAAGTGGAGAAATTCTCCGCAATGGCGGCCGAATGGTGGAACCCAAAAGGCAAGTTTGGAGTTCTGCACAAGTTCAACCCGGTGCGGCTGGACTATCTGCGCAGCCACATCATCCGCCACTTTGGCCTGAACGATAATGAGCGCACGCCGTTTGAGGGCCTTAGCTTGCTGGACATTGGCTGCGGCGGCGGACTTCTGTGCGAGCCCATGGCACGCCTGGGGGCCGACGTCACCGGCATAGACCCGGCCGAAAAGAACATCAAAACCGCCTCCGTACACGCCGATGAACAGGCGCTCGACATTCAATATCGCGCCATGACGGCCGAGGATCTGGCCCAAGAAGGCCGCCAGTTCGACATTATCTTGAATATGGAAGTGGTGGAGCATGTGGCCGATATGGAGCTCTTCATGACCAAATGCGCCGGTTTGGTGAAGCCGGGCGGGATCATGTTCGTGGCCACCTTGAACCGCACGCTGAAGGCCTGGGGTTTGGCGATCATCGGGGCAGAATATGTGCTGGGCTGGCTGCCGAAGGGCACACACCAGTGGGAGAAATTCGTCACCCCGCAAGAGCTCACCGCGGCGCTGGCGGCAGGCGGGATGAAGGTGCGCGACACCGCCGGCGTCTTCTACAACCCCCTCACCGCCACCTGGAACAAATCCAAAGACACCGACGTGAATTACATGGTGGTGGCCGAAAAGCCCCTCTGACGATCAAATTTGCTCTATTCAAGCGAGATTTGCCCTGTAAAATGGGCAGATGGCGGCCAAGGTGTGCGAAAGCTCACTTCACAGTCCGGGGGTCGGGCGCTAGAAGGGGACGAGGGGACGATCAAAAGGCCCGCCGGCTATGGCAATCGGTATTGGACAAAAAGTGCCAGATATTCGCGTGGAATACTGGCAAAGAGGCATGAGCTCCGCTCAGGAACTGTCTCTGAGAGAATATAAGGACAGATGGCTGGTTCTGTTCTTCTATGTGCGGGACTTCTCTTACATCTGCCCGACGGAACTGGCCGCCTTTGCGGCCTTGCGCGAGGAATTTGAGCGCGAGGACACCGCCCTGATCGCCGCCAGCACAGACAGCTTCTTCAGTCATGAAGCCTGGTTCAGCCAGGATGAGCAGCTGGAGGATGTGAATTTCCCCGTCATCGCCGACACATCGCACAAGCTCACCGAAGCGTTCGGCATTCTGGTAGACAATGGCTCGGCTCTCAGGGGCACGTTCATAATTGATCCCGATGGCGTGGTGCGCCACATGACGATCAACGATTTGGATATTGGCCGCAATGTGGATGAAACTCTCCGCGTGCTGCACGCCCTGCAAAGCGGCGAGCTCTGCCCGGTCGGGTGGCGTCCGGGCCAAGGCAGCCAGCGCTATAACGAGTGGTTGGCCAAGGTCTTCCCGCGGGTGAAGACGTCCGCCTTGATCGAGGCCTCCAACCAGCTCAACACGCGGCTTTACGAAGCCGGCGACGTGATCATTCACCAGGGCGGCGAAGCAGATCAGTTCTTCATCCTGGTTTCCGGCGAAGTCAGCGTCATTCACCGGCGCTCCTCCGGAGAAGAGGTGGAACTGGCCCGGCTTGGCGAGGGCGATGTGTTCGGCGAGATGGGCATCCTGAATGAAACCCGACGCACCGCAGACGTGCGGGCCAACACGCCGGTCTCTGCGTTGGCGCTTGGGTTTGAGGATTTCCGCACGCTGGTGGACCAATCCGACCCCACCGCGCGGGATTTCATGCGCATCGTAGAGCAGCGGCGCGCGGCTGCGGCGAGCTAATTTCAAGCTAAAAATCCGCACCCACCCCATTGCAACCGCGCGCGGCATGAGTATTGTGCGCCCCTTGCTCAGCCCATGTGTGGAAAGTGTCACTCAGTTGCAATATTTGACCCCAGAACTGCTGCACCTTCTGCAACAGAAGGTGACTTACATTTCTCCCGAAACGGGCGAGATCGTGAACGGTCCTGCGGAAGAGGACCGGTTCGCCCTTCTGGGGCCGGTGCCATTGCCGGTGCAGCTGGATGGGGAGAGCCATCAGTTTTCCTGGTATGTGTTCGGCACGGTGAAGCCGGGTGAGATCATCACCGGCGGGGCGATCGCCAATTCCGTCTTGGTCTATGGTGAGCCGAAGGACCAGGAGGTGACCACTGTGCGCCTGCATTCCGGCTGCCAGACCGGCGACATTTTCTCCTCCATGCGGTGTGACTGCGGCCAACAGCTGAAAGCAGCTCTGCGCCAGATCACCAAATCCGGCAGTGGAGTTGCCGTGTACCTGGCCGATCATGAAGGGCGCGGCATCGGTCTTTGGGCAAAAGCGGTGGCCTATATGCTCCAGGACGAGGGGCTGAACACCTATGAGGCCAATGCCAAGCTCGGCTTGCCGCCGGACGCGCGTGACTATTCTGAAGCCATCGCGCTTCTGAAGCACGTGATCGGTGACGCCAAAATCGTTCTGCTGTCGAACAACCCGTCCAAGCGAGAAGCGTTAGAGGCCGGCGGGATTGAGGTGACCGAGATGCGCTCGCTCGTGGCCGGGCACAACCAGCACAACCGGCGCTACATTGATGCCAAGCTGCAGCATGGACATTTGATGGATTAGCAGCCGAAGCAATCCGACGAAAAATGCTCAGGCTGCCGCGGGGATGGGCTTGTTCTCACCCACCAACGTGACGCGATGCATGATCCGGCGAACGTTCACATTATCGAACGGTTCAACCGAATGCATGGTGCAGCGATTGTCCCACATGATGATGTCGTGCGGGCTCCACACATGGCGATAGACAAACCGGTCTTGCGTTGCATGTGCGATCAGATTGTCTAACAGGGTTCGCCCCTCTTGCTGCTCCATGCCGACCACGCTGACCATTGTGTGGGGAGAGAGCAACAGACACCGCTTCCCGGTGACCGGATGGACCTGAACCAAGGGATGCCGCACGGGGGGAAGATCATCATATTTTCCCTTGTCCTGCTTCTTGGCGAGCTCCGGCGAGAGGCTCAAGATGTAATCGTGATCATGCACGACCCAGAGATCCTCAATCTGTTCCTTTGTGCGCTCATCAAGCGCCTCATAGACGGCGTACATGTTGGCGAAGAGAGTGTTGCCGCCCTCGTTGGTGATCTCGATACCGTGCAGAATCGAGCCCTTGCTTGGCACTTCGCGGAACGAACTGTCGGTGTGCCAGCGCCATGACTGGCTGAGATATTGCCAAGAGGTCTCTTTCGGCGGGATGATCCGGCCCTCTTCATCAACATTGGAGACCCGGTAGATCTCCTTATTGCTGGAGGACCGGTGGGCCAGGGAGGGGTGGACCTCCAGCTCGCCGAACCGGCGGCCGAAGGCGATGTGCGCTTCATCGCTAATGTTCTGATCGGGAAAGATGAGCAAGAGATGCTGCATCCAGGCGTCGTGGAGGGCGGCCAACATGTCCTGATCCAACTCGAGGGCAAGATCCAAGCCCCGCACTTCCGCACCGATGAGGGTATGGCGCGGAGTGATCTGGAGGCCGTCTGCGCTATTCATCGGTCACCCGCCTTGCTTTGCACTTCGGTTAGCCCGCCAGCACGCGGTCATCTTCGCGTACCATTTCAGCGGCCTTTTCCGCAATCATCAAGGTGGCGGCATTGGTATTGGCAGACGGCATGGTGGGCATGACCGAGGCATCAATCACGCGAAGACGGTCCAGCCCTTTAATCCGCAGACGTTCATCCACCACCGCACTTGTGTCCGTGCCCATACGGCATGTGCTCACCGCATGATAGACGGTGGCACCATACTGGCGCACATAGTCCAATATCTCATCTTCGCTGGAAATCTCGGCGCCCGGCAGAGTCTCCTGATCGTAGAACGGCGCGAACGCCTTCGCAGACAACATCTTCCGGCACCATCTGATCCCCGCGACAGCCACCTCCTGGTCGTGTCTTTCGGCCAGATAGTTCGGTTGGATAACCGGCGCGTCCGCAATGTCAGACGATCGTGCCCGCACGAGCCCCTTGCTCTCAGGCCTGAGTTGCCAAAAGCCGGCGGTCATGCCCGGATGCTTTTGCAGCGTCCCGATCACGCCCTCAGTGTAGCTTGCGGGCGTGAACACCAGCTGCAGGTCGGGAAACTCCAAATGCTCCGCGGATCGCACAAAGCCGGCCACATGAGCCGGGCTGAACGCGAGCAGACCTCTGCCTGTCATGGCCCAGCGCGCGATTTCCCCGAGCAGGCGAACACCATGCGCGCGCTCATTCAAGGTCTCAATACCGCGGACGCGGCAGGCAACGCGCGCCGCGTAATGATCCTGAAGGCCGGCACCAACACCAGGCAAGTTATGCTGAACATCAACGCCGATCTCTCTAAGGTGCATAGGGTCACCCACGCCCGACACCTGCAGAAGATGCGGCGATCCGACGGCGCCCGCACTCACGATGCATTCCTTGCCCACCTTTGCGATTATTTGCTGATCGCCCTGCCGGTAACTGACCGCGCAGGCCCGGGTTCCTTCGAAGATGATTTGATCCACGAGCACATTCTTTTGGATGTGCAGATTACTTCGGCCCATCACTGGTTTCAGATAGGCATCAGCGGCGCTCCAGCGCCGTCCGTTGCGGATGGTTCTTCGATAGTAGGAGATGCCTTCCTGATGGGGTCCATTGTAGTTGTGACCGGTGGTAAGATGGAACTCGCCAGCGGCTTCAATGAAGGCTTCACAGAGGCGGTGGCGGTCCTGGAGTTCGGAGATCACCAAGTGGCCGCCCTGCTCCGCGCTCTCGCCAGAGGTCCCCTCAACCTTTCTAAAATACGGCTCGACCTCCGCAAACGACCAGCCGCGGTTTCCAAGCTGCGCCCAGGTGTCATAGTCCTGCGGTTGGCCGCGCACATAAAGGTGGCCGTTAATGCTGCTGGATCCACCCAGCACCTTGCCGCGGGGAAAGGGGATCGCACGGTCTTTCACATGGGGTGAGGGTTCGGTGTGAAAGCACCAGTTGAAGCGCGGATGATTGATGGTCTTGAGGAATCCTGCTGGAGCCGCGATGTAAGGATGACGGTCGCTGCCGCCCGCTTCCAACAGGAGCACGGTGGTATCCGGGCCGGCGGTCAGGCGGTTTGCCAGCACGCACCCTGCAGAGCCTGCGCCAATCACGATGTAGTCGTAGGTTGCGTCGACTGTCATGGCCGTGCTGCTCAGGCGGCCTCCCCGAGCGTGGGGCCGTCTCCTGCAATAGTCGTACGCACCATAAAGCGTTTTTCATGCGCGTTGTCGAATGGTGTAGCGCGGTGCAAGACACTGCGATTGTCCCACAGAACCAGATCGTGCTGGCGCCATTCGTGAGAGTAGATGAAGCGCTCCTGATCGGCGAACGCCATCAAGCTGTCGAGCAGCTTGCGGCCAGCTTCTTCGCTCATCCCCTCTACACATGCGCAGTGAGCGCCAATGTACAAGGATTTGCCGAACTCGCCATGATCGAGCACCATGGCTTGGCGCACCGGCGGTACGGCTTTGTGTTCGGCTTGAGTGACGAGTTCCGGATCAATTTTGTTGCGGCTGTAGGAATAGTCGTGAACGGCCACGCGCCCCTCAATTTGCCGTTTGCTGTGTTCGGGCAGCTCGGCATAGACAGCGCGCATAGACATGAATTCCGTGTTGCCGCCCGATGGCGGAACGACGCGCCCGGACAGAAGCGACGCTTTCGCTGGATTGCGTTTGAAAGAGCTGTCCGCGTGCCAAAGCTGATTGGCTTTGTTGTTGAGGATTTGCCAGCTCGTGGGTTCGTTGATCTTGCCGTCGTCATCGAAATTCTTCAGGAAGATCAAGTTGCCGCCAGCGCCTGGAGTGCCGACCTTTGTCTGCTCCAGTTCGCCAAACAAGCGGCTGAAGGCAAGCTGCTGCTCATCTGAAACCGCCATATCCCGGAACACCAAAACACCACGTTCTGCGAATGTCGCCTTCAGCGCATTGATCTGATCATTGGACGGCAAACGGTCTGCGGCCAGACCGCGCACCTCGGAGGCAAATTGCGTCTGGAGCGGGGTGATTTGCATCATAAGTACACCAAAATCTCGTCCGACCCATCTCAGTCGGGCGGTGCGGGCATGCGGCTGTTGCGATCGCGCACCCTAAGATCTTCGAGGTCATGAGCCAAGCTCAACCTTGCACCACGCTTGAACCGCCTCACAAAAGCGCTCAACACGGGCGGGCCGTCGGACGCCTGGCGCCAACGCGAGATTGAGCGGCAGACGCGCCGCACGGCGCTCAGGCGCCACGTCCATCAAGGCGCCGGATCTCAGATCATCAGCAACGAACCAATGTGGGAGAATGGCCACGCCGACCCCCTGTAGGGCCGCCTCATACACCGCAAAAATGTTGTCACTTGCCAGTTTGGGCTTTACGGAAAGGACCTCAGGGTGAGCTCCCTCACTCTCAAAAAGCTCGATACGGTTGCCTTCGAACGGTCCGAGCGTAAGCCAAGGCAAATCTACAAGTGCTGCGCCTTCATGCCGTTCGCGACACTCCGGCGTACCGACAACAAGACGCTCCACCCTCGCCAACTCGCGCACGATAAGTGTGTCGTCAGGCACCCGCCCGACCTTGAGCCAGCAATCGCACCCTTCTTCTGCAAAACGAATGGTCTCATCGCGCAGTCGCCAATCAATTTTAACCCCCGGATTATCTTTCAGGAATTGCGATGCCGCACGAACCAACAGACCCTGCCCGAGCGCCACAGGGGCGACGACGCGGACCGTACCCTTCAAGAGCTCATCTTCGGCGTGACGCTCTTCGATGGCTTCCCAGTCTCGCAACATCCGGCGTGCATCGGACAGCAAGGCAAGACCGTCGGTCGTGAGCGTCACGTCATGGGTTGTACGCCGGGCTAGCGCTGCACCCAACCGGGTTTCCAGCGCGGCGAGCTGACGCGATACCGATGGTTGTGATGTGCCCAGATCTCGAGCGGCCTCAGACAGCGAACCGCGCTCGGCGACCCGAATGAAGGTTTCCAGAAGGGTGAGGCGATCAAACCGTGTGTTCATACGTCAGACGTATAACAATCTTACCGATCATACGGCTACCAAAAAATTCGAACGTCCTTAAGTTCAAGGCCATCGAAAACAAAGGACCAATGAGATGATCACTATCACCAAGCCCACATTCACCTTCCCGAACGGACGGACAGTCAGCCGCATCGGCTACGGCGCCATGCGTCTGACGGGACAACCCCGAAACTTCGGCCCTTATCCAGACTGGCAAGGCGGCATTGAATTGCTACGCCGTGCCCGCGACCTCGGCGTCACACACATAGATACGGCTCGCGCTTACGGCCCACACGAAAATGAGAAGCTGATCGCAGATGCGCTCCTTAATCCGGACGGAACCTACGGCAACATGTTCATCGCTTCCAAAGGCGGTGTTGAGAAAGACGCCACCAGCATGAGCCGTGATACTTCGCCGGAAACGATGAAGCGTCATGTGGAGGAGAGCCTCGCCAACCTTCGCACTCAAAAAATCGACCTTTACTATGTCCACTCGCCCGATGGCGTCACGCCGATCATCGAGAGCGTTGCTGCGCTGGAAGAGATGCGCATGCGCGGAAAGATCGACATGATTGGCCTGTCGAACGTCTCGCGAACGCAAGTCGAAGACGCGCTGAAGGTGGCGCAGATTGCTGCTGTCCAGAACCGTTACTCGCCCGCCGACAAGTATGACGAGGAGCTGGAAGGCATGATCGATTGGCTGAATGACCAGGCCATCGCGTTCGTCCCCCACGGCCCCTTGGGCGCAAACCCGATGGCGCGAGGTGCTGCGGTCAATCCCCAAGAGGCGCTGCGCACCTTGCTCGCGCGCGCGCCAAATGTTCTGGCCATTCCCGGCACAACGACGATTGCGCATCTGGAAGAGAATGCCGCGGCGTTGGAAAGCTGATATGCGCGTTCTCTTCATCTCCTGGGCAGCAGCATGGCCGACGATCACGGCCTTGCTGCTGCTTTTGGATGGAGTGATCGGCCATTGGCCGTTAGCTTTGAGAACACTCGTGCTGACCGGCGTGATGGTGCCGCTCATGGCACGCATTCTTGTGCCGGCACTCAATCTGGCAATCGAACGTCTCTCGGCTCAAGGCGCCGGCTCTGTCATCGCGCCAGCCGCTTTAGAAGCAAGAGCACATCTCCGGTGTAATAGGGCTGACACGGGTGAAGACGTACTGAGGCACGCGCCGCGACCGTGTAGCCAAAGCGCTCATAAAGACGAAACGCACCGACGTTTTGGGAGTAGACCTGAATACTGACAACCGGATACCCCCCGGCAGCCGCTTGTGTCTCAACGGCGTTCAGCAGTTTGGTGCCAACCCCCGCTTCTCGGTGACCGGCAAACACCGCCAGAGCATTTATGTACCACGTGCCCACTGATTGAGCTTCCAGCTCCACAAAGGGCGCAATGGGGACGGGAAGCTCACTGAAATCGCCAGACGGTGCCTCGTCGATGGGATAGCTCAACGCCATGCCGAGAACGTCGCCACCACGCTCAGCCACAAGTGCGTTTGTGTAGGAGAAGCCACCCTCCTCTCTCCGCGCGCGCTCCGCACCAACATCAAGGGGCGTTTCTCCGGCTTGGCACCTCTGAGCCCACAGCCAGGCCGGGATTCCCTCCCCGGCAATATCAATCAGTTTCGCAAGGTCTTCTGCATCCTCGGACTCCGCCCTGCGGATACTGGAAATAGTCTGAAGGTTCATCTCTGAGCTCTCTCTTGGTCAATGATTGGAAAGGAACAACGCCCCGTCAGACCGGGGCGCTGTACGTTTTGACCGTGAGATAGGAGAGCACTGTATCAGACGGATTTCTGAGAACTTGAAATCGTGTTTCAATTGTATCGGATGGCGACTGTGAGACGCGCAGGTGTCCGCTCAAGCTTGCGGATTTTTGCCTTAGGTCTTCTTTTTGTCCAGCTTGGACAGCTTCTTCCAAGGATCCGGCTGCGCGAGCATTTGGCGCAGATAGGCGATATTCTGCTCCACCTGCTGGGGTGGCAGGTCGGCTTTTACGATCGTTTTGGCTTCCTCAAACCGGCCTTGCAGCCCGACAACCAGTGCCAGGTTCTGCCGGAGCCGCGAGTGCTTGCGTCCGGCCGGTGTGGCATAAGCCTGGCGCAGTGTGCCTTCGGCCTGCTTCAGCTGCCCGTTCTGGGCCTGCGAGAGGCCCAGATTGTTCATGGCGCTGATCTGGCCCGGTGATTTCTGCAAGGCCATGCGGTAGGCTGCTTGGGCATCCTTATGGCGGCCCAAACGATCCAACACCACGCCTTTTCGCGAGTGGATCTGCCATGTGGCATCAGGAGCCGCTGCCGCCCGCTGCAACACCACGGACGCTTCCTGGTTCTTGCCAACCGTGGCCAATTGCTTGCCCAGTTCGCCCTGAAGGGTCGTGCTGCGCGGATTGGCTTTTGTCGCATCCTGAAGAACGGACAGGGCCTTGTCGTGGGCGCCCAAACGGCGCAACTGGGTCACATATCCAACGGTCAACTTAGGATCGCCCGGGCTCTTCTCCCAGCGCTGGCCCCATTTCGCCACTGCGCGCACATCCGGCGCCTGGTTGGCCGAAGCCGAGCTGGATGTTGACTTGCCCCCAAGCAAAGTGGACGACCCGGTGGTCTTGCACCCGGCCAAAACCATGGCCGCAAGCGGCACAACCAGCGCTAATTTTGCGATTGACCCTGTTGAGCCCCTCTTCACGGCGATCATCTGGAAACCCTATCCCTCAACCCGAACGCCTCACCCGGCTTTTCGATTGCTGCGATTCTCAAACACTGATCATCGCAGCAAGGCGTCAACAATTGCTTAACCTTCAGTTCAGTTTCGGCACAGGTTACCCCTCGCCCATTGCTGAGCAGCTTGTGCCCCAGTAAAGTCCGCGCAACACCGAACCCACCCATCTAGAAGGTGCCCTCCGTGACAAAGCTCCTGCTCAACCGAACCCGCCGCAAGTCAACCCTCATACACATGGTCGCAGAAGACGCCGTAAACGCGTTCCTGCGCACCTTGCCCAAGCCCCAATCCGCCTGGCTGAAGACGCAAGGCTTCGCTGGCAAGGCGGGCTCACATGTGGCCGTGCCCGGCGAAAAAGGCGAGATTGCGCTCGTCGCATTTGGGGTAGGTGATCCTTCTCAAAAGTCTGACCCATTCCTGCCCTCCAAGCTCGCCAGCGCACTGCCAGAAGGCACCTACGCGTTTGTTGAACCGGTGAATGAAGGCGCACTGCTTGCTCTTGGCTGGCTCATGGAGGCTTATCGTTTTGATGCCTACACCACCACCTCAACCCCCAGCGCCAGGCTGGTTGCGCCTAAGGGCGTGGACGCCGACGCCGTCAGGGCCAAAGCCGAGGCCGTGACGCTGACCCGCAACCTCATCAACACGCCGGCCAATGATATGGGCCCTGATGCTTTGGAAGCCGCCACCCGCACGCTTGCCAAGACACACGGTGCGAAGGTTTCTTCAGTTGTGGGCAACCAGCTCTTGAAGCAGAACTTCCCCATGATCCACGCGGTGGGCCGGGCCTCCGATATCGCCCCTCGGCTGGTGGACATGACCTGGGGCGCGGCAAACCGGCCCAAGGTCACCCTGGTGGGCAAAGGGGTGTGCTTCGACACCGGCGGACTTAACCTGAAACCCGGCAATTCCATGGCATTGATGAAGAAGGACATGGGCGGGGCCGCCAATGTGCTGGGCCTGGCCAGCATGATCATGCAGGCAAAGCTGCCCGTGCGCCTGCGCGTACTTATCCCAGCGGTGGAGAACTCAGTGTCCGCCGGCGCCTTCCGCCCGGGCGATATCCTGCCAAGCCGCAAGGGCCTTTCCGTGGAAATCGGCAACACGGACGCCGAGGGACGCCTGGTGCTGGCCGACGCGCTGCATCTGGCCGATGAGGAGAACCCGGATCTGCTGATCGACATGGCGACGCTCACCGGTGCGGCGCGGGTGGCCGTGGGCCCGGATCTGGCGCCCTTTTACACAGATGATGAAGACCTGGCCGACGCCATCAGCAAGGCCGGCGGCAGCACCAACGACCCAGTGTGGCGCATGCCCTTCTGGTCTCCTTATGATGACTGGCTGTCGAGCTCAGTGGCCGATGTGAACCACATTTCCGCAGGCGGCTTTGCGGGCTCAATCACTGCGGGTCTGTTCCTGCGCCGGTTTGTGGAGAATGCGCGCTCGTATGTGCATCTCGACATTTTCGGCTGGACCCCAAAAGCCAAACCGGGACGCCCCATGGGCGGGGAAGCGTGCGCGATCCGCGCCCTGTTTGAGGTGATTGAAACGCGCTACGCCTCGCGGAGAACCCGGCGCCGGTAAGCCCTGAGGCCCTTGCCAGCCAAGGCAG
>JAAUYD010029876.1_pt1 | contig 12288 bp, 8 predicted proteins | sample 7278101 | NCBI WGS metagenome assembly JAAUYD01 (sample SAMN14350128, study PRJNA611818) | marine sediment metagenome | isolation source: surface marine sediment (0.6m) | place: French Polynesia: Moorea | collected 2018-08 | reverse complement strand
CGAGAACATCGTGGCACCGCTGTACGCGGTTGGCGATGAAGTCGGTTGCCAGCGCCAGGAGGATGGCGAGGTGAAAACGCCGCCGGGCTTCAAGGAGGCTTACGCGCAGTACGTCGAGGCTGGCTGGCCGTCGCTCGACCAGCCCGCGCGTTATGGCGGCCAGGACCTGCCAATGTCGATCGGCACGCCGATCCGTGAAATGAACGGCACGGCGAACTGGTCGTGGGCCATGTACCCGGGACTGTCGCAGGGCGCGATGGAGACTATCGACGCACACGGTTCGGAAGAACAGAAGGCCATCTTCATGGAGCCGCTCGTCAGCGGCCAATGGACCGGCACGATGTGCCTGACCGAGGCCCACTGCGGCACCGATCTCGGACTGTTGAAGACCAAGGCGGAGCCGGCCGCCGATGGCACCTATCGCCTCACGGGATCGAAGATTTTTATCTCGTCCGGCGAACACGACATGGCCGAGAACATCGTCCATATCGTGCTGGCCCGCCTACCCGACTCACCGCCCGGAACAAAGGGCATATCGTTGTTCATCGTGCCGAAGTTCATCCCGAACGAAGACGGCTCCATTGGTGAGCGCAACCAGGTCGTTTGCGGCGTACTCGAGCGCAAAATGGGTATCCATGGCAATGCGACCGCTCAGCTGAACTTCGACGGCGCGACGGGCTACCTGATCGGCGAAGTCAACAAGGGCCTGAACTACATGTTCACGTTCATGAACTTCGCGCGTCTCGGCACGGGCCTGCAGGGCCTGGCGCACTCGGAACTCGCATTCCAGAAGTCGCTTGCCTACACACGCGATCGTCTGCAGATGCGTTCGCTGTCCGGTCCGAAGAATCCGGATGGCCCCGCTGACCCGATCATCGTGCATGCCGACGTGCGCCGCATGCTGCTGACGCAGAAGTCGTTCGCCGAGGGCGGACGCGCACTGATCTACTACGCGAGCACGCTGGGCGACATCCTGACCAAGTCAGACGACCCCGAAGCCAGGAAGATGGCTGACGAAGTGCTTAGCTTCCTCACGCCAATTATCAAAGCTTTCCTGACGGAGACCGGGTTCGAGAGCGCCAACCTCGGCCTGCAGTGTTTCGGCGGGCACGGCTACATCAATGAATGGGGTGTCGAGCAGAACGTTCGCGACGCCAGGATCTCGATGCTCTACGAGGGCACGACCGGCATCCAGGCGCTCGACCTGCTCGGCCGCAAGGTGCTGGGTACGAAAGGTAAGGCCCTCAAGATGATGACGGGCTTCATCCTCGACTTCTGCAAGGACGCCCGCAGCACCAGGGAGATCCGGCCGTACCTGAAGACGATCGTGAAGCTGACGAAGCAGTGGAAGTCACTGACGCGCAAGATTGGCTTTGCAGCCATGCGTAATCGCGACGCCGTGGGCGCCGCCTCGGTCGACTACATCATGTTCTCAGGCTACCTGTTGCTTGCCGTCTGCTGGGCCGCTAGCGCCCGCGCCGCGCACTATCGACTCAGCAAAGGCACCAACGAGGCGGCGTTCTATGAGGCCAAGATCCAGACGGCGGAATTCTACTTCGCGAAGATCCTGCCGAGAACAACGTCGCTGTACGAGACGATGTCGACGGGTCCGGATACGCTCATGAAGATGGACGCCGACGCGTTTATGTTCTGAGTCCGCAGCTCTCGAAAGCTTCGCGGATAGTCGCCTTTTCGGCGTCGGTCAATTCCAGCATCGGCGGTCGCACGCGGCCGCCGACCTGACCGAGAAGTTCCTGCCAGTACTTGCCGAAGGCCTGCGGCTTGTCGGTCGGTTTCGAGCGGGCCATCGCCTGGCGCACCGGCTCGAGGCTGTCACGCACCTTGCGGGCCTCTTCGAATTTGCCGTTGAACGCAAGACGCGTGTATTCGTCCATGCGCTTGTCGCTCTTCGTCTGCAGGTGATACGGCGGTGATGAGCACAGGTACAGCTGCCAGCCAAGTTCCTCGATGTTGTCGAGCCAGTCGTCTTCGAGTGACGTGGATACCTGGATCTTGTCGCCGACCATATGCGTCAGGCGGACATACATGTCGCGCGGTACCGAGTACTTGATCGCGACGATGTTCGGTAACTCCGCGATACGCGCGCACTCCTCGGGCTGCATCAGGTAGCCCGAATCCGGGTGACTCCACATGGCGATGCCGATATCGAGCTCGTCGCAAAGCGCTTTGTAGTACTGGTAAAGAACCTCGCCACGCTCGTGGACGAAGCTCAGGACCGGCGCGTGCACAACGATGTAATCGGCGCCGCAGTCTTGCGCGTAGCGCGATAGCTCTTTGACCGTGTCGAAGTTCTGATCGGAAACGGACACGATGACGCCGGCCTTGGCGTCACATTCCTCGACGGCGATCTCGAAGTTACGCTTGCGCTCGTCGAGGCTCATCGAGAAAAACTCGCCCTGCTTGCCCGCGATGAACAGGCCCTGGATATCCAGATCGTCGATCCAATGGCGGATATTCTTGCGCAGACCGGTCTCGTCGAGAGAGAAGTCATCTGCGAACGGGTTTAGTGCCGCAGCCCAGATGCCGCGCATGTTTTCGCGCGCGTAGTCCTTCGCGTCGAGCTTCGAGTACTTGGTGGCCATCGGCGAAATATACTTATAATTCGTCCTATGAGCACCTATCCCGACCTGCACCTCTACATCAACGGCGAGTGGCGCAAGACCGCCCATGATCTTCCGGTACTCAACCCGGCAACCGAAGAAGAAATCGGACGACTGCCCCACGCAGAGCGACGCGACCTTGATGACGCGCTCGATGCGGCCGCCGAAGGCTTCAAGGTCTGGAGTCAAACTCCACCTGTAACCCGGGCCAACGTACTCCTGAAAGCTGCCGCGCTAATGCGCGAGCGCCAGGAAGAGATCGCTACCGCGATAACGGCCGAACACGGCAAACCGTTGCCCCAGGCGCGGCTCGAAGTCATTCGCGGTTGCGAGTTTTTTGAGTGGGATGCGGGCGAAGCAACCCGCACGTACGGACGCGTTATCCCGAGTGCGCCGGGCGTGCGATATATCGTGCATCACCAGCCGATCGGCACAGTCGCCGCGTTCTCCCCCTGGAACTTCCCAATGAGCCAGCCATGTCGCAAGGTGGCCGGTGCAATCGCCGCAGGATGCTCGATCATCCTCAAGGCTGCCGAGGAGACGCCCGCCGGCGCACTGCATATCGCAAGGGCCTTGCACGATGCCGGGCTGCCGCCTGGCGTGCTTAACCTCGTATTTGGCACGCCCGCCAAGATCTCCGAGCACCTGATCAAGCAGGACCAGGTCAGGCTGGTGGCATTTACCGGATCAACGACCGTCGGCCAGCATCTCACGATACTTGCGTCGCAGCACATGACGCCCGTGCTCATGGAACTCGGCGGCCATGCCCCTGTGATCGTCTGCGAAGACACGGACGTTAAGGCTGCGGCCATCTCCGGTGCCGTGCGCAAGATGCGAAACGCGGGCCAGGTATGCACATCGCCAACGCGCTTCTTCGTGCACGAGAGCATATTCGAGGAATACACCGAGCTATTCGTGCGCCGCGCTGCCGCGACCATTGTCGGTAACGGCGTCGACCCCGACGTCGAGATGGGACCGCTCGCCAACGACCGACGTATCGGTGCGCTGACAGATCTCGTCGAAGATGCAAAAGACAAAGGCGCGGAGGTTCGAACAGGTGGCAGCAAGATGGGTGATGTCGGCTACTTTTTCCAGCCAACCGTATTGGCCAACGTGCCTGACCATGCACGTGTCATGCAGGAGGAGCCGTTTGGACCGCTCGCCATCATCAATCCGGTGGCATCGCTTGAGGACGGCATAAAACAAGCCAACGCTGTGCCGTATGGCCTCGCGGCCTACGGATTTACGAACCGCGCCGACTATGTCGATCGTATGATTGAGGGCATCGAGGCAGGCAACGTGTCGATCAACACGCTTGAAGCGTCTCTGCCGGAAACGCCGTTCGGTGGCGTCAAATCAAGCGGCTACGGCCGTGAAGGCGGCACCGAGGGCCTGCAGCACTACATGATCACGAAGAACATCTCGCACAGTATGGAAATTGTCTAAAGGTCAGTGCGAATTGCAAACAGCTCCGGGAAGAAGCTTGTCTCGATCGCTTTCTTCAGGAACGGCACACCCGACGAGCCGCCGGTGCCGCGGCGATTGCCGATAATGCGCTGCACGGTGTACATGTGCTTGAAGCGCCAGGCCTGGAAGCTGTCTTCAATGTCAACGAGCTTCTCCGCTAGCTCATACAGCTCAAAGTACGTGTCTGGATTCCTGTAGATCTCAAACCAGGCCGCCTGCACTGTCTCGTCTGACTCGTACGGTAAACTGAAATCGCGATCCAGCTTCTCCGGGTTGATCTCGAAACCGTCCCCGCTGAGCTTCCTCAACACCACGTCGTACAGACTCGGCGCTTCAAGGACGCGCTTCAGTTCTTCGTAGACCGCTTCATCATGGCGGTGCACTTCGACCAGGTTGCGATTCTTGTTGCCAAGCAGGAACTCGAGTTTCCTGTAAGCGTACGATTGAAAACCCGACGCAGGCCCCAGTTCGTCGCGGAATTTGAGGTAGTCGACAGGCGTCATCGTCGAGAGGATCGACCATGACTGGGTCAGCTGCGTCAGGATCAGCTTGACGCGCGCAATCACCTTGAACGCATGGCGGAAGTCGTGCTCTTCGACATTGCGAATCGCGGCTTCAACTTCGTGCCCGGCCAGTTTCAGCCAGAGCTCGCTGGCCTGGTGAATGACGATGAACAACATCTCGTCGTGCTGGTCCGAGAGCGGGTGCTGCGCGCTGAGCACCTGGTCGAGATGCAGGTAGTCGCCATAGCTCATCCGATCCTTGAGATCGGTATGAATGTTCTTCTCGAGTTCGCGGTAGTTCTTTGGTTTTGACGTCACTGGCCTTCCCCGAATGTCGCTTCAGCGAGCTCTTGCAGTCGGTCCATGACGTACTGCTCGTCCCAGTCTTCCTCGATACCCGGAATCGCCATGATCTTCTCCATAATCGTATTTTGCTCATCGCCGACGCGCAGCGCCTCCGAATACGGGACCTCGGGCGAGAACGTCACCATCGAATACAGCGGCGTCCACAGCGCCGGGAAACGCTGACTGAACTTGGCCTCGATCATCTTGCGCAGCTGGAACATGCTGTCACCGGACAGGTCGCTCATCTCGACGAAGTTGCGCTTGGACAGCTCTGCAATGGCATCGCCGTTCGGTTTACGCGCGTTTTCATAGGCCGGGAAGATCTGGTCCCAGTCGTGATCGTAATGATCGATCAATGCATGCAGCTCGGCGCAATCCTCGAAGCCGCAGTTCATGCCCTGTCCGTAGAAAGGCACGATCGCGTGCGCCGCATCGCCAATCAACGCAACCTTGCGATTGAACGACCAGGGGAACACCTGCACGAGGAATAACGGAGATGCGGTCTTCTCCATGAACACGTCGACGGGCCGTTCGAGATAATCCATCGCGTCGGGAAAATACGCTTCGAAGAACGCCTCGACATCTTCTCGCTCCCTGAGCGACTCGAACGACGGTCTGCCTTCATGGTTCAGGAACAGCGTGCATGTAAATGTGCCATCCGTGTTCGGCAGCGCAATCAACATGAAGTGTTTACGCGGCCAGATGTGGAGCGCGTTCGTTTCGAGCTTGTGCGAACCATCCTCGTTCGCGGGGATGTTCAGCTCGATGTAGCTCTGCGGCATGTACGTCTGGCTGTAGCTGAATCGCGGCAGGTTGTGGGCGAGACGCCGCACCTTCGACGAGGCGCCGTCTGCGCCGAATGCGTAGTCTGCATTCACGACTATCTCGTCGCCTTTCGGACGCCTGAACATTGCTGTTGCCGTTTCGAAGTCAATGTCGGCGAGTCGATGCTCGAAGTAGGTCGTAATGTTCGGCTCACTGTCTGCGACGTCGAGCAGATGCTCGTTGATTCCGCTTCGCGATACTGACCAGATGGCGTCGTCTCCTACCCCATAGGGCAGCGACGTCAGTTCGCCATCAACCGCGTGGACTGCGCGGTGGTACATCGGTATGGCCTGCTTGCGCGCCTCGTCGCTGATGCCGATTTTCTCCAGCGACGTCCAGCCACGGTCAGACAGGGCTATATTGATCGACCTGCCCTGGTAGATATCAGTCGTACGAGAGTCGGGACGGCTCTCGTAGAGACCGACCTGGTAGCCGTGACGCGCCAGCAAAATCGCGAGCAACGCACCGACCGGACCGCCGCCCACGACGGTTATTGTCCTTGCGCTCACTTACGTCTCTCCCTCGGCCAACAACCCGCGCATTACCTGGCCAAACGTGAAGATGTCCTCGAACGAGTTATAAAGCGGCACCGGCGCCATGCGAATAATGCAGGGTTCGCGGAAATCGGCGATGACGCCCGCGGCGATCATATCGTCGAACAGCTTGCGTTCCCGACCCGCAATGTCCATCGAGATCTGGCAGCCACGCTGCTCAGGATCACCCGGCGTGATTACGCTGATGCCGGCATCGGGGAATTCAGCGGCGAGCTGCTCAATCGTGTATTCGAGATAGCCCGTTAGCTTCTCGCTCTTCGCGCGCAACGCCGGCATACCAACCTCGGCGAAGATCTCGAGCGAGGCTTTCATCGCGGCCATACCAAGAATCGGTACATTGCTGAGCTGCCAGCCTTCCGCGCCCTCCATGGGCTGGAAGCCGCTTTGCATCTGAAAGCGTGTTTCCTTGTCGTGCCCCCACCAGCCGCCAAAGCGTGGCAGGTCGAAGGAGCGACCATGACGTTCATGCACGAAAATGCCGCCAACATTGCCGGGGCTCGAATTCAGGTACTTGTACGAGCACCAGGCGGCAAAATCGACATTCCAGTCGTGCAGCGACAGCGGCACATTGCCCGCTGCATGCGCGAGGTCGAATCCGGCGACCGCACCAACAGCATGCGCGGCCTCGGTGAGACGCGGCATGTTGAACAGCTGGCCCGTGAAGTAGTTGACGCCACCGAAGAAGACAAGCGCCACCTGATCTGCATGCGTATCGATCGCATCGAGAATGTCCTCTTCCCGAATCAGCCATTCACCCTTCCGTGGCGTTACCTCGATGATCGCGTCATCAGGGTCGAACCCGTGAAAGCGCGCCTGCGTTTCGAGCAGGTAGCGATCGGACGGGAACATCTTCGCTTCGGAAATAATCTTGTAGCGAGTTGCCGTTGGCCGGTAGAACGACACAAACAGCAGGTGAATGTTGGTCGTCAGAGAGTTCATACAGACGACTTCCGATTCCTGTGCCCCAACGATACCGGCCATCGGCGGCGTCAGCAGTTCATGGTAGCTGTACCAGGGATTCGTCGAATGAAAGTGCCCTTCGACGCCGTACTTCGCCCATTCGTCGAGCTCGAGCTCAACGGCGGCACGCACTGTCTTCGGCTGTAGTCCAAGCGAATGGCCTGTGAAGTAAACGAGCTCGGGCGTGCCGAAGTTCGGAAAATAGAATTGGGTGCGCTTGTCCCGTAGCGGATCGGCATCATCCTGCGATCGCGCGAACTCAAGTGTTGGTTCGAACTGCACGTCAACTCGCGTCAGGCAGGCTGACCCAACCCTCGGGCGGCTCTTTGCCGGGATGTATCGCACCGCATTGCGGGCAGGTGCGCGCAGCTTCGTCGGAATAGAACGACTCGTACAGCGGCGGCAGGTCGTTGACGATCGACTTGAGCAGGACTTCGACACGATGTACCAGGCCACCGCATTCGAAGCAGTACCACTCGAACGCGTCTTTCAGACCTTCAGGCCGCTTGGGTTCAATGACCAGACCGACGCTGCCAGCCATCGGCCGCTGCGGTGAATGCCGCACGTGCTTCGGCAGGAAGAACACATCGCCTTCGCGGATAACGACGTCATAGAACTCGCCATCGTCGAAGATCTTTAGCACCATGTCGCCTTCGAGTTGGTAGAAGAACTCCTCAACGGGGTCGTCGTGGAAGTCGGTGCGCTGATTAGGTCCGCCAACGACGAAGGCCATCATGTCGGCGTCTTCCCAGATCTGCTTATTGCCGACCGGTGGCTTCAGGAGATGGCGATGTTCATCAATCCAGTCCTGAAAATTGAATGCAGCCAGTTTCGTCATTGTCGATAGGTCCTTACCCGGCCAGGTGCCACGAGGCATCAGTTTATCTCAGATGACAATCGGTGAGTTCGGGTTCAGGATCTCACGAACCACGCTCATCGCCGTTATCGCGGACGAGCGAGGGTTATCTGGCAGCGAGTTGCCTTCGATACGAAACTCGAGGCGGCCGAAATCGCCTTCAGCAATGATTTCGTGAACGTTGCGTGCGACCCCCGGGTCCGCGATCAGCTCGACCTCGGTAGCGTCAAAGCCGATCCCTGCAAGGGCAACCGACGCAGCGACGTTTGCGTTTTTGGGATACTCGAGCGCCGCGTCCCGCGCATTGCCGCTGAAATGCACTGTGGCCTCGGACAGGGCACCGAGATCGATCTTTTCCTCGGCCGCCGAGCCCCGCCAGCCCTGTGGTGGCTTGCGTCCGCGATAGGTAACGCGCTCGAGTTTGCCCACGCTCCCGGCCGAAAGCGCATCCAGAGCCCCAATGGCGCCTGCTACGACTCGCAGCTGCGCGTTGCCGCGCTGTGCCGCTTCCGCCAACGCGTCAAATAGCTCGCCGTCCGCGAGCGCACCAGCTGACACTGTCACAAGGTCGATACCCGACGACAGAATACCGACGCCATGCTCGCGCAGCGCTGGATGACCTGCACAATCGACCACCAGATCGATATCGCTCGAAAGCTCACAGACTTCGTGTACTACAACGATGTCCGGGCCAAACACGCGTCTTGCCTGCTTGTCCCTTCCGGGTCGGACAATAGCGGTACCGACCGCGGCGGCCGGCTCTTTGTCCAGATACCGGGCAACCGCTTCGCCAATAGCGCCAAAACCAATAATCGCGATAGTCCGCATCGCACGGATTCTAGCCGATCAGGCGCCCGGGATCGCGCTCAAGCAGCGCTGCAGCCGGCCGATACAAAACAGGTAGATCCAAGTGGCCCTCATATCAAATGAAACAGGACAATCCGCTCATTCGCATCGACCCTGGATCGATGTCCGTTTTTGCCACGCAAATTCTCGAAGCCGTGCGCGGTGCGCGCGCTGTCGTCGTCCACGACACAGCGGGACAGGTTGCATGGGCCAGTCCGGGCCTCGCTGAAAGAAACACCAGTGACTTCGACAGCACCCCGGACCAGAACAAGTATGTTTTTGACCTCAAGCATGCCAGTTCCCATAGTCGCATTGGCACATTGGGCATCCTGACAACGGCGTCAGACCCGGACAGCGCAGAATTCGTGCACAGCGTGATCGAGCCGATCCTGCAGTGCATAGAACGGCAGGTCGACATCAATACCGAGCTCTCGGCAGTACGACACGTATCCGAGGAAACTCGCCGTGGCGCGAAGCTGCTCATCGAGCTTGATGACCTCGACGATTGTGCCGACCCCGTCGCCGCGATTCAGCAGCTGCTCGAACGCAGCGCCAGCCACTTTGGCGCATTATTCACGGCTGTACTGCTACCCGGGGACGGGATACAGGCGATCTACCCAACGCCGGCCGCGGACAACCCGGAGAATGACCGTCGCCTGATGGGCCGACTCGGCAAGCTGATGTCGTCCGCCAAGATGCACCGTAAGGTGACACGCAGCAGGTCAGGTCGATCGCACTTCATAACGACGCCGGTTTTCGATTCGGCGGATGACGTAATCGGCGTGTATGTCGTCGCGAGTGAGAGCGAGTTCTCGAACGACCAGATTCGTCTTTGCCGCGCGATCAGCTCGAAGCTGTACGCACTCGGGAACGTTCCGGAGACTACGGTTTCCACGTCGTTCTCGAGGAACGACTTCCTGCGGTACGTCGCTGAGGTAATCAGACGCGAGAGCGCCACGTCACATGCCGTGCTGATGGTCGATATCGACAAGCTGCACATTGTCAACGACAACTTCGGCCATATGGCCGGCGATAAGGTCATCAAGAAGACGAATCGGCAACTCGTCGACTGTGTAAAACGCGGCGACATTGTCGCCAGGTTGGGTGGGGATATCTTCGGCATGTTCCTGCGTGGTGCCGACGAGCAGGACGCGGTTCAGCGAGCTGAGTTCCTGTTGCAGACAGTGGCCACAGAAACCGTCAGGCATGAGAACCGGAACGTCTCGGTAACAGCAAGCATCGGCGTCGCGCTGATTCCCGACGTCGTATCCGACGCCGAATCCGCCGTAAGCACTGCAGAGGTTGCAACAAGATCAGCAAAGGGCCGCGGTGGCAACCGGTGCGTCGTATTCCGGGACCTCGATGCAAGCGTCATGCAGCGCCGCAGTGACCTGGACCAGGTCGGTCGCCTGCAGTCCGCACTGCTCGACGATCGGTTCGTTCTGTTTGCTCAGCCAATCAAGCCCTTGCAGACTGCTGAGACGGCGCCGCGTTACGAGATTCTCGTAAGGATGCTGGAAGAGGACGGTACGGTTTTGCCACCGAACAAGTTCCTGTCCGCGGCGGAACGCTACCAGATGATGAGCGCCATCGATCGCTGGGTCATTCGCCAGACGCTGGATCAGCTTAGTGCGGCGGATAATCCACTCGAGGTCGGGCTTGGCAGTTTCAGTATCAACGTCTCGGCGCAGTCGCTCATGGACAAGGACTTCCTCGAGTTCGTCGAACACCAGATCGCCGAAAGTGGCGTGCCGCCAGACGCGATCTGCTTCGAGATTACCGAGACATCGATCGTGCGTTGCCTGGAGATGGCCCAGTACTTCATCTCACGCATGCGCCATCTGGGTTGCCGTGTGGCGCTGGACGATTTCGGCACGGGCTACTGTTCGTTCGCGTACCTGAAGGACCTCAGCGTCAATTACGTCAAGGTTGACGGGGTCTTCATTCGCGACATTCTGGAGAATCCGTTATCCGAGGCAATCGTCGCGTCACTGGTCAGGATTGCCGAGGTCATGTCGGCGGCGGTCGTTGCCGAGCACGTTGAAACCGATCTGATCGTGCAACGGCTGCGACAGCACGGTGTCAGCTTCGGTCAGGGTTTCGGCATCGGCAAACCGCGGCCTCTCCAGGACGTACTGGCCGGCATTGGACCAACCGTTGATTTCGCGTCGCATACCTCGAAGGTGCGCGTTGGCGAATAAAAACGGCGGCGCAAATGCGCCGCCGTTTGTCTTCCTGAGCTAACGCAGAGTCGACTAGCGACTTGCGACTGCTTCACCTGACCAGTTCTTTTCCAGGTCGAAGCGGTCCAGCATCATGACCTTGTTCCATGCGTCGACGAAATCGGCAACAAACTTCTTGTCGCCACCATCCTCGGCATAGACTTCGGCAATAGCGCGCAGCTCTGCGTGCGAACCGAAGATCAGATCGACCGGCGTGGCCGTCCACTTCAGTTCACCCGTAGCGCGATCACGCCCTTCGTAAATGCCGGCACTGTCGGTGGACTTCGTCCACTTCGTGCCCATGTCCAGCAAGTTAACGAAGAAGTCATTGCTCAGCGTGCCGGGGCGCGATGTGAAGACACCGTGTTCGATGTCGTCAGCGTTGGCGCCGAGGGCGCGCATACCGCCAACCAGTACGGTCATTTCAGGCGGCGTCAGCGACAGCGTATCGGCCTTGGCGACGAGCATGTCGGCAGGCGAGCGATTTGCGCCTTCGCCGAAGTAGTTGCGGAACCCGTCGGCATCCGGTCGCAGGACCTGGAACGACTGCACGTCAGTCTGCTCCTGCGATGCGTCGGTACGACCCGCTGCGAACGGTACCTGGATTTCGTAGCCGGCATTGCTTGCGGCCTGCTCAATCGCAGCGGCGCCCCCCAGCACGATCAGGTCGGCCAGCGATACCTGCTTACCGCCTTTGTGGTCCCGGTTGAAGTCCTTCTGGATGCGCTCGAGGCGCGCCAGCACCTTGTTCAGCTCTTTCGGGGTGTTGACGTCCCAGTCGACCTGCGGTGCCAGTCGAATCCGCGCGCCGTTGGCGCCACCGCGCATGTCGGTGTTGCGGTACGTCGAAGCCGATGCCCATGCGGTGCGGACCAGCGCAGGCAGTTCGAGGCCAGAGTCGAGGATGCGAGACTTCAGCGTCGCAATATCGCGCTCGCCGATCAACTCATGATTGACAGCAGGAACCGGGTCCTGCCAGGTGAGGATTTCCTCGGGAATGTCGCTGCCCAGGTAACGAGCACGCGGACCCATATCACGGTGCGTCAGCTTGAACCAGGCGCGCGCAAAGGCATCTGCGAACTCGTCCGG
>JAAUYD010063259.1_pt1 | contig 12289 bp, 8 predicted proteins | sample 7278101 | NCBI WGS metagenome assembly JAAUYD01 (sample SAMN14350128, study PRJNA611818) | marine sediment metagenome | isolation source: surface marine sediment (0.6m) | place: French Polynesia: Moorea | collected 2018-08 | reverse complement strand
GACCATAAAATTAAAGACATTGGCTGTTATGGACCTTGCCTGTTCGTAGAGGAACAATCCGACCACCCTGCCAAGCTCGGCAATCCCCGTGTTTAGGACCTCACCGGTGATCGTAAAACCAAAATTAGACAGAAACGGGTTGATTTTTTCGACGATTTTGCTTTCTGCCAACAGCTCTTTGTATGGGTTGCTTAACACCGCCTCCCTGGCTGCCAGATACATATCATAGGCTTCATTTGCCAGAATGCCGATAAAAACCGATACCGGAATAAACAGCACAAGGAATATGATCAGACAGGTCAGCAGCGAGGACGGTATCGGGCTGAATTTCCGATTTAAATATCGGTAAACTGGGTTAAAAATTCCGGTGATCACTGCTGCCAGAACAATTATCGATAAAAACGGCCAAAGAAGCCATCCCAGTAATATACAGGATACCAGAAACAAGGCCAGAAAAAACCACAATATAATATCACGCGGTGTCGAATCGCTCAAAATACCTCCCGAGCGGATGGGCGCTTCGGCGGTTTAATTCTACCCCCCCTCGGCAATTGCTGCAGTGATGTCTTTATTACCGGATCCGGCCAAGAACCGGACATTTCGCAATTAAATAAATAAAGCCACGGCACAATAAACCGAAGGCAATGGGTTTGGGCCGTGGCAATCGTCAAAACGTCTCGTTCAGTTTGTGAGGATACGAAAATTATTTGCTGAGAAAGGCACCGGCAATCGACAAAAGCAAGATTTCGTAAACAAAAACCGGCACAAAGTTTCCATCAAAAATATGGTAGGTTATGCCACCACCAATTATTGCCGGCACACCAAAAAATACTAATATTCCCAATTTGCGACCAATGTCCATCCTCGTTTACCTCCCCGGACGCTTTTATCCGTTTGATCTCAGCCCACTGATTTTTCGAAAAGAATTTTTGATAATTATTAGCAATTTTAACAGATTAAGTAAAGAAAAAAACACGCTAATTTAGGCGTTCGGTGATTCGAAAATTTAGCAATTTAAATCCTGATTTTTCTTCTCTCCAAATCTTCAACGCAAAACCAACAACGAAATATTAGAAGACAGATGGCAGACTACAGAAAACAGATTTCAGCAGACGGATATTCCGGCTTCAAGCCGCCATTCTCTTCTAAAAATAAAATAGGAAGAATTCCTTAATTCGTCATTCGTCAATCGTCATTCGTCGATCTTTCGCTTCTTACCTCTCCACAATCATTGCCATGCCCATGCCGCCGCCGATGCACATGGTAATAAGTCCGGTATTGTAACTTTTGCGAAGCATGTGATGCATGCCCGTAACCATTTGGCGCGCACCAGTGCAGCCGATGGGATGCCCCAGAGAAATTCCGCTGCCAAGTTCGTTGGGACGATCCGTTTCAATGCCGAGCTCCCGCATGCAGCCGATGGCCTGGGATGCAAAGGCCTCATTGAGTTCGATCATATCGATGTCGTTTAGCGTCATTCCGGCAGCTTTTAGCACTTTTCTTACAGCGGGAACAGGGCCCAATCCCATGTAGGCTGGGTCAACACCACCCGCAGCAAACGCCCTGATTTTGACGATCGGTTCAAGTCCCAGTTCTTTGGCCTTATCCGCCCCCATCATCAATACGGCAGCGGCCGCATCATTGATTCCCGAGGCATTGCCGGCTGTCACCGTGCCCTCCGGTTTGAAGGCCGGGCGCAATTTGGCCATCTTTTCCATATCAGTATCCATAGGTCGCTCATCCGTATCAAAGATAACTTCACCCTTTCGGGTTTTAATGACCACCGGTGTGATCTCCTGGGCAAAAACGCCGTCATTGATCGCCGATTTGGCTCGATTATGACTCAGGACGCTTAATTCATCCTGTTCCTGTCTACTGATCTCATACATGGCGGCAATATTTTCAGCCGTCATACCCATATGGTATCCGTAAAAAATTTCATAAAGTCCATCAAAGACCATCAGATCATAAATATCCCCGATGCCGGTCAGCTCCATTCTGTGGCCCCAGCGAGCCTTGGGTAAGGCCATGGGCACCTGGCTCATATTTTCCTGACCACCTGCCAGGATAACATCTGCGGATCCGCTGACAATCGCCGAGGCACCCAATGCAATGGCCTTAAGGCCGGATCCGCAAACCTTATTAATGGTAAACGCTGGGGTTTCCTTGGGTATACCACCGGCGATCATCGCCTGCCGCGCCGGATTTTGCCCCTGGGCGGCCTGGAGAACATTTCCCATGATCACTTCGTCAATCGCAATCTCGGCTGCCGCAGCATCCCAATCATAGGATTTCTTTTCGAGATCGGTAATCCCCTGATGTTTCAGCTTATCCGGTGCGGTTTCCATGGCAACAGCACCGGCGACCGGCTTTAAATTGGCCTTTTTCAAAACATCCTTCATCACAATTCCACCAAGTTCCACCACCGGTACATCTTTAAGACCGCTGCCGAATGTTCCGATCGCAGTCCGCGATCCGCTGACAATGACCACCTCTCTCATTTGCAATTTCCTCCTTATATCGTTTGAATAATGTCTATTTCGGGTCCGCCACTCAACGAGCGATTGGTTTTAAGAACCACCTTCTGGATGGGGCTAGAATTACAGGTTTTAAGCTGGGTTTTATACCATAATTGCCCAAAAAAGGTCAATGGTGACATTTTACACCGACCGACGATTTCGGACAACGTCCTGGGACACCATCACCCAACGCGAATGAGAAGTCCTGAAACTGCTGGGCGAAGTTTATCAAATAAAGCAAGTCGATAATTCTCACCATGCCCAGTAAGAAAGAGGACTGTTTTTCATCAATACTGTGCGTTAATCCCATTAAATTCGGCTAATTTTGTGAAGCCTGATTCAAATTCCATGCTTTTCATCTCCTGTCTCCCTTTAACGCCGCCGGCATGGTTCAGGTTCAGGTCAATAACCCGTGATAAACCGGTAACGGTAAAATTTTTTCAATTCTCATCCGGCTAAGGCAATGCGGTTTATGAAGGGAGTTTATCTACCCTCGATCTCAACGATCATTTCAATTTCAACCGCAATGTTAAACGGCAGCGCGTTGGTTCCAACTGCCGACCGGGCGTGTTTGCCTTTTTCGCCAAATACTTCCACCAAAAGGTCTGAGGCCCCGTTAATAACGTTAGGTTGGTCGGCAAACTCCGCGGTACAGTTGACAAATCCCAGCAGTTTCACGAACCGCTTGACCGCATCCAAATCTCCAATTTCGGTTTTCAGTGTTCCCAGTAAGCCGATGGCGATGCGACGAGCAGTATCATACCCCTGCTCAGTGGTTAGATCTGCACCGACTTTTCCGGTGATCAACCTGCCGTCTTCTTTAACTGGACCATGACCTGAAAGGAAAATTAAATTACCGGTCTTGGCGGCCGGGACATAATTGGCCACCGGTGTAATCGCCGGAGGAAGGTCAATTCCCAACTCTTTTAGCCTGGCTTCAACTTGCATTTGGATACCCCCTTCGTTTTTATAGAACAATCAATATTATCAGGCGATGTGCCATCCGGTCGGTGAGAGTTTGGTCTGCCATTTGTAAGGATTCTAAGGCAGCAGAAGTTATCGCTAACCGCTTAACGAAATCAAATTCGTTCGTCAAGTGAGAAATTATGCCAAAATTCGCCTTCCAAATTTATTCGGATGAATAGACGACGTGCGAATCCAATTTACAACCTAATTTCCAGAACTGCAAAGGTATCTTTCAAGCTCTGTTAACAAGGCAAATTAATTAAAATTGTCAATCTCAGTGATTTCAGGTTAAATTTGACCTGCGGTTGACATGAACTGAAAGTGAGCCTAATTTAATTCTTAAATCACAATATTAAGAATTTGCAAACGTGGTAAATATGCGGCGTTTATTTTTCCAATATTACCTGCTTATAGCGCTCATTGCCGTAACGCTTCCTTGTCTGTCCAAGACCGCCACTGCAAATCCATCTACTTTGACCCAGGCGACTGCGTATTTCCGCAGTGGCCATTATGTCGAAGCACTGAATCTGTTTCAGAAGGTCGAGGATGCCAATCGAATCAAGGGCGTCATCGGTGCCACCCGAACCTTGATGATGACCGGTCAGTATGGTGCAGCAGAGGCGATCTGCCGAAAGACACTGGGGAGCCGACCCGAGGATCCAGACATTATTGGCCAGCTGGCGGAGATCCTTGCCATAACGGGGCGCTCGGATGAAGCCATTCGAATTCTGGAACCGGTGGTAAGCGCTGCCGATGCCTCGTTGCGCAGCCTTGTCCAATACGGCCAGCTGCTGCAGCTGCGAGGCCGGCGAGACGAAGCGTCCGCGAGCTTTCGACGAGCCCTCTCATTAAATGATGACGGTCGGGTCATCGAATCGCATGAACTTGCCTTACTCGCACTAGCAAGTCGGGCCCTTGAACGGTTTCATGACGCCAACCGGTTCTTTCGGCAAGCGCTGCGAGCAGATCCGCAAAACCTTGCGGCCGAGGTTCTCTGGGGGGACCTTTTCCAAGAAAAATACAACACGGCTGAAGCCCGTAAGTCATACGCTGCAGTGCTTAAACACAATCCAAAACACGTTCCGGCCCTCGTCGGCATGGCAAGAACACTGAACGGCAGCGCCGCCCAAAAACTACTGGAAGAGGCCTTGACGGTCAACGCGTCGTCCGAGTCTGCCCTAGAAGCACTGGCGGAAATCGCGATCGATGATGACCGTTGGGAAAAGGCTAAGACATATCTTGATAAAATACTTGAAATCAATCGCGAATCCGTAAATGCGCAGACCTTGCAAGCCGTCATCGCATATCTTGAAGAAGATAGCTCAAAATACACGGCCCTCCAGCAGGCGCTGGCGCAGTTCAGTCCCGGCAACGCTCGATTCTACGCCCGGATCGCAGAAATCTGCGGACGAAAATATCGCTTTGAAGACGCCGTCCATATGGCACGCCTGGCCCTCAAGACGGACCCACAGCACAACAATGCCACCACCATCCTGGGCATGAATCTTCTGAGGCTGGGGCGCGAAGAAGAAGGCCGCCGACACCTCGAACAATCGTTTGAAAGCGACCCGTTCAATATCTGGACCATGAATATGCTCAGGGTCCTCGATGTCCTGGCGGATTTTGAAACCCGCCGGACCGAGCATTTCATCGTTCGGATGCACTCCTCGGATACGGCCACGCTTTGGCCCTATCTCGAGCCCCTGCTCGAAGAAAGCTGGCAGACACTTACGCAAAAGTATGAGTTTACACCGAAGAGCCCCATTCTCGTCGAGTTATTCCCCGAACACGAAGACTTTGCGGTGCGTACCTCCGGACTACCTGATATCGGCCCGGTGGTGGGGGTCTGCTTTGGAGAAGTGATCACCCTTGATTCGCCCCGGGCCCTGAAGCCGCCGCGTTCGATGAACTGGCAGGAGATCGTCTGGCATGAGTTCACCCATGTGATCACCCTTCAGATGGCCCACAACCGCTTACCGCGGTGGTTGTCCGAGGGCATATCCGTTTTTGAGGAACACAAGGGACGGCCCGAGTGGGGTCGCCGACAAGACCTGGAGCTTGTCAAGGCGGTGCGGCAAGACCGGATCCTGCCGGTAAAGACGCTCAACGAAGGGTTCACCAAGGCGAAGTCCACGAAAGACCTCAGTTTCGCTTATTATCAGTCCTATCTGGTAGTCGAGTATATCGTTGAGCATTACGGATTTCAGTCCTTAAAAGACCTGATTTATCAGTACCGAACGCCAAAGCAGATGGAAGATATTTTTATGAGCGTGTTTCAGGCTTCGCTGGCGTCATTCGAAAAAGGGTTCCGTAACTGGCTCGAGGAACGCGTCCGACAAATCGATGTGTATGTTTATCGAGAAGCCGCTGTGCCCCAAAGGTTGCCGCAAGAAGACGATACGACCGTATCTTCGGCACCGCCATTGTCGGAATCGTCAACCCCTGAGATGGTTGCGGAGGCCATGCGCAACCGCATCGCAGCCCAGCCCCGTGATTTTGAAGCTCACCTCCAACTGGGGCTGATTTTGTCTAGGAACGCCAGCGATGATGACGCCATCACCCATTTAAAGATTGCGCGAGACCTGCTGCCGCAATACGCAGGCACTCCCAATCCCCGGCAAATTCTTTCGGATATTTACCAGGCTCGGGGGGATGAGGAAGCCATGCTAGAGGAACTGGAGGCCCTGGCCCGTTACCAGCAGCAAGCATTTGATGCATGTTACCGGCTCGCAAAGGCGTACCTCGATCGCAACAATGACACCAAAGCGATTTACTTCCTGGAGCGTGCCATCGCCGTGGATCCTTACCAGCCGGATCTGCACCGCCTGCTGGCGTCAACTGCCTATAAAATGGCCGATTACGAGAGGGCCGTCCGGGGATTCAAAATCTTGACGGCGTTGGAGGATACGGATCCCGTCGGTGCCTATACGGATCTGGCCAAAGCACATCTGGCCGGGGGCAATAAAAAAGAAGCCAAAAACACCGCGCTGTTGGCCCTTGAAATTGCACCGGCATTTGAACCAGCCCAGAACATCCTCCTCGATTCGCTGGCGGATGATATAATTGCAAGGTAGCCGCCGATCATGAAAAAGCCTTTTGTCATCACACTTTTTTTTGTGGTGCTGGCAATCCATCCCGCCGCGGGGCAGGAGAAGTATCTGTTCCCGGGGATGCGGAGCGATGGACCGGAAGATCGCCTCGCTGAACACGAATTTACTTTTTTGCAGCAGCCATCTTCAGACCAACCCGACGCTGAAGGCGATGCCTTTACCTTTGTCCGTATTCAATACGACAACGCCGGCGGTGGCCTGGATGACGACTGGGGTTGGGGACGGGGAGGCACTTGGCGCATCGACTACCCCGACGCCGATTTAAATTTTTTGCGCGGTGTGAGGCGACTGACCAATATCCATATCAACAGCAGCCCGGCGGTGCTGCGGCTGGACGATGACCGTATCTTTGAATACCCCTTTCTCTATATGCTTGAGCTTGGACGTAACGGCGGCCCCAGATTCACTGAGAAGGAGACCCAAAATCTGCGCGAGTACCTCTTGCGGGGCGGGTTCCTTCTCATTGATGATTTTTGGGGAACGCTGGAATGGGATACATTTTACCGTGCTTTCGTAAAGGTGTTCCCCGATCGCCCGATGATCGAGCTGAATAAGGATCATCAAATCTTTCACTGTTTCTTCGACATTGAGGGTCCACAGATGATTCCCGCCGTCTGGAATTTTCAAAATTATGCTGAGCAAGACGTTGAACGGGCGCACAATCGGGCCATCCTAGACGATGACGGCCGGGTCATGGTGTTGATCAACTGGAACTCGGACATGGGGGATGGATGGGAACACACCTACCACCCGTCCTATCCGACGAAATACGCCAATCTGGCCTATCAGCTCGGCATTAACTACTTGATATATGCGATGACACACTAAACTTTTTTTTAGCAGGTGATTGTATGACGACCAAAACAGCAGAATCGACGGACCTAGCCGATTCTCAAATCAAAGAACTGACCGGGGGATCGGACGACATTGACGTGGTCGCCAAGTTACAGGAGGGCCGAAAGAAGATTCTACACGAATTAAAAAAGGTGATTGTGGGTCAGGAAGAGGTCATCGAAGAAGTATTGATTGCGCTTTTTGCAGGTGGACACTGTCTGATTACAGGGGTTCCCGGTTTGGCCAAAACCCTACTCATCAAAACCATTGCCGATATCCTGCAATTGAAATTCAAACGGATTCAATTCACCCCCGACCTAATGCCCGCCGATGTGGTCGGCACGGAAGTGGTGCAGAGGGACCAATCGACCGGGCGGCGAACATTGAACTTCGTCAAGGGGCCTATTTTTGCAAACATCCTGCTGGCGGATGAAATCAATCGGACACCACCGAAAACTCAGTCGGCGCTGCTTGAGGCAATGGAGGAACAGCAGGTGACAACGGCCGGGATGACCTACCCGCTCGATCGACCTTTTTTCGTGCTGGCGACCCAAAACCCAATTGAACTCGAAGGCACCTACCCCCTGCCGGAGGCCCAACTGGACCGGTTTATGTTTAAGGTATTGATCGATTACCTTCCCGAAGCGCAGGAGATCAAGGTAGTCGATAACACGACCCGGGTGATCGACAGCGCGGTGGAAAATGTCCTGACCGGACAGGACATCATCGATTTTCAGCGCATTGTCCGACAGGTACCCGCGGCCGAAACGGTCACCCGCTACGCCGTCAGATTGGTGAGGACGAGTCGGCCTGGCAACGTCAATGCCCCCGACTTTATCAAGGAATGGGTGAGTTGGGGTGCCGGGCTGCGGGCATCACAGAACCTGTTGCTCGGCGGAAAAGTCCGGGCTTTGCTCCACGGGCGCTATAACGTTTCTTATGGCGACATTCGCGCCCTCGCCTATCCGGTGTTGCGCCATCGGATCCTGTTGAATTTTCACGCGGAAGCCGAACGCGTCACGACCACCCAGGTGATCAATCGACTGTTGGAAACTGTCCCGGAGCCGGCCTCCGGCCTATGACGAGTAATTTAGAAAGGTCCCGATAGCCTGGCGTTGATTTCATCCGTAAAGGGGGGTGATTGCCGTCAGATAACCGATGGAAAAATGGAATGGTGGAAAAATGGACTATTGGGTATCAAAAACGGATGGTGTTCTGATTTAAATTACAGATTAATACCATCTATATAAAAATAGATTTCATTCCGACAACCCAGTATTCCAACATTCCATTATTCCAGTACTCAATGGTATTCCATTACTGCTATACCGCCGGTTGCAGTATCGACTTGTTAAATAGTCTGAATTTTCACTGATAGAGTTCATCATGAACCAAGAAATCCGCTTTCTCGATCCCAAGGTTCTGGCAAGCATCTCCAACCTCGAACTTCGCGCGCGGACGGCTGTGGAAGGCTTTCTATCGGGACTTCATAAAAGTCCCCACCGTGGATTCAGCGTGGAGTTTGCCGACTATCGGCATTACAATCCCGGAGATGACATCAGACACGTAGACTGGAAAATCTATGCACGCTCCGGCGAGTACTTTATCAAGCAGTATCAGAATGAGACCAATGTTCGTTGTCATATTCTGATGGATTGCAGTGCGTCCATGGGATATGGATCAGAAACCATGACAAAACTGGAGTTTGGTCGCACACTGGCCTCAGCACTTTCGTATTTTATGTTCAACCAAAAAGACGCCGTCGGCCTAACTACCTTTGACGACAAGATCCGGGAGTATTTGCCTTCCAGATATCGTCGAGGACACCTGATGCAAATTCTAGGGGCACTGGCACACGTAAGTCCGGGTGAAGGAACCGATCTGGCCCGGCCGATTTCTGACCTGGCCTTCGGGTTGAACCGAAAAAGTCTGGCCATTGTCATCAGTGATCTGCTCGACGACGAAGCGGCCATCCTCAAAGGATTGCAACATTTGCGCTTCAAAGGAAATGATGTCATTGTGTTTCATATTATGGACAACGCAGAACTGACCTTTCCCTTTGAGCAAACCTCGGAATTTGAAGACTCGGAAAGTCACGATACGGTGGCCGTGATACCCCAGACAATGAGAGAGATCTATCTAGCGGAACTGGAGAAGTTTTGCGACTTTTACCGGCAAAAATGCCGGGCCGGGGGCATTGACTACTGCCTGTTGAATACCTCCGAGCCCTTGGACATTGCCCTGTCTTCTTATCTGTCGAAACGGGCGAAGCATTACTAGGAATGATAAAATTCCATTATTTTCGATCATTTTAGTCATTTTGAATTTTAGTTCATTCATATCACTGAAACTCAACAACTCTGTTAATTTCGACAAGAAATTGTCAATACAGTGCCATTAAGCACATGGAAGACAACGCATGTCATTTCTATCACCATGGTTTCTGCTGGGACTGCTGGGCGTGGCCATTCCCCTGGCCATCCATCTGAGCCGCCGACAAAAAGCCGAGAAGGTAGTTTTCAGCACCATTCGGTTCTTGAAACAAACACCGAAGAAGATGATCTTGTTTCAGAAGATCCGCCACTGGCTGTTGCTGCTGATACGAGCTGCCATCATTGCGTTGCTGGCCGTTGCCTTTGCACGTCCGTTTTTTTCGCAAGCGATATCCGAAAACGCCGGATGGTCCCCCCGCTCCGTGGTGATTTTGCTAGATACTTCCATGAGCATGCGATACGGCGACGTCTTCGATAAGGCTAAAAAAGCGGTAATCGCACTCCTGGAATCATTTCAGACGGGAGACGAAGCGGCCCTCATCACATTTTCAGACGGCACCGAAAAAGCAACGGAGCTAACAACGGACCTCATTCAGTTGGCGACCGTCGTGCGAAATTTTGATTCACCGGGGTTTAAATCCACCAGCTACCTGCCGGCCTTGCGCCTGGCAGATCAGACCCTGCGTTCGGCCCGCTACCCGGATAAAACCGTGGTTCTGGTTTCCGATTTCCAGCACCGAGCCGTCGGCGCCATCGATACCCCCTGGCGTTTGAGCCCCGGTGTTGCCTTCGAAGGTATCAAGATCGGCGACCAGGAAACCACGAACCTGGCAGTGACGGAAATAAATTCAGCGGCCCGGCTCATACGGGGACAGGCGGAGCATGTCATCCTTGCACGCGTGCAAAACCTGGGGACCCAGCCTCTGACCGAGACCCGGATAACGCTTAATATCGATGAGAAGACCGTTGAAACCCAAAAAATCGATTTGACCGGCAAATCCGAGGCCATTGCGACATTTCGTACCCAATTTAAAGAGCGGGGGATTTATCGCGTTGCCGTGACAGTGGAAGACAAGTTCTTTGTGCCCGACAATACCTTTTACTTTACGGTCAATGTCCTGCGGCCTCTGGCGGTATTAAGTATTGTTGATGCAGCGGCGGCCAAAGCCCATGCAGGTGAAACCCGTTGGTTTGAATCCGCCCTGGGCATAGGGGATGAGACGCCCTTTCACCTTGATCAGGTTCAATCCAAAGAGATCACAACTGACATGCTGCAGCGTTATCAGGTCGTCGTGCTTCTCAATGTCAGTGCGCTGGATCCGGCACAGGTCGCACACATCGCAGCATATCTGGAGCAAGGCGGCGGACTGTTAATCGCGCCGGCAGATCGCGTCAATGCTGGAACCTTTAACCGACTGTTTCATGACTTGACCCCCGCCGCCCTCGATCAAAAGCATATCGCCGGCGGTGGTGGTTTTCTATCGATTTCAGGGATAAATCGACGGCATCCCATCATCAAATCAATGGGTTTCGGCGAAACCGGCGATCTCGGTGCGGCTCGGTTCCATGGACATTGGTCTACCAAGCCGAAGCCAGGCAGCAACGTTATCCTACGCTTCGACAACGGACAAGCCGCCCTCTTGGAAAAAATGGCTGGCCAGGGCCGCGTACTGCTTTTTACGTCCTCTTTGGACACCCAGTGGAACAACCTTCCACGCCGGGGATTATACGTTCCTTTGGTACACGAAACACTTCGTTATCTTGGGTTTTACGAGGAGAAGAAACCGTCTTACACCGTGGGTGAACCGGTACGCCTGCGACTGCCAGCGGGAAACGCCGTGCGGGTCATCGATCCGAGTGGCGCCGAGGCCCTCCTGACCTCCGCCATTGCAAAAGAAGTATTTTATCGGTCAACGGATCGCCCCGGGTTTTACGATGTGCACGGCCGTCCAGCGCAGAACATTCTGGCCGTCAATGCATCGCCGGTTGAATCGGATCTATCATTTGTTCCTCCCGCACAGATTGGCGCTGCGTTGGTCAAAGACGCCACCCGGGTGCCCATCACCCAGGCCGCAGGTGCGTCCACCATTGCCGCTTATGCAGAGAAATCGCAACGGTTGTGGTGGTGGGTATTGCTGGTCGTTCTTTTTTTGGGTTTGGGCGAAACCATATTGGCAAATCGAACGTATCGATAACGACGTCGCAGCCGGTCCGCCGGGGTGGACCGCTGCAATGGAATTAAACAGAGACAGGTAAAGAATCATGGTCCGGAAGACTGGGCGTTGTGTTGCTCTCAAATGGCGCTTAAAGATAAAACGGTAGGACTAAGGTATCGAAAGAGCCAGTCGTCAGATACCCGAATCAGGGACTGGATTTTCAAAATGGGAATAAAAAATGTCTACAACGTCAATTGAAGTGTTAAGGGAAAATATCCGCAGGATTCAGAGACGCAGAACACGTCTGGTAAGCCTGCGGGAGATCAGCTTGGGGGTTGTGGTTTTGGCGATCCTGTTTCCAGTACTCGGGATCCTTGAGATGATGTTTGAGTTACCCCCTTTCGGTCGCATTGCACTGACAGGTATCCTGG
>JAAUYD010017282.1_pt1 | contig 12289 bp, 4 predicted proteins | sample 7278101 | NCBI WGS metagenome assembly JAAUYD01 (sample SAMN14350128, study PRJNA611818) | marine sediment metagenome | isolation source: surface marine sediment (0.6m) | place: French Polynesia: Moorea | collected 2018-08 | reverse complement strand
TATCAGTCAGCCGGGCATCGGGTTGAGGTACGGTTTGGTTCAGAAAACAGACATCGGACGACAGACTACAGAATACTAATTCAGTAGCACTTTAATTACTGCTGTCTGTGGTCTGTGGTCTGTCCTCTTTTCTGGAGACCAAAACCTTATCCACCCGCTTGATATCCATATCAACCACTTCAAACTTGTAATCACCCCATTCAAACTGCTGACCCGTCATCGGCAAATCCCCGATCATCGTCACCACAAAACCACCTAACGTTTGATAATCATCGAAGTGCGGCATATCGGAAATCTCGAAAAATTCCATAAAATCCTGAATTTGGATCAGGCCATCAACCAGCCAGGAACCATTTTCACGCTCGATGATGCGCGGATCTTCAATTTCATCCGGCGTGGGGATATCGCCCACAATCGCTTCCATGATGTCATAGAGGGTCACTAACCCTTCAACACTGCCATACTCATCCACAATCATGGCCATATGGGTGCCGGTTTGCTTAAACGTTTCGATGGCCCGGATAGCCGGCATATTTTCTGGTAAAAAGATCGGTTCGATCATGGCCGCTTTTAGGTCTAAATTTTCCCCTTTGAGCAGAGGGGTGAGCAGACTTTTGGCTCTGACCACGCCAATGACGTTGTCTAAATCGCCGACACAAACCGGAAAGCGGGATGAATCGGCGCCCTCCAGCGTGGCTCTTATCTTTTCAGGTGAATCGTTAATATCGAGCCAGACAATTTCCGGCCGGGGAGTTAATACCGCTTCCAAACGATAATCACCCAGGCGAAAAACACCTTCGACCATTTCCCGCTCGGCCTCTTCGATAATTCCGGCCAGCGCTCCCTGCTCAACCAGCCCCCGAATCTCCTCTTCGGTGACGCTGGCACTGGGATCTGGGGTAATGCCTAACAGGCGAATGACCGTGTTGGTTGAAACACTCAGCAGCCGCACAATCGGTGTGGCCAGCCAGGCTAGGGTTTTCATCGGCCGAGCGACCCATATCGCGATGCGATCGGCATTTTTTAAGGCGATTTGCTTGGGCACCAGCTCGCCGATGACCACTGAGAGATATGTAATGCTGCCAACGACAACGATCAGGCTGATGGTGACGGCGAGTGACTCTCCAACCAGCGGGACCAGCACCGGGGTAAACTGCTGAGCGAGCGTCGCCCCGCTAAAGGCACCGGCAAAAATCCCCACCAGCGTAATACCGACCTGCACGGTTGACAAAAATTTATCCGGATTGTTCGCCAAATCCAGTGCGGCCTGGGCACCCTTGCTGCCGTTTTGGGCCTGCTGTTCCAGGCGGATACGACGTGATGAGATGATCGCAATCTCCGACAGGGCAAATACGCTGTTGAGTAATATCAATATAAAAACGATAGCAATTTCAGCTGTGACGTTAAACACCCAATTCTCCTAGGCTAAATTTCAGCTTTAGTATATCAGACTACAGACCTCAGACTACAGACAACAGATGCTTGGCATACAATGAAGAGGCGTTAAACTTGCTTTGATTCTGTAGTTTGAGGTCTGTGGTCTGTAATGTCTTTCTCTCTAGAACTCCACTCCCGCTACTCGCTCTTCAAGGCGACCCCATCGATTGATCAGATCGTGGCCCGCGCGGCCGATGAGGGTTTGTCGACGCTGGCTCTGACCGATACAGCCGCGCTGTTTGGGGCCGTGCGGTTTCAGCAGGCGTGCGCTAAGGCAAACATCCGGCCGATTCTGGGCATGGTGGCCCCACTGGCGGTTGACCAGTCGCTTGCCGGTGAAGGTAATCGTCCGGATGAACTGGTTTTGCTGGCCATGGACGGTGAAGGATACCGGTCCCTCTCCGCCCTGGCCACGCTGTATCAGGCTGATCCCGAGCGAGAGCGGTTTTTGACTTACGGCCTCCCTTGGGAGAAATTTACTTCTTTGACCGCTGGGTTGATTGGCATCACCGGGGTTCGCGGCCGGTTGACAACCCTGGTGCGCCAACACCAGGAGCAGGCGGCCGTACGCTACCTGTCGCGTCTGGCCCCCCTTTTTCCGGACCGGGGATTTGTGGGGCTCGACATCCCGGGTCAGGATACACCTGATCTCGTTGCCCTGGGAAATCGATTTGGATTACCTCCGGCGGCAGCCCCACCGGTTTATCTCCTCGATCCGGCCGAGAAGCCGCTGCTACAGCTGCTGTCCGCCATCCAGCAGAACATCACCCTTGGAGCGGTTCCCCCACAATCATTACCAACGGCAGACACCCCGGCGGTTTGGCGCTCACCCGAGCAGCTCAAGCGGGATTTTGCCGAATTTCCTGAGGCGCTGGCTCAGGTTCAGGCAATTACAGACCGCTGCACATGGGGGCTGCCCGACGGCCGGCCGCTGTGGCCGGTACTCAAGCTGCCAGTCGATCAAACGGCCGATCAAGCTCTCCACGATATGGCTGAAACCGGATTAAGAACCCTCTTTCCAGAAAATGATGGCCCGGCGGCCGGCCGGCTGAAAAAAGAGTTAAATCTCATCGCCCAACATGGGTACGCTCCGCTGTTTTTGATCCTCGCAGACGTGGTGCGCTTCGCTCGGGAGCAAAAAATACCGGTCATTACCCGCGGTTCCGTGGCCAATTCACTTGTCGCTTACGCCGTCGGCATCACCAATGTCGATCCGATCACCCATGATTTGCTCTTTGAACGCTTTTTAAACCCGGAACGACGCGAGCTTCCCGATATCGATCTCGATTTTTGCAGCCGCCGTCGAGATGAAGTGCTGGCTTATGTGCGCGACAGGTATGGCGAGGAGCGGGTGGCGCTGGTGTCGACGATCAACACCCTGCAAAACCGCTCGGCCGTGCGGGAGGTGGCCAAGGCACACGGCTTATCCTCGGCCGAAATCAAGACGCTGACCGAAAATTTGCCCCGCTTCTGGCACCCCGATCCGCGACGACGAATCTCAGACACGATGCGCGGCTCCCTGGCCAAAATTCTGGCTGTTCATCCCGAATGGTCGATTGTCGTCGAGCAGGCTGAAGCGCTTGTTGGGTACCCCAGCCATTTGGGCCTGCACCCAGGGGGGGTCGTCATCGCCCCCCCACCGGCGATGACCGTCTTCTGCCCGCTGCACTACTCACCCAAGGGGTACCTGGCTACCCAGTTTGATTTTCGCGACGTGGAAACACTGGGGTTGATCAAGGTCGATTTGCTGGGGATTCGCGCGCTGTCGGTTATCGATCAGACGGCTCGTCTGATTCGGGAAAGGCACGATGCGGAATTTGAGTTGAGTCAAATCCGGTTTGACGATAAACCGACGGCTGATTTGCTGCAGAGGGGTGAAACAATCGGCTGTTTTCAGGTGGAAAGCACCGGCGCCATTCGTACCCTGCGTCAGCTGCGGGCGCGCACGGTTCGCGATCTGGCGATGGCCAACGCCTTTTTTAAGCCGGGGCCGGCTACCGGCGGCATGGCGGCCGCGTTTATTCGTCGCTATCGGGGGGAAGAGGACGCCGCCTACCTTCATCCGGCTTTGGAACCGATTTTGCACAACACCAAGGGGGTTTTGATTTTCCAAGAGCAGGTGTTGCGTATAGTGACCGAAGTTGCCGGTTTATCCTGGTCGGAGGCGAACCAGATCCGCAAGGGAATTTCAAAATTTAAATCTCGCCAGATTCGGGCGTTGAAAGACAAATTTATCGCTCGTGCCCAGGCGCACTCCGGATTATCTCTCGAGCAGGCTGAGACGCTTTGGACCCAGGTTGAGGCATTTTCTGGTTATGGTTTTAACCAGGGTCACGCCACAAGCTATGGTTTACCCACCTACCAGATGGCTTGGCTCAAGGTGCATTACCCGGCCGAATTTTTTTGCGCCCGGCTGGCCGAACACGGCGGCTATCATCATCCGGCGGTTTACATTGCTGAAGCGCGCCGCCTGGGTTTGACCATTCGGCAGCCCCACATCAATCACAGTCAGCGTCGTTTTGCCCTCCACGAAGAAGATGAAAACGGCCGGCCGGTTTTGTGGATGGGTCTGGGGCAGGTGCGCGATCTGCGCCGTTCGTCGATCAAGGAGATTGTCAGCCAGCGGGAAATCGGTCCGTACACATCTGCCAGAGATTTGCTGCAGCGGGTGCCCCTGCAGGAAAAGGAAATTGACCATTTGGTTCGCTGCGGAGCGCTGGACGGGTTGGGTGCCAGCCGGCAGGCGCTGCTGGCAGAGGTCAAAGAGATGCAGCGGACCGGTGGCGCAAACCAGCTTAATTTATTTGGACAGTCGATGATGCGCGTGCCGGAAGCGGAATCGTTTGTACAGCAGCTTCGCTGGGAGCGGGAGCTGCTGGGATGGCCAATGAGCGGTCATCCGGCCGATTTGATGGCCCGTCAGGCGGCCGACGTGCCTCTGCGAGAGATCCCGTTGACCGGTGGGGAGCGGGTTCAGGGAGTGGGGGTCAAGGTGCCGGGGTTTACCGGCGGCCGTGGTTTTTATCTCGATGACGGCCGGGGGATGATCCTGGTGCGGGATGGGTTGAAGCGGCCGCTGCGCAGCTGGCGGCCGGTGCGGGTGTTCGGCCGCTGGCAGATCGATGAATGGGGCGGCGGCTTTCTAGAATTGGACGAGTTGAGCGTTGATATGTGAAATTTCCCCCACCTCAATCCTCCCCCAACGGGGGAGGAAGCTGCGCCCCTCCCATTGGGAGGGGTTGGGGGAGGGAATATTAATAAAATTATGGCGTTTTGGGTATCAACTCCGGATCGGGAATCAGGGAACCCCCGCGCACCGTTGCCCCGATCACTAACCCAGCGCTAACCAGCACCAGATTTTTGATAATGTACTGCCCTTCCAGCGTTGGGGCATAAGGAATTTGGGTAAAAACCTCGTTGGGGAAGAAAAAGACCGGGGTCACAGTGCCGATCATCTGCATGAAGAGCAGGAGGAGAGTAGCCCGCATAAATTTGCCTGTCATCAGCCCCAGGCCGATCAAACATTCCCAGGCGGCCAGGATCACAATCGAAATATTGGCCGGTATCAGGCCAAAGGTCAGGATTTCGGTCGTGCGAATTGCCAGATCCTGGGCCGGGCTCAGGCCAGGGAAAAACTTCAAAAAACCAAACCAGAAAAAGACCATACCCAGCGACACCCGCAAAATTAAGATTCCATAGCGGGCCATCCAGCTGGTGATTTGTGTATCGATGCGGTCAAAGTTGAATTTCTGCATATTTACCTCACAAACGGTTTGTGATTTATTTCACAAATGCACATTATAAGGACTGATTGTTTCTAAACGATAAAAAGGATGTTAGAAAGACAACAGACGAGAGACGAGAGACGAGAGACGAGGAGACTTGACATAAAAATGAAAAGAAATTAAACTTTTTAAGAATCGTAAATCGTAAATCGTAAATCGTAAATCGTAAATCGTAAATCCCCAGGTACTTCTTTCCCAATAAATTCACGCCTAATAGTACTAATTAGCCCCTGACTTCACGCCTATAAACACATACGATTTGAGTTGCCCGATGCAGGCGTGATCATCTGCATTAATGGACTCAAATTTGCATTCAATTACCTGAGTATTTCAATGAAATTATTGCGTAACTGGTTATTTCTTTTGGGGATCGTCTGTCTGTTTGCCTCGACCCCGATATTGGCACAGGGTGGTCCGCCACCGCCTCCTCCTGGAGGGGGGTCGCCGAGTGGGCAGCCACCCCCACCGCCCGGTGCACCACCACCAGGAGAGCAACCACCACCACCCGGTGAACAGCCCCCTCCGCCATCTGAATCGTCCCCACCTCCGGCCGAGGAGCCGCCCCAGGTGGAGAGTGAACCGGTTCAGCAGCAGCCGCCTCCTCCACCGCCTGGGGGCCAGGTGCCACCGCCAGAGGGGCAGGCTCCGCCACCACCGCCAGAAGAACAGATTACACCAACGGGAGAGCCTCCCGCGGAAAATTCCCAATCCGTTTCGGAGGAACCGCCGCCTTCACCTCCAGAAACGCTTGAGCGTGGAGGAGAGTCAGCCGGTTCGCCACCACCCCCTCCGGGAGGTGCCCCGCCCTCCGGTGATCAACCACCTCCACCAAGACCAGGCGCGCAGGGTGAAGGACCACCAGGCGGATCTGAACAACCTCACACGGGAGATATTGTGTCGGTGGCTAATGTTCGGGAATTTACTTTGCCTCCACTCGAAAACCGATCCGAAAACGATGCTGAGTGGGTGCCGTTTGGCCCCAGCCCGAATTTCAGGCTGATCGATAGTTCCAATGGACTTCCTGTTAACGAAGTGACCGCAATTTTTCAGGATAGCCAGGGCTTTATGTGGTTTGGCACGGCCGATGGCTTGATCCGCTTTGATGGTTATTCGATGACGACCTTTAAACATCGAGAAAATGATTCTTCTTCACTGTCCCACAATCACGTACAGGTCCTCGCCGAGGATCAGGAAGGATATTTATGGGTCGCTACATTTGGCGGTGGCCTCAGCCGCTTTGATCCCCGCACCGAATTATTTACAAATTATCGACACGATCCACAGGATGAGACAACGGTGCGCGGAAATGACTTTGTATCTCTCTTTGTCGATCGAGAAAACAATGTATGGGCCGGTGGGTTACCGGAAATCGGTTTAAATCTCATGAATCACCCGAACGATGAGATCATAAACTATCATTTTTCAAACAGCGATATCGGTTTTGGGGCGATTTGGGATGTGGAAGAGGATGACGAGGGATTTTTATGGCTGGTTTCGGAAAACTCCCTGCGGCAATTTGATCCGCAAAATGGTTCGTTTGTCCATTTTGCGGTGCCTCAGGGAGAGAGACGAATTCGCACCCTTGAGATCGATCAAGCAGGCCAGATTTGGGTTGGCGGGACGGAGGGCATTTATCGCTTTGATCCGGAAAGCCGGGCCTTGCTTTTAGTTGAACCCTTACGAGGGGGCAGGTCCCTTCATTTATCTAGCCTTAATCAGCTGTGGGTTGGCACATCCAGAGGGACATATGTGTACGATTTGGAAACGGAGTCGGTGATTCATCATTTTCAGGCTGATGAAACCAACCCAAGGAGTTTGGCCGGGGATGCAATCAACGCCATTCATGAAGATGAGGCGGGTCTGGTTTGGATCGGTACCGATCAGGGGGTCAGCCTTTATAATCCCGCTTTTGGGCAGCTGACTCACTATCGCCACGAACCCTTAAATGATAACAGCCTGGCCGCTCCCGAGGTTGAACTGGTGGTTGAGGATAGCCAAGGTAACTTGTGGATCGCCAACAGCAACGTGCTAAATTATTATGACCGGTCAAATGGACGAGTGACCCATTATCAAACCGGCCGCATGGCGCCCGAAGGTAATCCAACCATAAATTCTTTGATGTTGGATCATTCCGGCAAGGTGTGGGTCGGGTTTGGCGATGCGGAGCTGGCAACCTTTGATCCAGTCAGCGGGCAAGGGGTTTACTATAAGCTGCGAAACTCCGGCGATGGCCCTTCAAAGCCGGTCGTCGATTTAATTAAAGACGCCCAGGGTTACTTATGGGTAGCCGGCAAACGGGATGCCCTGTTTCGACTGGATTTGGTTCGCGATGAAATAAAAATATACGCTTTTGCAAGGCCAAACTCGGATCAAATTCCGAGTCCGTTGGACCTGCCAGCCCCACAATTATCGGCCTTGACCATTGGTCGGGGGGGGGAAATTTGGGCCGGTTTTGAGCGGGGTCAGCTCAGCCGTTACGATATGGTGACCGATACCGCCACGCATTATTTACTGAACGATAGGGACGCCCGGGATGGGATCGCGGCCGGTGCGATCATCGATATTTTTGAAGATCGTCAGGGTATCATCTGGTTGGCAACCCGCGTGGGGCTGACCCGGTTTGATCCCATGACCGAATCATTTGCTCAATGGACAGAAGAAGATGGACTGCCGACCTCGTTTGTAACGGCGATTGTGCAGGATGAAGAGGGGTATCTCTGGCTGAGCACCAAACACGGTCTGGTCAAATTTGACCCGCAAACTGGGGAAATTATCCAAACCCTAAAGGAACAAAACGGGCTGCAGAGTGAGGAGTTTGTCGAAGATTCGGCCTGGGCCGGCCGGGATGGGCGGCTGTACTTTGGCACCATCAGCGGGTTGACGGAATTAAATCCAGACGATCTTGATCAAAATTTATATAATCCACCGATCGTTCTGACCGAGATGAGGCTGTTTAATGAACCGGTTTTGCCAACGTCGGATGGGCTTTTATCTGGGCCACTGTGGGAAACAGACGCCATCACCCTGGGACCAAACGACGATATTGTGTCCTTTGATTTTGCCGCCCTGAGCTACGCCGCCCCGGAGAGTAACCGCTATCGCTATATACTCGAGCCGTTTGAAGAAACGTGGAATGAGGTAGGCAGCGACCGTCGTTTTGCCACCTACACCAGCTTGCCACCCGGCAACTACACCCTGCGGGTCGAGGGGACAAACAGCGACGGTGTTTGGAGCACCAACCAGGCCGCCCTATCTGTTAAAGTGCTGCCCCACTGGTATCAAACCTGGTGGGCCAGAACCGCGGCTGTGGTAGGCGGCATTTTTGTCGTTGTCGGTTTTATTACCTGGCGCGTGGGAGCGGTTCGGGTCCGCAACCGACAACTTGAAGAACAGGTGACGCTGCGTACCCAGGAACTGGCGCTGGCCAAAGATCGTGCGGAAGTCGCCAACCAGGCCAAAAGCGAATTTTTGGCCAGCATGAGCCACGAACTGCGCACCCCGCTAAACGGGATTTTGGGGTACGCTCAGATCTTGCAGCGGGAAAATTCTCTGACCAAGCGGCAGCGCGAAGGGGTGCATACGATTTACAACAGCGGTCAACACCTGTTGACGCTGATCAATGACGTGCTCGATCTGGCCAAAATCGAAGCCCGCCGCCTGGAAATTCATCCGGAAGAAGTAAATCTGCCCGAGTTTTTGCGCGGTATTGCCGATATGATGCGCATGGCCGCCCGGCAAAAACAAATCCAGCTTCATTTTGAATTAGACGGCAATTTACCTCGGGGAATCAAGGCGGATACCAAACGGCTGCGCCAGGTGCTGCTCAATTTGTTGGGCAACGCCGTCAAATTTACTTCTGAAGGATCGGTCGCCTTTGATGTTGCCGTGATAGAAGGTCAGGAGATTGATTCAAAGATGGTGCGGCTGCGCTTTGAGGTGCGCGACACGGGCATCGGAATTGGTCCGGATAAACTGGAAGCGATCTTTCAGCCGTTTGAGCAGGCCGGAGATGCAGCTTTACGCGCGGAGGGAACCGGCCTGGGTTTGGCCATCAGCCAAAAAATTGTGGGGCTGATGGGCGGCAAGATTCAGGCGCGCAGCCAACCCGGCCAGGGGAGCCAATTCTGGTTTGAAGTAGATTTCCCACGGGTGGCGGCCGTCGATTCGGTCAAATCACAACAAATTCGCCCCATTTCCGGCTATAAGGGGGCAAAACGGCGAATATTAATTGTCGACGACCGGCAGGAAAATCGCCTGGTTTTGGTCAATTTGCTGGAACCCCTGGGTTTTGAAATCGCTCTGGCCACCAACGGCCGGGAAGGGCTTGAACAGCTTAACAAATTTCGACCAGAATTAATCCTCATGGATCTGGTCATGCCGGTGATGACCGGGTTTGAGGCGGTTACCACTATTCGTCAGCATCGGGATCCATTTTTGAGAAACATACCCATTATTGCCGTTTCGGCCAGCGTGATGGGTCTGGATCAAGAAGCGAGCAGCCGGGCCGGGTGCAACGATTTTCTGACCAAGCCGATTGTCGTGGATGACCTGCTAAATCTCCTGCAGAAACATTTGCAGTTAGATTGGATTTTTGAAGATCCACTTCCCACAATTGACGAAACCCCCGTTCAAATCGATCATGCGGTGGATTTGGTTTTCCCGCCCCAGGAGGAGCTTGAAATTCTGATGGAGCTGGCTCGCTTTGGCAATATGGATAAATTGCAGGAACGCGCTCAACATTTGGAAACGCTTTCCCCAGAATATCGGCCGTTTGCGCAGAAAATTTACGAGCTGGCGGAGGCGTTAGAAGATGAAGAGATATTGGCCCTCGTCAGTCAGGAAATTTAGTGAGTACGAGACAGAATGATAAGAAGAAGCCACGGATTTACGCTGATTACCACAGATTATTGCAGAGCTCCAAAGGTGCATGGAGCGAATTCGGGTTATCTGCGGCTATTTATTTTTTAACACTTGACTCAAGCTGCGGCTTTTTGACGCGACCGAATAAATCCGGTTAATTAACGCGATTTTGTGTTTTGACAAATAAACCCCGGTATAGCAGCGTCATTCCCGCGAAAGCGGGAATCCATTGGATTGTTACCGGTGGATCCCCGCCTACGCGGGGATGACAGACTTGTTTCGGAAGACGGTTTGTATCCGTATTTATTTGTAAATCTTCGATATCGCGTTTCGGTCCCTTTTGCCGATGGATTTAATCATTGGCATGGGAAGTTAGCAACTTGGGTGAAACACTTAAGGATGAGTAAACCATGCAATCGCGAGATAAAAAATGCATTCTCATTGTCGATGACAATGTGACAAATTTAAAAGTAGCGATCGAGACATTAAAAGGGTATGGGCTGGAAATTCTTATCGCCCGGAGTGGTGAGAGCGGGCTGGAGCGCGCGGTTTATGCCCAGCCGGACCTGATTTTGCTCGACGTGCAGATGCCGGGTATTGACGGTTTTGAAACCTGCCGTCGCCTCAAAGTCAACGAGCAAACGGCCGAGATTCCGGTGATTTTTATGACCGCCCTGGCCAACATCGAAAACAAAGTTCGCGGCTTTGAGGCCGGAGGGGTCGATTATGTGACCAAACCGATCCAGGTGGAAGAAGTTTGGGCGAGGGTCAACACCCATTTGACAATCCGCGATTTACAACGTGAAAAAGAGGAGCGCATCCAGGAACTCGATGCGTTTGCCCATACGGTGGCTCACGATTTAAAAAACCCCTTGGCCAGAATCATTGGCGGGCTTGAATTTTTAGAGATGATGGTTGGCCCCTCCCTTAGCGATGATCTCAAAAGGATTATGCAGATCAGCATGAACGGTAGCCGACAGATGGTCGACATTATCGACGAACTGCTGCTGCTGGCCAGCATGCGCCAGGAAGAAACCCCCGCTGAACCGGTGTCGATGGGCGGTGTCGTGCAGGGCGCAGTAGACCGCTTATCCAATCTTATCGAGGAGTACGAGGCAGAGCTGAAGATACCGGATCAGTGGCCGGCCGCTCTGGGGTATGCCCCCTGGCTGGAGGAGGTGTGGGCCAACTACATCAGCAACGGGCTGAAGTACGGCGGCCGGCCGCCGCGTCTGGAGCTGGGTGCGGATCAAACGGCTGAAGGAATGGTTCGCTTCTGGATCAAAGATAACGGTGAAGGTTTATCCGAAGAGGATCAGGCGAAGTTGTTTAACGAGTTTTCGCGGGTCAAAACGCAGACAAAAATCAAGGGGCACGGCCTGGGTTTGTCGATTGTCGGCCGTATTATCAGGCGGCTCGGGGGCGAGGTGGGTGTCGAAAGTGAACCGGATCAGGGAAGCACCTTTTTCTTTACCCTTTCCCCAACCGATCAGCCGGTTGAACCGGAACCTCATCGGGCGGAAATTGAGGCGGCCGCCGACCAGGAGATGGGTCAAAAGTTCCCGCTGCGCATCTTGGTCGCCGATGACAACTCAACCAATCAAAAACTCATGTTGATGAGCCTGGCCCGCTTCGGATATGAGGCCCGGACAGCCGGAAACGGCCGGGAGGTCGTTGAACGGGTTAAGCAGTCGCCGTTTGACCTGATTTTTATGGATGTCGACATGCCGGAGATGGATGGCCTTGAGGCGACCCGCTGGCTGCGCGAGCATGTCGAATACCGGCCGTTGATCATCGGCTTTTCGGCGCTGAGCGGCGAAAAGAACCGGGAGCGCTGCCTGGCGGCCGGAATGGATGGCCTGATCGGCAAACCGGCCGAGACCACTGATTTGGCAGCGATTTTACGGCGCGCAGGATCTGGTCAGACGGTGTCAAATTTAAATTTATTCAATGGGCAAAATTCACCCGATGCGGCCGATCAAGATCGGTTTGAGGAAACGGTTGTTGATCCGGACACCCTCAAAAAATTGCTGCGCACGGTTGGAGAAAACGAAAGTAATTTACATCTCATAACCAGCTCATTTTTGGAAGATATTCCTCTGTTAATCGAGGAGTTAAAAATTGCCCTGCGTAAAAAAAGCCAGCCTGAAGCGTTTCGGGCTGCCCATTCGATCAAGTCGTTGGGGAAGAGTTTTGGCGCCTTGGGG
>JAAUYD010149474.1_pt1 | contig 12294 bp, 9 predicted proteins | sample 7278101 | NCBI WGS metagenome assembly JAAUYD01 (sample SAMN14350128, study PRJNA611818) | marine sediment metagenome | isolation source: surface marine sediment (0.6m) | place: French Polynesia: Moorea | collected 2018-08 | reverse complement strand
CAGCCAGCGGCTAACTCACGGCGCATACTCAATTACTTCCGTCTGTTGCCGGACGGTCGCTTCCTCCTCGGCGGGCGCGGATACGGCACCGGAAGACCGGACCAGGAACAACGCACGTATCGCGGGTTGCGCCGGCGACTGGCGGAGGCCTGGCCGCACTGGTCTGCTGTCGATATTGATTACAGCTGGCAGGGGCTGCTCTGTTTCACGGGCGGATTGCGGCCCTGCATTGGCCATCTCGATGACGACGAAAGCCTCTGGTTTGGCTACGGCTATCATGGCAACGGTGTAGCGACGGGCACCTGGTCGGGAATGAAGCTGGCGCGCTGGATCGCAACGGGCCGGCGGCCGGAATTGCCGGGGTCTTTCGTGGGTCTGGGCAAGCGTTTCCCGCTGCCGCGGCTGCGGCTGCACTATCTGAGAATGGGAATTGCGCTGTCGCGCTGGCTGGACAGCCGGGGCTGACCAGCCAGCGAATCGATCAGAAGTTGTAAACGAAGCCGAGTGAGATGACCGGCCATGCTTTCATGTCGCTGGCGTCGTCCTCGAGCTCTGCACGTTCGGCATCGAGAGCCGCACCGAGTAGTGCCTGTTCAGCCGGCGACAGGTTGTCAAAGTTCGTGGCTGTGAGGGATACCGAAGGGTCACCCTGCCAGAGCACACCGAAATCGAGGTTAATGCCGGCCTTGCCGAATACCTCGAAGTCGAAGCCAACGCCCGCGTACGGGGCAGTGCTGCCGAATGACGTCGTACTTTGCAGGGCGCCGATCTGGCCAGGCGTGAACGAGTCGTCGCCGATATCAAGGTTCAGGCCCCCTGTATCCTGGCTCATCATCTGCAATTCGTTGCCATTCGAAAACGCACCGACCGTGAAACGCATCGGGCTCAGCGGGAACTTGAAGTTGCCGGTCACGTAGTAGCTGTCGAGCGCAAGAGTCGCATCGTAGCTGATGCCGGCGTAGCCGCCATTGTCGTCAAAGTCATACTGATTGATTCCGGCGCGAATATCGAACCAGGGTATGGGCGGGTCCCAGCGACCCTCCAGGCCAATGCCCAGGGTGCCGGCTTTGATGCCGACGCCGAAGTCTGCGCTGGCGGAGCCGAACGCAAAGAGTGCGAGCGCTGCGAGCGTCGCCTTGAAGGTTTTGAATTTCATCGTCTTAAGCCCAAGCGATAGACAGAGCTGAGAGTAACGCTGAGTCACAAAGCGGACTGTGCGGCGTATCACAGCCAAGGGAAATATGCCGGAATATGTTAAATGAAGACCGGTTCAGGGCTCTATCCTGGGCAAATCCGTCAGCGTCGGTTCTTCCATCTTGTCCCGGCCCCACTTCAAGAAGATCGCAGGGCGCGCTTTCGGGCAGATGTTGACCTTGTCGAGGTCGCCGTCCACGTGCGGCAATGCCATCAGGCGCCTGTCCATTACGCGGTACCAGAGCGGCGGAAAGTAGGCGAGCACATACATGCCAAAATAGCCGTTTGGCAGCTGCGGTACGTCTTCGTAATGGCGTAGTGACTGGTAACGGCGTAGCGGGTTCGCATGATGGTCCGAATGGCGTTCGAGGTGGAACAACACGAGGTTGCTGAACAGGTAGTTGCAGTTCCATGAATGGTGCGGCTGGCAGCGCTCATAGCGGCCCTTGGCAGTCTTTTCACGCAGCAGGCCATAGTGCTCGACGTAGTTGGCGCTTGTCAGTTGCCAGTAAGCGAACGCGTGGTGCAGCAGCAGAAACGGAATCGCGAGCCAGCCGATCCAGAGCAGCAGTATCGCGGTGACAGCGATGCTGATTGCATAGGACTGCAGAATCGGATTGCTGTAGTGCCAGATTGGCAGGTTTCTTGACCGCAGCCGCTCGCTCTCGATCTCCCAGGCGCGTCGGAAGGCACCTGGAATTTCTCGCGTTGCGAAACGGTAGATGCTCTCGCCCATGCGTGAGCTGGCGTCGTCGGCAGGCGTGGATACGAGCATGTGGTGGCCACGATTGTGCTCGATCGTGAAGTGTCCATAGAATGGTACCGCAAGCGCGAATTTGGCCAGCGTCTTCTCGAGCTTGGTATTCTTGTGGCCGAGCTCGTGCGCCGTGTTGATTGCGAGACCCGCTGTCAGTCCGGCGACAATGGCTAGCAGGGTGAATGCCCACCAGCTCAGGTCCTGCGTACCCGCATACACGGCGCAGACGAACAGCGTGACGTAGTGCAATGGTACGACTATGTATGTCAGGCGACGATAGAAGAGATCCTGCTCGAGCTGCATGACCACTTCTTCGGGCGGGTTGTTCGAGTCGGTGCCGATCACGGCATCAAGGGCCGGCTGCACAATGTAGAAAAGCAGTAGCGGCAGCAGGAACCAGAGCTCATTGCCGGTCCGCGCGTGCAGGAACACGGGAATCAGTGCCTGTATCGGAAACGTCACCGACAGTAGCCACAACCAGCGCTTGCCGTCCACGTAGTGAATCGCTTCGCCGTTTTCTAGAACGCCTGTATAACCTTTCATGTCTCTACTCGATCGCCGCGACAGCCGCCCGGAGTGATTATCCTCCGATTCGGGTGTTGCTCAAGATTTCATGCTAGCAGTTGTCGGGCTTTTATACAGTTTAGCTCGCACCGTCTGAAACCGATTCGCAAAACGCGTGTCGAAACAAGTTGATGCGGATTTGGTACGGGATTTGCTCTATATTTGATGCTGGCAAACGCTTAGTGGGGTTGGCATTGGGAAATCACTCCAGGCTGCTGGCAGCAATTGCGGCCGCAATAATGATTGCCGGCTGCGGACAAGAAACCGAAGATAACGGGACCGAGTCAGGCACGGATCCGATTCTCACCGCTGCGACACTGGGCGAACAGACCGTCCTGCCGGTGGAGGAATATCTCGCGGCAGCGCCGTACGCCGACGCGGATCGAACGCAGGGTGAACGGCAAGCGCAGATCTGCCGCGCGTGCCACAGTCTCGACAAGGGCGGCCCCACTATGGTCGGGCCCGCACTGCACGGATTCTTCGGCGCGCGAGCCGGCGCAGGCGAGGGATTTCCGTATTCGGAGGCCCTGCGCGAAGCCGACTTCGTGTGGACACCCCGGGCGCTGGACGCCTGGCTTGCACAGCCAGGTCGGTTCCTGCCCGGAAACCGGATGACATTCGCTGGCGTCATGCAGCAGGAAGACCGCGATGCGCTCATCGCCTACCTGCTAGAGGTGACAACGGCGGATTAGCCTCAAGGAGTGAGTGACTACGATGGCGATTCCCAGCGCGGTAAGGGAGCAGCGCGACAGCAGCGAAAGGCGTCAGTTTTCCTGGCGCACAGTCTTGTTCGGTTTCATGCTTTCGCGGCGTCACGTCCACCGCCGGGACATTGACAACGAGGTCATTTTCCTGGACTGGCACCATCCGTGGCTGTTCTTCCTGGCCACCGGCACGATGCTCCTGTCCTGCGCCGATGCCTTCCTGACCCTGCAATTGATGAATCTCGGCATGATCGAGGCCAACCCGTTCATGAACGCCGTGATGTCGCAGAGTATCCTGCTGTTCACGAGCACCAAGCTCGCGATGACGGCTGTCGGCATCCTGATTCTCGTATTCCTTGCCAAGGCACGCTTCATGAATCGCTTGCGGACAGGCCTGTTCCTGACGATCTTCTTCTCGTTCTACGCCTGCCTCGTGTGCTACGAACTCGTGAACCTGTTCCGACTGATGTCGTAGCAAATCCCTGCGCCATTTCGATTCCCTCTAACCCAAGCATGGGATAAACTAGCGCCCCTTTTTCGGGTGGCGCCGGACTGATGCGTGGCGGCTTCCCGAGCCAGCTTGGCAAGCCGTTGAAACAATGAGTAATTCCCTGAAGGAACAACTTGCTTCCACGCCGCTATTCGGCGGCAACGCGAGCGCCGTGGAGCAGCTCTACGAGCAGTACCTCGACAACCCGTCCAAGGTCCCCGATGGCTGGCGCGACTATTTCGACACGATGGGTGACCCGGACGCCGAGGTCGTGCATTCCAGAATTCGCGACGAACTGCTCGAGGAAGCACGAACGGGACGCCGCACTGGCACGATCACGACACGGACCTCGGGCAAGCCCGCAACGTCGGGCGCGAAGCAGGCAGCTGTCTCACGACTAATCCAGGTCTACAGCCTTCGCGGCCACCAGATTGCCGATATCGACCCTCTCGGTCTCATGGAGCGCCGCATGCCGGGCGTCCTGAAGCTCGACTATCTCGGCCTGACCGAGGCCGATATGAACACCGAGTTCTTCACGGGCGGTCTTGCCGGCACTGGCAATGAGCGCATGAAGCTGCGCGATATTCTCGAGCTGCTGAGATCGATCTACTGCGGCAAGATCGGCGCGGAATTTGCCCACATTTCCCGGGCACGAGAGCGACTGTGGCTGCGCAAGCGCTTCGAACAGGGTGCCGCGGCCAGCACCTTGTCCAGGGAGGACCAGTTGTGGGTACTGGAGCACCTGACCAGTGCGGAAGGAATCGAGCGCTACCTGCATACACGGTACGTCGGCCAGAAGCGATTTTCGCTCGAGGGGGGCGAGACGCTGATCCCGATGCTCGATCATATTATCCAGCGCGGCGGTGCGAGCGGGCTGCACGAGATTGTCATTGGCATGGCGCATCGCGGCCGCATCAATGTGCTCGTCAATATTCTGGGCAAGAATCCCGAGGAGCTGTTCGAGGAGTTCGAGGGCAATTACGACCTCGACGAACTCAAAGGCTCAGGCGATGTGAAGTACCACAAGGGCTTTTCCGCTGACATGAAGACGCCGGGCGGCAATGTGCATATCGCGCTCGCCTTCAACCCGTCGCACCTCGAAATCGTCAATCCGGTTGTCGAAGGGTCGGTGCGGGCGCGTCAGCAGCGGCGTGGCGACACCGAACGTGACGAAGTGCTGCCGCTGCTCATTCACGGTGATGCGGCGTTCGCGGGCCAGGGCGTTGTGCCCGAAACTTTCCAGATGTCGCAGACCAATGGTTTCCGTACAGGTGGTACGGTTCACATTGTCGTCAATAACCAGATCGGCTTTACAACGAGCCGGCCGTCGGATGCGCGTTCGACCGACTATTGTTCCGACGTCGCGAAGATGATCGAAGCGCCGATCTTCCACGTCAATAGCGATGATCCCGAAGCCGCGATGTTCGTCACGCAGCTCGCGCTCGAGTACCGCCAGAAATTCAAAAAGGACGTCGTCATCGACCTTGTCTGTTATCGGCGCCACGGCCACAACGAGGCGGACGAGCCGTCGGCGACGCAGCCGATCATGTACGGTCGTATCAAAGGCCACAAGACCACGCGCGCTTTGTACGCCGAGCGCCTCGCGGCGGAGGGTGTGATCGAAGCGACCACCGCCGGCGAAATGCAGGATGCGTATCGAGACCGCCTGGATCGCGGCGAGCCGGTGCCCAAGTCCAGCCTTGGCATGATCGGCAACGAGTTTACGGTGGACTGGTCGCCGTACCTGGCCACTGAGTGGGACGATCCCGTCGACACGACCATCAGCCCTGCGACAGCGGCGGATCTTGGCGAAGCCATCACGAATTATCCGCCGGACGTCAAACCGCACGGCCGCGTCCAGCGCATCATGGATGATCGCGTCAAAATGGCGAAGGGCGAAATGGACATGGACTGGGGCTTCGCCGAGACCATGGCCTATGCGTCGTTGCTCACAGAGGGCCATGCGGTACGCCTGGTCGGCCAGGACAGCGGCCGTGGCACGTTTTTCCATCGCCATGCGGTTCTGCACAATCAGGTCAACAATCGCGAGTACACGCCGCTCGAACACATTACCGACGAGGCGAATGCGTTCCGTGTCATCGATTCGTTTCTCTCCGAGGAGGCAGTTCTTGGTTTCGAGTATGGCTTCGCAAGTACGTCGCCCGACACGCTGGTCATCTGGGAGGGACAGTTCGGCGACTTCGTGAACGGTGCCCAGGTGGTTATCGACCAGTTCATCTCCTCGGGTGAGGCCAAGTGGGGTCGGCTTTGCGGGCTGACTATGTTCCTGCCGCACGGCTATGAAGGGCAGGGCCCGGAACACTCATCGGCACGGCTCGAGCGTTTTCTACAGCTCTGCGCCGAGCACAACATGCAAGTTTGCATACCGTCGACGCCGGCACAGATGTTTCACATGATACGTCGTCAGCAAGTGCGCAATTTCCGCAAGCCGCTGATTGTCATGACGCCAAAGAGTCTCCTGCGTCACAAGATGTCGGTGTCGCCGCTGACCGAATTGTCGAGCGGTCGTTTCGAGCTCATCATTCCCGAGATTGAGGCGATCCAGCCGAAGAAGACGCGGCGTCTGGTTTTCTGCAGTGGCAAGGTCTACTTCGACCTCCTCGAGGCGCGCGAAGTCCACAACATCGACGATATTGCGATCATCCGCATTGAACAGCTGTACCCGTTCCCGATCTCGCAATACGCGGAGCTGATTGAGCAGTACGATCACGTCGAGGAAATCGTCTGGTGCCAGGAAGAGCCGCTCAACCAGGGGGCGTGGTACCAGATCAAGCATCGCCTGCAGGAACCTCTGCGCGATCACCAACAGCTTTATTACGCAGGACGGGCAGGTGCAGCAGCGCCGGCGTCCGGCATCTTTAAGGTTCACCTGCAACAGCAACAGGCACTGGTCGAAGCCGCACTCGATATCGATACCGAGGCAAGCAAGGTCCGGAAGCCCGAAAAAACCAAACGGAAGACGAAATGACGATTGAGATCAAGGTACCTCAGTTACCTGAGTCCGTAACCGATGCCACGCTGGTCGCCTGGCACAAGAGCGTCGGCGAAGGAGTCGCGCGAGACGAAAATCTCGTCGACCTGGAAACGGACAAGGTCGTGCTCGAGGTTCCCGCGCCGGCAGCCGGCACACTGGCGAAGATCGTCGTTGAAGACGGTGCTACCGTCGAAGCCGGCGACATACTGGCAGTGCTCGAGGAAGGCGAGGTTGCGGCAGCGCCGGCGCCGGCTCCGGCCGAACAGAAGGTTGCAGCAAAGGCCGCCCCGGCACCCAAGCAGGCCAAGGGTCCGGTCAAGACCAGCCCGGCGGTACGGCGCCTGCTCGAGGAACACGATCTCGACGCCACGATGGTAATGGGAACGGGCAAGGACGGCCGGATAACCAAAGCCGACGTCATGGCATTCCTGAAAACCGATGACAGCAGCAACGTTACGCCGGGTGATCCTGCGCCGGTGACGGTCGAGGCGGTCGCCACGTCGTTTGCACGCAACGAGCAGCGAGTGCCGATGACGCGTCTGCGCGCACGTATTGCAGAGCGCCTCGTCGAAGCGCAACAGACGGCGGCGATGCTGACGACGTTCAACGAAGTCGACCTCACCGAAGTCATGGCATTGCGAAAGCGATATCGCGATGATTTCGAAAACAAACACGGCGTGCGACTCGGATTCATGTCGTTTTTCGCCAAGGCCTCGGTCGAAGCACTCAAGAAGTTCCCTGTCGTAAATGCCTCGGTTGAGGGCACCGACATCGTCTACCACAACTACTATGATTTGGGCATCGCCGTTTCAAGCGACCGCGGCCTCATGGTTCCTGTGATTCGCGACGTCGACCAGATGAGTTTCGCCGACTTCGAAGCCGCGCTGACCGACATGGCCGGCAAGGCGCAGGCAGGCACGATCTCGATGGACGATCTGACCGGCGGCACGTTCACAATCACGAATGGCGGCATCTTCGGTTCGATGATGTCGACCCCGATCCTGAATCAGCCGCAAAGCGCAATTCTCGGCATGCACTCCATTCAACAGCGTCCGATGGTAGTCGATGGGGAGATCAAGGCCCGCCCAATGATGTACCTGGCGCTGACTTACGACCATCGCATCATCGATGGCAAAGAAGCCGTGCAGTTCCTGGTGTCGATAAAGGAACAGCTCGAAGATCCCTCACGCCTGTTACTCCAGGTTTGATACGACAACTTCAGGACCCAACGTCTCATGAGCAGAAGTTTTGACGTAGTAGTCATCGGCGCCGGACCAGCCGGTTACATCGCAGCAATTCGTGCGGCGCAACACGGCAATACGGTAGCGTGTATCGACGAATGGCAGAACAGGGACGGCAAGTATGCTTTCGGCGGCACCTGCCTGAATGCCGGGTGCATTCCCTCAAAAGCGCTGCTCGAGTCGTCCGAGCTGTATCACCGCGCTGAACATGAATTCAAGAAACACGGCATCAAGACCGGTGGCGTCGAAATGGACATCGCGGCCATGCAGAAGCGGCGTGCGAGCATCGTTCGCCAGCTCACGGGTGGCATCGCCGGGCTGTTCAAGGCGGCCAAGGTCGAAGGCCTGGTCGGCCACGGCAAGCTGCTCAAGGGGAAGAAAGTCGAATTCACGCCGATCGATGGCGACCCCGAGATTATCCAGGCGGGCAACGTCATTCTTGCGTCCGGTTCGGAACCGATCGAGTTGCCGATCGCTAGGTTCGACGGTGAGAGCATTATCGATAGCTGGGATGCGCTCGAACTCGATGCTGTGCCAGAGACGCTCGGGGTCGTCGGTGCCGGCGTCATAGGTCTCGAACTTGGCAGCGTATGGGCGCGACTCGGGTCGAAAGTAACCGTTCTGGAAGCCATGGACGATTTCCTGTTCATGGCCGATCGCGACGTCGCCCGGGTTGCGGCGGCAGATTTCAAGAAGCAGGGACTCGACATCAAACTCGGCGCGAAGGTCAAGAGTGCCGAGGCCGGCAAGAAGGGCGTCAAGGTCGACTACGAAGACAAGAACGGCGCGCAGACGCTCAATGTCGACAAGCTCATTGTTGGCGTGGGCAGGCGCCCGGTTACCACAAACCTGTTTGCCGAGGACGCGGGCATTCAACTCGACGAGCGCGGCTTCATCGTCGTTGATGACGAGTGCCGCACGCGCGTCAAGGGAGTTTACGCAATCGGCGACTGCGTTCGCGGCCCGATGCTCGCGCACAAGGGCTCGGAGGAAGGCGTCATGGTTGCCGACCTGATCGCAGGTGAGATCGCCGAGATGAACTACGATGTCATTCCGTCGGTGCTGTACACCAATCCGGAGATAGCCTGGACCGGCAAGACCGAGGCCGAAGTGAAGGAAAGCGGCAAGCCATACAAGACCGGGCAGTTCCCGTTCATGGCTAGCGGCCGCGCAAAAGCGATGGAGCAGACATCCGGCTTCGTGAAGATCATCTCATCAAAGGAGGACGACGAGATTCTTGGCGTGCACATCGTCGGGCCGATGGCCGGTGAGCTGATTTCCGAAGCCGTCCTCGCGCTCGAGTTCAGCGCGTCAACCGAAGATCTGCAGCGCACGATCCACGCGCACCCGTCACTCGCTGAAGCCGTGCACGAAGCCGCACTCGCAGTCGACAGCAGGGCACTTAACTTTCCGAACAAGTAACGACGGCCGGCCAACGGCTGCTGATTGTCCCGTTACTTCTCCCAGAAGTCCGCGTTGCGGATGCCGAGCTTCTGTGGATCAAACGTGTAGTCAGTGACGCCTGCCTTGCGTTGTGCCTCATAGTCCTTCAGTGCCTTGAGAGCGGGGCGTCCCATGAAGAACAGTATCAGGATGCCGACGATGTTGAGCCAGGCCATCAGGCCGACGCCAAGATCGCCCATGGCCCAGGCCAGGTTCGCCTCTCGGATCGTGCCGTAGAACACCGATGCGAGCATGACAATCTTCAGAATCGTCAACTCATACGGAAACCGGAACGTCCGTCGAATGTATGCGACGTTGGTTTCGGCGATGTAGTAGTAAGCGAGCAGCGTCGTGAATGCGAAGAAGAACAATGCGACGGCGACAAACACTTTGCCGAAGTTGCCCATTACACTCTCGAGTGCGAGCTGCGTGAAGGCCGGGCTGGCGACAATGACGTCAGGTCCGAGCACGCCGCCACTGATGCTCGCATCGAGACCGGTGACGTAGTACTGCTGCGTAATCAGGATCATGAAGGCGGTTGCCGAACACACGAACAGCGTGTCGACGTACACCGAGAATGACTGCACGAGACCCTGCTGGGCCGGGTGCTGGACTTCGGAGGCCGCTGCCGCGTGTGGGCCGCTGCCCTGGCCGGCTTCGTTCGAGTAAATGCCCCGTTTGACGCCCCAGCCGATGGCGGCACCCACTCCGGCCATGGGGCTAAACGCATCGCCTACGATTAGCGCTACGATCGCCGGCAACTCGGCGATGTGGTAGATGATGATGCCGAGGGCCATGAGGATATAGCCAAGCGCCATAAACGGCACAATGACCTGAGTCACGTGTGCGATTCGCTTGACGCCACCGAAGATGATGAAGCCGAGCACGCCAACGACGAGCAGGCCCGTGGTGAATTTCACGGCCGATACGTCGTCGCCAAAGAAACTGATCATCGAGTCGCCGCCGACGGCCAGGGCCGAGGCATTGCCGATGCTGTTCGATTGCACGCCCGGCAGGAGTACGCCACATGCGAAGATTGTGACCAGCGCAAAAATCCACGCATACCACTTCTGGCCCATAGCCTTCTCGATGTAGTAGGCCGGCCCGCCGCGATACTGGCCTTCATCGACTTCCTTGTAGATCTGGCCAAGTGCCGACTCGATGTACGCGGTTGCTGAGCCAAGAAACGCGACGACCCACATCCAGAACACGGCGCCGGGACCGCCGAAACCGATCGCCGCCGCGACACCCGCGATGTTACCGGTGCCGACACGACCCGACAGGGACACAGCCAGCGCCTGGAACGATGAAATACCGGTTTCGGATTCTTTGCTCGAGAACAGCAGCCGCCACATTTCGCGGAACATGCGGACTTGCACAAATCGTGTCAGGACGGAGTAAAAGATTCCCGCGCCAAGTGCCAGCGAGATAAGCGCGGTGCTCCAGACGAAGCCGTTGAGAGTACCGACGAGGTTCGCAAATGTCTCGGCGAAAGAAGTACCGGAATCCTGCATGCCGTCCCCCTAGTTCTGTTTCGACAGCGGCGATGAGGATGTTACCGCATATGGGGCCTGATAGTCCGTCTTTCAAGCTGCCGCTCGTTTGCGATTCGCGATATAGTGGCGCAAATCCGCAAGCGAGGGAGTCAGAAAATGCTTTGGTGGAGCTGGATGATAATTGGGGCGGTCCTGCTCGGGGCCGAATTGTTCGCGGTTGATGCACAATTCTATCTCGTGTTCCTCGGCTTGTCGGCAGCGATCGTCGGCTTGCTGAGCCTGTTTGGTGTCGTCATGCCGGACTGGATGCAGTGGACCGTATTTGCGGCACTGTCGTTAACCTCGTTCTTCACGTTTCGCAAGACACTCTATGAAAAGATCCGCGGTCATGCGGAAGGATTCAATGAGACGATTTCGGGCCAGATGGTGAAGATCCCAAGCGACATTGCTCCGGGTGCCGACGCACGCATCGACTACCGGGGGACGAAGTGGACAGCAAGGAACGTCGGGGGCGAAACAATTTCCGGTGGATCGCGTGCGAGGGTCGTCAAAGTCGACGGACTTACACTGCACGTCCAAGCCGAATAAGGTCTAAAGGAGCAAAGCATGGAACAAACCATTGTTGCAATTGCGGTCGTCCTGGTGGCGATCATCATCCTCGTCAAGACGGCGATTGTCGTTCCGCAGCAAAACGCCTACGTCGTTGAGCGTCTTGGCAAGTACAGCAAGACGATGAACGCCGGATTCCACATTCTCATCCCGTTCCTGGAGAGAGTTGCCTACAAGCACACTCTGAAGGAGCAGGCAGCCGACATTGCCGAGCAGGTCTGTATTACCAAGGACAACGTCCAGGTCGGCGTCGACGGCGTCCTCTATTTGCAGGTACTGGACCCGGGGCGCGCCTCCTACGGTATCGGCAATTACATGTTCGCCATCTCGCAGCTCGCCCAGACGACGCTGCGTTCCGAGATCGGCAAGATCGATCTTGACCGCACCTTCGAGGAGCGCGGCACGATCAACCAGAACGTCGTGGCGGAGCTCGACAAGGCCTCCGATCCCTGGGGCGTCAAGGTGCTGCGCTACGAGATCAAGAACATCAACCCGCCGCAGGATGTGCTCGGGGCGATGGAAAAGCAGATGCGCGCCGAACGTGAAAAACGCGCCGTCATCCTGACTTCCGAAGGTGAACGTGACGCCAAGATCAACGAGGCTGAAGGTGAGAAGCAGCGCGTCATCAAGGAATCGGAAGCCGCCAAACAGCAACAGATCAACGAGGCCGAAGGTGAGGCCCAGGCGATCCTGGCGGTCGCGACAGCAACGGCCGAAGGCCTGCGCCGCGTCGCCCAGGCCGTTATCGATGATGGCGGCTCGGAGGCCATGCAGTTGCGCATTGCCGAGCAGTACATTGGT
>JAAUYD010285762.1_pt1 | contig 12300 bp, 10 predicted proteins | sample 7278101 | NCBI WGS metagenome assembly JAAUYD01 (sample SAMN14350128, study PRJNA611818) | marine sediment metagenome | isolation source: surface marine sediment (0.6m) | place: French Polynesia: Moorea | collected 2018-08 | reverse complement strand
ATGAGCTCCTTGATCAGCGTATCGGTCAGCGTCGCAATGGCCCGGTCGATCAGTCCCGATCGATCGTAGGTCGGCACGATCTCGACGCCTTCCGGCAGGCTTCGCTGCAACTCTTCCAGCCGCTGCTTGACCCCATCGATCGTCTCAAGCGCGTTTTCTCCCCAACGCATGACGACGATGCCGCCGACCACCTCGCCGTCGCCGTCGAGATCGGCGATGCCCCTGCGCATCTGTGGGCCCAGCCGTAACAGCGCAATATCGGACAGCAGGATTGGCGTCCCCTGCGCATTGACACCGACGGGCACCGACGACAGGTCGTCGAGGCCCGAGATGTAACCGGTGGCACGCACCATGTATTCGGCCTCGCCCATCTCGATGACCGAACCGCCCGCCTCCTGGTTCGCAGCGCGTATCGCGGCCGTCACGCGGGACAGCGGTAGGCCGAAGGCTCGGAGTCGCTCCGGGTCGACGACAACCTGGTACTGCTGGACCATGCCACCCACCGTCGCCACTTCGGCCACGCCGGGCACCGTCTGTAACTCGTATTTCAGAAACCAGTTCTGCAGGCTGGTCAGCTGGGCGAGATCGTGCTGTCCGCTGCGGTCGACCAGCGCGTACTCATAGACCCAGCCGACGCCGGTCGCGTCCGGACCGAGCTTCGGCGTCGCGCCGGCGGGGAGCTGGCTGGATACCTGGCTCAGGTACTCGAGGACGCGTGAGCGAGCCCAGTAGATATCGGTGCCATCCTCGAAGATCACGTAGACGAAGGAATCGCCGAAAAACGAGTAGCCGCGGACGGTGACGGCCTTTGGCACGGACAGCAAGGCCGTGGTCAGCGGGTACGTGACCTGCTGCTCGACGACCTGCGGGGCCTGGCCTGGAAACTTTGTCTTGATGATCACCTGGACGTCCGACAGGTCGGGCAGCGCGTCCACCGGCGTTTCGCGAACCGAGTAGAGCCCGCCGACCGCGACGAAAAGCGCCAGCAACAACACCAGCACCCGGTTGCGAATTGACCATCGGATAACGGCGGCGATCATTTCGGCGCGTCCATGTCTTGATCGTGCATGTGCTCGTGACGCCCGTGATCGTCATTCGCCGACAGCCGATCGAACGCCATCGCCCGATTCGACTCCGAGTCGATCAGGAACTGCGCCGACGTCACGACCTGCTCGCCCGCCTCGAGACCTTCGCGAATCGCAACGCGATCCCCGGACTCGATGCCGACGCGGACCGGCCGGGACTTGAATCGGCCGTTGCCCATGTCGATGACGACGCGGTTCTCATCGCCGCCGCGCACGATCGCCTCGCGCGGGACGTGTACGATCGGACCAGTAGCACGCCCGTCGATTCGGACGCGAGCGAACATGTTCGGCAACAGGCCGGCCTCGGGGTTATCGAAGCGCAGGCGCACGCGTAACGTTCGGCTCTGCCGATCGAGCTCGGGGTAGATGTAGTCGACCTTGCCGACGATCTCCGTGCCGGGGCGATAGTCGAGCGTGACGCGCGCTGTCTGTCCCGGCGCAACCCACGCGGCCTGGCGTTCGAACACCTCCGCATAGACCCAGACCGTATCTAGGTTTGCGATCGACAGGACCTCGGTTTCAGGTTTGACGAACATCCCCTCTCGAACGCCCAGGTGATTGACGATTCCACTGCGCTCGGCCGTGATCCTGACTCTCTGTTGCACGACCCGCTCCCTCGCGAGCGTCCGGACTGCGGCCGGGGCCATGCCGAGGGCGACGAGACGTTCCTCCGACGCCGTTTTCAGCGCGGCGTTGTTGCTCCTCAGTGCCGACAGGTATTCCTGCTGCGCGTTAACGAGCGCCGGCGAGTACAGCGTGAACAGCAGTTGCCCTTCGTCGACCGAGTCGCCGCTGGACGTGATCGCGAGATTCTCGATCCAGCCCTCGACCCGCGTGTGCACGTGCTGCACGGTTTCCTCGTCGTAGTTGACGTAGCCGACCGTATCAATCCTTCGCGGAAGTGAGCTCCGCTCAGCTGTGGCGGTTCTTACGCCGAGGTTGTTGACGACGACCGGGTCGATCGTGATGACGCCGGCTTCTGCGTCGACGTCCGCTGCGTAAACGGGGACGAGGTCCATGCCCATCGGCGACTTGCCGGGCTCGTCACGCCGGAAGTTCGGGTCCATCGGTGCAACCCAGTACAGGATCTCCTGATCCTCAACGCCGGAAGACTCGACCGGCGCCGAATGGTCATCGATGGAAAGACGCCCCAGGAAGACGCCGGCTGCGCCGGCGAGCAGGACGGCCAGGATGATGCTCGTTGACTTGTTCATGCTTATTGTCCTCCCAGGTTCGTTGTCACGGCGTGGCTTTTCGCTCGCTCGACTTCGAGTCGAACGAACTCAACTCGGGCATCGAGTTCGTCGATATACGCGCGCATAACGTCTGAAAAATCCGCGGTGTCGCTCTGGTAAGCCAGCATCGCGGCCTCGGCATTCGCGCCTGACTGTTCGAGGATTCGGTTGCTGTAGAGCGCGAGGCGTCGGCTCAGGTCGGTGAAGCGGGCGTGCTCGGACGCGAGTGTCGAACGAAGCTGTCGGTGCAGAAACTCCCGATTCGCCTGCTCCGCGCTCCTGATGCTGACGGCGGCCAGCAGGTCACTGTCTACGGACCGCTTGCGGAAGAACGGCAGGTCGACGGTGACCCCGAGCGTCACGAAATCGGAGCGCGGCTCGCCCGACGGCAGTGTCCCCTCTCGATAGCTGTAGCCGACGTCCAGCGCCCAGGACGGCTTCGACTTCTGCTCCGCTAGCTGCGCCGCGAGATCCGCCGCATCGACGTCCGCGTCGGCCGCCTGCAGGATCGGATGTGTGGCAAGGTTCTGTTGCAGTTGTGCCAGCGGTGGCAATCGCTCGAGCGCCGGCAAAGAACTCGGCAGTGGGCGATACGCCGCCTCGTCAATCCATCGACCCAGCCTGGCTCTCGCCTGTGCCTCGGCGCGGCCCACATCGATCAGTCGATCGTCTAGCCGGCTGAGCTCGAGCTCAGACCGCAGCACATCCTGCTGACTCTTCCTGCCCACCGAGTACAGCGATCGTGTCGTGTCGACGAGGTCCTCGAAGAATGGCCTGGACGTCGTCAGAAGCTCTTCGACCTGGCTCCAGTAGAACACGTCGAGCCAGGCCTCCCTGACCCACTGGCCGACATCACGGCCCCGGGCATTCGCATCCTGGTCGAACGATCGTGCTTGCCGCCTGTGCAGTTCGCGGCGAAGTTCTCGCGTCTTGCCCCGCGGCATCGACTGTCGAAACATGACACCGGCGTTCGTCATGCCCTCGGTGGAGAAGCCACCGCTCTCGAAGGGGAAATTGTTGACCCCGGCTCTGAGCGTTGGGGCCGGTAGCTCCCCGGCGGCGATGGCCGAGGCCTCTCGGGCGCGCGCGCGATCGCGAAGCGCGCGCTGGCGCGGCTCGGACGCCAGCGCGATGTCCTGCGCTTCGCCGAGCGTGAGCATGGGGCCTTGTTGCGCGCGGCCGTGATCCGGGACGGTAATCAGCAGCAACGCCAGCAGCGTTAGTGTCAGGCGACCGGCAGGTGTGCCGTCGCATAGCTTAAGGTCGGGTCTGAACCCGTTGGATGAAAACATGATGAGAACTCCGAAACAGGAAACCGAAAGAGCGGTTCAGTGTTCGGCGTTCTCTAATCCCGGTAGACGCAGTTCAGCGCGTGGAGCCGGACGGCGCCGGCGAGCGGTGGCGGTGGTCCGGTCGCGAGGTGGCCGCCGTTCGATGCGATCAGGCTATCGAAGCACGTGGATTCGTAGGCGACCGGCGGCAGGGCCCCGGAATCCCTTTCGAGCTTCTTGGCGCCGTCGCTAAACAGGATATCGTCGAGCGCGCAGCAGTCATCGCCGGACATGCACGGGTGACCACCGGCATTGTCGCCGTGACCCGAGTGCTCGGCGGACGCAGCGTGATGTTGCCTGCCGGAAGCATGGTCGGCATGCCCCGACATAGTTGCATCATGTGTCTTGGTGACTTTGGAGGGGCAATCGGGAGGACTGGTAGGGTCGTCAGCGCCCATCGCCATGGAGCACGGCAGCATCGCGAGATTCAGCCACAGCAACGGGACGAGCGTCGTGAAGCGACGCGGTCGTCTTTTGAGTATCCGGCGGACTGTCAGTGAGCTGCCCATCCCATCACTTTTAAGCGCTTTTGACAGTAAATTCAAGGAACTGGACCGCACAAGCGCGCTGCCTAGTTTGTCGTGTGAGGAAAATCAACGGTGACATGCAACGGCGGAAGTCAGATACTGCGTCGCCCCGTGACTCGCAGACCGACCCTCCATGTTCCGAAACGTTCGCTGGTACACCTTCGAAGGCCACTGGCCGGAGTCCGAAGAAGATTTGTCCAAGGCCCTCGAGAAGGCAGCATTCCGACCGTGCGGGCCTTTAACCGAGCGGAGCAACGGCTGGGAGGCCGTCGCCCCGGACGTCAGCGAATCGCTGGCGAGACGCGTTGCCGGCGCCGACCTGCTGCGCCTTCGGAGCCAGTCCCGAGTGCTGCCGCATGCGGCGGTCAACGAGGAGCTGGAGATCCGTGTCAATGAATACCGGAAGAAGGCCGGGGAGGAGCCGAGCTCTCGCCAGAAGCGCCGTTTCAAGAACGACGCCCGCGACGAGCTGTTGCCGAAGGCGCTGCTTAAAAGTGATCGCATCAGAGGTTTCGTGGATACGAAGGAGCGCCTGATCGGCATCGACTCAGGCCAGGAGGCCAATGCCGAGCGCTTCCTGCGACGGCTGACGGCTGCGGTCGACGGCCTGTCGATCAAGCCGCTGCAGTTTGCCAACCCGCTAGAGCAATTCTTGAGCAAGGTGCTGTTTGGCGACTGCCCATCCCAGTTCGTCGCCGGCCGCGAGTGCCGATTGCAGGACCTGACGGACCCGAAAGCGATTGTGCGTTGCACCAACGTCGACCTGTCGGACCCGACGTTTCGTCGCAACATTGCCGACGGCATGCGCCTGACCCACCTTGCGATCGAGTACGACAACGTCGCGAGCCTCGTGCTCGATATGGATGGCAACATCAGCAAGCTCAAGTTCATCGGCGACGAGGAAGATGCCGAGTTGGAGACGGCGACGGAGCGTCTCGACGCGGACTTCGTGCTGCTAACCGGCGTGCTGAGGAACCTTCTCAAGGACCTGGCGAAACAACTGGGCACTGCGGTTTAGAATCACCGCTTTGTCGTGGAAGCGCCGCGCGGCGACGTATCACCGTACAGGTTTCGCGAGCGCCCTGGAATACCAGTCACACCTCATTAAGACAGCGTTGCTATCGTGCCCGCGCTGCAACCAGCGCACTCGGAATATCCCGATTTCAGGAACGAGATAACTGTGCTACGTTCGCGCGGACATCGCCCACAAATGCGGCGTAAGTTGTTCAAACGCAAAACTTTCCACCAGGGAGACAACTATGAAGACCCAGATTTTGGTCGGTTGCGCATGCGCAATCGCGTTGGTGTTTCCGACCCAGTCCTATGCCGATGCGCAAGAGGATCAGAAGTACCTGTCGGCCCTAATCAGTTACTACGATGACGACGAAGATCGTGGGGTCGACGACGGCTATACAGCGGGCAAGATCAGCTACGGCTACGTGTTCAGTGAAAACTGGAACATCGAGGGCGTGCTGGGAATTAACAGTCCTGACGGCGGTATCGAGCGGACCCAGCTTGAAATCGGGGCCGACCTGCTGCGCGTGTGGAACCGCGAAGGCGCCTTGTCACCGTACTTCCTGTTAGGAACCAGTATCCTTGACGTCGACAGGGAAGGCGTAGCAGACAGGAACGGCATGGCGCTCAGCGCAGGCCTCGGCCTTTTCGCCGACGTGTTCGGCGATTCGGGCGTCGCCATTCGCGGCGAATACCGTTACCGCGCCGATAGCTTCAGCTATCGTGACCACTTCGTCGGAATCGGTCTGCAGATCCCATTTGGCGAAGCACGTAGCCCAATGCCCGCACCCGCCGCTGCGCCCGTCGACCCTGACTCTGACGGAGACGGGGTGCCGGACAGTCGCGATCAATGCATGAGCACGCCGTCGGGGGTCGCGGTGGATGCCAATGGCTGTCCGCGTGACAGCGACGGTGATGGCGTTGCCGATTACAAGGACCAGTGCCCTAACACGGTTCGCGGCGCCTCGGTCGACGCCAATGGCTGCGAGCTCGACGGCGACGGCGACGGCGTTGTCGACCGCCTCGACAAATGCCCGAACACGCGTACCGGCGCACAGGTGGACATAGCGGGCTGCGAGATCAGGGAAGAGATCAAGCTGCCGGGGGTCAACTTTGAGACCAACTCCGCGAACCTCCTGCCGGGGGCATTGTCGGTACTGAACGATGCAGCCGAGACGCTGAAACGTAACCCCAGCATCAAGGTGGAGGTTGCAGGTCACACCGACAGCGATGGCGCAGCCGCCTACAACGAAGACCTGTCGTCGCGACGTGCCGAGTCCGTGCGGGCGTTTCTGCAAAGCCGCGGTGTTGCCGCTGATCGCATGACATCGCGCGGCTACGGCGAATCCGACCCGATTGCAGACAACGCAACGGCAGCCGGCAAGGCGCAGAACCGCAGAGTAGTGCTTCGAGTCACCGAGCGGTAGTCAACACGTATCCGTGACGCAAAACAAAGCCGGGACGATCACATGACCGTCCCGGCTTTTCTATGCCCTCTCGCAGAAAAGACTTTACTATTTAGCCTTCGTCAGTTGCGCCCTCATCGCTGAGCACCACGCCGGACGCAGTATGGCAGGCCACGCAGTGAACGCCGATCTCCTGTGCGGCGATCTTGGCGGTTTCGATGTCTTCGGCGTCGCTGACGCCTTTCGCCGCCTCACGCATGCCGTCGAGGTACGGGGCCAGTTCGTCCGGAAGACCGCGAACGGTCTTGTGAGCGGTCAGCCAGTAGGCCGGCACCTTGGCTTTCTCGAGGTCGCCGTCGGCCAGCGCAAAATTCAGGTCGTCCAGCTGTTCCGCATGCATGTGCATGTGGTCAATGAAGCCGGCATCGGCCCATTCCTTGACCTTCTCGGGCGTAATCTCCATGGCCTCGACTGCTTCATCGGTCATGGCTTGCGCTGCCTCTTCGACAGCGGACTCGACCGCATCCACACCGGCGTCAGCGGCTTCGGCGGCCTGTTCCATTGCCGGAGCGTCGTCCTCCGCAGGCGGTGCTTTTTCTGCACAACCGGCGACGGCCAGTCCGAACCCGATCAATATCAGCGTATGTAACTTCATATTACCCCCAATGCCAGCCGTCAGATCGTCCAGGCTGGCCTGATGTGTAAAACTCCGCCGCCCGGAGGGCGCCGAAATTCCCGAATCCTGAATTTATTATCCACTCGGCAAGTGCCAAGCGCCACTGTATTGACCGCAAGAGCGACCGGACCGACACGCAATTTGATTACGGTCGATACTATTATCGCGACCTCGCCCGGTGTGTGCGGGGCCGCTTCTGTCTGACTGGCGGTGCTCTGTCCCGCCCGAAGCCTAGCTGCCGAATCCGACACCCTGCTCCGCCTCCCGCGTGCGGATCAACCGGCTGTCCCGTACCGCCGCCTGGCGGTGTTTGACGGCTTGCTGATACTCCGGGTCGGTCACCATCTCGAGAAACGCGGCGGCGGTCGGGTATCGGGCGATAAACATCAGGTCCCAGTGCTTTTCGAAGGGCCCGATCAACATGACCTCGGGAACGCCGCGCCAGATGATCTCGCCGCCGACTCGCTTGAACACGGGCGCGCTGGCCTCGCCATAGGCGGCATAGGCCTCCGCCCCCGTCGCCTCACGACCGTCTTCGTATTCCGCCTTGTCCCTGAACAACAGCATGTTGAGCATCATGACGGGCTTGTCGCGGGGCAAAGCTTTGAACGCTTCGAACTGATCTCTCTCCGGATCGACGTAGTTGGACATGGCTTGCCTCGCTGCTGTTCGTCAGACGAGCAGAATAGCGAAAGAAGTTCGCCGCACAAACAGCCCTTTTGCTCTCAGGCGGTAAGGAACAGCTTCCATGTCAACAAGCCCCCGACGATCAGGATAAGCAGGCCGAAGATCAGAACTCGGCCGGCACCTCCCCCTGCCGACTCGAACGACAGGGATTGCCACTCGATGTCCGTTTTCCATCGACTGTCGTTATTGAGGTAGCGCTGCATCGCGTGGATGACTTCGTCGGCGGTCAGCTCCGAGTTGACACAGGTGTAGTGTTCGGCCTCGGAGCCGTCGCGGTATTCGAGGACGAATCCGTTTTTCGGGTCGCCGGATGTCTGGATGTAGACCTGCGCGTCTCTTGCGAGGATCGCGAAAGAGTCTCCGTCTCCGGTTAACGAACGGATGGATCGATCGATCAGCTCGGCGGTGACGGCTTCCTCGACAGCGTCGCCATTAAGGATGAACTCAACAGACATGCTTCACTACCCCGTTGCTTCCCCGGCAAGAAGCTTAGCATCCGGAGGCCGGAACCCACGCAGGAATGCGCTTTATCCATTACATTGTAGTCGAGAGCCGAAGCGGGCTTTTTGGCCATTAATGGAATCCGGGGGAAGAGTATGGTGAGTCTCTACAGGTACACGCTTATCCTGATATTGGCATTCGCCCTGCCGACCGCAGCCCATGCCGCCATCAAAGTCGATGTCATAAAGAACCCGTACGGCGGCTCACGCAACGTGCCCGAGCTCTCGACCAACCCGGACTATATTCACGCGGCCGGTCTCGAGCGCCTGATCGTCGCATGGGGCGGTGAGCTGGTTCGACCCGTGCAGGACATACGCCTGAGCGAAGAACAGGAAAGGCAGTACGGCGCATGGAACCGCATGGCGTTGGCGAACGCGAACTTTGCCGATGCCGTCCGTGAGGGATTAGTGAACGACCCGATCACGATAGGCCTTCACGCCAACTGCAATGATCTGCTCGGCATGCTATCGGGCCTCAAATACGACGCCGACGGTAAGGCCCGAAAGGTCGGACTCGTGTTCATCGACGCGCACGGAGACTTTAATACGCCTGAAACCACGCTGTCCGGCATGCTCGGTGGCATGCCCGTCGCCGTCGCTGCCGGACACGCGCTGCACAACATTCGAAAAACAACGGGGCTGGCCGAACCTCTGCCGATGAGTCACATCGTCTGGGGCGGCGTTCGTGACCTGGACCCGCTAGAGGCGGAACGCTTCGAGGAATACGACGTGCAGCAGTTCTCAGTGCAGGACATTCGTGATCTGTCCAGAGACTTAAAGAAACAGATAGATGGGCTGGCCGACCGGGTCGACGTCGTCTACGTGCACATCGATATGGACGTGCTGGATCCAAACGAGGTGCCGGGGCATGACCTGGCTGTGAGCGACGGCCCGAGCAGCAACGAGCTTGCTGCCGCTATCTCGTTGATGTTCGAGAACCCGAAGACGTCGGCACTCGGCATTGCATCGACGCCGGCGTTCAACCTCGACCCCGACGGTGTCAGCCGACAGGCGGCGCTCAACCTCATCGAAGGCGCCATCAGGGGGGTGCGGGCACGTTCACGGCGCTGACGACGCGAGTGGGACTCGTGTTGAAGCGGCTCCGTGTAGTAAGTTAACCGGGACTACTTCAATAACGACGGTACGCGCTATGAAAATAATAAAGTTGGGTTTTTCGCTTGCCTTGGCGTTCTCGCTCGCTGCATGCGGTTCGGAGACGCCTGAAGCTGACACCGAGGCCGCGGTTGAAGACGCCGCGACTGAGGCTGTCGAGACCGCTGCTGAGAGCGCAGGAATAACCAGGCGCCCGTTTGAACCGATGCTCGACGGCGAGTGGATTGGCAACTACATCTCGTACGGCGCCTTTCGCGACGGTGAAGCCCCGGGAGACGTGACCTCGAAGGAAAACATCCTCGAAGACCTGCAGATACTGGCGCCGAGGTGGAACCTGATTCGGCTTTACGGCGCAGATCCTCAGTCTCTGCAGATCCTCGAGGTGATCCAGGAGAACGATCTCCCGATTCGCGTCATGCAGGGCATCTGGCTCGATGGAAACAAGTCTGCGGAAGAGAACGAAGAGCAGGTCCGGCTGGCGATCGAATACGCCAATCGTTTTCCCGACATCATCGTCGCCGTTAATGTCGGCAACGAGATCCTGGTTGACTGGTCTTATCATCGACTCGACGACATTGACATGGTCATCGACAAAATCCGGGAGGTTCGCGCTGCCGTTGAACAGCCGGTTACCGTGGCCGACGACTACAATTTCTGGAACAAGCCACCGGCCCAGAGTGTAGCGGCCGAACTGGATTTCATCTGCCTGCACGCCTACGCGTTCTGGAACGACAAGACCCTGGACATCGCAATGCAGTGGACCGAGGAGATCTACAACGACATCCAGAGTCGTCATCCCGACCACAAGATTGCTTATTGCGAGACAGGCTGGCCCACCAGCAGGGTCTACGGCGACGGCAGCTACGAAGGCGGCCTGACCGGCAAAGCCGGCGAGGACGAACAAGAGGTGTTCTTCAACCAGTACGATCCCTGGGTGGAGGAAAACAACGTCATCTCTTTCTACTTCACGTCATTCGATGAGCAGTGGAAAGGTGGCTTCGACGGTGAGAACCCGATGGACAAGGCCGAGAAGCACTGGGGACTTTACTTCAGCGACCGGACGCCGAAGAAGGTCTTGCAATAGCTCGATAGTCGATCAAAGAATAAAGAGCGCGGTGAGCCGTAATCGGCTCACCGCGCTTTTTTGATCGAACCACGGACGTGCGACTATCGGATCCGTATCAAGCCAGCCAGAGACTTGCTGATTCTCGGTCACGGATAATGCCGACGGTCGGCACTTCATTACGACTTGCCCAGGCCTCGAATACACGGCCTGCGCCAAATTGCAGGTCACTGGCCCCAAAGATGACTACGCGTGCACGATTGATGCTGGCGTCCTCTTAATACGCCCGAAACCGCTCCGCCAACTAGGGCATGACCTTCATGCTGACTCCCGACAGATCTGCATAGGTCAGATCGATGATTTCGGCAGCGCCTTTGGTCCACGTCAACCGATTTTCAAACTGACCCTGAACGTCGGGCTGCGTCGATTAGCCGGATTGCCGTTAGGGCAACGTCGCCGTCGCGCCGTCGACGCTAACCGTGACCGGCAATGTCGAACCATCGTTTCGATCGACAACTTCCACCGCAGTGAGCGATGCCTGAAACGTAGTGGCTGCGGGCGGCGGTGGCGGCGGGGTTGTTCCACCTCCGCCACCTCCGCCGGCTGCTCCGCCGCCGCCACCGCCACCGCCACAACCGCCCAGTACAGCGGCTGCAGCGAGGAGCGGGATTACTTTGGAGGTTCGAGTTGACTTGATCATAGATTGATTGTGTCGTTTAGAAGTCATAAGTCACCAGATAGTCGCTGTCGCCGGACGGGATGCTGAAGTCCGAGACCGTGTTCAGTAAAAGCTGCAGTACACCGTTGTTTGACGAATAGCTGCCGGTACCGAGTTGCGTATCGCCGGATGAGACACTGCCGTCGCCATCGGCATCGGCCCACAGCCTGACGGAGGTGACATCGGCGGCGTCGTTACCGCTGCCCGATGCCCGGAGTGTGATTGAATCGAGTCGCGTGCTGCCTGTGTTGCTGGTCAGGCGGAAGCGCAGCATGGGCACGTTGGTCTGTCCCGCCGCGACGGTGATATCCGGCAAGGACAGGGCGTTGAGCGTAACCGCTGCAACGATGCTCCGCATGGCGACGCCCCCCGGATCCGAAATGGAGCGGTTCGCCAAGCCGTCAGCGTCGTTGGGACCGCCATCGCTTAAGGTGAGCTGGACACAGCGGTGCCCTTCGGTGACACCCGGCTGGTATTCACTGCTGCCCGGTGCGGGGCAGGTTTCGGTTGTTCCTGGCGCCGACGCGATGTTGTCATTCGCGCCGTCAACAAAGGACTGCCAACCAATGTCAGTAAAGTATTTGCGATAGAAGGCGTCCGCCGGAATGCTTCCACCGAGCGGCACCACCACTCGGGCGCTATCGCCGGCGGCCGCCAGTCCGTCTATCGCGAAGTCCACGGGGTCCGTCAGGTAGCTGAACTCGGCGTCTTCAGCAGCCAGCGCCGGTCCGCCGTTGCTGCCGAAGTCGGCTATTTCCGCGAGCGTTATCGACGCATCGTCGCCAGCGGCCATGGCCGTCGATCCGAGACGCAACGTCAGACCGGGATCGGTTTGCAGATAGGCCGAACGACCCGTTTCAAGCAGCAGCAGCTCCGTGCTGTCGACGGCATCCAGCCAATCGGCAACGCCGTCGAGATCAGCATCGCCGAGGCCGTCGCTAAGGT
>JAAUYD010118387.1_pt1 | contig 12300 bp, 8 predicted proteins | sample 7278101 | NCBI WGS metagenome assembly JAAUYD01 (sample SAMN14350128, study PRJNA611818) | marine sediment metagenome | isolation source: surface marine sediment (0.6m) | place: French Polynesia: Moorea | collected 2018-08 | reverse complement strand
CTCACGCCACAGAGCGGAGGAACCTGTCTCGCAAGGGGCGTACTATCCTGAGAAAAGTTTCGCTCTGTGGGAGCAAATAAATTTTTCTCTTCAATACAGCGGTGGGGCGCAACAAGAGTGAATTTTGGTGAGGGTAAAGTCGTTGGACTCCCCATGATCCAAGAATCCTCGGACTTCAGGACGAGGAGTCGTCAAATAATTCTTTGCCACATCAACGCTCACAGGTGCAGTGATGACTCTGTTGGCGAATTATTTCTTAAAATTAGTAACACTGATAAAACCGTTATTTAGATATTCGTTTACCTTATGGCAAACCAAACTACGAAAAAACAGGAGTTTTAAACATGAAGTTATATTTCGCCAACAGCATCATAAAATAAATATAAAACTCCCGTGAGGGTCTAGAAACCGGGTTTTTTATGAAGGCATACATACTCAAATTCTCGGTTTTCCACCTATAGAAACCCGGTTTCTTTGGTTTTTACCTTTTCTTTATAAACAGCCTCTTAGATTCCCGACTTCTGGGAGAATACCAATGGCGAATAAGGGGTATCGCCCCTCACATAATTATTTTTTGCCATCCCACCAGATGTAGAGACGTAAAATTTTACGTCTCTACCAACCAATTTGTGGGTAAATGTAGACGCGCTATGCGCGGCTTCACTCCTAGGTCGAAGCAAGCTACGTAGAGTGGGGTCTCCACCCAATTCGCCAGCAGCATCCTCACATAACTCGGGGATCTTGTTTCTTTTGCGTTCCACCCAACGGACGTATTAGTACAAAATATATAGCGGTTTTGGGTTGTAGGGGTCGCCTTCCGTGTAGGGTGTAGAATACACTCCTGTGGGATGGGCATCCCTGCCCGTCCAATTCTATTATCCAAACCCTTCTACTTGAGAAGTCTATTGTAAAAAATTGTTAAATCTGTAAAAAGAGGCTTTCCCTCCTCAAAACAGCAAATCACTGATAGATTTTCATATCTTCAGGCAACGGAATTTCAAGGTTTACAATGGCATAATTTCTTGCTAAAATAAGTAAGGTTTAGATTTATCCTGGCATTTTTTATGTTAGGGTTTATTGATAATTGATTTAATCGCTACAAGAAGTCACAAAAAATTGCAGTCCTGTAGACAAAAGTCATCATTTTCCCTACAGTAAAGTTTTAGAATGGTAAACTCCCATAACTGTAACTGTGCCAGATAGACCTTCATATTCACCATTGAAAACATGCAGGCGCTTACCTGATCAGCGTTGGCAAATGTACCCCCAAAATCCGGTATTGGCACAGAAATTAACGGAAATTACCCATGTATCACCTCTGATTAACCAATTATTAATTAATCGCGGTATTCAAACCCCAGAACAAGCACAAATTTTTTTAGATCCAGAATCCCTAGTCCTACCTCCACCCCTAGAGGAATTTCCCGATTTAGCCCTGAGTTTGGAACTATTACAAGATGCGATCGCCTCCCAATCCAAAATTGCCATCTGTGGAGACTATGATGCTGATGGGATGACTAGCACGGCTTTATTATTACGTAGTCTGCGTTGGTTAGGTGCTGACGTTGATTATGCTATTCCCAGCCGGATGCATGAAGGTTACGGTATAAATAAACGCATCATAGAAGAATTCGAGTGCGAAGGTGTCAAACTCATCCTCACTGTAGATAATGGTATCTCTGCCTATGAACCAATTGCCAGAGCTAGAGAACTGGGTTTAAAAGTAATTGTCACCGACCACCACGACATTCCCCAAAAATTACCCCCAGCCAACGCAATTCTCAATCCCAAACTGATTCGTGAATCTTCCCCCTATCGTGGAATTGCGGGAGTAGGTGTAGCTTACATCTTAGCGGTTTCCCTAGCACAACAAATGGGTGAGGCTTGCAAAGGGATGATTAAACCCATGCTAGAGTTATTTACCCTGGGAACCATTGCAGATTTAGCACCCCTGACTGGTGTTAACCGTCGCTGGGTAAAACGGGGTTTGCGACAACTACCCACCTCTAAATTAGCTGGAGTGCAAGCTTTAATTCAAATGGCTGGAGTGCAGGGGAGGAAAGAAGGAGAGGGGGAAAAAGGGAGAGGGGGAGAAAGGGAGAGGGTAAAAATACCAAATCCCAAATCTTTAAAACCTGAAGATATCGGATTTCGATTGGGACCGCGAATTAATGCCATTGGTCGCATTTCTGACCCCCAGATTGTGATAGAATTGCTGACAACTGATGACATGGGCATAGCTCTAGAAAAAGCTATGCAATGCGAATCTATTAATCGCCAGCGTCAGGAAATGTGTACCCAAATCGAAGAAGAAGCGATCGCCATCGTCGAATCAAAATATGCCGCTTCTCTCCAACAAGACCGGGTGTTAGTGATTGTAGAATCTAATTGGCATCATGGAGTGATTGGTATTGTCGCTTCTCGGTTAGTGGAACGCTACGGAGTGCCAGTATTTATTGGCACCTACGAAGATGAAAATCACATTCGAGGTTCAGCGCGGGGAATCCCTGAATTTCATGTATTTGAAGCTTTGGAATTCTGTCACGACTTACTGGGTAAATACGGGGGACATAAAGCTGCAGGAGGATTTTCTTTACCTGCGGACAACTTACCAGGGTTGCGATCGCGTTTAATTGAATTTGCTAATCAGTCTCTGGAAATACAGCACCTCAAACCATTATTAAAAATAGATGCTCAAGCAAATCTGAGTCAAATAAATCAAGAACTTTATCAACAACTACATGCCCTCGAACCTTGCGGTATCGAAAACCCCGATCCGGTATTTTGGACTACCAATGTCCAAGTACTGGAACAACAAACTGTCGGGAAGGGTCACATCAAATTAACAGTCGCTCAAACCATTGACGGTCAGCAATATAAAATTAAAGGCATAGCTTGGAGGTGGCGTGACTACTTCCCCCTACCACGACGAGTAGAGATCGCTTACAAACTCCGAGAAAACAATTTTAATGGTAACACAACCATCGAGTTAGAGTTACTAGGGGCAAGACTCCCCAATCAGTCCCACCTATTTGTCAATTGCGGGACAAAACCCTTAAAAACTTCCTTTGAGTGTAAAGGGCGTCGCTATCACTGTGGTATATATCAAAATGGTACCTTACCAGAGCTACGGATTAAAAGTCCCGAAGGTAAGATATTAGCCGTTCATCCAGATAATCATATCGCCTTATTAGGAACTAATCGGGAAAACGCCAAAGAGGTTGATATTTCTCAACCCCCATTTGACAACATTATCCAAACAGCCTTTGAGGCTTTATCAGCCGTTAATCATGAGTCCTGAGTCCTAAGGAAAGAAATTTAGCTTTTTTCACCCAGCACTCAGCACCTACCATAGAAAACAGTTACATATCACCACCGCGAAATGCCAACACAAAAATTACCACAGGACCAGCCAACATGATCAACGATACAAACAGTAGTTGGAAGATAACTTCAAAATTGATGTTGGTGAAAAAGCTAATAATACCGTCCATTTTTCCTCCTAATCGTCTTCAAAAATTTGATAACGCAAGCTGCAAATCCCGGAAATTATCATATCCGGCAAGCGCCCGCAAATTTTAATTTACTTAACAAAATTATAGAAAAAGATACACAACTGTAAAAAAAATATTTTGAGGATAAGGGTTTAAATCATGGCTACTTGGCAATGTGTAAAGCAATGTGGAGCCTGTTGTCATCTCGATCCAGAGGAACGTCCAGATATATATGAATATTTATTACCAGAAGAACTAGAACTGTACATGAGTATGGTAGGAGAAGGAGGATGGTGTGTGAACTTCGACCATGAAACCAGAGAATGTAGAATCTACGCCAATCGTCCCCGTTTCTGCCGTGTAGAATCAGAAGTATTTGAGGACATGTATGGCATAAAACCAGAAGAATTAAACGATTTTGCCATTGAGTGCTGTCGTCAGCAGATAGAAGGAGTGTATGGTTGGCGTAGTCTAGAAATGTTACGCTTTGATAAAGCCGTGGGAATTTAACACAAAATTAGCAGGGGCGCAATGCTTGCGCCCTGGCTTCAAAATAGTTGCAATTTGTAACGAAAATCTGAGAAAATGAAAGGAATATGAAAACCATCTATAGAGATAATTATCGCCTGTGAAGTTAGACTCTGTATCCGTGAACTTAGCTGAAGAATCCCCAAGAGAAAGCAAGCCAGTACTCAACAACATTGCTGAAACTAACTCTAGTGTCGGTGATGAAATTGATACATCTGCTGAGGTGGAAACCCAAAGTCCTCATAAATTAGAATCGATACCAGTTATTTTTGCTACTACGTTTGCCACCATCTTTTTGGCAGAAATTGGTGATAAAACCCAGTTATCTACCCTATTGATGAGTGCCGAATCCCATGCACCGTGGGTAGTATTTATTGGTTCTGCGGCTGCATTAATTACTACCAGTTTATTAGGAGTGCTTGTGGGTAGTTGGATGGCTAGTCGCTTATCTCCGAAAACCGTAGAGAAAGCCGCAGGGGTGATGTTGTTATTCATTTCCCTAATGCTATTTTGGGATGTGATCCAAATTTGATTAGCAACTCCCAACTCACAATTCTTGGGCGCAAGCTTTACACTCACAATTCTTGGGCGCAAGCTTTACACTCACAATTCTTGGGCGCAAGCTTTACACTCATACTTCTTGGGCGCAAGCTTTACACTCATACTTCTTGGGCGCAAGTTTTCCACTCATACTTCTTGGGCGCAAGCTTTACACTCATAGTTCTTGGGCGCAAGCTTTACACTCATAGTTCTTGGGCGCAAGTTTTCCACTCATAGTTCTTGGGCGCAAGTTTTCCACTCATACTTCTTGGGCGCAAGCTTTGCGCCCCTACTAACTCACAACTCAATTATGGACTGGCATCTTTTAGGATTAAGCTTTGTTACGGTTTTTTTGTCAGAGTTAGGTGACAAAAGTCAACTAGCCGCAATCGCACTTTCTGGTCGTTGTCAATCTCCCAAGGCAGTGTTCTTTGGCACAGCGGGTGCATTATTGTTAACTAGCTTATTGGGAGCATTAGCAGGGGGTGCAGTAGCGGAATTATTACCCACAAGGATACTAAAAGTGATCGCTGCTGTGGGGTTTGCTGTTCTTGCTACCCGTCTGCTGTTTTTTAACAAAGAAGAAACCGAATAATTACTTAATGGTGCTGAAAAATGACCAATGACCAATAACCAATGACCAATGACGAATAACAAAGGTTAATTTATACTGCAATTAAGTGAGATTGAGTATTTATTCCCCAAACCCGTTATCATGACCCCACCAATTGTTAAACGCTACTTGATTGCTTTTGATAAATACAAGTGGATTGGATTAGCAAGTTTTGGTTTAGTGCTAGTGGGGTCAACGGTAGTGGCTATGCAACCCCAACCACCTGCAATTTTTGTCGCCAACAGCGCACTTACCTACAGTGGTCCACCAGTGTCCTTTTCTGCAACTGGTAGTGAAATTCAACAACAAGGACAGGAACTAAGCAAGCAAGTTTTGCTTTCAGATCAAATTATCAAGGCTGTAGGGACAAAATTGGGTCTGAAGCCCAAAGAAATTGGTCAAAATGTGGCGATTAAGATGCCGAAAAAGAGCAGTACTGGAGAACTAGAATCTGCAATTATAGAACTTAAATATCAAGATACTGATGGTAAGCAAGCCGAAGAAGTATTACAAGGCTTAATGAAGGCTATGATTGCCTTGAGTAACGAAATTAATACTCGGCGATTAAAATCAATTATTCAAAAAATTAACGAACGCTTACCAGAAGCAAAAAAAGACTTGCAAATAGCAGAACAGAAATTAGAACAGTACGATCGCACCCAAGGACCCGCTATTTTGGCAGCAGAAAATGGCAGTTTGCTAGGTGGAATTACCCAAAGCCAAAACCAACAGAGACAAATACAATTGGTGCTTTCAGGAATAGATACTCAAATTAACAGTTTAGAGCAAAAGTTAGGGTTAAACGTCAACGAAGCTTATGTTTCTTCTGCTTTGAGTGCTGACCCCATTTTAGCGAATTTGCGAGCCCAGATTTATCAGGTGGAGTCGCAAATGGAGGTATTACGTAAAGACTTGCGTCCTGCACACCCAACCATGGTTCAATTGCGACGTCAGAAGGAAGCTACAGAAACATTACTCCAACAACGAGCTACTGAGGTAGTTGGTGGGGTGGATTCTACCGCTCCTTTACCCCAAACTGTATCAGCTATCCGCGCCCAAAGCAACTTAGATCCCGCACGTCAGCAGTTAGCAAACCAACTGGTAGCTTTGCAAACCCAAAAGGAAACACTCAGACAGCAATTTGCAGACCAAGTCCGAGAAGAAGTACGATTGCGGCAGGAGTATTCTTTAATACCTAATAAGCAATTAGAGCGATCGCGTTTAGAACAAGGAGTGGCACTGAAAAAAGCCGTTTATGATAGAATGCAGGCAAAGCTAATTGATGCCAGAACCGCAGAAGCAGAAACTGTCAGCAGTTTGGGTATTGCTAGAGCGCCAATTGCAATTAAAAAAGCCCAACCTCTTCAAAACATACCTCTTACCCTCGGTGTGGGTAGTTTTATGGGATTGCTGGTTGGTGGTGGTGTGATATTTTTATTGGGTTCTCTAGAAGGAACCTTCAAAACCAAAGAAGATATCCGCAACAGCTTAAAGCAAAGGGAAGTTGCTCTCTTGGGAGAAATACCTTCGATGCCCTTAGAAGAGTGGGAGCAACACATGCTACCAGTTATATTTTCCGTAGATTCTCCCTATTTGGAGTTCTATGAAAAGTTCCGCAGTAATTTGCGCCGTATTGCTGGTCATGAAGCAAAGGTAATTTTAGTTGCTAGCACTGGTAGTGATGAAGGGAAAACACTGACAGCTTATAACTTGGGTATAGCTTCTGCCCGTGCGGGCAAACGTACCTTAATTATCGAAACAGATTTGCGATCGCCCTCAGACTGTCAATCACTGAAAATAACCCTCGATCCAGATGCCTCTGCTGAACCCCTACGTTATTACAGCAGTTTAAGCGATTGTATCCGTTTGGTACCGGATGTAGAAAATTTATATATTGTTCCCAGTCCAGGTCCTGTACGTCAATCAGCGGCAGTGCTTGAATCTAGCGAAATCCGACGATTAATGGAGGATGCCCGTCAAAGGTTTGATTTAGTAATATTAGATACTAATGCTCTTAGTTTATCTAACGATGCCTTGTTAATTCAGCCCTACAGTGATGGGATAGTATTGGTAGCCCGACCTCATTATACTGAAGAAAATGTCTTAGGTGAAGCCATTGACGAATTTATGGAATCGGAAATGGAATTGTTGGGTGCAGTCATCAACGGTGCTGATATTGAGGTTTCTTCCTCCCTCATAGATACGCGATCGACAATTCCCTATTCTGAGGCAGAAGTAGCTTCAGGAGTTTCACCAGGAGCTAATAATTAAGGTTTAAGGGAATATCAGAAAATAAATTATCCCACATTGTAGGGGCGCGGAAACCGCGCCCCTAGGAATCATGTCGTTGGTAAATTCACTTTTATAGCGCTTTTCAGTTGAGTGTAGGTGCGCAGCGACTTCCCGTAGGGTGGTACACAATAAAACCTCACCCCCTTCCCCTCTCCTACCCTACGGGAAGCCACTTTGTGTCTATAGCAAGGAGAGGGGTGGCTTTAGCCGGGGTGAGGTTAAGTCTGTATTACACCCAACTGAAAACTGCTATATTTGCAAGTTTCTAACGCACCCTAAAATACTGCTATACCCGTAAATTTTTGTGAATTTTTTCAAAAAGTGCTTCCAATCCAAAATCTGGAAAATTATTGAGAATTTATATCATCAGGGTCACGAAATTAGAGGGTTTACAAGTTATGTTTTTCTGCTATAATGAGAGTATCCGTGGGTTCACCCTGCGATTTTTTATGTTATAGTTTCTTGACATTAAGAATAATATAATTCCATGACATTTAGGAATTAAAAATAGAAACCGGGTAAAAGATCAATTTCCTACATAGTCGAACACAAACCCGGTTTCTTACATCTTTACTTCGGCAAAACTTGCTCCAGCACTTCCAAGAGGCGATCGACATTTTCCTTGCGGCTATTAAAGCCCATGAGTCCAATTCGCCACACTTTACCGCCAAGTTCGCCTAAACCACCGCCAACTTCCACATTATGCTCTAACAGTAACTGCTTAGCAACAGCCTTGCCATCCACACCTTCGGGAATCCTCACAGTGGTAAGAGTCGGTAAGCGATATTCTTTCTCCACATGCAGAGTCAATCCAAAATCTTCCAAGCGTTCCCAGAGATACTCAGCATTTTGTTGGTGACGCTGCCAACAATTTTCTATACCTTCTTCTCCGATTAACCTCAGTGATTCCCGCAGGGCATAATAAAGATTAATGGGGGCAGTATGATGATAAACCCGTTCGCTACCCCAATACTTACCCAACAAATTCATATCTAGATACCAGTTAGGCACCTTACCTTGGCGTTTTTGCAACTTCTCCCTTGCCCTAGAACTCATGGTAAAAGGAGAAGCACCAGGAGGACAGCATAACCCTTTTTGGCTACAGCTATAAGCTAAATCTACTCCCCATTCATCCAAGAATAAGGGAACCCCACCCAAACTAGTAACCGTATCTATGAGTAACAAACAGCCAAATTCCCGGCATAATTCTCCTACCCCTTCCAAAGGTTGACGGGCACCAGTGGAAGTTTCCGCATGAACCAGCGCCAAAATAGCCGGACGATGGGTTTGTAGCGCACTACGGAGTTCATCCAGGGAGAAAACCTGTCCCCAGGGTTTGGTAATAGTGCGCACATCTCCACCATAGCGTCCCGCCATATCCACCAGGCGATTGCCAAAGTAGCCCATTACACCAACTAATACCACATCACCGGGTTCCACAGAGTTAGCAATGGTAGCTTCCATAGCTGCAGTACCCGTACCACTAACAGCAATAGTTAATTCATTTTCAGTTTGCCATGTATAGCGCAATAGAGACTGAATCTCATCCATCAGTGCCAGAAAAGCTGGATCTAGGTGTCCCACAGGGGCAGTATTCATCGCTTGTAGCACCGCAGGATGGGCATTAGCAGGTCCAGGTCCCAACAGTAAGCGGCTTGGTATTTCCAGAGGAGATACTTGCAAGTGTTGGCTGTTATTGATAGAGATTGTTTGCGTCATTATCCGTTATCAGCTATACATTCTTGAGCAAGGAATAATTTAGAGTGTGAAAGCTAGAGGGCGAGGGCACTAAGATGTTGTGCTTTTAATTTGTATTATAGGGCAGGCAGGGATGCGTACCCCACAAGAGTTATAGCAAAATTTAATATGTAATTTAAATGCCGTCAAAAGTCAAAAGTGAGGCAGTACGGTCTCGGGGAGTAACTATCGCTTCCCGTAGGGTACCAAGGGCAAAAGCAGGCTTTGCTAATGTGGTTTTGCACCATGGGCAGCTGACAGCTACCGTTAACTCAACCGTATTGTTTTATAAGTGGTTAGTTTATTTCCGCTCACCTGTACTACAATCAAAGATCCACTAATTAGGGCTACTTTCAGCGCTAATCTGCCGGAACCTTGAATTGTCAACTCGCAGAATATGTCGCCGTTAATACTTCATGAAATACAGTTGTGGGGAAAATTAAACATTTGGGATACTCTCTCTTCAAAGGAGCCTGGTACAATCATGTACATCCTTAATAAATATTTTTTACACTGACAAAGATTATGCAACCGCCTAGTCATTAAATCTGTTGAATCTCAACTCAAGTTATCAAAGAGTAGATATTAACATGAAGTTTACATCCAAACAGCACTTAGAGGAAAACCCTCAGGACTCAAAATCAGTGGAAGTCAAATCTTCTGGCTTAGGCACATTCGGTGGAGTTTATACGCCCTCAATCCTGACAATTTTGGGCGTGATTATGTATTTGCGGTTTGGTTGGGTGGTGGGAAATGTGGGGTTGTTGGGTACTTTGCTCATTGTTACCCTTGCCACATCCATTACTTTGCTGACTGCACTATCAGTTTGTGCGATCGCCACCGATAGAGTAGTGCGGGTAGGTGGTGCTTATTACATGATTAGCCGTTCCCTAGGGATTGAAGTAGGGGGGGCAGTGGGAATTTCCCTTTACTTTGCCCAAGCAGTATCAGTTGCCTTGTATACCATTGGTTTTGCTGAAAGTGTTGTCAAAACCTTCGGGATGAATCAAACCTATGTGGCTTTAATCACAACAATTTTGGTAGCGATTTTGGCTTTGACTTCTGCTGAGATTGCAGTTAAAGCTCAATATGTGATTATGGGGGCGATTGTGCTTTCCCTAGTGTGTTTGGTTTTTGGACCGAGTCTACAAGATGTGACACCGCAAGGATGGGGTATACCGGAAAATGGAGAATCTTTCTGGGTAGTTTTTGCTGTATTTTTCCCCGCCGTCACTGGTATTATGTCGGGGGTGAGCATGTCAGGGGATTTACGTAATCCCAGCCGTTCTATTCCTACTGGAACCTTGGCAGCGGTGGGTACGGGATATTTAGTTTACATGCTTTTACCGTTACTTATTGCCACCCGTGCAGATACAGCGACTTTGGTTGATGAACCCCTAGTCATGAAAATGATGTCTCTATGGCAACCCGCAATTTTATTGGGTGTCTGGGGAGCAACCTTATCTAGTGCATTGGGTAGTATTCTTGCTGCACCCCGCGTCCTGCAAGCATTGGCAAGGGATGGAATTTTACCATCTTGGATGTCCTTTTTAGGAAGAGGTAGCGGTAAAAATGACGAACCACGCATGGGGACTTGGGTGACATTGAGTGTAGCAATTGCTGCTGTATGTATTGGGGATTTAAACTTAATTGCCCCAGTACTGACAATGTTTTTCCTCACCACATACTTAGTTTTAAACGTTTCTGCCAGTATTGAAGGATTTCTGCAAAGCCCCTCATTTAGACCTAGTTTTAAAGTACATTGGGTTTTATCCTTATTGGGAGCAATTGGTTGTTTAGGGGTAATGCTGCTGATTAATCCAATTGCTACCGTAGTTGCAGCTGGGATTGTACTAGCAATATTCTTTTGGTTACAGCAACGAGAATTAACTACCACCTGGGGAGATGTGCGTCGGGGAATCTGGATGGCATTACTACGGACAGGTATTTATCAAATTGATAGCGTCGAGGATACTAAAAACTGGAGACCGAATGTACTGGTATTTTCCGGTTCCCCGAGTAAGCGTTGGTCTCTAATTCAGCTAGCAAATGCCCTGACCCATAAACGAGGATTTATCACCGTATCCAGCGTTTTACCTAGTGGTTCCCGAGACTTAGCACAACAAAGCGACCTGGAAAATACAATTAGCGAACACCTGAAAAAGCAACAGGTACAAGCACTAGTGCGGGTTGTCACAGCACCAGACCCCTTTGAGGGGATGTTACAGCTGGTGGAAGCATATGGATTAGGTACCCTTGTACCCAACACCATCTTATTGGGAGATAGCGAAGATACAAGCAGACGGGATAACTACTGCAATATGATTGCCCAACTCCACTATGCCAAACGTAGCGTTATGGTTTTACGGGAAGATCCCGAACGTGGTTTTGGAGAATATCGTCGTATAGACGTATGGTGGGGAGGAATGCAAGCTAATGGTAGTTTAATGCTGCTACTTGCTTACCTATTGCGTTCTACGATTGAATGGCGTGATGCTCAAATATATATCAAATTAGTCGTTCCCAACCAAGCAGCTGCAAAGGATGCCAAAGACAACTTAAACACCATGCTGAATCAGCTACGTATTTCAGCCATACCATCGGTAATAGTTGCTGACGACCGTCCCTTTGAAAGAATTTTACACGAGTCATCTGAAGATGCAGACGTGATTTTCCTGGGAATGGCGACTCCCACAGAGCAAAATTTCACAGAATATTACGAACAACTGCACAATCGTACAGCTAACCTTCCCACTATTATTTACGTTATGGCAGCAGCTGATTTCCCCTTTATGGAAATCTTAAGTGAGGATTTTGCAACTAGGAGTTAAAAGTTAGGAGTTAAAAATTAGGAGTTAGAGGTTGTTTGAAAAATATTGTTATTAACCCTCTTCTGTCACTCTGGGAAGAGAAAAATAAATGTAGGTTGGGTAGAACGAAGTGTAGACGACGGTCGGGAGGCTTCTCGTAAGCGAAGCTTTCTCGAAGACGTGTTACTAGATAGCTAATTCTCTAACTATTTCCGCACAAATCTTAACAAATCGCACAAAAATTACCTAGACTAGAAATCATTGACTGTTGAATACTGGTTGATTG
>JAAUYD010161714.1_pt1 | contig 12310 bp, 11 predicted proteins | sample 7278101 | NCBI WGS metagenome assembly JAAUYD01 (sample SAMN14350128, study PRJNA611818) | marine sediment metagenome | isolation source: surface marine sediment (0.6m) | place: French Polynesia: Moorea | collected 2018-08 | reverse complement strand
CTGGATCCCGGTTTTCGCCGGAATGACGTTAAATCGGAAGAATTGTCTTTTTACGAGTCCTACAATTTTGGTGGCCAATTGCCGCCGATTCATCGCTTTGGCTGTCTACTCAGGGGGTTCGGTTTTGAAAAATCGAACGGAATTTTGATTTTTTTTTAAATTAATCCAAAGAAAAGGAGGAAAGGTAATGAAACGTTTTAAACTTATCACGGTATTGGTATTCGTGGGGTTTTTAACCACGGTCGGTTTTGCCATGGCCGGAACATTGGACGATGTCAAGGCCAAGGGTGTTATATCCGTCGGGGTTAATGAGGGTTTGTTCGGATTCTCAAAACCGGATGAAAAAGGAGAATGGCGTGGCCTCGATGTCGATACGGCCCAGGCAATTTCCGTGGCGGTTTTCGGTGCCAAGGATAAATTAAAATTTGTCCCCTTAACTGCCAAGACCCGCTTTACGGCCTTGCAGTCTGGAGAAATTGACGTTTTGACACGAAATTGCACGCAGACATTGGGCCGTGAAACCGCCCTGGGATTGAACTTTGCTCATGTGAATTATTATGACGGTCAGGGTTTTCTGGTACCCAAAAAATTAAATGTGAAAAGTGCCAAAGAGCTTGATGGCGCGACCGTCTGTGTACTACCGGGAACAACCACTGAGCTTAATGTAGCGGATTATTTCAGGGCCAACGGCATGAAGATGAATCCCGTGGTCATCGAGAGCACACCGGAACTGGCCCAGGCGTTTTTTGCCGGTCGCTGCGACGTTCTGACTTCGGATGCCTCTCAATTGGCCGGCACCCGGGCCGTTGCCCCCAAACCGGACGATTATATTATTTTGCCGGAAATTATTTCGAAAGAACCCTTGGCACCGGTGGTTCGCCACGGAGACGATCAGTGGTACGATATCGTTAATTTTTCCGTTCTGGCGATGATTGCTGCTGAAGAACTCGGCATCACTTCTAAAAACGTGGATGAAATGCTAAACAGCAAGGACCCCAAGATTCAGAGATTTTTGGGTGTCAGCCCCGGCAATGGTAAATCACTGGGGTTGGATGAAAAATGGGCCTATAATATCGTTAAGCAGGTCGGAAATTACGGCGAAGTCTTTGAACGAAATGTCGGTGTCAATACGCCTTTAAAAATTGAACGTGGATTGAATGCCCTGTGGACAAATGGCGGCCTGATGTATGCGCCGCCGTTTAAATAACAGTTAGCCATAAAAAGGTGCCACTAACGGTGGCACCTTTTTATTTTTTTCGTAAAGGAAAATCGTTTAGACGCTGATGAAGACTAACACTGGCGACCCGCACAACCCGCCCGCGGGTGATGTTGCTTTCTGGTACGACCCGCGCAAGCGCTCCATTTTATATCAATTGGGCGTTTTCGTCATGGTGGGACTGCTGGGGTACTATCTGGTGTCCAACACCATTGCCAACCTTGAACGGCAAGCCATTGCCACCGGATTCGGGTTTCTTGAGAAAGAAGCCTCTTTTGAAATCGGCGAATCCGTTATTTCCTATTCAGCTGCGGATAATTACCTGCGTGCGCTGCTGGTTGGGGTATTAAACACACTCCTGGTTTCCTTTATAGGGATTGTCCTGACCGTTATTCTTGGCACTTTTATCGGTATTTTGCGCTTATCAACCAACTGGTTGGTCGCCAAACTGGCGGCTGTCTATATTGAGGTATTTCAAGATATACCGGTCCTGCTGCAGCTTTTTTTCTGGTATGCATTGTTTTATGAGGTCCTCCCATCTCCCAGGCAAGCATTGAGTCCGTTTAAGGGTGTTTTTATGAGCAACCGCGGATTTGTTATGGCCATTCCGGAGTCTGCACCGGCCCATATTTACATGGCCATTGCCTTCCTGGCAGGTTGTCTGGTCGTCTTTTTTATGCGCCGTTGGGCACGTAAGCGCCAAGCGAAAACAGGCAGGTCGTTTCCCGTGTTTCGTACCTCGCTGGGCGTTCTCATCGTACTGCCACTGTTGGCCTGGCTGGCAGGAGGAGCCCCGACCGCCATGAGCGTTCCCCACCTTAAAGGGTTTAATTTTCAAGGCGGAGTGAACATCAGTCCTGAATTTAGTGCGCTTTTGTTGGGGTTGGTGCTGTACACTGCGGCCTTTGTGGCGGAGGTTGTTCGAGCCGGCATCCAGTCCGTCAGCAAAGGACAAAGAGAAGCCGCTATGTCCATCGGGCTAAAACCTACCCAGGTTTTGAATCTGGTCATATTGCCCCAGGCTCTGAGAGTGATCATACCGCCGTTGACAAGCCAAATGCTGAACTTGACCAAGAACAGCTCGCTGGCCGTCGCCATCGGCTACCCTGATTTTGTATCGGTTGCCGGGACGGCCATCAATCAAACCGGTCAGGCCCTTGAAGGGGTCGCCATGATCATGATTGTTTATCTGTGTTTCAGTCTCTCAACGTCGGCGTTTATGAATTGGTACAACAAAAAAGTAGCGCTGGTGGAAAGGTAGGGCAGATAATTCTGCGATATCATATTTGTTTTTACTTCGGTCTATTATTTTAACAGTCTGATATAAATTAATAAAACTAACTTTTGCAGTAGTAGTCCCTATGGATAGCGTTCGTCAGGATGACATTGTCGATGAAATAAAACCGCCTAGATCCCAAGTCGGGGTCGTGGGTTGGATTAGAACCAATTTATTTAAAGGTTGGTTAAATTCAATTTTGACCCTGATAACGATTTACTGCTTGTGGAAAATTGTTCCGCCGTTGATACGCTGGGCATTTATTGACAGCCTTTGGATTTCATCCGGGGTGGAATGCCAGCAGAGCGATGGTGCTTGTTGGTCGATCATACCTGCCAATATCAGATTTATCACTTTTGGATTTTTTCCTTATGAACAGCAGTGGCGTCCGTTCGCAGCGATGGCTCTGCTGGTGGCATTGCTGTTTTACAGTCGCAACCGAAATCATTGGAAGAAACATTTGGTTTATGCCTGGATCCTGGGCCTGGCTCTGATGGGCTTGTTGATGAAAGGCGGAATTTTCGGTTTGACCCCCGTGGAAAGCACTCAATGGGGCGGGCTTCCATTGACCCTCTTGTTGTCTGTTTTCGGTTTGACGGCTGCCTACCCTTTGGGTGTGGTCCTGGCCCTGGGACGTCGATCTAAAATGCCAGTGGTAAAAACACTATGTGTTACCTATATCGAACTCATCCGCGGCGTACCCCTCATTAGTCTGCTGTTCATGTCTTCGGTGGTCTTTCCCTTATTTTTACCGGAGGGAGTTAACATCAACGCACTGATAAGAGCCCAGGTTGCCATCATTCTCTTTACAGCCGCCTATATCGCCGAGGTGGTTCGGGGCGGTTTACAGGCCATCCCCCGCGGGCAGTATGAGGCGGCCGAATCCTTAGGGCTGAATTATTATTTGACCATGCGATTGATCGTCTTGCCCCAAGCCCTAAAAATTGTCATACCGCCGTCGGTTAGCATTCTGATATCCGCGTTTAAAGATACATCCTTGGTTGTTATAATCGCGCTATTTGATTTTCTGAAAACAACCAAAACAGTTTTAAATGACCCGCTGTGGATGGGTTTTTCAGCGGAAGCTTATATTTTTGCAGCGTTGATATACTTCCTGTGCTGCTTTTTCATGTCAAATTACAGTCGGCGTTTGGAACGTGAACTGGAAACAGGCTTCTAAACGTCATCTGAATGGTGAGACTTTTTATGGCCACGCAAAAATTCGAAAATAAAGAAAAGACGCTGACAGAAGATGCCATTATCGAAATTATCGAAATGCACAAGTGGTATGACGATTTTCACGTGTTGAAAGACATAAACCTTACCGTTAAAAAGCAGGAGCGAATCGTCATCTGCGGACCCTCGGGTTCAGGAAAATCAACGCTCATCCGCTGCATTAATCGTCTTGAGGAACACCAACGCGGCAGAATTATCGTCGATGGGATGGAGTTGACCAACGACCTCAAAAACATTGAAAAAATCCGGGCTGAAGTCGGTATGGTTTTCCAGCATTTTAATCTGTTTCCCCACTTGACCATCTTAGAAAATCTGACCCTTGGACCCATTTGGGTTCGCAAAGTACCCAAAAAGAAGGCCGAAGAAACTGCCATGTATTTTCTGAACAAGGTACAGATTGCCGACCAGGCCGTGAAATATCCCGGACAACTCTCCGGAGGTCAGCAGCAGCGCGTTGCCATTGCCCGCAGCCTCTGTATGAACCCCAAAGTAATGCTTTTTGACGAACCAACCTCTGCCCTTGATCCGGAAATGATCAAGGAAGTACTGGATGCCATGATCGAGCTTGCCCGGGAGGGCATGACGATGATTGTGGTATCGCATGAGATGGGGTTTGCCAAGAGCGTTGCTCATCGGGTGCTGTTTATGGATTATGGTCAGATTGTAGAGGCCAACACGCCGGACGAATTTTTTGACAATCCTCAACACGATCGCACAAAGCTGTTTCTGAGTCAGATTTTGCATTAATGGATTCATTCTTGCGTTTCTTACAACTTGTTGTTAGAAAAAAAAGGACCAAGAGCTTCAGTGTAGTACAATCCCCCCCAATCTTCCTCATACGGAAATAACTACTTCTACTAGAACCTTTAATCCTCTTCCACGGATCAGAATTTGCCTCTATTTGCCTATTAATTAGCAGCCACCGGCAGAGGTGCCCCAGCCCCTTCCAGGAGCCAACCCCATACCCCAGACTGCTGGTAGTCGCTGATTTAAGTTTTGCCCTTTCGTTGCCGATATACCTATCCTGGTTGAACCGGAATTGACGAATCAGCATTCGTTGAAAAGACCCAATCATTTTTAACGACCTCTGAAAAAGTTGTGTCTTGGGTATGTCGCAAGCAAGCGGAGGTCCGGATAGAAGGAGATAAACATGAATTTGTATTACGAGGTTGGTGATCAACAGGTCGGGCCGATCGGAAAAAGCGAGTTGCAATCGTTGGTCAAGGCCAAAAAGCTGAATGCCAAAACCATGGTTTGGCAGGAGGGAATGGAAAGCTGGGAGGAGCTCGGTGTTTTTGTCCGCAATTGGAAGGGCAAAGACGTTCAAAAGGGCGATCAGGCCGATCCTAGTCCCACATCCGATTGTTCTGAATGCGGCCAGGCCTTTGCAGAAGAAGATATGATCCGATTTCAGGATTCAATGGTTTGCGCCGAGTGCAAACCGGTGTTTGTCCAAAAAATAAAAGAAGGAGTGTCCGTTGCCGCCGCCATGGATTACGCCGGATTCTGGATTCGATTTGGTGCCCTTGTTATCGATGGATTCATTTTGGGAATCATTAATTTGGTTATTTTCATCCCGCTGGGTATGTTGATGCCCACATCTCCCGAAAACCCCATGGCCGTTCTCTCGTTCATGCCTGTGCTCATGCTCTTGCAATATGGCATTCCGGCTGCCTATGACACATGGTTTGTCGGTAAATATGGTGCAACCCCCGGAAAGATGGCCTGTAAGTTAAAAATCGCGGTGACAGACGGTAGCCGCTTGAGTTATCTCAGAGCACTCGGCCGGCATTTTGCCAAATATCTCAGCGGAATGATTTTATTAATCGGATACATTATGGCGGCCTTTGATGACCAAAGACGCACGCTGCACGACCGTATCTGTGAGACAAGGGTGGTCCGCGGATAAATGCAACAGCGAAAGGAAGTCCCCGTGCTTGGCTGTACAAAATGCACCTCGCCATTGAGCAATACAATGATCAACTCCGATTCACTGACTGCTTGTCCGTCCTGCAGCAGTCTTCTGCGGGCAGATGTTTTTCCGGCAGTCTACCGATCGCTGCCCATCGGCCATTCCGGTGAAGCATTGCAGATCAGTAACGAGGCCGGATGCTTTTATCACCCCGCTAAAAAAGCCGTAACGCCTTGTTCCGCCTGTGGTCGGTTTGTGTGCGCTTTGTGTGATGTGGCGTTAAACGGCCGGCATTTGTGTCCTACATGCTTTGAAAAAGGAAAAAACAAACGAAAAATAAATAGCCTGGAAAATCACCGAACCTGCTACGATAACATTGCCCTAATGGTGGCAACGGTTCCGCTCCTAGTCTACTTTATTACCCTCTTTACCGCTCCCCTGGCCATCTACTTAACCGTCAGGCATTGGAATACGCCATCCGGCATCGTTCCGCGGACCAAAATCCGCTTCATATGCGCATTTATTCTGGCAGGTTTGCAAATTACGGCCTGGATTTTGTTTTTTTCTAAACTGGCGCTGTCGACATGACGAAAAAAGAAAAAGAATACCAAAAAATACGTGGAATCAAAAAAGGTTTTCTGATCGGCAAGTATACCCTCTGGCAGGGAGGCGATCATCTGCTTCAAGTTTACTCTCGGGTCGGCGTTGAAGACTACAAGCGATTTTATTTCAATGATATTCAAGCCATTATCACCCGTAAAACCACTGCCGGTAAAATCCAAAATATTGTGCTGGGGTTGTTACTTTTGCTTTTCACCATACCGGCAGTGTTGAATGATGGTGGTTGGTCCGTATTTTGGGCAACTTTGGCCGGTATTTTACTGATACTAGTGCTCGTAAATTTGTTGAGAGGACCGACCTGTGAAACAAAACTCCTGACCGCCGTACAGACTGAAAAATTACATTCATTACATCGGCTGAAGAATGCAATCAACGTCATGGACCGTTTACGATCTGTTATCCAAAGCGTTCAGGGGAGGCTATCAGGGGAAGACCAGGGTAAAATACCGGTTCGTCGCGTCAATGACAATGCGGTCAAAGGATCGTCACAACAAGCCAACAGTTCAAAAATACTGCCACGACATGAGAAAGGCAGGTTCCATCTGGTTCTGTTCGGCTTGCTGGTGCTGTATGGCGGGCTGACATCCTCGGGATTTCTCTTTAATCATGTCATTGTAACGTTTTTAAGCGCCGTCGCCGCCATTGGCATGGGGATTTTTGTCATCATCGCCATCGTTAAGCAACATAACGCGGATATGTCCAATGCATTGCGGATCGTCACCTGGGCCTCCTTGGGTTTTGTCGCTATCACCTTCGTCGCGGGATACGGCGTCAGCATGGTATTTGCATTCAAGAACCCTGGCCTTGCATATAATCAGTGGGAATTATTTAAAGCCATATCCAGCCTTTCACCCTGGGAACATCCTCTTGTACTGGCTCTTGATATTTTTGCGATCTGCGGCGGATTTGTTCTCGGTACTGTGGGGCTGTTAACGCTGAGACAATCCGGAAACATTGCAAAAGAACACACAGCCAATCAAGCGGAAACATTACACCGTCCAGTCGTATCCGGTAAGACAGCCACCGGGGCAGCAGGGAAAATGAGCTAAAAGGAAGGTAGCCGTTCAGAGGTTCAGGGTTCAGAGGTTGAAGGGTTGGAGAGCAATGGACTTCGTTAAACTACGAGTAGAATAATGGAATGTTGGAAAGATGGAATATTGGGTATGAAAAGCGGATGGTATCTTGTTTTTACCTCTAAAGCGTGCTGTATGTATATGAATAGATCTAATTCCACTAAGTCCAGTATTCCAAATTTCCAATACTCCAATACCCCGGAACATTCAATAATATCAAGCTATCGGCGGCGGAATTGACCTGGCGCAGGAGACCAGGTACTCAATGGTAAGGTAGATGCCCTATGCAAGATCTGACACATCAACGCTGCCACCATCATCAATTTCGCGAAGCGGTGGCCCGATGTCCCGAGTGCGGTCGATTTTTCTGCCGGGAGTGCATTACGGAGCATGCGGATAAAGTTCTCTGCGCGTCCTGCCTGGTGAAGACGTCCGGGTCGGATGGCGAAAGCTCAAACCGGTTTCTTTGGTTTTTCCGTCCCGCTCATTTTTTACTCGGGTTAATGCTTATGTACATTCTTTTCTATTATCTCGCTCAATTTTTGATGGCATTCCCCTCATCTTTCCATGAGGGAACCCTATGGCAATCCGGCTGGTGGACGGGTTCATGAAAACGAATTCCAAAAAGCACTACAAAAGCGCCATTCGCATCATCGAAGAGGCGGTTCATTTGCTGCGATCTTCACCGGGTAGCCTGCTTGCTGGCTATTATATAGGCAGTATTCCCTTTGTTCTCGGCCTGATGTATTTCTGGGCAGATATGAGTCGCAGTGCAAATGCCGGCGAACACTGCACCTTGGCTGCACTAAGCCTTGCTTTTTTGTATATATGGATGAAATTTTGGCACGCTGTTTTTGCCCATCAGGTCAGGGCGCAAATGACCGGCGAGCCACCTTACAATTGGCCTTGGCAGCGAATTTTATCCGTTGCGGCCACCCAAAGCCTGATTCAAGCGACCCGCTTTATTGTGTTGCCCATCGCCGGGGTGATGTTGATTCCCTACGGGTATTGCTACGCATTTTATCAAAATGCTGCTGCTCATGTTGGAGAAGATCCTCGAAACATTACCCTTTCGTCCACCTGTAAGTGGGCCTGGCGGCAGTCCCGACTTTGCCCCAGGCAGAACCACCTGTTAATTTGTATTTTCTGGATATTCGGCGTTGTCATTTTTCTCAACATTTCATTTGCAGCCTTTATCATTCCTCAGATGGTAAAGACGCTGTTTGGTATTGATTCCATCTTCACCTTGAGCGGCATTCGGATGATCCTCAATACGACGTTCTGGATCGCCATGCTTGGAATAACCTATGTGTGCCTTGACCCGCTTATCAAGACCGCATATGTGCTGCGATGCTTTTATGGATCGGCCCTTAGATCCGGAGATGATCTTAAGAAAGACCTCAACCTTGCAATAACCGGCGGGAAAAAAATAGCCATGGGCGTGATGATCGTGGTGCTGTGTGCCATTCCTTTTACCTGCCTTGCCGGGCAATTTTCCTCGGTATCGCCCAAGGAATTGGATCGCTCCATTGAAGAAACCCTGGAACGACGAGAGTTTGCCTGGCGCATGCCCCGGGAAACTGTTCAGGAGGGAGAAGGGGAAACGAAAGGCCCGCTTGAAGCGGCAATTAAATGGCTGCTGGATGGGCTTGCCAAAGGCATCCGGCTCCTCGAACAGTGGATCTCTCAATTTTTCGAATGGCTGGAAAATCTGATGCCAAAGGGGAATAAGAATACGGGGTCATCGAATAAAAGCTGGATCACTTCCGTACGAGCTGTCTTGATTTTACTTTTACTGTTATTTTTAGCCGTCCTGATCTTCGTTTTTTTCCGAATCTGGCACCGACAGCATACCGGAACCATCGCAGCAGTGGCTGCCGGCGTTCCCCCACCGCCTGATTTAAACGATGAAAGCACCAAAGCCGATGATCTGCCGGCCAATCGATGGCTGGTGCTGGCAGAAGAGCTCACCGCAAAAGGAGAGCTACGCCTGGCCATGCGTGCTTTGTATTTGGCAACCCTGGCGTATTTGGCTGAACATCAAATGATCACCATCGAAATATACAAATCCAATCGGGAATATGAGCAGGAGCTAAGGCGCCGGGCCCATGAACGCAAAGAGTTGCTCAGCATTTTTGCCAAAAGCCTGAATTTGTTTGAATGTGTCTGGTACGGCATGTACCGCATCCCACGCTCCGAATTTAATGATTTCGCAGCCAATCAGAAAAGGATTTTGACATTTGCCAATGACGCGACCGTTCACGGGTTCAGCGGTTCAAGGGTTCAAGGGTCACGTCTGTTAGGGGCAAAAGCATGAGAATAGAACAATTTGAGGATATTGTGGCATGGCAACTGGCTTGGAATCTAATTTGCAAAGACGATACATTAACTAAGGAGACCAAGTCTGCCCGCGACTTCGGTATGAAGAGACAAATTCGGAATGTGTATTATCGTGCCGTTTGCCCTCGCTCTGACGCAAGAGGTTCCATCACGCACTTGATAGCCTATGAGGAAGGTTAACGTAAGAAAGGTAACCCTGAACGGTGAACTCTGAACCTGTGAACGCTTATCCTACCATTCGATCCCTACTGTTGGCTTTACTGCTGATAGCTTTTCTGATTGGTGTTGGTCATCTGTTTGTATTGCGCTTTCAAACCGGCGATATTTATCCGCCATATTCTTCCCTGCGTAGCGACCCGTTGGGAACCCGGGTACTCTACGAAAGCCTGGAGAACCTCGATAATATTACCCTCGGGCGCAATTATCGTTTTCTGCATTCATTGAAGCCGGAACCCGGCACCACCTTTTTCTATTTGGGGGCATCGGCCGATGACTACCATCCGGTGCCGCAGGAATTGATCGACGTCTATGATCGTTTGGTAAACTCGGGTGGCAGACTGGTGGTGTCTTTTTTACCCTTAAACAAGACCCTCAAGAAAAGTGATAAACTGAAAAAGGAGCACGAATCTCAAAAAAGCGAGAATATTGAGTGCTTGAAGACGTCGAAAAAAAACACCACGGTTTCCCTCCAGAAGCACTGGGGAGTTGGATTTAAATTCAACCAAGACCTGCCGGTCGAGGATGAGGACCATCCGCCTCTTTTCGCTGTCTCACAGCGGCAGGGCCTGCCACCGACTATTTCATGGCATTCAAATCTCTATTTCGACCTGATTGATAGCCCCTGGCAGGTTCTCTATACTAGTGAAGGATACCCGGTGATGATTGAACGATCCTTTGGTAAAGGCAGCTTGGTGTTGAGCGCAGATTCCTTTTTCATCAGCAATGAAGCCCTGCGGTCCGAGAGGCAACCTCAATTGATGGCTTGGTTGTTGGGACGTAACCCCAAGGTAATATTCGACGAAGCGCATTTTGGAATTTATAAGCAGCGGTCAGTGGCCGCACTTCTCAGACACTACCGGTTCCACTGGTTTTTTTTTGTACTGGGCGTAATGGCCTTATTGTTTGTTTGGAAAAATGCCGTTTATTTTGTTCCGCCTTGCAAAGATGAGCTTCCCGCGGGAGCTGATGTGGTATCGGATAAAGATTATACCCGGGGACTCATTTCCATGCTGCGCCGTAATATCCAGAGCAGCGAGATCCTGCAGGTTTGCGGGCAGGAATGGGAACGGACCTTTAGAAAAAATAAACGAATACAACCCGAAGCATTTGAGCGCGTGAGAGAAATACTGCGAGCACAAGCGCCTTCTTCCAAGAATAAAATGGATGCGGTGAATGGATATCGGAAAATCAGCAGAACACTTCAGAGGACAAAAAGATATGAGTGAAAAAACAGAATATTTGAAAAAAGCACTGTCGCGAACCAAGCAGGAAGTTGCCAAGGTCATCATCGGACAGGAGGCTGTCGTAGACAAGGCCCTGATTGCCATTTTTTCGGGTAACCACGCCTTAATTGAAGGCGTGCCTGGTGTGGCAAAAACACTGCTTGTCAGAACGCTGGCCCATGTCATGCGCTGTGACTTCGCCCGAATTCAATTCACCCCGGATCTGATGCCCACGGACATAACGGGGACCCATGTCTTTAACCTGCAGAAGGATACGTTTTCCCTGGTGAAGGGACCGGTATTTACCACCTTTCTGCTGGCCGATGAAATCAACCGTGCGCCGGCCAAGACTCAGTCGGCCTTGCTGCAGGCGATGCAGGAAAGAACGGTGACTATCGATCGCAAAACCCACAAGCTGTCACCGAATTTTACCGTTTTTGCTACCCAGAATCCAATCGAATACGAAGGAACCTATCCGTTGCCGGAAGCGCAAAAAGATCGATTCATGCTCAAAATCTCCATGGATCATCCCGGCCGGGAGGAAGAATTATCACTGGCTCGGCGCATGCTAGGCAAGGAAGCCCCGGAAGAGGTCTTGGTCAGCGGTCAGGTCAAACAGATTATTACACCTGAAATTTTAACCAAACTGCGAATGTCCCTGGAGGAGATCCTGGTCAAAGAAGATCTGTCCGGGTATATCGTCGATATTGTGCGACAGACGCGGCGGCATCCCAGTGTGCTGGTGGGCGCAGGCCCACGGGCGACTCAGGCATTAATTCTGGCCGGACGTACCCATGCCGCCATCAACGGCCGTGATTTCATTACCCCGGATGATATCAAAATCATGGCCTTGCCGGTGCTGGAACATCGATTGATTCTGCGCCCGGAATACGAGATCGAAGGGTTGACGGTGGACGAGGTGATCGGTGAAATTTTAAAAGAAATTGCGGTGCCGAGGTAAGAGGAATGTCGAATGACAAGTGACGAATGATGAAGGGTGAAGGAAAGGAAGATGTTAGATGTCAGGGCGAAAGGGCTCTGGTCAGCGGGCAGCGCGCGTGGTGTAGGAGGAAAATGAATCAGCGACCACCAGCAGAGCTGGGGGTATGGGGCTGGCCCCTCGAAGGGGCCGGGACCACGCTCTGCTGGTGGTCGCTGATTTGTGAAAAGAATTTTTGCTCCAACTTAGTTTTT
>JAAUYD010143112.1_pt1 | contig 12312 bp, 3 predicted proteins | sample 7278101 | NCBI WGS metagenome assembly JAAUYD01 (sample SAMN14350128, study PRJNA611818) | marine sediment metagenome | isolation source: surface marine sediment (0.6m) | place: French Polynesia: Moorea | collected 2018-08 | reverse complement strand
TTCAGTTGGCTGGCTCAGATGCAGCGGGTGCAAGTTCTCAATGATGATAACTTTTTAATCATTCAAGGGGACTTACAGCTTACCCCAGATAGTTTATTACCTTCGGAGCAGTTTGTGATTGGTGGCGGTCAATCAGTGCGGGGCTATCGGCAAAATGTACGGGCTGCTGATAATGGGTTTCGTTTTTCGATTGAAGACCGCATTACTGTAGCGCGAAATGAAGGAGGCGAATCCGTTTTCATCGTGGCACCTTTTTTTGATCTGGGCTATGTCTGGAATGTTGATGATAATCCCAATCTCCAATTTTCCCAGAGGTTTATCGCTGGACTGGGTTTGGGGTTGCTGTGGGAGCCAATAAAGGGACTTAATCTGCGGCTTGACTATGCTCCGCCCCTGATTGACCTGGATGACCGAGGCAATAATGTTCAAGATGACGGCTTTAACTTCAGTGTAAATTATCAATTTTAATGGCTAATTGTTATGTCACTCCCGATCTCTATTGTCATCACTACCTATAATCGAGAAAGTTACCTCAGTCGTGCTATTGAGAGCGTTCTGTCCCAGACAAGACAAGACTTTGAGCTTTTAATTTGGGACGATGGCTCCACAGATAGTTCTATCGCGATCGCCACAAGCTATGCCAAACGGGATTCCAGAGTACGAGTTGTAGCAGCCACTCATCAAGGGCGGGTGTTCTCTTTACAAAAGGCGATCGCTGAGACTAGTGGGGCTTACATTGGCTGGGTAGACAGTGATGATCTGCTAAGTCCTACGGCACTTAAGGAGACGGCTGCTTTGTTAGATGCCCACCCAGAGACAGGGTTGGTGTACACTGACTATTTAGATATGGACGTAACCGTGAAGGTTACGGGTTATGGGCATCGCTGTCAGATTCCCTACTCTCCTCAGCGACTGCTGGTGGATTTCATGACCTTCCAGTTTCGGCTTATCCGTCGCTCGGCGTTCGACCAGGTGGGAGGCATCGACGAGTCCATTGAATATGCTGAAGACTACGATCTGTGCTTGCGACTTTCAGAAGTCACCCAAGTCAAGCGCATCAGGAAACCCCTCTACTATTACCGTCACCACTCAGAAACTATATCCTACCAAAAACAGTTTAACCAAATCCGCGATTCCCAGAAGGTGATCGCTCGGACACTGAAGCGTCGCGGGTTAGCTGACCGCTTTGAGATTGAGGTTAACAAGGGTCGCTTCTATTTGCGCCGGAAGCCAAACCCAATCCCAGCAGTTGCCAGAAAGGCAAGCTTATTTATGGCAGCCTTTCCCCTCGCAGCAGCCATTGGGGTCAAACCGGCACCAGCCCAACAAATTATCCCCAACAATGACGGGACAATGACCATTGTGACCCAAGAGGGCAAACGCTTTGATATCGACGGTGGTACTCTGTCGGGGGATGGCAAAAATCTGTTTCACAGTTTTCAGGAGTTTGGTTTAGATGCCAACCAAATTGCCAACTTTCTTTCCAATCCTTCGATTAGGAACATTTTGTCTCGCATCAATGGCGGCAATCCCTCCATTATTAATGGTCTGATTCAAGTCACGGGGGGCAACTCCAACCTATTTTTGATGAACCCAGCGGGGATCGTCTTTGGTGGCAATGCTAGTTTAAATGTCCCTGCTGATTTCACTGCTACCACCGCTACAGGGATTGGTTTTGATGGGGGTTGGTTTAATGCTTTTGGCGCTAATGACTATATCAACTTCGTAGGCAACCCTAATGCCTTTCAATTTGAGGGTTCGCAAGCAGGAACCATTATTAATGCTGGGGACTTGACAGTAGCATCGGAACACAATCTGTCTCTGATGGGCGGAACGGTTATTAATACTGGCACTATAGAGGCTCCAGGAGGCAACATTACTGTAACGGCTGTACCAGGAACTAATCGAGTCCAAATTAGCCAAGAAGGGCAGGTTCTCAGTTTAGAGGTTGAGTTGCCCACAACGGCGGATGGACAGCAGCAGCAGATTCGGGTATTAGATTTACCCGCTATGCTCACAGGCCCAGCAGAGAATGTGGAGACAGGATTGAGTGCTAGTTCCGATGGCACAGTGCAACTGAACAATTCTGACACCACTATTCCCACCGATGAGGGAACAGCGATCGCATCTGGTGTTCTCGATGTTTCTGGTGAAACGGGCGGCAGCGTCCATGTTTTGGGGGATAAGGTGGGACTGATTGGAGCCAATCTTGATGCCTCTGGCACTAATGGTGGTGGAACGGTATTGATTGGGGGGGATTATAAAGGACAGGGTACAGTGCCCAATGCCTCGCGCACGTTTGTCAGTGGAGATTCAGTAATTAATGCCAATGCGCTGCAAAATGGTGATGGGGGACGAGTAATTGTCTGGGCAGATGAAGTAACGGGGTTCTATGGCAATATTAATGCCCGTGGTGGTGCGAATGCTGGAGATGGGGGATTTGTCGAGGTATCAGGTAAACAGAATTTAGCCTTTGATGGCAATGTTGATGTCAGCGCTGCTGTTGGGTTATATGGTACCATTTTGTTTGACCCACAAGACATCCTTATCGTAGCTGGGACAGGGATTGACGATAACCAACTTGACCCAGATGTCCCTAATCCTCGTGACCCAGCGGGTGAAATTTTGTCAGGGGATGGAGGGACTGCCAATTTTGAAATTGGTGCGACGACGCTAGAAAGTCTCGCTGGCAATGTCAATCTCCAAGCTACTAACAATATTACTATAGATAATGGTGTATCGTTGACCTTTGTGAAAGGTGGTTCGATTACTTTCAAGGCAGATGCAGATGGTGTCAATGGTGGGGATTTCTCAATGGAGCGGAATGAATCCATCACTGCCCGAGAAAGAAATCTCACGATTACTGGAGCAAACATCACTGTTGGAAATATTAACACTTCAGCTACTGGTGTCGGTATAGATGGGGGAAAAATCACACTCACAGCGACTAACGGCAGCATCACCACGGGGAATCTGAACTCATCTGGATTTGCTACCGATAGTAACGGCAACGACATTCAACTCAGTGCCCCCAACGGCATCAATCCTGGTAACATTAATGCCTCTTCCGAATTTAGTATGGGTGGCAGTATAAAATTCACTGGCAGCGTTACACTTACCCAATCCGAAACCACATTCACAACGATTATCACAGATCCAATTCCAGGTACTCCTGTCAGCGATGGCGACATCACCTTTAATAACGTTTTGAATGGGACAGCCCCTGGTCCTCAAACTTTAATCTTGAATTCAGGTAATGGCACAATTACCTTCAATGGAATAGGCAAGATTTTTCCACTAGGCAACTTGAATATTCTGGGTACGGGGAATATCCAGCTAGCAGGAGAATATACCTTTCTCAACAGTTACACGTTCAACAACCCAGTCAATCTGATTGGCGACACAATTATCAACTCAGGCAATAGCCTTACCTTTAGCAACATCCTGACAGCAGGTGATAACAACCTTACACTAACAGCCAATGAAATTGACTTGGAGGGGGGAGACAATTCAGTCACGGGGACAACCGGTAACTTGCAGCTGCAACCTGCAACAGAGAGCCAGGATATCGCGATCGCTGGTACCCCTGTTGGGGTACCTGACCCTAACACTTTAGAACTCACGACAGTCGACTTGGCTGCGGTAGATGGCTTTAGCACTGTCACCATTGGTCAAACAAACGGCTCAGGGACGATTAATATCGCTGGTCCAATTAATCTAAGTAGTGAGACCTTCGACCTCACCCTGCGCGGCGGCGATATCACTTTCAACAATGGCATCACCCTACGTGACAACGGCATCTTTACACTTAATGTCGGCGAAGTCACCAGCACTACTGACACAGATATCACCATCGGCGGGGATGGCACCCTAGTTCTGAATACATCAGGTTCAGTGGGGACTGTGGATAATCCCTTGGAGACGGAGATTAACCAACTGACTGCTCCCTCGGTGTTAGGAAACCTTTTCCTCAACAATAATGCTGCTCTTGACCTAGGCACCTCCAACATTACAGGAAACCTGAATGTCACTGCCAATGGTTCGATTAGCGATAGCGGTCCAGTTGCAGTGGGGGGAAACAGCAACTTTACCACCTCCGAGGTCAATGCCGATATCGAATTAGACCAGTTAAATGCTAGCGGTTCTATCAGTCTCAACACCAGTGGACCAGAGGGGAATGCTACCATTACTGCCACAGACGTTAACCTAGAAACTTCTAATGTGGGTGGCAACCTCAGTGCCACTGCTACAACTGGGGATATATCTACCAGCGGAACCATCAACTCAGGGGGAGATATTACTCTGGGAGCTAACCAAAACATTACTACTGGTGATATCATCAATTCGCTTGGGAATATCACAATAACTAGTATTAGCGGCAATATTGATAGCAGTGCTGGAACACTTAACACTAGCTCCGTCAACGATGGGGGAGCGATTATCCTGACTGCTCCTGGTAACATTACCACAGGTGACATTGATTCAAGTTCACAGGGCAGTGGTCAAGGCGGGGCAATTACTCTCGAAAGCAGCGGAACGATTGACACGACGGCTGGCTCTCTCAACGCTAGTTCGGTGGGAGGAGAGGGAGGAGCAATTTCTCTGGAAACGTCAGGCAATATCACCACAGGCAATATTGTCTCTTCAGCCAATGGCACTACTGGCAATAGCGGGGAGATTGGAATCACCAGCGGGGGGACGATTGATACCTCTCGCGGCAGCCTTGACTCTTCTGCTGCCAATGGTAGCGGGGGCGCGGTTGCTCTTAATGCCGCAGGGGATATTATTAGTGCTGAGATTAATTCGAGTTCCCAGGGCAGCGGTCAAGGCGGAGGGATTACCCTCGACAGCGACGGAACAATTGATACTACGGCTGGCTCTCTCAACGCTAGTTCGGTGGGAGGAGATGGGGGAGCAATTTCTCTGGAAACGTCAGGCAATATCACCACAGGCAATATTGTCTCTTCAGCCAATGGCACTACTGGCAATAGCGGTGAGATTGAAATCACCAGTGGGGGGACGATTGATACCTCTCGCGGCAGCCTCAACTCTTCTGCTGCCAATGGTAGCGGGGGCACGGTTGCTCTCAATGCCGCAGGGGATATTATTAGTGCTGAGATTAATTCGAGTTCCCAGGGCAGCGGTCAAGGCGGGGGGATTACTCTCGACAGTGGCGGAACAATTGACACGACGGCTGGCTCTCTCAACGCTAGTTCGGTAGGAGGAGATGGGGGCGCGATTGACCTGGAAGCGTCAAGCAATATCACCACAGGCAACATTATCTCTTCAGCCAATGGTACTACTGGCAATAGCGGGCAGATTGAAATCACCAGCGGGAGCACGATTGATACTTCTGGCGGCAGCCTCAACTCTTCTGCTGCCAATGGTAGCGGGGGCGCGGTTGCTCTCAATGCCGCAGGAAATATTATTAGTGCTGAGATTGATTCGAGTTCCCAGGGCAGCGGTCAAGGCGGAGGGATTACCCTCGACAGCGGTGGAACGATTGATACTACGGCTGGCTCTCTCAACAGTAGTTCGGTCGGAGGAGCGGGAGGAGCGATCGCTCTTACTGCCCTCAACAGCATTATCATTTCTAATTTGACAGCAGGCAACAACTCACTGACCCTCACGGCAGATGAGGCAATTTCCTTCGGAGGAGGACCAAATTCGGTCACTGGCACTGGCGACCTCATTCTTCAGCCAGCAACCCCCAGTCGCAATATCGCGATCGCTGGATCAGGTGAAGCAGCAGATGTGTTGAATCTGTTGACAGGCAACCAGAGCGAGGCTTTGCAAAATGGCTTTAATAACATTACTATCGGACGGGAGGACGGGAGTGGCACTATTACAGTGGTTGCCCCAGTCACGTTCACAGATTCAGTAACTCTCCAGACGCTATCAGGGGACATCTTTGTCAATGGCACCATTACTGGGACAGACAATGCTTCCATCACCCTGATTGGTTCTGGAGCTACCACTACTCTGAATGCCGACATTCTCACAGCCGGAAATCCCATCACTATCAATGACAGCGTTGTCTTAGGAACTGATATAACCCTGAATACTACAGCTCAAGCTCAACCGGGAGCTGATATTTTCATTGACGGAACAATAGATGGCACCACCGCAGGGACTGAAAGCTTAACCCTGACTGCGGGCACTGGCACCGTCGAGTTGGGCTCGGCAGTCGGCTCTGAAACCTCTCTAGGGGGATTGGAAGTAAGTAGCACCTCGAATCTAACCGTACCAGGAAACATAACTACCGACGGCAATATTACCTTAAATAGCCCCGTGACCATTACTGGCAATAGTACCATTAATGCGGGGTCAGGCGTGATCGCAGTCAATGAATCAATTACAGGAGATAATGCTTCGATTAGTCTGGAGGCAGAGCAGAACATTACCACCAACAGTATTATTACTAATGGTCAAGCTCTTGACCTAAGCAGTAGCAGTGGCAGCATTTCCACTGGCGACCTCAACAGTTCAGGAGCCAGTGGCGGCGATATTACCGTTGATGCTTCTACTACCATCACCACCGGCACGATTAACTCTAGTGGCAATGTGGGTAACGGAGGCAATGTTACCCTCGATCCCAGCGGGGACATTCAAGTTACTTCTATCAACGCCCAAGGCGGTAGTAATGGCAGTGGCGGTACTGTGGACATCACAACCGACCAATTTTTCCGAGCCACTGGCACTTTTACAGACCGCAATAGCATAACTGCTAGCATTTCTACTGCAGGCGGTCAAGGCGGAGGAAACATCACCATCCGACACGGAGGAAATGGTGAAATTCCCTTTGATGTGGGGGATGCTGCTACCAACGGCACGGCGACTGCCATTACCAGTGGCGACTTCTCAATTTTGCCTTTTAAATCCTTACCCTTCACTTTCAGAGAAGGTAATATTCAGATTATTAGCGTCGATCCACCCCCCTTCGAGGAAACTATTAGCCCCCCAGAAAACCCCATCCCACCTCTAAGAAAAGATCCAATCCCACCACTAGAAATTAGCCCTTTCTCTATAGTAACCCCGGAGAAACGCTTTACTCGTGAGTTTGAGACTTATCTAGGCATCAGTGAAACTCCCATCAAATCCCTAAATGAGTCCCAGAAAACCCTGCGCCAGATTGAAGAAGCGACTGGCATTAAACCCGCTTTAATCTACGTCATCTTCTTCCCACAAACTGTTCTCTCAGCAGAGCAGCTAAACTACCCGGTTCAGCCAAACGATAGGTTAGGGCTGGTGCTAGTTCCCTCTGAAGGACAACCAATTCGGAAGTGGGTAGACGCAGAAGCAACGCGAGGAAAAGTTACGAAAGTAGCTCAACAATTCCAGGGTATAATCAGCGATCGCAATAAGCGCCACCGATCCGATCGTTACCTACCGCAGGCTAAACAGCTCTATCAATGGCTAGTCGCTCCTCTGGAGGAGGAGCTACAAAAACAAGAGATTGATAATCTCGTGTTCGTTATGGATATCAATTTGCGCTCCCTACCAGTGGCGGCACTCCATGATGGGGAAAAGTTTCTGGTGGAAAAATACAGCGTTGGCTTGATGCCCAGTCTTTCACTGACTGATACTCGCTACAAAGATGTGAGGAATATGTCAGTCTTGGCAATGGGAGCCGAGGAATTCCCTGACGAACCAAACTTACCAGTAGTGAAAACCGAGGTGGATGTGATTTCAAACCAGATATGGTCTGGCAAGTCCTTCCTCAACGAGGAATTTACCGAGGACAAGTTACGAGAAGCCCGCGACAATCAACCGTTTGGTATAGTTCACTTATCCACCCATGCCGACTTTCAACCCGATCCCAGTAACACCTACATCCATTTCTGGAAAAACAAGCTGGGACTTAACGAGGTACGTGAGTTAGGATTTAACGATCCACCGACAGAACTTGTGGTGTTGAGTGCCTGTCGCACAGCTCTGGGAGATGAGAAAGCCGAGTTGGGCTTTGCTGGGTTTTCCGCGAAAGCAGGAAGTAAGTCAACTTTAGCAAGTCTTTGGAAAGTTGATGCTATAGCCACATTCGGTTTGATGGCTGATTTTTACACGCAGTTGAAGCAAGTCCCCATCAAAGCAGACGCTCTGCGGCAAGCCCAATTATCCATGATTCGGAAGGAAGTACGGCAGGAGAATGGTCAATTGGTAAGAGAAGTGGGGAGTTTCCCCCTCCCAACTGATCTTGATGACAAAGACTTTGACCACCCCTACTATTGGAGCGGTTTCACGATTGTTGGGAACCCCTGGTAGTAGTGGATAATTTTTAGTCCCTTGGTGTAATTATCTGGGTTACAGAACTTGGATCTATATTCTCTGGCGGTATCGCTGGAGGTTCTGCCAAGCGTTGCTCTAAGCTAGCCGCGCTTTGCTCGTCACCCAATGCTTGGTATTCAGCTATCACCTCGGTCGACAGTCGCTCGGCTTCCTGATTTTTACCCACCATCAATTTAGCTCTCGCCAAGCCATCTTGTGTCGCTGTCAGGGCATACCGATCTGACGTAGAGGCAAACAGCTCGCTTGCCCTTTCGTAGCGAGCTTCTGCTAACAGATTCAGTCCTACTTCTGCGTATAGATCTCCCAACATACGAAAAACCAGTGCAGTTTGGCTACCTTGCTCGACCAGTTCTTCTAGCGTTGCGATCGCATTAGCCATTAGACCTTCTCTGCTATACATTTCGGATAGGGCAAAGGCTCGTTGCTCTTCTGTCAACTCCCCTAATCCGGCAATTCTTGCTGCCTCCGCCTGCACGTCCTGGATATCGTATTCATTGAGCAGCTCGAACCCCAGTATCCCACCACCATCCTGCAGAGAAGACGAACCGTTGTCAGCCTCCACAGTCACCAAATATTTAACTCCCCAGTCCAAAGGAGGGGCATCATCAGGAAAATCATCAGGATAAACGACCTCAGTCGAGCTAACTTCAGTTTGCGACTCTAATCCACCTGGTCCGAGCAACCGCACGGTATAGCTAGTTACTCCTGCTACTGGATTCCAGCGAAAGGTTGGCCTGTTGTGGAGCAAATAAGTCATGCGGGGATAAAGGATGTAAGGTATCTGTGGATTACTTCCGCCAGGTCTGTATCTCGTTTCTCCTTTTACCACGGACGCGATCCTAACAGGACAATTTGCGTTTAAACTCGAAATTTCGCCTGGAGTCACTCTCCAGAGAACACTGTTCTCGCAGAGAACCTTAACTATCGCTCCTGGTGCTGGTCGGAGAAGATCGCCTGGTTGCAATCTTTCTCCAGCACCTACAGGACGGTACTCGGAACTTCCGCGTTTCACAAGCACCTCACCCACACACTCAATAATTGTTTGCGCGGACGCGACGGAAGCCAATCCTACCACAGCAGCAGATGTTATAGCAATAGCAATTACGACAACTATTTTTTTCAAGTTCCACCTCCTTCCACTCGCGGAAATTACTCAGACGTCAGCCGTTCCTGCGCTATCTCCAGCCAAGCAGCTTCCTCAGGAATTAAGGGGCTAGCATGGCGAAAACAATATTCCCATTTTAGACGTGCCTGCTCGGTATCACCCTTTGCGTCTAAAACCTGCGCTAGTAGGCAGTATGCAGATACCTGACGCTGTTCACTAAGTTGTGCTGGCTCAGCTATATCTTCAATAGCTGTCAGCAGTTCATTTTCTGCCTCAGCCAATCTTTTTTGTTTCAAATTTACCCACCCCAAGTTCTTATGCAAACTGTAGCGCAGCGTCATATCATCCTCAGATGTAATCTGTGCCTTCGACTGCATCAAAAGAGAAGCAGCTGTAGCATTGTTTTCGTCGAGAAGGTACAAGCGAGCCATGTTATTAAATGCAGCAGCAGAATCAGTCCTCATCGCAATTTGATACTCGGTGCGAGCTCTTTCAAAATCTTGCAGGCTGTCGTATAGTGAGCCGAGGTAGAGATGAATTTTCTCATCATTGGGGTTGAGCGCAAGAGCTCTTTGGTAATTGGATTGGGCTTTTGCTAAGTGACCAGCTTCGTAGTTACTCAAACCGCGCTCGCGGTAGGAAACTGCTATCTGAGGTAAAGACTGGTGAAGGAGTAGCAAGAGTGCTAACGACAATAGAGCTAAGTGTGTTCCCCATTTATTCCACAACCCACTGGAGAATACATTAGTAAGCTTGCGCCCAGCAGTTTTGGAGAAAATGCTACTCCCTGTAATCAGAACCAAGATTCCTTGGAGAATCACTACAAAGTTTCCCCAGAATTCAGAACCGCCAGACAAGAAACGAGGAGCAATATCTCCGATCAAGCTGAGAGACAGCACCAGACACATGATAGACAACAAACTCGACCATAAGCCAAATTTTTGGTCGAGAAACCACCACCATGACTGAGGTGAAGGGTTAAAACTAGCCCGCCAATCATCCAGATTAACTGCTCGAAAAATCGACTTAGCCTGTTTTTTCAAGCGTCGATCCAGCCTGATAATATTTATAAGTTTCTCACTCGAATCCTGAGTTTTGTCCTCCAGGACTTCTTGAACTGCATCACGAGCCTTCAGTACATCGAGGATGTTTGAAGGGGGAATATGGTAAGCAAGTGTATCTCTTTTGGGCGGAAATCCTATTATTTTTCTGACTTTGGGGAGAAGCTTTTTCCACTGTTTCCTCTGCCTCCTCTGCCTCTCCCCATCCGTCTCAACCATTCCGTCGTTCGCTAATGTTGCTTCTTCAAGCGCAGTTAAGGCAACTTCATACCTTTCCAGCACCTCCCCTATCCTAGAATTAGTCATTACATATTACGCCTCCTTGGAACTGAAAAGGTTTTTTAGGGGCTTCGATCTGATGTCCAAAGTCCTTATCTGTAGAGCTTTAATTCTGCTTTATTTTTTCTGGATAAACAGACAGGCTTTCAACAAAAAGAGATGGGCATCGTCTAGCTTTTTTTTGCTAAAGACACGGTTTAACTATCCAATTTAAGTATCCACTTAAATTATCTCTTGTATTAAGAGAATACAAATAACAAAATAAAAAAAATTAACTGATTTACTGCTACTATTCCATTTTCAATTTTTCCCAGATTGCTAATGTATTGTCTCTTGACATATAGAAATTCCACCAGTCTCTTAAATCGACAAAAGTTACTGCTCACCGCAACAAAAGAGTTTTATTGAGAATAGGATGAAGTGAGAACAGTGGCTATTTACGAAACTGAAGAGTTGGAAGAGCCTAGATTTTCTTAAAAATCCTTTTCTAAAATGAGTCTCTATAGTTGCCGTTTCTTGAAAGGTTTTTTAGAAGTTTGTTTAGTGCAGTCCAAGAAAGTTTCACTCGGTAGAGCAGAAATTTTCCCCCAAGTACGAATATGTTCGATTAGTCGCTTAGTTTCAGACCCTGCATTTTCTAACTCTTTAAGATTACCAACGACAATGAACAGTTCCTCAGCCCGACTAACTGCTGTATTGAGGAGGTTTGGTCGGCGGTTAATATACCAAAAGCTGTGTTGGTCAGAGCATTGGTAAGGAGAGAAGATGATCGCTTTTTTCTGTCCCCCCTGGAAGTTATGAACTGTTCCGATATCGTCCCGTTTAAAATCTCGCCAAGTGGCTCTAAGTCTTTCTTTCAAAGCTCCTGCTTGGCTCAGATACGGAGACATAATTCCTAGCTCTGCGATTTGGTAGCCTTTTGAGAGCAGCAAGGAGATCGCTGTCACTATGCCGTCTATCTCTTGGGGATTAGTTTGAGTAACATGACTACCTTCGACGTGGTAAGCAAGCAGATTAGGTCCCAGTTTAGAAGGCTTTTTGTCTACAAGGATGTTGAGACCATCGAGATAATTAGGACTACAGAAGCTAATAATAGGCGGGGTAGAGCGGTAGTGGTTGCTTAAAATGATTCCCGTTCCTAAATCTCCTTCTCTCCCACTAGCTCCTGCTGCTCTGTGGTAAGCAGTTGCCGTGTACTTTGCAGTAGGAGCATAACGATAGTAATCATCATCGCTCAATCCTCGGTCGATAAAAGCATTGAGACGATACTGCTTGATGGTATCGTTGCACAGATTGACAATGGGTTCGATTTGTTGGGGATCTCCAGCGATTACAACTTGCTGAGAGCGTACCAATAAGGGAAATGGTTGATGAACCAAAGTTGTGCCACCTTCATCCAACAGAGATAGCTTGATAATGCCTGGTTGTAGGTGAGGCATCATATTGCGGAGAGAATGGAGACTAGTGGTGATGACGGGAAAGACCAAACTTAAGTCGCGGTAGATAGATTGACCGTCTATTTCTAGCTTCAGTAAGGCATCTCCGTCTCCACTTAAAGCACTACCATAAGTTGACAACGAG
>JAAUYD010279504.1_pt1 | contig 12314 bp, 7 predicted proteins | sample 7278101 | NCBI WGS metagenome assembly JAAUYD01 (sample SAMN14350128, study PRJNA611818) | marine sediment metagenome | isolation source: surface marine sediment (0.6m) | place: French Polynesia: Moorea | collected 2018-08 | reverse complement strand
GGCATGTTCGGCGACCTCGTCACCCCCGAGATCGAGGGGCTCGACACCTTCGCGGGAACGAGCTTCCACTCGGCGGACTGGAACTGGGAGCACGACCTGAACGGCGAGACGGTGGGCGTGATCGGGAGCGCGGCCAGCGCCATCCAGTTCGTGCCCGAGATCGTCAAGCAAGCGCGGCAGGTCCATCTCTTCCAGCGCACGGCCAACTGGGTGATGCCCAAGGGCGACGAACCCTACACGAAGGAGCAACGCGAGCTCTTCCGCAGCGACCCCCATGCGCTCCAGGCCGCGCGGGACGAGGTCTGGAACGCGCTCGACCCGGGCGGCGCCGGTGCGTTCACGTTGATCCACACGCAGATGGCCGAGGTCTGCCGCGAGAACATGGCCGTGGTCGACGACCCGGACGTGCGCGCCAGGCTGCTGCCCGACTATCCCTGGGGAGGCAAGCGGCCCCTGCTCTCCAACCACTACTACCCGGCCTTCAACCGCCCCAACCTGGAGCTGGTCACCGAGGGCATCGAACGCATCACGCCGACCTCGGTCGTCACGGTCGATGGCGCGGAGCGCCCGGTCGACACGCTCATTCTCGCCACGGGCTTCGAGACGACGAAGTTCGCGTCGGTCGTCGACTTCGTCGGGCGCGGCGGCATCCCGATCGCCGAGGCCTGGAGCGACGGCGCCCAGGCCTACAAGGGCGTCATGACCTCGGGCTTTCCCAATCTCTTCATGCTGTACGGACCGAACACCAACGGCGACTCCCTGATCACCACGATCGAGTTCGAGGCCGAGTACGCGGTGCGGCAGGTCCAGCGCCTCGCCGACGAGGAGCTGGCCTGGGTCGACGTGAAGCCCGCGGCGATGGCCGCCTACAACGAGCAGCTGCAGAAGGACATCGCGGCCGTCGAGCCCTGGCAGGCCGGAGCCCGGGACTACTACCGGTCTCCGAGCGGACGCATCGTCACGCAATGGCCCGGGCGGATGAGCGAGCTCCGGGAGCTGCTGGAGACGCCCGACGTCGACGACTACGAGACGTCGCCGGCGTAGTCCGGGGAGTCCGCCTCTCGCTGGGCCCATGCCCGCAGCGACTCGCTGACGTCGTCGAGCGTGCGCTCTCCGCGTACGAGACCGCGGTACCCGGGCACCACTCCGATCCACGCGCCCATCCGGACGTTCGGCGCATCGGTGAGGAACAGGGTCGGGAGGCCCATGAGCGCCGGGCCATCCATGCCCGCGGTCGTGACGCCGATCTGGCCCACCAATCCATGCACTCCCTTCAAGTGCTCGAAGAGCTGGAGCTGAGCGCGCCGCATGTCGGCGCCCTGGAAGAGCGGCTGCTTCCAGAAGAGCGTGAGGTCGACGGCCTCGGAGGGAGGCGCCCCGTCCAGGGCGTCGCCCACGAGGACGGGCGCCAGCCCGGCCGCCCGGGATCGCTCGACGAGCTCGAGGAGCTCTCCGTGATGCGTGTTGCGCCACGGGTGGTACGCGCTCTGCCGGACCCAGAGGAGGACCTTCGTGGGGGACCTCGCGCCCGCCAGGGCCCGGTCCGCCCACGCGGCGACCGGCCGCGGGGTCGCCGCATCGCCGAGGAACGCGGCGCGGAGGGCTCGCTGCGCGGCGAAGGGGTCGGCGCGGAACGCCTGGGCGACGATCTCGGGCAGCTGCTTGTTGGCGCGCGGACGCGACCGATACGGAACGAGCCGGTGGGCCAGACCCGCGTCGCGCAGGAAGCGTTCGGCCTGCGGCACCTGGGCCTTGCCGGGCTCGATCTGGATCGCGACCCCGGCGAGCGCGGCTGCGGCCGCGAGGTACCAGCCCTCGCCGAACGAAAAGCCGGGATCGGTGTGGAACGTGTAGGCGTGGTTGCGCTCCTCGACGACACGACGCGCCTCCCGGGCGGCCGCTCGTGCGCATCGTTCGACGCTCGCGAGCGCCGGATCGTCGGCATGGAGTACCAGGCGCGCGGCCTCGCGCGCAGACGCCTCGGCGCCCCTCGCGATCCGATCCACTCGTCGCCAGCCCTCGTCGCAGGCTTCGCGCGTCGGCGCGCGCTGGGCACTGCGCGACAGCTGCCCGGCCCCGTGGCACGCGTCCTGGGCACGGGCGGCGTGCGCCCGCACCAGGGTGTCGCGCGCGGCGGTGATCGTTCCGGGGCTCGCGTCGGCGGACTCGAGGGCGACCCGCGCCAGGTGGATCCCGCGCTCGAGCAGTTCCCGGTGGCGCGGGCGCGCGCTCGGCACTCCGATCTGCCGCCCTGCGTCGGCGAGGGCCGCCGCCGCCTCACGCACGAGAGCCGAAGCGTCCGTCGGGGCTCGGAGCCGACCGGTCATGCGATCGCAGCAACCACGGGCCGCGCTAGACGGATCGGGCCGCAGGAGACGGGTCAGAGGTCTTGATCGCCATCTCGGAGTACTTCTCAGCGAGAGCTTCCATGCCGGGCGCGATCTCCGCGTCGTGCGGTGTGTAGCTCGGAAGATAGATGTGGAGGAGCCCCGGAAGCATGTCGCGCACCCGGGAGGCTTCGGGCAATCGGGACGCCCTCTTCCGCTCCGCCTTCTCTTCGGCGTCGAGCTTCGGGGGCGGTCGGACGGACATCATGTACTTCGCGGCGCGCCGGATCCAGCTCGTGAAGTGCCACTGGGCCCAGGTGCCGACGACCAGCCGGTAGGGATAGCTGCCACAGACGTGCTCGTAGACGTCGAACGCGACGGTGCGGTGCTCGAGCTCTTCGACGAAGTGCCACTCGATCATCTGCATGTACATGGGAAGGTCCTCGCCGAACCCGTTCGGCTCCATGATGCGTTTGATCGCGTTCATCGTGAGGGCCTCGAAGCCTTCCGCGTAGGCGAGGTTGAAGCGCAGCGACCGGCTCCGCGAGAACCGGTGGTAGTCGTCCGAGAGCTCCTTCTCCAGCGCCTCGAGCCCCGGGAAGCCGGCGCGCCGGATCGATTCGTTGAACTTCTGATGGATCCGGTAGTGCTGCCCTTCCTGGGCGACGAAGGCCTTCAGGCCGTCGCGCACGACCGGGTCGGTGACGTGCTTCTGCGCGGCCTTCATGGACCGGATCAGGTAGGGCTCCAGATGCGGGAGCAGCAGCGACCCCGCGATGAAGGCGAATGATCGTTCGTGATTGCCTTCGATGAAGACCGGGTCGATCTCGTCCGGGAACTCGAACGGCATCTGCCTCACGGTAATCGTGTCCAGCATGGCTACTCCGCAGTCCGCCTCTTGAGCACCGGAAGCCCGTTCTTCGTCTCCGAAACGATGCGGTCGGTGGGGACCTCGGCCAGGGGCTCGCCCTTGGCGTGGTTCGGATCCTTCGAGAAGTAGTAGATCGTCTGGACCCGATCGGAGTTCTTCAGCGGGACCTCCTTGTAGAACAGATAGTAGGTCGTGCCCTTGCTGTTGGTGTGGGAATAGGGCTCGACCGCGAGACCCGGTGCGGCCGACACCGCCAGGGCGACCGCGACCAGGAGGATCCGGACCCAGGTCTTCATCGTCTCAGCCTCCGCGCGGCGAATGACTCGCGGGGATCCCGCTCTCCACTCCGCCCTTGCGCCTCGGTCGAGAGGTTCCCGCAGGGCGGCCCGCATCACCTCCGCCGTCCCGGAGGCGCCTGCCTCCACAGACTAGGCGTCAGCGCGCCGCCGCGCAGCGAGCAGCCCCGCTGCGGCCGCGAGCATCGCGAGGGGTCGTCCGGGTCGTGTATCGTCGCGGGGCCCCGAGCCGAGGAGCCCATCATGATCTCGTCCTGGGACGACTTCCCCGTCCACCAGACCCCCGAGCCCGTTCGCTTCGTGCAGACCAGCGATCGCAACTTCTACGATCGCTACTACTTCAACCTGCACGGCTCGTCGGACGAGCTCTTCATGGTGATGGGCATGGGCCAGTACCCGAACCTCGCCGTGCAGGACGCGTTCGCGTGCGTGCAGCGCGGCTCGTCCTACCGCGTGGTGCGCGCATCGCGCGAGCTCGGCGACCGGATGGACACGAGCGTCGGCCCGTTCCGGATCGAGGTCACGAAGCCGCTCGAGGAGCTGCGCTTCGTCCTCGACGAGAACGAGCACGGCATCGCCGCGGACCTGCGCTGGCGCGGCTCGATTCCGGCCGTCGAGGAGCAGAACCAGTTCATCCGCCGCAAGGGTCGGGTCTTCTTCAACACCTCGCGGTTCGCGCAGACGGGCTGCTGGGAAGGCACCCTGCGCGTCGGTGACGAGAGCTTCGAGATCACGCCCGACCGCTGGTGGGGGACGCGCGACCGCTCCTGGGGCATCCGCCCGCACGGCGAGCCCGAGCCCGAGGGCATCCACGCGGGCGCCTCGGGCTCGATGAAGGGCATGTGGAACTACTTCCCCATGCAGTTCGAGGACCACTCGATCCTGTACATCCTCAACGAGGAGAACGACGGCACGGTCGCGCTCTACGACGCGCGGCGGATCTGGAGCGATCCCAGGAAGCCGATCGAGAACCTCGGCCTGGTCGAGTACGAGCACAAGCTCACGCCCGGCACGCGCATGATGACCGGCTCCGTCGTGCGCTTCCCGGATGCGCCGAGCGGCCCGATCGAGATCGCTTGCGAGCCGCTCTGCCACGCCTACATCGCGATCGGGACCGGCTACACGCCGATCGAGCCCGACTGGCGCCACGGCATGTACCAGGGCGAGCTCGTCGTGCAGGGCAAGGAGTACGTGACCGAGGAGATCGCCCCGCTCGGCCAGCTGACCCTCGTCGATCACGTCGGTCGCTACCGCTACGGCGACCAGGTGGGCTACGGGCTCTACGAGCACTCGTTCATCGGGCCCTTCGAGAAGTACGGGATGAAGGACCGGGCCGACGGCGCGAGCTAGCCGCGGCGCCGGGATCGGGAGGACCTCATGCACCGACGTGCCGCCACCATCACGCTCGGCCTGCTCTGCGTCGCCGCGAGCGGCTGCATGACGGCCGTCGCCGCGTTCCAGCCGGAGGACGTCGGCGGTGAGACGATCGTCATCACGACCATGGATGCGGAGGGCAACGCCTACGAGCGGGTGCTCTCGCCGATCGACGACGGAGACACGCTCGTCGTCGCCGCCAATCACTGGCCGCGCGCCTGGTACCGCCGTGCGCTCGAGCGCCCCGAGGTCCTGGTCCGGCGCGGCGGCAAGACCGTGGCCTACACGGCCGTTCCGGTGAGCGACGAGGAGCGTGAACGCCTGCTCGACGACTCGGGCTTCCCTGCGCTCGCCTACGTGTTCACGGGCTTCGCGCCGCGCGAGTTCCTGCGGCTCGATCCCCGCGAGCCCGAGGAGCCGGCGGCCACCGAGGCGCCCTAGGAAGGGTGGTCGCGGGCGGGCTCGAACACGAATCCCTCCCAGCCCTGCTCCGCCACCTCGGTCAAGCGGTCGAAGTACTGCGAGCCGCGCAGGTGGCCCAGGAACTGCCGCGGCTTGCCCGGGATGTTCGCGCCCATGTACCAGGAGTTCGTCCGGGGATAGAGGGTGCGATCGGCGATCGCGCTGATCTCGCGGTCCCAGGCCGCCTCGGCGTCCTCGGTCGCCTCGACGGCGCCGAGGCCCTGCTCGCGCAGATGGCGGATGCAGTCGGCGATCCACGCCGTGGTGAGCTCGCCGCCCAGCGGCATCGTGAAGAACACACCGGGAGAGCCCGGGCCGTGGATCATGAACAGGTTGGGGAAGCCCGCGATCGTCGTCCCCAGATAGGTGTCGAAGCGGTCCCTCCACTTCTCGGCGAGGCTCACGCCGCCGCGGCCCTTCGGGTCGAGCTTCCGCATCGACCCGCTCACGGCGTCGAAGCCCGTCGCGAGCACGAGCACGTCGATCGGATGCTCGCCCTGCTTCGTGCGCACGGCCTCGGGCGTGAACGCCTCGATCGGATCCTCGCGGAGGTCGACCAGCGACACGTTCTCGCGGTTGTAGGTCTCGAAGTAGCCGCCCTCGAGGATCAGGCGCTTGGTGCCGAAGTGGTAGTCGGGCATGAGCTTCCGGGCCGTCTCGGGATCGCGCACGATGTCGCGGATCTTGCCCCGGACGAACTCCGAGACCTCCTCGTTGAGCGCCTCGTCGACCAGGACTCCGACGAAGCTGTCGATCGAGAGGTGGATGCCGCCCTTCTCCCAGAGCTCCTCGTAGACCGCGTGGCGCTCCTCCTTCGAGTAGTCCGAGGCGCGCCTCCGGTTCGTCGCGAAGGGCCAGCCACCGCGCTTGCGCATCGACGTGCGGAGATCGGCCCAGTCGTGGCGGTACCGCGCGATCTCCTCGGGGGTCAGCGGCCGGTTGCGCGCCGGGAGTGCGTACTGGGGCGTCCGCTGGAAGACCGTGACGTGGTCGGCCTCCCTCGCGATCTCGGGGATCGACTGGATGCCCGACGAGCCCGTCCCGATCACGCCGACGCGCTTGCCCGCGAACGACACCTTCTCGTGGGGCCAGCGACCCGTGTGGTAGCACTCGCCCGCGAAGTCCGGGATGCCGGGGTAGTCGGGCATGTTCGCGACGAAGAGCGCACCGACCGCGCAGACCAGGAACTGCGCGGTGGCCGTCTGGCCCGCGTCGGTCTCGATCGTCCAGCGCTGCGTCGCCTCGTCGTAGCGCGCGTCCACGATCCAGGTGTCGAACTCGATGTCCTTGCGCAGGTCGAAGCGGTCCGCGACGTGCTCGAGGTAGGCCAGCACGTCGCCCTGCGCGGTCTGCGTCTCCTTCCACGTCCACTCGTCGACGAGCTCCTTCGAGAAGGTGTAGGCGTAGAAGGGGCTGCTGGGTGCGTCGACCCGGGGACCGGGGTAGCGGTTGGTCCACCAGGTGCCCCCGACCCCGCCGGCGCCCTCGAAGGCGCGGACCCGGAGACCCATCTCGTCGCGAAGGTGGTGCAGCGCGTAGAGGCCGCCGAAGCCCGCTCCGATGATGATCGCGTCGTGCTCGGTGTCGGTCGTCTCGGTCACCCGGGCTTCCTGTCGTCCTCGGTCCATGGCGGCGGCGCGTCGCAACGGTCCATCGATCGGCGCGCTCCGGGGTGAGGATCGCCCGCGGTTCGCCCGGAGGCCAGTGGCCGGCTCGCGGCGGGCCTTCCTGGCGAAGGCACCCCAGGCCTCAGCGGTTCGTCATCGGCGCGCGGCGCCCCAGGTTCCCGTAGCGGTGGAAGTCGATGCACAGGCTCTGCTCCTGGAACAGGTTGAGGAGCTCCAGCCGGCCGGCCGCGATCGGAGGGTCCGTGACCAGGAACGCGCCGGCCCGGGCGCTCGCCTCCCGGACGGATGCCGGCACGCGGTCCGGCGCGGCGAAGCGCAGCCGCTCGCGGCGGCCGGCCGAGAGGCGCCCGCCCAGCTCGTCGTCGCTCTCTTCCTCGACGGAGAGGCTCGAGGCAGGCGACGCCGCGAGCGCGTCGACGAGCGGGTGGCGCGCGTTCGGGGGCACGCTCAGGACGACCCGGACGCCGGCGACCGCCGCGGCGAGGACGCTCGCGACCACGTCGAACGGCGCGTCGTCGGGATGGACGCGCACGCGCAGACCCTCGACGGGCCGGTAGCGGCGGAGGTTGTCCTGACCGAGGAGCGCGACGTGGTCGTGGGCGCCGCCGAACTCCTCCTTCATCGCCGCCCGGTAGCTCTGGAGCGCCGACGTCAACCTCTCCCGCTCGGGTCGGTCGATCGAACCGGCCTCCTCCAGTCGCGCCAGGAGCCCGTCGAGCTCGTCGCCGGACGATGGCTCCGCACGGACCCCGGCTCCGCCCGGGCGATCCGCGAAGCGCATGAGCGCGGCGACGTAGCTCGGCCCGCCCGCCTTGATGCCGGGCCCGACCGCACTCTTCGCGACGCCGCCGAAGGGCTGCCGGAGGACGATCGCGCCCGTGGTACCGCGGTTGACGTAGAGGTTCCCCGCACGGACCCGGCCCGCCCAGTGGTCCTGCTCTCGGGAATCCAGGCTCTGCAGACCCGAGGTGAGCCCGTAGCCGGTCTCGTGGACGAGCTCGATCGCCTCGTCGAGGTCCTCCGCGAGCATGACGCCGAGCAGGGGGCCGAAGAACTCCGTGCGATGCGCGAAGCTCCCGGGACGGACGCCCCACGTGATGCCCGGGCTCCACAGCTGGCGGTTCGCGTCCGCGCGCCGCGGGCGTAGCAGCCACGACTCGCCGTGCTCGAGCTGCTTGAGTCCCCGCGCGAGGGCTCCGGCCGGCTCGCGAATGAGCGGACCCACGGCCGTGGAGAGATCCCACGCCGTCCCGACCTTCAGACTCGCGGCGGCATCGCGGAGCGCCTCCCGGAAGCCCGCGTCCTCGTAGACCTCCCGCTCGAGGATCAAGAGCGACGTCGCCGAGCACTTCTGCCCCGCGTGGCCGAACGCCGACTGGACGACGCTCTTCACGGCCAGGTCGCGGTCCGCGAGCGCCGTGACGATCATGGCGTTCTTGCCGCCGGTCTCGGCGAGCATCCGCATCTCGGGACGTCGTCCCAGGAGGTGGAGCGCGGTCGCCGTCCCCCCCGTGAACACGACCGTGTCCACGTCGGGGTGCGTCGCCAGGCGCGTGGCCCCGTGCTCGTTCTCCGCGAAGACGAACTGCAGCGCCGTCTTCGGCACGCCCGCGCGCCAGAAGCACTCGGCCACCGCCCATCCCGTGGCCACGGTCTCCGGCGCGGGCTTCAGGATCACCGTGTTGCCCGCGGCGAGCGCTGCGGCCACGCCACCACAGGGGATGGCGATCGGGAAGTTCCAGGGCGGGATCACGGCGACCGCCCCTCGGCTCGAGCCCACCGCGTCGGGCAGCGCGTGGAGCTCCTCGGCGCAGCTCGCGTAGAACTCGCAGAAGTCGACGGCCTCGGAGACCTCCACGTCGCTCTCGCCGGGGAGCTTGCCCCCTTCGGCGAGTGCGATTCCGATCAGGTCCCCACGGCGCCGGCGGAATTCGTGCGCTGCGTTCCGGAGGATCCCGTTCCGCTCGGACGCGCTTCGGCCTCGCCACGCATCCCGGTCGGCGACGGCGCAGGCGACCGCCTCCTCGACGTCCGCGACGGAACCGATCGCGCACTGCGCGACCACGCGACCGGGCCGCGAGGGATCCATCGAGGCGATCCGTGGCCGCTCCCACTGCTCGGCGCCCGCCACGACGATCGGAATCTCCTGGGCCGCCGCCTCGACGCGGGTCTCCCATTCCTCGACGGTCGCGGCCAGCCACGCCGCGTTGGGGGCCAGCGAGAAGTCCGTGTCGGGCTCGTTCACGAGCTCCCGCCACGACGCCGGGGGCTCGGGGCGAATCACTTCGCGCCTGCGGTCCTGTGTGCGCCTCGGCGCGTCGGGGAGACCCTCGATGGCCGCGAAGGAGGCTCGGAAGGCCTCCTCGAGCTGCGTCCACGCGGTCGAGCCCACCTCGAGGTTGAACGCGTGGCGCAGAAAGTTGGCCTCTCCCGTGTTCTCGTCGAGCCGCCGCACGAGGTAGCCGATCGCGTTGACGAAGCCCTCCCTGCGACACGCGGGCGCGTAGAGGAGCAGGTTCCCGGCTTCCTCCATGAGCGCGCGGCGCTGATGGTTGGCCATGCCCTCGAGCATCTCGAAGTGGACGAAGGCGTCGACGCCCCGCGCCACCGAGAGGGCCCTCGCGTAGGCCAGCTCGAAGAGGTTGTGGGAGGCCACGCCCACGCGAACGCAGGCCGCGTTCTCGGGCTGCATCGCGAGCCCGACCATGCGTTTGTAGTTGGCGTCCGTCTCCCGCTTGGTGTCGAAGGGCGCGAGGGGCCAGCCGCGCAGCGACGACTCGACGCGCTCCATCTCGAGGTTCGCGCCCTTCACGATGCGCAGCGTGACGGGCGCGCCGCCTCGGGCCACACGCGCCCTCGCCCACGCGGTGAGCTCGCGCTGCACCGCGAAGGAATCCGGCACGTAGGCCTGGAGCACGATGCCCGCCCGCGCCCCTTCGAGGCCCGGCCGGTCGAGCGTCCGACGGAAGGTCTCGACCGTGATCCCGAGGTCCCGGTACTCCTCCATGTCCAGGTAGACGAGCTTGGGCGCGCGGCTCCCGTCCTCCCGGACGAACTCCCGGCTCGCGGCCGCCCGCACCAGCAGCTCGAAGCGGTCGCAGAGCCGCTCGATCGTGCTCTCGCGGGCGACGTGGGAGATCTGCGAGTAGATCGTCGAGATCTTCACCGAGACGACCTCGATGTCCGGGTCGTCGAGCGCGGACCGGTACTCCTCGAGGCGGCGCTCGGCCTCCCCCTCTCCGAGCAGCGCCTCCCCGAGGAAGTTCACGTTCATCCGGACGCCCTGCGCCCTGCGCGCGCGCAGATGGCTCCGCAGGTGCTCCGGCTCCGCGGGCAGCACCACGTTGGCCGTCTCCTCGCGCATCTTCTCCCGCACGAGCGGCATCGCGACGCCGGGCAGGTAGCCGCCGAAGGACTGGAAGCCGCGCAGCAGGGTCCGGTCGAAGGGCGAGAAGAACTGCGGGATGCCCTGCGCGTCCAGGATGTGCGCGAGCTGCTCGGCGGAACGCCGGGCCGTCTTCGACCGGAAGGCCTGGTCGGTCATCTCGACGAGGGTCGCCTTGTCCTCCGGGTGCTGGATCATCCGGTCGAACTCGGCCTGCTGCCGCCGCTCGTCGGAGGTCTGGAGCTCACTCGCGCGGGCCTGCAACCGCCGCGCGAGCGCGACCGCCTCGTCGATGATCGGGTCAACCATCGAGCCCGCTCCGCAGGATCCCGACCTGTTCCGCGAGGATCTCGACCTCGAGCCTGGCCATCGGCGTGCGCCCCCCGTGCCACGATGGGCGATCTGCGCGGTGAGGTCCAGACCTGGCGGCGGGTCGGCCACCGCGCGCGCTGGCTCATGAAGGACCCGTCCCGAGCGCCAGCCCGGACTCCATCGATGCCGTGGGGCCGGCCCGGTGGGCGGGCTGGCGGTAGAGTCCCGGGATGATCCAGGTTCCCGTCTGCATCATCGGATGCGGTCCGATCGGGCTGACCGGCGCACTCCTGCTCTCGCGCTTCGGCATCGAGACGCTGCTGCTCGAGCGTCGCGGTGCCCTCAACACCCATCCGCGCTCGCGCTTCGTCGACACGAATACGATGGAGCTGCTGCGCGAGCTCGGCGTCGAGAAGGACGTCGAAGCGACCGGCCTCGGCCCGCTATGGACCGAGTTCGACCGCTGGGCGTTCACGGTCACGGGCGAGGAGTACATGACCATTCCGAGCCCCACCTTCCACTCGGTGCCGCGCTCGACGAGCCCGTGCCTGCCCGTGATGACGGCCCAGGATCACGTCGAGGGCGCGCTGCTCGGCAAGGTGCGGGAAGACCCGAACATCGACCTCCGCTTCCACACGGAGGCACGCGGCCTGGAGCAGACCGGGACCGAGACCCGCCTCCGCATCCACGACGCCCGCACGGGCGAGGAGGAAGAGGTCGTCGCGGCCTACACGATCGGCGCCGACGGGCCTTCGAGCTCCACGCGCGGCGTGATCGGCAGCGGGCTCGAGAGCGATCCGATGGCCATCAACTCCCAGGACGTGATCTTCGACGCGGATCTCTCGGCGTACGTGGATGACCGCAAGGGCGCTCTGCTCTACGCCACGCCGCGCTCCGGCGTCGCCGTGATCTTCCAGCCCCTCGACGGCATGCGCCGCTGGCGCTGCCAGGTCAACGTGCCCACGCCGGAGCTGCTGCCCGAGGCCGAGGTCGTCACGCGCATCCGGGAGGCACTCGGCACGACCGACGAGGTGCCCATCACGATCACGAGCATGTCGCTCTGGCAGCCGACGCCGGGCTGCACGACGCACTTCTCCGCGGGGCGCGTCTTCCTCGCGGGCGATGCCGCGCACGTCGCCGTGCCGACGGGCGGCCTGGGCAACAACACCGGCTTCGCAGGCATCCGCAACCTCGCCTGGAAGCTCGCCTTCGTGCTGCGCGGGCTCTCTCCACCGAGTCTGCTCGAGACCTACCAGCAGGAGCACAAGCCTCTGGCCCTGGAGCGGATCGAGCTCGGCGTGCGCATCACGCAGGCCATGATTCCGCTCATGTTCAAGGCCACGGCCGGGGAGGAGGTCCGCCACGACATCGGCGAGACGCGCTTCTACGGCAACTACGACGGTCGGCTGCTCGGCTTCGAGCTGCGCTCGGACCTGATCGCCTCCGAGGACGCGCCGCCGCCTCCGGTCGACGACCCGGTGATGGACTTCGTCCCCACCGTGCGCTCCGGTCGACGCGCGCCCCACGTCTGGATCGACGACGCGGAGGCGGTCTCCGTGCTCGACGGCTTCGGCCGCGGCTACTCGCTCGTCCTGGGTGCGGGCCTCGATGCGAGCGGATGGTCCGGGCCGGTCGACGCCCTGACGGAGCGTGGGCTTC
>JAAUYD010020902.1_pt1 | contig 12315 bp, 9 predicted proteins | sample 7278101 | NCBI WGS metagenome assembly JAAUYD01 (sample SAMN14350128, study PRJNA611818) | marine sediment metagenome | isolation source: surface marine sediment (0.6m) | place: French Polynesia: Moorea | collected 2018-08 | reverse complement strand
TAGAATTAGATAAATGGCGCGAATATACTCTATTAAAAATAGATAACAATGTAGATATAGAACCAATCCATTTACTGAAAATGACCTGTCCTTCTACCAACTATATCCACGTTTTAAGAGTTCCACCTGAGTTAACATCTGCTCGCGAAGCTATAACTTGGGTAAACTGGGGTATTGACCCCGATCGCTTTTCGATCGAAACCTAAAACCCTCCACTGAAATGAGTCAAGATAAACCCAGCTATTCTCAACAAACAAATCGCATAAAAGCTTGGAGTCAATTAATTAGCTCCATATCTCCCTTTCTCTGGACTGCTGTTATTCTCATTGTCGTTATTCCTCTAATTGGCACTTTTTTAATTTCTAGTTCAGTTAAAGAAAATACAGTAAATGTAGAAAAAAAAGTTCCTCAAGAAGTTGTTGTTGAAATTCCAGATAAAAACGAACTCGATCGCGCTTTAGTTACTGCATTTGAAGACGCACACACTAAAGCAGAAAGTTACGCATCCCAACAACTAGATGAATGGGTAGATGACTTAATGACCCGCGTGGATAATAGTTTTCTCGATTGGTATTTTGATTACTTCAATCAAAAAAAAATGGAGTTTACCGCTCCTTTGGTGTGGGTGTCTTCAGCAGTAAAACACTCTATAAATACAGATAATCCCACTGCTAACCAAGCAGTAGCAGAAAAATTAACCGCCGATTTTCAAACAGAATTTGCTAAACGGGTTCTCAGACCAAAAATTGCACAACTTCAACTAGAAAGAATAACTAGAGAAACTATTAATCTCTATGTCAGCGAACTCAGTAAAAATATTTCTAGCGTTCAAAGTCAATACGATATTCCTCAAGGACAGTGGGAACGATATCTAGACGATATTGCGATTACGATCGCCGATACTGAGGGGAATATTTCTAACCTCTCGATGAAGATTTTGCTGGGTGGAAGTAGCTATTTACTCGCCAAAGCAATGTTTCCCTTTGTGACTAAAATTGGTACTCAAGTCGCTCTATCTTTTGCAGGAAAAGCCAGTGCAAAAATGGCAGCTAAAACAGGGGGTTTAGTTGCTGGAAAGTTAGGAGCGCAGTTTATCGATCCTATTGTTGCAGTGGGGATTATTATTTGGGATGTCTGGGATTACAACCATACAGTGAAAGTAGAGCGACCTGTTTTAAGAGAGGCTATTTCAGACTATTTGCAGGAGGTAAAAGCTTCCCTACTAGATAACCAGGAAAATAGCATTATGGGAGCAATTTACGAGCTAGAAACGGGTATATTAAGAACCAGATTCTAAACGCTCTTGCCATTCACGATCGATCTTATCGGAGCGTTCGATATCCTGCTCTAATAAATCTTGTTCGGTAGAGTAGGTAATATCTTCTGAACCAATTACTTTCTTTTGAGCAAACTGACGAGCATAGTTAATTTTGCCAGTTAAAACATCGTCAGGTCGTTCTAAGAGAGAAGCGCGATCGAGTCGTTTTTGATTGCGAGTTTCAATTCGATCGTTTTTCCACTGCACCCAAAAATAACGAATCAAAGGAATACCCAAGAAAGCAATACCATATCCTAACAGCAACAGGTAAATCGAATTGACAAAAGCCACCAATCCCCCGATTTGAGCTGCGATATCACCTTGTAGCAAGTTACCTAAAACCAAAGCCAGAATCAAATTAGCTCCACCTAATCCAATAGCAAGCAAAATTTGACCGCTTCCTGCTTGAGAGAAGTACCATCGATATTCCTGGAGATAGGAAGATAAGGAGCGATGGTCTCGCTGAGTTGCTGTTACTTGTAACTCTGGGAAGTAATAGATAATCTCTCCTTGTGGAGAAACTTCAGGATAGCCGTTAAAACGAGCCAGCACGGGTAAAATATAATCTTCGTCTTCCATGCTAACTGGTTCAATTTTGTCGAGATAAGGAGCAATTTGTTCGGCTACAATAGCACCACCATTACTGCGAATTACCCCTCCAATTTCTCCCCAGCGTCGCTCTTCTAGATCGTAATTGGGATTGCCATCGCCAAAGAGAAAGGAAAAAATAGCTTCGAGAAAGTTCATCTGGTTCTCTTTTTGAGAAGATGAAGAAACATAGCGCTCTCTTTGCTGATATCGATCGTAATCGTAGCTGGGGTTAAACAACCAGAAAATATCTGGACTCCACAAGAAGGGGAAGAAGAAAGTATCCCCACCCCGATCGCTGCTACCACCACCAGAATTATTGTCGCTGCGACTAGAACTAATGGCAATAATCAGTATAGAAATAGCAACCAGCATTATCAAAATAGAAACAATCAAGATAATGCCAAAGGAAATGCGAATTAGATAGAAAAGAACTTTCCAGACTTTTTCCCACCATTCTTTTAGCCGCAACCGCCAATATTTATTGCGTAAAATAGTGCGAAAATTCTGGGGAAACAGATAAACAATCTCTCCGTCCTCTGCTACTTGCAAGTGTCCCCCAGCATCGGATGCTAGTGCTAACAATCCTTGCTGCGCAAGATTTATCTCTAATCCCGCAGCACTAGCAACGTCACCAACAGTTACGCGATAATCTAGTTGTTCTACAGATTTGACGATTAGAGGATTGGGAGCCATTTTGCTTAAATAAAATTTGTTCCTATCTCCAGTATAAAATATCTCTAAAATCTCAAATTCAAAGATAAAATAATAATTAAATTATTCTGTCGATCGAGAGTAAATTTAAATTGATGATATCGAGCAGATAATTTATATTCCCGACAGCAAATATTAAACCTAAAAAACCTCTGACCCCTGACCTCTGACCTCTGACCGCTCTCACAAGATAACTACTAAACTGCAGTCGATATAACTACCAACTACCCACCCCCTATAATTTCTTCATTATTAAAAAAGTATTTTACTACTTGCCAGAATCGGGGAACAACATAACGTATTTATCTGTCTATTAAGCTTAAAAGTTTCTATAAAAAATGGTAAAACTAAAATTTAGAGATTGTGTTTTTAGTACTTTCCTAGCAAGTTTAGCAGTTTGTTGTTCGATTAGAAGTGCTGAAGCCGCTGAATCAGTAATTATCAATTACGGTATTTTACAACAATCGGTATCGGTATCCGAACTGAGCGATCTTGCTAGAAATGGAGAGGCAACTAGCTCTTTAAATCGTTATTTAAAAAGGGTTAATAGAGAACCAAACGACTTGCAAGAAATACTGACAAAAAAGATAAAAATAGATCCGATCGTGCTATCTAAAACCTTGAATAGTTTACCAGGAGAAATGTTATTGGAAGGAGTGAGCGAAGTAATTCGCACGCCAAGCAGAAGAGCATCTCGCCAGTCCTTACGAGCAGCTATAGTAGGTTCTGCTTTGTCGGATGGAGAGATCCAGTTAATCGAAGTAATAGAAAATTATCCCACTCAACAAGTGTATGTAGAGGGCGATCGCCTAGTGCAAATATACAAACAACTCGATCGCGTACTAGGTGTAGGTCGGTTCCTATTTAACTAATAGGCCAAAGTTTCTAGGGTTTCCCGAAGATAGCGGCGTACTCGAACATCAAGACTTTCTGGACGATCGAGATTTTTCAGATTGCTCTCTTGTTCCCAGCGTTTAAATCCAGAACTATTGGCGATCGCTTCTTTTAAATTTTCCCAAACTTGAGTATCTTCTTGCCACTCCTGACGTGAAGAAATAGCTGAGTTTCCCATCCTTACCTTTATTCTCATTAAGTACTTATCTTTAGGATAGCGAAGATACAGAAATCTACTGTATCAGCGATCGCACTCTTTACATATTTTTTGTTAATTGTTTGTTACTGTCGGGGTAGCCTCCGAGGGAACAGGGAACAGGAAACGGGGAAAAGTTTTGGAGTGTAAAGTCTCCTGCTTGGTGAGTCCTAACTCCGAGGTTTTCTCGGAGCGGTCGCGACCATTTTTAACCTGTGACTGTTCCCTGTTCCCTATTCCCTATTCCCTTTGAAGGAGACAAAAAACCACTAGAGCCATCGAGCCTAATTTACCGAAAGAGTGCGGCGTTTGAATACCATTTCGTAAGCTTCGATGATATCGCCTTCTTGCCAGTCATTAAACTTAGAAGCGCCGATACCGCACTCGTAGCCAGCATTGACCTCTCTAACATCTTCTTTAATCCGTTTGAGAGAATCTAAACCTCCTTGGTAAATCACTTCATTGCCCCGTCGGACGCGCATTAGGCGGTTTCTCACCACCTTACCAGACTGAACGTAGCAACCTGCTACAGCACCGCGACCTACAGTGAACACGGCTCTTACTTGTGCAACTCCGAGAGCTTCTTCTACCTCTTCTGGTTCGAGGAGACCTTCCATAGCTCCTTGAATATCTTCAAGAAGCTTGTAGATAATGTTGTATTCGCGGATATCGACACCTTCTCGATCGGCCGCTGCTCTCGAACCACTAGCCAACGTGGTGTTAAATCCAACAATAACGGCACCACTAGCAGCAGCCAAATCTACGTCTGTTTCTGTTACTTCTCCTGGAGCTGCCATTAGTACGCGGATTTGAACTTCATTTTGCGGTAGCTGTTTTAGAGACCCTAGAATTGCTTCTACCGAGCCTTGTACGTCAGCTTTCAAGATCAAATTCAATTCCTTGAGTTCCCCTTCTCTAGCTTGTTCTGAGAGGCTACTCAAGCTAATGCGGCGGGAAGATAGAGCTTTTTGCAAGCGTTCTTGACGCTGCTCTTCGGCTCTTCGATCGGCAACAGCACGAGCTTCTTTTTCATTTTCAAAGACTTCAAACTCGTCTCCTGCTGCGGGAACTTCATTTAAACCTAAGATTTCCACAGCAAAAGAGGGGCTAGCTGCTTCTACTCGATCGCCGCGATCGTCGATCATGGCTCTAATTTTACCCAATACAGAGCCAGCAACAATAACATCTCCTACTCGCAGAGTCCCGTTTTGTACTAGAAGGGTTGCTACTGGACCTCTAGCTCGATCTAAATTAGCTTCAATCACCGTTCCTTTAGCGAGGCGATCTGGGTTAGCCGATAGTTCTTCTATATCTGCTACCAGCAAAATCATATCTAAAAGAGTATCGAGATTTTCTCCTTTGAGGGCACTTACGGGAACCATAATGGTCTCCCCACCCCACTCTTCAGGGATTAAATTCTGTTCGGTCAACTCTTGTTTGATGCGATCGGGTTCTGATTCGGGTTTGTCTACTTTATTAATGGCTACGATTATGGGCACTTCTGCTGCTCTGGCGTGACTTATGGCTTCTTTCGTTTGAGGTTGAACGCCATCGTCAGCAGCAACCACCAATACGGCAATATCCGTTACTCGCGTCCCTCTTGCTCGCATGGCGGTAAATGCTTCGTGACCTGGGGTATCGAGGAAGACGATTTGTTTTTGTTCCCCTTCGTGTTCTGTATCTACGTGGTAAGCACCTATGTGCTGGGTGATCCCCCCTGCTTCTCCTTGTGCTACTTTAGTTTGACGAATTGAGTCGAGCAGAGTAGTTTTCCCGTGATCCACGTGCCCCATAATGGTTACTACGGGCGGACGAAGTTGAAGATTTTCCAGATCTGCTTCGTCGAGCATTTCTGTTTCTTTGATTGCTGCCGATTTGGTTTCGGCTGTTTCGACTTCAATACCTAATTCTTCAACTACCGTGCGAGCAATTTCTTCGTCGAGGGTTTGAGTAATGTTAACTGCGATGCCCTTAAAGAACAGCTTTTTGATAATTTCTGTTTCTGCTACGTGGATCAGTTCTGAGAGTTCTCTAACAGTCAAATTACCTGGTAAAACTATTTTCTCTGGAGTTTTTGGAACTGTTTCTTTTCGCTCTCGTCGTTTGTCCCTACTCTCAGATCGCTCGGTTTTTGGCGTTGGTTTTTTGCTTTTAACGGCACTAGCAACTACAGCAGCAGATTCTTTTGCAGCCGACTTAGGTTTGGGAGGACGAGCGATCGAGATACTCACTGCGGTTGCTGCCGCTCCACTCATTTTATCTAGTTCGCTGCCAAATTCGTCATCGTCGTCTTCGATGATTACAGGTCGCCGCTTCTTAGTACCTGCTTTTTTCTTGGCTTCTTTTTGTTGCAAATCTTCCTCTTCCTCTTCCCAAGTTGCTTGTTTTTTGGAGGCGCGAGGAGGAGTGGGTCGTTTCAGTTTTAGCTGTTGTTTTTTCGGCTTTTCTACTAAGAGTTCTCGATCGTCATGTTCTAGGTGTTCCTCGTCAGCTAGCGGTTCTTCTTTAGCGCCGAGAAGAAGTTCTTCTTCTAATGGTGGTTTGGGTTCGCTAGTCGGTTTCAGTCTTTGAGGTCTGTGCAGCTTTGGTGCTGCTGCTTTAATTGGCTTGTTTTTCTCTGGTTTTTTGCCAACTGGCTCTAAAACTGTTTTTTCTGACTGGGTTTTTTCTGGTTTGCTTTTGTGTGGTTTGTTTTTTTCTGGTTTGCTTCTGTGTGGTTTTTCTTTGTTTTGAGTTGGCGCTGTTTTCAAAGTCACCGTATTTGAACCAGTTTTTTTCTCTGGTTTTTTGATAGGTGGCTGTTTTTCTATTTTCTTCTCAGGGGTTTTGGCCTTTGGTCTGACTGGAGGTGATAAAAGTTCGGGGTTTGGGCTGTTTATGGTGCTTGCTGTTGTCAATGTTTGTTCTTCCGTTGTTTCTCTTTCTAGTTTGGGTAATGGTTGGATTTGAGATAGTTGTTCTCCAACACTTTCTGTTTCTGGTGCAATAATATTATCTGGTTGTTTTCGAGCAGGAGGAGTTGGAGGAGGGGTTAGATCGGTTGGAGGGGGTTGAATTTGAGGAGCGTTTTTTGTCGAAGTTGGTGTTTTTACCTGAGGCTTTTCTAAAAGTTTAGGGCTTGTTGCTTGGGATAGAGATGGTTTTTTTTCGGGGTATTTAGGGCTGGGGGCACGATTATTGCGCTTGTGATGAACTGCTAATATTTGTTGCTTGTTTGGCCCTTTGGGGCGCTCTGGTTTTCGCGATGAAGAACTACCTTCTTCCAATGAAGTTCCGCTGCGCTCTCTCGCTCCTACCTGGCTTGGAGTATATTTTTCAGCAGCTATGCGAATTCGTTCTGCTTCATCGCGGTCGATCGTGCTGCTGTGGCTTTTTACCGCAATATTTAGCTGGTTGCAAATTTCTAAGATATCTTTGTTGTCCAAGTGCAATTCTTTTGATAATTCGTAAATTCTTACTTTTCCGTTGTTCATCCACTATGCCCCTTTATTGGTTGGTTGTTATTCTTTTCTGGTTATCTGCTTGCATGAATAGTTTTTCATTGTTCCTTTTGTTAGTTAGTAAAACTTTAATTAGTATAAGCCTCTCAAATATTTAATTAACGATAGCTCTTCTCATTAGAGTTAGATGAATGAGGGCTCCCACCTTCCGATTACAGGGGGTTGACTTAAGTTTAGTGAAGGGTAGAGCCTCTCACTGGCTATTTTAGGAAAAATACCTCAGATCTACCACGTAAATTAAGATAAGCTTTTCTGTTGTCATTCACTGTTTTTACTTAATCATTCCCCATATAACCTCAGCCAATACTAACAATCGAGATCGATAATAATTTTCCTCGAACGGTTATTCTCTTGGCAAGGGGCACGGTTAGGAGTTTGGGGATTTTCCGATTTTCGATCGCGGTTCATTTGCTAAACGAGCCCACAAGCTTTGATATATATGTTCGGGGATTTTTGCTTTGAGCGCTCTCCCTAACCGATTTTTCCGACAAGCTGCTTGCAAACAACTTACCTGGGGACAGAGGTAGGCAGAGCGACCCATTCCCCGATCTAATTGTACCTCTGCTGAAGTATATACTCTGACAATCCGCCAGAATGACTCTTTGGGTGCTACTTGGCGGCAACTAATACAACGTCGATAATTCGGCTTCACGGTAATAAAACCTTATTATTTGAGGTACTGCAAAGGAAGCTAAATTTAATACTCTGTTTCGGTTACGTCAGTTGGTTTTTCTTCCGATTCAGTGGCTTCCTCAACTTCGGACAAGGAGTCTGTTTCAGCTATTTGTTGTGCTGTTACAGGTTCTGTTTCTAGGATATCTTGCTTTTGAGGTTCTTCTTCTGGTTCAGTCTCTTGAGAAAGTGGTTGGGGTTCTGGTTCGGTTTCGGGATTATATTTAGCTAGATCTTTAATATCTATTTTCCAACCCGTCAGCCGAGCAGCTAGGCGAACATTTTGTCCTTCTTTACCAATAGCTAAGCTCAATTGATCTTCTGCTACTAAAACCAAGGACTGGCGTTCTTCTGTATCCACTAGTACTACTTTATCGACTCGTGCTGGGCTGAGGGCGTTAGCTATGTAGGTCGAGGGATCTGGCGACCAGCGAATTACGTCTATTTTTTCGCCCCGCAGCTCGTTGACCACTGCTTGAATTCGGGAACCCCTGGCTCCAATACAAGCTCCAACTGGATCGACATCTCGCTCTAGGGTATCTACAGCTATTTTAGTTCTCGGCCCCACGTAACGGGAAGGAGGGTTAGCTTCTCTAGCTATGGCGACGATGCGAACTACTTCTTCTTCGATTTCCGGTACTTCATTTTCAAACAGACGGGCTACTAAACCAGCAGAAGTTCTAGAAATAATTAATTGTGGCCCGCGATGAGGGCCTTCCCGTACTTTTTTGAGGAAAACTTTAAAAGAGGCATTGGCGCGATAGTTGTCGTTAGGTAATTGTTCTCGTTTGGGTAGTTCGGCTTCTACTTCTGGCTGACCGAAACCGCTACTTACAGCCATGATTATAGATTGCCTTTCAAACCGCAGTACCTTAGCTGGCAAGACACTTTCTTCTAGGTCTTGAAATTCTTCTTGAATCTGTTTTCTTTGCTGATCCCGCAGTTTTTGTAATAGTACTTGTTTGGTTTGAATTGCTGCCATGCGCCCGAATTCTTTTTGAGCTGGGGTTACATCTAGTACGACTTCGTCTCCGAGCTGTGCTTCTGCGGCTACTTCTTGTACTTCTTTGAGGGATATGTGATGGTCGGTATTATCTACCTCTTCGACAATTTTTTTGGTCGAAAGCACCCTAAATCCTTCTTCTTCTATATCTAATTCTACTTCAAAGTTATTGAAGTACTCGTCACTAAAGGCGTGACGTTCTAGGGTCTGCGATCGGCGATAGCGCTCGTAACCTTTGAGTAAAGCTTCTCGCAATGCTTCTGTAACGGAGGTTTTGGGTAAGTTGTGTTTTTGACTTATTTCTTCTATTAAGTTTTTGAGACCGTGTAAACTTATCGTAGACATGTAAATAATTCCTCAATCTAATTCTAATTGGTTAATTTTTCAAATTGCCTGACTTTCATCTAATTGAACTTTGGCAATTAGCTCCCGAGGAATGGCGATCGTTCTGCCTTTTTGATTGAGATAAACGGCTTTTTCGTCTCTACCTTGAAGCCTCCCTCGCCATTCTTTACTCTCTTTATAGGGAGCGTAGGTTTTGACGATCGCGGCAAAACCTTTAAAGGAAATAAATTCTCGGTCTGTAGTTAGCTGTCTGGAAATACCAGGACTAGATATCTCTAGTACGTAAGAACTTTCTATAGTTTCGCTGGCATCGAGAGCTTCTTCTAAAGCTCTACTCATTCGTTCGCAGTCGTCTAAACTAGTGTCAGAGTTTAGGTTGCGAACATCTACCCGCAGCACTGGGGGATTTTTGTTGGTTTGGAAAACTGCCCCAACTACTTCTAAGCCTAACGTTTGAGCTACGGGTGTTGCTATTTCTATAATTTTGGGAATCAGAGGATGAGTCATCTGTATATATGGAACAAAAAAAAGCGGGTGATACCCACTTCCTTTGATTTCTCGTCGGACTTTAATTCTCCCCTTGAGGGAGATTCTAACTGTCAACTGCCTGCACTAAAACTGCAGGCTTGCATCTAGCCTCTATCTCAACTCACTACCGCGTGGGATAATGCTTCGACTGAATCGACTGACACGCCGTGGGTTACAAAAAATTACCCACTGGGGACTGCTGACAATAGCCCCTTACTACCTAACTGCTTTCACATTTTATGACTTGCTAGATAGCAACGTTATTTGAGTACTGTTTCGCAGTACTTACGCGTTGTTGCGAAGAATTGGAGTATCTCTCGTACATTGCCGCTATAACTGCCTCTCTTCCGAATCTAAAGTGTTAGCAAAGCAGCCAAGAACGGCTAGGCTTTAAACCCAGTCTTTCGGTAATTCCGAGGCGGGTGGAAGCTACGTCTCTAAACTTTTGACGCTGTCTGTTTGCTCGTGTCTTAGCTTTTGAACAACAATAGTTCTAGATTCTCGTTCTTCGATCGAATCTTAGCACATATTGATTTATCGAGACGATCTCAGTTTAGGTACATTTTTGGACTCGACTTGACGAATGGCTCTAGTTTGTTCGAGAATTTCTTCGATATCTTCTGAAGACAAGCGCTCGACATAATTGATTTTAATTTCTTCTAGCAAGTCGCTAAGCAAGGATTCGACTTTCTCAATACTTTCTTTAGCTCTGATTTCCGATCGCATAGTTTGGCTCAAATTGCCGAGTAACTTTGCTAAAAGTTCGTCAAAAACGGGATCTTTTTCTAACAAACTCTTAAGAGTATCGGAAAAAGCTTGATATGTTTGTTTTACGATTTGTTCGGTGAGATTTACTTGCAGTTGTTCTAATCCTGGTAATTGTTTAAATCTCTGATAAGCAGGAGACTGCTGAATAACTTTTTCAATGCTGTATGTTAATATTGCTTCTACTTCGGGTCGAATTTTAGGAACTACCTGACAGACAAATAGCTCAATTACTAATCTGGCAATTTCTGCGGTTTCATTAGTATCGTTAATATCTACGTATTTTTTAACATTCTTTTGAGAGAGAAAATTACCAATTTCTCCTTGGCGGATTGATACTTGAATTTGATTGATAATGCGTACGACTACTACTTCGGTTAAATCTTCGGCAATCCCAGCTACAAAGCCTTGACTTATTTGCTTTTGTATGGGTGCGAGAGCTATTATTTCAGCTTCACTCAAACGGATAGTTAGGGGAATTACTCGCAGCCAACGAAAGAAAGGAATAAACAGAAAAATGTCGTACCAGCGCCACAGCATGGCATCTAGCCAGTTAACCCCAGTATGACGACGACTAATTATCCAAGTACGACCGAGAAATTCTAAACCAAAGATAATGATAAAGGGTAAGTCAATGAATATAAAATTGTCTATGAATTGTCCATTTTCACCGAGGTGACGGTAGTAGTTAGTTTTTATTAAAGGTTGAATTCTATTCTGAAAAAAATCTAGTTCTTCTCTAAAGTTATTTTCTAAAATTAGGTGTTCTTTGCTCCAAAAAATTTTAAATGCTTCTTTCGACGAAACGTCTTTTGTAGCTCCAAAGATATGCCTGCGCATTCTATTTTTAATTTTTTCTAGACTGCCTGTTTTATTAGCAAGCTGAAAGGGATTGGTGTCTATCATATCTACGCTTCGATCGCGTAATTCGGCGAGAAGTTTTTCTCTTTCTGCTGTTAAAACCTGCAATCGATCGAGTATATTTTTAGCAGTTTCTATTTCAGATTCTTGGTTCTGCTGCTCCCCAATTTTTGTTTTTATCTCGTCAATTTGATTTTGTTTTGCTTGTAGTTCTCCTACTTTTTTTAAATAGCTTTCTGTGTATCGGTTAGGTTCGATTCCTTTAATCAAATCGTACCAATTAGCAATAATACCAATATTAGGAATTATTATGGGGGATTGAGGTAATTCCCGTTCAAAAGGTCCGAGTTTAATAAAAAACTGTATTCTTCCCTGGAGCCAAAAATCCCTGAGAGGTATATAGCTAAAGTCAAATATTACTAAAAGCAAGTTGACCGATGCTACGGTCGCCATTATTTTTTCAAACCAAAGCTGACGACGACTTTTTTTTGATTTATGTTTAGAACGCATTTGAAAGATCGTCATAAGTCGCTTACGAGGTCAGAGGTCAGAGGCGATCGAGATCGAATTAACCTGCTCGCGGGAAGTCCCCTAATAAGCGTTGGCGCAACTAGGGGATGAGAGCGAGCTAGTCTTGATTTCAAGAAAAAAGTGTTGTAGAATACACAACTAAGACAAAGCGAGAAATGAAGAGATGTAGCCGTGGTCAGCGAACTCTCCGTTGTATAAAGGCTAGAGACCACTATCCTTTCACCAGGATAACCAAGACTCGCGAGGTGAGTACTGTAGCCTTGCAGTGATAAAAATAAGAGTCTTGTAATTAGCAAAATATACTCCTTGGGAAGCAGGGAGTCTGCCTGGGTAGCAACTAGATTGCTACGAGAGTAAGTGCCACTTATGTGAGCAAAACCTCTGGACGCTGAGTAAGACC
>JAAUYD010250093.1_pt1 | contig 12318 bp, 19 predicted proteins | sample 7278101 | NCBI WGS metagenome assembly JAAUYD01 (sample SAMN14350128, study PRJNA611818) | marine sediment metagenome | isolation source: surface marine sediment (0.6m) | place: French Polynesia: Moorea | collected 2018-08 | reverse complement strand
TTACGTGCAGGGCGCAGCGGGCAACAGTGGCGTCAACGGTATCGACCCGAACTTCAAGATTCCGTCCAACTGGAAGTACTCCCTGGGCGGCACCTGGATATTCGATTCCGAGACGTTTGGCGATGGTTACGTCGTAAGCGGCGATATCATCTTCTCCAGGGCGCGTAACTCCGCGATCGTTCGTGACGCTACGCTGATTCCGTTCAGCACGGCACCTGACGGCCGCACGGTTTACTTCCAGGGTGATCGCAGCGTTGCGGGTTGTGCCACGGACCCGGTAGGCACCGGATTCGGAACTTGCGGGCGTCGCTTCACGTCGGACTTCATTCTCGGCAACGTCGAGGGGGACGACGCTGAGTCTCTGAGTATCTCAGCGACCCTGAGCAAGGAACACGACAACGGCATCAAGTGGACGCTCGGCTACGCGTACACCGAGTCTGACGATGTTTCGCCGATGACGAGTTCGGTGGCGTTCTCGAACTGGGTCAGCCAGGCTGTTCTCGACTACAACAACCCGGAACTGTCCACGTCGAACTACGAGATTCCGCACCGGTTCGTCCTGCGATTCTCGTATGAGAACGAGTTCTTTGGCGATTACACGACGCGCTTCTCGCTGTTCGGCCAGCACAACGAAGGAAGGCCCTACAGCTTCACGTTCTTCGAGCAGGCCATGTTCATTCGCCAGGACTTTTTCTTCGGCGACGATGATCGCAGCCTGCTGTACATGCCGACCGGACCGAACGATCCGCTGGTCGTTTTCGACCCGGGCTTCGACCAGGCGGCGTTCTTCGAGTATGCCGAGGCTAACGGTCTGACCGGCTATGGCGGCAGCGTCGTGCCACGCAACACCGGACGCAGCGACTGGTGGACGAAATTCGACCTGCGTATCAGCCAGGAGATTCCCGGCTTCACTCAGGATCACTACGCCAACCTCTACTTCACGATCGAAAACCTCGGCAACCTGCTGAACGACGATTGGGGAGTACTGTACGAGCGTGATTTCCCGCGGACGGCACCTATCGTCGATGCGAGCTACGTCGACGTCAACGGAACGCCGAACGACTACTCGGATGATCTCTACAGCTTTAACGAGTTCATTCCGCAAGAGCAGACGCGTTCTGCGGATGCCTCGCTATGGCAGATCCGGTTCGGCTTCAACTACAACTTCTAAAATCCGATTCGACGCGTGAATCAGGGGCGGCCTGCAAAGGCCGCCCTTATTTGTTCACACGATTTACTGATGTCGGGAAGCACACGTGTGGCCGAAATCAGCCCGCACCTGTTTTGAGCTAGACTGACGGCTACTGACCCTTTCCGGTCGGTCGATTTTCGCCGTCAGAACCAGGGATTCCTCGATATGCCCAACAGGGAATACACTGCCGATGACTTCCCTGCACTCGATGTGGATGCTTACCTTCGTGAACGTCAAGACATGTTCTTTGGCTCACGCGGGGCTAACCCGGAATCGATAGCCTCTTCCATAGCGGAGGGCGCCCTGACGCTTGGCGCACGACGAACGATGGTTACGAAGAATCATGGATGGTGGTTTGTTTGTGCCGACATTGATTGGCTTCAAGTGCCCACGGTAGAGGGCGTGGACGAACAATCTGTCTTTGACGGTCTTTGCGCATTCCCGGAGGCAGGGATCAATTGGCATCGTTCCGAAGTCATGATCCGCGTGTTCTCAGACCAGGCGTTTTCGGCATCCGGAGAGAGAATCTTTCGCGTGAAGGACGGCTCTCTTAGCGATGATGAGGTTCTTCAAATGGTCGCGGAGTTGGGGTCATGGGATCGAGTTGTCGGCTTTCACTTCACCGCCGCGAATAGCGAATTCTCAGTGGCGGGTTGTGGCCGTCTCCGGCCATTGCTCCGGAATTGATATGATCGTCTGGTGTTTACCCTTTGCAGCCGTTCACAGTCTTTCGCGAATTCCACTTTCGTTCGATGAATCTATCGCATTCAACTGTTCTTCTCGCGTTTTCGGCAGTCGCCACGGCGTGTGCAGGCGATCCCGTCGATCAAGGATCGGAGATGCCGAGAATTATCGAGGTATTCGCTTGCGCTGATTATTGCCCGGGACCAGAGGAACAATACGTAAAGCGAGTTTACGAAGGCATTACCGACGCAGAAGAGTGCCGCAAGCTGGGCGGCATTCCATACACGTATCTCGGGTGGGGGGAGCGAACCGTTTGCGAGGTCAAATAGACCCCATATTTCTGGACGGCCTCGATTGACCACAACCGACGTACAGATGAAATCCGCTACAATTTCGGGTACTGACCCATTGCGGACGTTCGCCGCAACCTCCGCGAATTGGAGCAGCCATGACAATCGAAGACGTCGAACGCGAACTTGAGTTCACATTTCCGTTGCCGCACAGGCGTGATATTGAGAACGCCGATGACCGAATCCATATAGCGTGCGAGTATTTGTTGCCAGACGGACCCGGCCGTCAGGACTTCCTCGAAGCAAATCGGTATCTACGGAAAGAATCGTGGCAAGGCTGGGAAAAACCGTATGTTGCCTTTGCTTCGCAAGGGTGCGGCGACTGGTTTGCATACGACACATCAATCATCCCGTACAAAATCTTTTACGTCGATCCAACGGAGCGGGTCAAGGACGCGGCAGCAAAATCCGGCGAAGGTACATTGGTGCTTGCCACGTATGAAGCTTGGAAGGAATGCACGCTTCAGACATACGACGAAGGATCGGAAGACTTCGACGGCTGGTAAGCCACCTCGGCAGGTTCTGGCCGAGAGCCGCCTGCCAGGTGAATTGAGGTAGGATGATTCCCGCTAACCCAATGCGGTCTTCCAGCCCTTTCTCGGAGGGTCCATGTTTTTCACTCATCCGGTTCTAGGAGAACTCTATCCCGAAGACATTGATTGGTGTGTCGATGAGGCAGCGGTCCCGTTTCATGCCTCACGCGTTCACATTTGCCTCGCCGAGGGTGGAGAGGATGCACCGTCTGACAGTGCCAATGCTGGTTTTGACTGGATTGCCGCGAACTGGAAGCAAGTCCAGAAGCTAATCGAACAGCAGGCATTCGAATTCTATCGGCCGTACGCAGATGCGGTTGCCACGGTGCCAAAGTTCGCAGCGCCGAATGAGCTTTGGGGAACAGATAGGTTGGTAAGTTTGAGAGTCTACTCAGTAGACGATTTTTCCGTCACGCTGCGATTCGATTGGCAAGAAGATTCTGACCCGCATGAAGTAACGTTCTACGTAGAGCGCGGTATCTGTGAAACTCATTCTGTCGATGGTTAATCGCAGGGTCGCGACCGGCCGTTCTTGGTCAAACCGGACTGCCTCACCGTATGAATCTGTGTGGTTCACGAACCGTTGAAGGAGTCGCTCGAATGCGAACCAGGATCTTCAGAGTGATTGCCGGAGTTCTTGGGCTGGTCGCGATTGCAGCCGCTTTCCCGATTACGATGTACGCTCCTGACGGGTTTTGGCCTCGTTGGATTCACCCAATTCCGTTCTTGCTATTCGGAACTATCTTCCTGGTCTTCAGCTTCTCGGGCCGCGCGTGGCCGCGCTCGTACAACAGGAAGGTATTCGAAGACAGTAAGCACCGGAACGACGGCTAATGGCCGGTTCAGGCTATTGGGGCCTTTCGGGGTAGAATGATCGCTTCTGACCCTAAGGAGACGTTCGCGAACGGGCCAAAAGACCCATGAAAGTCTACTTCTGTTGGAAATGTCAGCGTGAACTACCCTTCTTGGAAGAGCAGGAGTGGGCCGAGTTGTACCCGGTCTTGTCACAAACACTTAGAGCTGTAAAGCAGCATCGTGGTGATCATGGCAGCGACATCCCTACGGCTATTTCCGTCGTCCAGTCAGAGGCACTCGCGAAATTTCGCAAGATGACTGGATATGAAGTCGAACAGTATGACGTTCTTTGGCACCACAAACTGGCAATGTGGGGGCCGGAATGTACGGATTGCGGGCATCTCTTGAGATCTCCACGAGCCTCCCGCTGCGTCAACTGCGGCGCTGTCTCTAAACCTGCTGCTTGACCGCCCTGTTCTGGCCGTATTCAGCCATCCAGGCGATCTGGGGGTAGAAAGACCGTTTCTGACCTAAAGCGGACAGTCAAAAAAATATGGCGTTTGATTCGCTCGATATCTATGAAGTCCCCGTTTCCTTGGTTTAGCAAGCCCTTCTGGGCCGCCATTGTTGCAATCGGTTTGGTTGTTGGACTGGTCGATTCGTCATTTAGACCGAACGAAAGTAACATTGGTCCAATCGTAGTCGCGTTCTGTTTTCTCTTTTTTTTGGCACTAATGTTGCCTTTCTTAGACGAACGGATTGCACGACTCTACCTCAAGCCGAACGCGACGTTGGATCACGCGCGCGCAAACCTTTCATTTCTGGCGGTGATTTCATTCATCATGGGGCTCGCAGGCTTAATTGAGCTGTCGAAGGCAAACTGCAGCTGGGAGATTAGGTGCCTTCTAGGGTTGTCCTGATCCAATGCAGGACCGAGAATTCAATGGCTGCTTGTGGCCACTAGCAGCTAATCGCGCGTTTTGAGGCAGGATGACTCCTACTCACTTCGAGCGGTCATTCGTCGCCTGGCAAAATTTCTCGAGTGATAGATGCTAAATGGATACTGATTGGTTCGGGTTCGCACTCATTCTTGGCATTATCGCGATTGGCACGCCAGTTCTCTTCTTTCTCTACAAGACCGGTACGTTCTTTTGGCGTCGAGCATTCGGCTCAAGCGATGGGCAGCCGCCGGAGCACGCCAATGTCACCCCTCACGCATTACTGGCAATCGCCATACTTTTGATTGTCGTTCTCATCATACCCGTCTTCTATTTGGTCTCATTTCCAAACCGAGAGCGTGGAAGCATATTCCTTGCATTGTGGGTAGGGACATTTGCCGCTCTGGTATTCGCGGAAAGACGTTTGCTGGCAAACCCGAATTATAGGAACTCATGGTGGTGTCGGCCTCTAGGTGCCAACAAAGAAGATTCCCCATGATTTGGCTGAACTACTGACAATTTCCGGTTGCTGATATTGGCTGTTTCCAGCGATCCACGCGATTCGCGATATAATGACGGCTTCTGAGCCAAAGCAGCCCTTGGCCTGGAGCGCTTGAATCACTGATTCTGATTGATGACCGAGAAACAGGCATTCTGGATAGCAGCGTTGATCGCGCTAGCATTTCTGCCACTGTTCTTCTTGGTTGGCATGTTGCTCGAGGGAGCTCAAGTTGAGGCCTTCTATTTTTCCGGATTGGTCCTCGTCTTTTGCTGTTCCGGTTTCTTAACTGTGTTGCTGCCATTCGCGCTGATTCTGAGAAAAAAGGGTTTCTTGCAGTTGTGGTCAATGGCACTAGCAGGATTCGTGTCGGGGCCACTATGGGCAATCCTGGCTCAATTGGTCTACCGATTATTCGATGACAGCTGGACCGTCGACATAGAGTTCGTCTTTTGGGCGGCCGGTCCCAGCCTGTTAATTGCCATAATATTCGCGGTGTCCTATTGGCTACTGAATCTCTATGTTGACGACCCGGATGCTACGATTCCAGAGGAGAGTGACTGACTCCTTATGGCCGATATCGGACCCTGGCCATACCTGAGTTAGAATGACGGCTTCTGATCCAATCCATCCGGTCGAGTGTTCCTAAGAATGCAGAAAGCCTTGCCAATTGTCCTGCTAGTACTCCTAGCGGCATTGGCATTCTCTTCATGTACTTCTCGCTACAAAGAGTACGATGCGAGCGACGCTTCTAGAGATTTTCAGATCGACATTGAGAAAGGCCGACTAACGGCCTATTCAGTTTGTGGGTTTTCCTGCGAGACGCCCGGCTTTCCGATGCTTGCCCATATGTATTGCTACAGCAACAGTGTGTCTGTTCAAACGATTGGGCCAGTGGGAGATATGAGCCACTTTGACGGACATTTTAGATTGCAACGGAAAGCCGGCGAGTATGCGGAAGCCTATGACTCTTTACTTTATGAGCATGTTCAGGAAGCGCAACTTGGCACTTGTCCGGACGGCGAGGACTGGGATTCCGCGCTATTCGAGCTTCATCGCCAGTTTCAATCTGAGGATGATTTTCGGACGACTGTTGGTGCCCCGTTATCACTCGATGACCGATTCTTCATAGTCTATGGCGACAACGCAGATCAGGATTCTCTGCCTAGTCGCACATGCCAAATATTCCTGGATAGCGGTATTGAAAGGTCGGTCTCTGTCGAAGCGACTAAGGCGGGTCAAGACGACGAGTCAGGTCTCGTATTCGAGTGCATCGCGGGAGAGGTGGGCGCCGTACTGATGCGAGACTGACTGTCTCCTTTTTCGCCGCAACCAAGCTTCCGGATTTTTCGGGCTAGAATGGACGCTTCTGACCCCGAGCGGACATGACAACACATGTGCCGGAAGCGCCACGTTACGAGTTGTAGAGACAGTCAACCAGAATTGCTGCTATGAGAAACCTCTTTGCATTTGTCTTTTGGTATGTGGTTCTGGTTCGTCTCCTTGGCGCTTGCGCACTCGCTTACGTTAGTTTTGACGCGGTAGACACCTTGTCCGATGCAGAGTGGGGATACCGAGCAGGTCGTTTGCTCGGCATTTGGTGGTTCGTAGTCCCGTTCTTTGTGACTTTCTTCGGTTGGTACCACGGATATCTCCCTCTATTTAGAGGAAAGCTGAAGGACGACTCTGGCGGCGAAAAGTCTGATCTTGATTAGCGTTCGAGTGAATACCTGCGAGTGACTGCTTCTGACCGCAATCAGACTATTTTGATCTCGAAATGAGGATCCAGGATGAGTTCAAAGAAGAAACCGAATCTCGTTGACGATATGGATGTGGACGGGCTCGGTGTGGTGAAACCCGGAATGAAAGTTAAGCACCCGACGTTTGGCAGAGGCGTCGTTTGCGGATTGGCAGTCTGGGATTCTGGTGAGCGAACAATAGGTGTTGAATTCTCAGGTCACGGAGAGAGGTGGCTTGTACCCGAGTACGCTAACTTGAAGAAGCGCCGGTTCTAAAGGAAGGCTCGGTGACTATTCGAGACGCATTCAAACTCGGTCTAGCAATTGGTGTTTGCAGCTGTCCCGCGACTGCTCAGGAAGCCGCACCAGGTTGGGTCAATGAAGGACCGTTCGTCGTAGACGATGATTTCTCGCTGAGCGTTCCGCTTGAGTCAGCAGCGGCCAAATATTATGTCGACGTAACGATCGAAGGCAGGCCGTTGCGCTTTGTGCTGGATACTGGATCCCCTTCGATGATCGACAGCTCAATCGCCGACGAGTTGGGCCTGGAAGTCGTGGGCACCAATGTAGGTAGAAATGCGCATGGTGCGGAAGTGAGGACGAGCATCGTTCAGTCGAACATGGAACTGGGCGGCGTGACATTTCAGAACGTACCCATATTCGCGGCCGACTTCTCCAGGTCCGAAGCAGCTCAATGCTTTATTGGCGACGGCGTGTTGGGATCAGAGATTCTCCCGCTGTGCGCATGGCAGATCGACGTTCCGGACTCTACCCTGCGGTGCAACACTCGCTTGAGCGAACTTGAACATGTGAGTGAGGCAACGAGACTTGGTCTGTACAATTTCGGATATCCTCACGCGCCCTTTCTGGATGTCGCATTTGCCAAAGATGCTAAAAGCAAGGCAATGTTCGATACCGGCTCGCCGTCTTTTTTTACTATTTCGCCACCGGATTTCGAAGGAGCGAAGAAGTCGAGGGCGATAGCTGACGTGAAGTCGGGTTACGGCTCTCTCGGTGCTTCTTTGGGTGGGCAAGCCCCCAATAGCGATCAGGTTCGTGGTGAACTCAGGTCTTTTGATATTGGAGACTTGGCCATCGGGCGATTAGGTACGGTAATGAGAGAATTGCCACCAAGCCTGATCGGTTCACAATTTCTTGATCATTTCATTGTGACGTTGGACTTTCGTTCCAACGCGGCATATGCCGAGAAGTATGCTGACATAAAGCGTGCAAAACCGCCGTTCGGCTTCTCGCTCGGGTTTGAAGAACGTGTTTTCGTGTCTCTGGTTTGGAAGGACTCGCAAGCGGAACGTGCAGGACTGCGTGTCGGCCAAACGATTTCGTCAATCAACGGAGTCGCTACGGACCTTAGTTGCGAAGGAATGCAAAGAGCAATCGAGGCGATGAACGGTCAACGGATTGAGATTGCCTGGGACGAGGGTTCCGCGACACTCGGCCGGTAGCCTTGGCAATCTTTCGAAGACAGAACGGACTTGTGTTTGGGTACCACGGAGGCCCTGCTCAGTTCGATACGCTAGGCCTGCCAGATCGAATGGCTGGTCCTGGCCGCAAACAGCCGTACAAACGATTTGCGTTAGGATGACTCCTGCTGACCCAGGCAGTCGTTCGGCCCGACGGCGGGAACGGGCCACGAATTGTTGCCCGAACATGCTTTTCGATGATCGGCGAATTGGAGTAAGGTCAGCCGATGCATTCTAAACTCCCTGTTCTTTTGTCCTTTCTGCTCTTGGCCGTTTCGCCGGTCCTGGCGGCCACAGTTCCGATGTTTGAGCCAGCCGATTGTCCGTTTGAAGTGCCAGAGGAAGCGCCTGGCTTGAAATGCGGCTACGTCGAGGTAGCCGAAAACAGAGATGATCCTGACGGTCGGACGCTGCGCCTTGCGGTGGCTGTTCTCGAGTCCTTTTCTGAGAACCCGAAACCGGATCCACTGGTCTTCTTGTCCGGAGGACCGGGCGTGGCGTCACTCCAGTTCATTCCTCTGCGACTGGATAGCGATTTCTGGAATCTATACAGGCAAGACCGGGACCTCATCTTCTTCGATCAACGCGGTACGGGCTATTCTGAACCGGCTTTCTGCCCCGAACTGGATGTTGCCCTGACGACTACCGCGTACCAGGGTCTGACTCCGGTCGATCAGCAGCGCAAGGAGCTCATGGCCGTTGCGGTTTGTCGCGAGCAGATGCTTGCCGACGGTATCGACTTTGCGCACTACAACAGCGTTACGAGTGCCCGAGATCTGGCGGATCTGCGCATCGCGCTCGGTTTCGATGAATGGAATCTGTTCGGCATTTCCTACGGGACGCGCCTTGCTCTGGTTGCCTTGCGCGAGGCCCCGGATGGAATTCGCAGTGTATTCGTTGACTCCATCTACCCTCCCAATGCGGACGAGGCGATGACGCACACGAATTTTGATCGCTCATTGCGCCTTGTGTTCGACCGCTGCGCGGAGAACGCCGCTTGCGCAGCCGAGTTCCCAGCTCTCGAGCAAGATCTCTACGCAATGCTGCAAGATCTCGAGTCGCGCCCCATCGAGATCGCAATGGCCGATTCGAGCCGTTTCCCGGATGGACGCATCGTTGTCGACGGTTCACTCCTGGCGGGAGGCATTTACCAGGGACTCTACGACGGCGATTTCATCGAGGTGCTCCCGCTACTCGTTCGGGAAGTCAGTGCCAGGAATGTCGATGTGCTGCAGGCCCTGGCGGACGGCCTCGCGCCGGATCCTCATAACATGCGCCAGGGACTTTATCACGCGGTTCAGTGCTTCGAGGGCGTGGGGCGAGCCCAACCAGCGTCAGTCGCCGCAGATCGGGCAGCCTATCCCGAGTTGAACATGTGGTTTGAGGGTAGGGATGAATTGGTGTTATGCGATTCGTGGCATTCAGAGCGCGCTGGCGTGGAATTCGCAGAGCCCGTAGTCAGTGATGTGCCGACACTGTTGATTGTCGGTGACTACGACCCAATAACGCCGCCTGACGACGCGCGACTGGCTATGCAAACGCTGTCAAACAGTACTTTGGTCGTGGTGCCCGGTGAGGGCCATGGTCCAACACCTAAACGCGAATGTACCAAGGATCTTGTCCTGCGCTTTCTCGACGACCCCGCCAAGGAGCTGGACACAAGTTGTACGGAGGACTTTCCGTTGCCTAAATTCGTTACGCAGGTGAAAGCAACACCTGGAATTGCACGCCTTATGTCACAGGCAGATGGTAACGGTTTGCCGGCACCGATGCTGGCAGCGGCGGTTGCGGTGCTTGTACTGGGGTCTGCACTCGTCGCCTGGCCGTGTGCGTGGGCGTGGAGGCACCTTCGTGGTCATGCTGCTGATCATCCGGTTCCCGCTCGGCGCGCTCGGTGGCTGGGTGGACTGGTCGCCTTGCTGACACTGAGTTTTCTGGGTGCGCTAGCGTCGACAGTGTTCAAGGCATTGTCGACTAACCCTTACATCCTGGTGTTCGGTCTTCCCGCTGACAAGGGCTGGATACTCGCGATCCCTTGGATCGCATTGCTAGCGACTCTGGCTACTGCGATTAGTGCGGTATTTGCCTGGCGCTCGCGCTGGTGGAGTGTCGCAGCGCGCGTCCACTACTCGCTGGTGGCCCTGGCAGGGCTGGGCTTCATTGCCTGGGTAGGATCATTGGGCTTGATGTAACGTAACGCGACTTGGACAACTGGCAATTCCTGCCCAGTAGTCACTTGTGAAAGGCTGCTTGTGGCCGTGCGCCGTCACCCAAGCAGTTCGCGGTAGAATGACGGCTTCTGACCCATAGCGGACCCTCTTTTCGTGACAATGTGAACTCGAGCGATGGATAATCAAGATGTGACACAGTCGCTAAGTGACCGGTTCCCGGAGTTATGGGGATGCATTGAATCCATCGGTTACAGTTACGACGATGGGACGCTTAAGAACTATGAGATTTTCGAGGGGGTCCTTCGACCTTACTTTTCGTTTCTGCTCGCGCGCGATGCCTCGCCAGCCCGAGATCGAAAACTGCAAGACATTTCCTCGTTCCTAGAAGACATGATTGCTGCTGGCGGCGAAGTCGAGAATCTCGGTTACATCAGCCAGCTAGAAAGTCAGAGTGATGCGTGGCTGAGACGAGCGAAGCCGTTTCTGGGATCGGGCGCATTGAGCGCCCTTACAAAGTTCGACGCTGGTTGGGAGTCAAGAGCCTCCGGTGCCAGCGACTACGAAAACGATTGCGATAAGACTCTGTACAGGTCGGTCTACCGAATTGCTGAGAGAATTGCCGAGGGGCGGCAATCGGATTGAAGGTCTAATGTCTCGTTCTGGCCGGAATCAGTCCTCCGGGTATTTCAAGGTAGAATGACTCCTTCTAATTCGTAGCGGCCGCTTGCTTCGATGCCGAGGAGACAGAAGTGATTACTGTCGAAATCACAAATCCTAAGGCGATAGTGAATGCGCACAAAGGTTGGTTTACTGGTCTCGCAGGCACTTTGGCGGCACGCCTCGGGATGATCGATTTAGCAGAGAAAGTGCAAGAAGCTATTGTCGAGCGGCTAATAGAGGAACTTGGAGCCGAGAATGTCCGTATTTCGGTAATCGGCCCCTCGGAAGAAGTTGCCGAGGGCAAGTAACTTCTTCTTGTGGCCGTCTCCAGCCTTCCAGCCGTTTTGAGGTAGGATGACTCCTACTGACCCGGAGGAGACGTTCGTCCAACGGCGCATAGACCGTCTCCAAACTAAGTACTTCCCAGAATTGTGCCGTCGTTCATGCAAGCGCAAGACTATTGGCTACAATCAAGAAGAATACGTCCCTTACCAATCGTGGGGCGTTGGGGAGACGTCATGAAGAACCTATTTGTTGCTGCAATCGCGATTCTCATAGTGGGATGCGCGACGATCGTAAATGACCCAATGATTCCTATAGCGGTGAACTTCTCCGACGGTTCATCTGGGAATTGTGACTTCAAAAACAAACGAGGCGCTTGGTCGTCCGAGATACCAACTCAAAATGTCATGATACGCAGGTCGGATGATGCGTTGGTGTACGACTGCACTACCGAAGATGGACGCGAAGCCTCTGGTTCAATCCGCAGCGAGGTCGAAGGGGAGAAGATGGCGGCAAGCGTTATTTTCTGGGATCTCGGCATCACAGACGCGATTACTGACAAGCACAGAACTTATCAGGGCAGTGTCACGATACAGGTACCACCCAAAGTGGAAGTAGCTGATGAGGCGGGCAATGCAGAAGAACCCGGAGGGGATGAACCTGAAGATGTCTATACAAAGCTGGACAAACTCAATGACCTCAAGGAACGAGGGATCATTACTGAAGAAGAGTTTGAGACGGAGAAGAAGAAACTTCTAGAGAGCAACTGACATCTTCTCGCTTCTTGCGAATGAAAGTCCCGCCTTGTGCGTAGTTTTCTATGTGGCCGAATGTCTCCTAATGGCCGTAACCAGCCGTCTAGGTATTTCGCGGTAGAATGACGGCTACTGACCCAAACCAGCCGTCCGTCATCCCCCAGAATTTGTCGCCTTTCTAAGAGTATTCTGTGCCAACAACGACCCTACTTGAGTCTTTTCAGACAAAAGGCATTAAT
>JAAUYD010063307.1_pt1 | contig 12318 bp, 11 predicted proteins | sample 7278101 | NCBI WGS metagenome assembly JAAUYD01 (sample SAMN14350128, study PRJNA611818) | marine sediment metagenome | isolation source: surface marine sediment (0.6m) | place: French Polynesia: Moorea | collected 2018-08 | reverse complement strand
GTCCGGTAAGGGTGAAAAGGTGCGGTAAGAGCGCACCGCGCGACTGGTAACAGCTCGCGGCACGGTAAACCCCGCCCGGAGCAAGACCAAATAGGGGAGCATTCCGTCGGATCCGAACGGGCTCCCGGGTAGGTTGCTCGAGGTAGTCGGTGACGGCTATCCCAGATGAATGGTTGCCATTGACAGAACCCGGCTTATTGCGGGCTCCGGCTTTCTCACCTCCAAACTGTTCGTGCGGGCACGCGGATACTCTGCGATGATTCCCGTGAGGCGAATTGGGTTTGTCTCGGCCACAAAAAGAATTCAGACAACAAGGGAGATCCATCCGTGAAACGCATTCTGATCATTGTCGCAGCGATCATGCTTGCCGGCTGCGCGGGCAGCTACAAGCCAACTTTCGATCACGCCGAGCGCGTAGAACCGATTTCAGTCCATGTAGTGCCGGTCCTCAGTAAGGAAGAGATGGACGTACAGATTGTCGTGGCTGACTCGTCTGCCGCAACAGCGCAATTTGGGCTGATCGGCGGTCTGGTCGGAGCCGTTATCGACTCGGCGATCAACAAGCGAAATGCGATACGCGCTGAACGGCTGGCTGAAGTCGTTCGCGAGAAGACAGTCGAGTACGACCTGTTTTCAGCCGCAACCCGGTCTGCCGCGGTGGGTGACGGCGAGCGCTGGAAAGTCGTCCAAGCCGAGGAAGCGAGGACATCGGTCGGTTACGATGACGTGGCGAATAATGCCTTCGATTCCGGTGAGGCGGAGGCTGTTGTTGTGCTGGATTTCGACTACTCACTGACGCCGGCAGCGAACCAGGTACGGGTTAACGTGGATCAGCGCGTCTACCTGCGCAGCACACCGAAGAAGAGTGACAGGAATCGCAAGCCAGAGTCTTTGCGGACATTCACCTACTATTCACCTCAGGTCGAGCTGGTACAGCGCGCCTTCGATGACGGTGAAAAGGAACGGCTTGTTGCCCTGCTTAAAGAAGATTACGCAGAACGCATCGCGGCTCGACCAGACGAACGGGAAGACCTCGAAAAGGCGCGCGACAGCGAAGTTGAAGAACTGATGGAGGCTGAGTCCATCCCGTTAGTACTCGCGATTCGCGAAGCCTGGACGCCGGAACAGCTGAACGGATATCTCGACCAGTCTATTGAGCACATCGCGTTCATGCTGCGCCACGACTGGGAGATGGCGACCGTGCCGGAAGACCCTGCGACCCGCACCGAGGACGAGTACGTCACCATCAATGCCTACGGACAGTCTTTCGTTACCAAGGGTAAGGACGTTGGCCGCAAGGACGATAACGAGATCTATCGCTCCTCCTGGGGTCACATGCACTCGATGCCGATCGTCGAGACTGAATGAAGTACCGATACACAGCCGGGATGCTGCTGTCGGCGACAATGCTTGCCGCATGTGTAAGCTCGCCGCCAGCAGAACCCCAGGCGATTCAATTGAATTACCAGGGCGAGCGCAGCACTGCGCTCGCCGACGATGCGCCCTGCATCTGGATTCGTGATGCGCGTCGGAACCAGGATTTCTATGGCAAACGGATCGAGAGCGACGAAGCGCTGCAGTGGCTGGAGCAGGGCATTGCGGCACAGCTGAAAGCGCACACACGCTTGACCGACAGCAGGCTTCCCGAGAGGGGCCTGCTGATTTCATTGCAGCGCGCCTACGTCAATCCGATCGACGTAACCCTGAGCGGCGTCGTTGTCGTCGAGGTCGTGTGGGGCGAACGTCGCAGCGTCTATCGAGGCCAGGAGGTTCAGACCAACTGGTGGGGCGCGGAGGGCGAATTTGGCCGCACCATGAGCGCGGCCCTCGACAATGCACTGCAGAAGATCAACTTCCCGGTTGATACGAGTACCTGCGACCCGCAGTACGAGCATTCTGCGGATGCGCAAATCGGCGATTAGCGCACCCGCCATACGCGCCTGTCGCCATTTTACGACCCGATTCTCAGGGTTTCTCTAAGAAATACCTATAACTAGCTGATTTTATTGGCGCAGCTCTTGCCATTTTTCGCCCGATTTGGGCCACGAAATCGCCCCTAAGTCCCTGTAGAACAACAATTAATTGAATTGTGTTGTTGACGCTCGCGAGGGCGGTTACCTATAGTGTCGAAAAGTGGATAAAAGTGGGAGGAAAGGGGCAGCCCGCCCGTTTTTCGCGCCAGAAGAGCGAAATCGGCAGGCAACCGACACGTCGTGTTTCGAGGGGCCACCAAAGTCACGTTGGACGCCAAGGGGCGTATGGCAATACCGACCCGGTATCGGGAGCGGCTTGCCGCCCGTTGTGATGGCCAGATCATCGTTACCGTCGATAAGGACCACTGTCTCCTCGTCTATCCATTGCCCGACTGGGACGAGCTCGAACGCAAACTCGTGCGCCTGCCAAGCATGAACAAGGCAGCGCGCCGCATTGTGCGAATTATGGTCGGTTATGCGACCGAGGTCGACATGGATGCAAGCGGACGAATCCTGGTGTCGAAAGAGCTGCGCGAATTCGCGAGCCTCGAAAGACAAGCCGTGCTGATCGGTCAGGGCAACAAGTTTGAACTTTGGGACGAAGCAACCTGGAACGAAAAACGCGATGCGTGGCTCAGCGAGAACGATGACGGCGAACTGCCGCCCGATCTCGAGTCGATCGCGTTCTAGGTTGGTGACAACAACATGAGCAGCAACGCGCACGTGCCGGTGCTGCTGGGGCCGGTCCTTGAGGGACTGAAGATAAAACCCGACGGCTGTTACGTCGACGGAACGTTCGGAAGAGGGGGACACAGCAGGGAGATTTTGAAACAGCTGGGCAGTGACGGACGGTTAATCGCTATCGATCGAGACCCCGACGCCATTGCAGCAGCTTCGGAATCCCTGACTGCTGATCCTCGCTTCGAACTGATCAAGGGTGAAAGTGCACAACTTGAGGCGTTCATTGATGAGAGAAACCTGGTCGGCAAGATCGACGGGCTTCTCTTCGACCTGGGCGTCTCGTCACCGCAACTGGATGAGGCCGACCGAGGCTTCAGCTTCCTCCGCGATGGCCCTCTCGACATGCGAATGGACACGGACACCGGCATGTCGGCCAGTGAGTGGCTTGCGACTGTGGGCGAACAGGACTTGAAACACGTGCTAAGGAAATACGGCGAAGAAAAAAGCGCGGCGCGAATCGCTCATGCGATCGTGACGGCGCGCGCGGCTGCGCCAATCTCACGCACCGCTCAACTCGCGCGCATCGTCGAAGATGCCAAACCCGCGCGCGGTGAAAAGATCCACGCCGCGACAAAAACCTTTCAGGCGATTCGGATCGTCATCAATCGCGAACTCGAGCAGCTTGAGGCGATGCTCGCGCAGTCCGTGAACGTCATGAAGCGCGGTGCGCGCCTGTGTGTCATCACGTTCCATTCGCTGGAAGATCGTATCGTCAAGCGTTTCATGCGGGACGCATCACGCGAAGCCGAACAGTATCGCGGCATGCCCGATGTGCCCGAGGCCTATCAGCCGAGACTCAAACTGGTCGGTAAGGCAATCACCGCGACGGATGACGAGATCGCGGCTAACCGTCGCGCGCGCAGCGCGCGCCTGCGCATAGCGGAGCGCAACTGATGGCCGCGCCGCGCCAACCCTTCCTGCTCGTTTTCGTGTTCGCCGTCGTTTGCGTGCTGAGCGCGATGGCGCTCGTTTACACCAAGCATGAGTCACGCAAGCTCTTCATTGAACTCGAGGGCCTGAGTCATGAGCGCGACGAACTGAACATCGAGTGGGGCCAGCTGCAGATCGAGCAGAGTACCTGGGCCCAGCATGCACGTATCGAACAGGTGGCAACGGACGACCTCGCACTCGTTCGTCCCGCCACAACGGAAATATTCGTAATTGAACGTCCATGAGGCGCGGCGCAGAGACAAAACAGCAAGCTGCCCGACGTTTCACGGGCAGGGTGACACTGGTAACCGTGTTCTTCGGTCTCGTGGCCGCGTCCCTCGTAGCGCGTGCCGTGCACCTGCAGGTTCTTGATACCGACTTCCTGACAAAGCAAGCGGACTCGCGTCACCTGCGAACTGAGAAGATCTCCGCGCATCGCGGCACGATTACCGATCGCAACGGCGAGCCCCTGGCGATCAGTACACCGGTTGATTCGATCTGGGCGAATCCAAAACAGTTTGCGCCGGCAATCGACAGCGTGCCGCAGCTGGCGCGTGTGCTTGGCGTCGATTCGCAGATGCTGATGCGGCGCATTACGCGCAGCATGGACAAGGAGTTCCTTTACCTGAAACGCCACCTGAATCCGGAGCAGGCCGGCGAAGTTCTGGCGCTCAAGTTGCCAGGCATCAATGCGCAGCGCGAATACCGTCGTTACTACCCGGCGTCGGAAGTGACCGGACATCTCGTCGGCTTCACTAACATCGACGACGAAGGTCAGGAAGGTCTCGAGCTCGCTTTCAATCACTGGCTCGCCGGCGAGTCCGGTGCCAAGCGCGTGCTCAAAGACCGCCTGGGTCGTTCGATCGAAAACGTCGCCAGTATCCGCCCGCCGCATCATGGCAAGGAGCTGCGCACGAGCATCGATCTCCGACTGCAGTACCTTTCCTACCGGACTCTCAAATCGGCGATCAAGACGCACAATGCGCGCTCGGGATCGATCGTCGTGCTGGACGTCAAGACCGGCGAAGTGCTGGCCATGGTCAACCAGCCAACGTACAACCCGAATGATCGTTCGCAGTTCTCTGCCGAGCGTTACCGCAACCGCGCGATCACCGACATCTTCGAGCCGGGCTCGAGCCTGAAACCACTCGTCGTTGCGGCGGCGCTCGAAAGCGGCCAGTACCGGCCATCGAGCATCATCGATACGGCACCGGGCTTCGTTGTCGTCGGTCCGAAGAGGATCGAGGACACGCGAAACCTCGGCCGTGTCAGCCTGACCACAATCCTCGCGCGCTCTTCGAATGTCGGTATCACCAAGCTGGCAATGACACTGCAGCCTGACCAGCTCTGGGAGACGATGACGCAGTTCGGATTGGGCGAGCTCACGACGTCGGGCTTTCCCGGTGAGTCGGCGGGCATGCTGACGCATTACAGTAATTGGCGGCCAATTAGCCAGGCCACGCTGGCGTACGGATACGGCATTTCGGTAACGCCGTTGCAACTCGCGCAGGCCTATGCGGCCATTGGCGACCACGGCCGGATGCGGCCAATCTCGCTCGTCGCGCTCGAGCAACCTACTGACGGCGCACAAGTTATAGGCGAGTCCACTGCCGATGCCGTTCGCCGCATGCTCGAGGAGGTCGTGCGGCCGGGCGGCACCGGTAACAAGGCCGCGATCGATGGCTACCGCGTAGCAGGCAAGACCGGCACGGCGTGGAAATTCGCAACCGGCGGCTATTCGCAAGACAAGTACATCTCGATTTTCGCCGGGCTGGCGCCGGCCAGCGATCCGCAACTCGCGGCTGTCGTGGTCATCGATGAACCGAGCGGCGAACTCTATTACGGCAGCGATGTGGCAGCGCCTGTGTTTGCCGACGTCATGTCCGAATCGCTGCGCTTGCTGGCCGTATCGCCTGACGCGATGCCCGCCCGCGATCCTTCAAACGTCCTGCAGGCGATGGCGACCCGGGCGGAGCGCGAATGAGCATGCCGGCCGAACACCTGACCGCCACGATGACGCTTGCCGACCTGTTGCAGGGTATCGTCGATGCACCGACCGGTGTGCCGGCAATTCCCGTGCACGGCATCAGCAGCGACAGCCGTCGCCTCGAGGAAGGCGATGTCTTCCTCGCTGTGCAAGGTCTGACCAGTCACGGTCTCGACTTTCTCGCTGAAGCGGCCGAATCCCAAGTCGCAGCGGTCGTATGGGACTCGTCGACGGGCGCGACTCCCGCAGACATCGGCATTCCGACGATCGCAGTGCCCGAGCTGGCGTCGCGGCTCGGCGAGATCGCCGATCGCTTCTATGGCGAGCCCTCGGCGGCATTGGGCATAACCGGCATCACCGGCACCAATGGTAAGACGACGGTTGCGTGGATGATCGCGCAGGCCGGCGAACTGCTCGGCAACCGGTGTGGTTACCTTGGCACGCTCGGATTCGGCGTCGGTGAACTGCAAGGCGATGAGGGCATGACGACGCCGGCCACGATCGAACTGCACGGCAGGCTCGCGGAATTCGCTGGGCAAGGTGCCTCGCAGGCCGCGATCGAAGTTTCATCGCATGCACTTGCGCAGGGTCGTGTTGACGGTGTTCGTTTCGACACGGCGATATTCACGAACCTTACGCGTGATCACCTGGACTACCACAGGGACATGCGCGACTACTTCGACAGCAAAGCGCGCCTGTTCCTCGACTGCAGTCCCAAGCACAGGATCGTCAACCTCGATAGCGAGTACGGTGAGCAGCTCGCGGCACGCTGTGGCCAGGAGGTCATCACCGTGTCAACGAATTTCACTCGCGTGGCGAACGGTCGGCCGTACGTCTTCGTTCGCTCGGTCGTCGCAAACCAGGGAGGCTCCGACGTGAGCTTCACGAGTTCCTGGGGTGATGGCCGGTTCGAACTGCGCATGCCCGGCGATTTCAATGTCGCCAATGCATTGCTCGTGCTGGCCCTCATGCTGAATAACGGTATCGAGCTCGCGCGGGCCTGCGACGTTATGGCGCAGCTCAGTGCACCGCCCGGAAGAATGCAGCGCGTAGCTGGGAATGGTCCTGCCGCTTACGTCGACTACGCGCATACACCGCACGCCCTTGAAGTTGCTCTGCGGGCACTGCGTCCGCATACGCGCGGCAAGCTGTGGTGCGTCTTTGGCTGCGGTGGTGACCGCGATACTGGCAAGCGCCCGCAGATGGGCAAGGCCGCGGAGCACTTTGCGGATCAGGTTGTTGTAACGAGCGACAACCCACGCAGCGAAGATCCGCAGTCGATCATAGAGGACATCGTTGCAGGTTTTGCTCGGCCGGAGCGCGCCACGATTGTTGAGGATCGGGCGGCCGCGATCGCCTGGGCGTTGCAACGGGCCGCGGACAACGATGTCGTGCTGATCGCGGGCAAGGGACATGAGAACTATCAGGAAATTGGCGCGGAGCAGCGGCCGTTCTCGGACTATGCCGTGGCGGCCGCTGCGCTTCGAAAAGGAGAGGGTGCAGTATGATCTCGACCCTCGCCAAAGCCGCCGCGTCAATGAAGGGTCAGCTGCAAGGCGCTGACCGGGCTTTCGCCGGCATAAGCACCGATACGCGAACACTTCGCGACGGTGAACTTTTCTTTGCGCTGCAGGGACCGAACTTCGACGGTCGTGACTATGTGAGTGTCGCTCGCGACGCTGGCGCGGCCGGCGCGGTTGTAGCAGGTGCTGTGGACGATGACCTGCCGCAGATTGTTGTTGACGACACGAAGGCTGCGCTTGGGCAATTTGGAGCAGCGTGGCGCAACCAGTATGACGTCACGGTCATCGGCATCACAGGCAGCAACGGCAAGACGACGCTCAAGGAGCTGGTTGCGGCATGCCTGTCGCAGGAAGCAACCACGCTCGCGACGCAGGGCAACCTCAACAACGACATCGGCATGCCGCTGATGCTGGCGCGCATCGACGCATCGCATCGGTACGTTGTGCTCGAGATGGGTGCAAACCACGCGGGCGAGATCGGCTACCTGACGGCGCTCGCGAACCCGGACGTTGTCACGATCACGAACGCCGGATCTGCGCATCTCGAGGGATTCGGATCCGTCAAAGGCGTCTCGCGCGCGAAGGGCGAGATCCTGCAAAACGCCTCGCGCCCGGACGTCGCTGTGCTCAACGCCGACGACACGTATTTCGACTACTGGTCGACGCTGGTGACCGACGTGCGCAGCGTCAGCTTTGGATTTGGCGCCGAAGCGGATGTCCGCGCTGACGATATTGTTGCAGGCGTGCGTGGCACCGACTTCGTGCTGCATATCGATGGCCAGTCCGTTCCGGTGTCGCTGCCACTCGCTGGCATTCACAACGTGCGTAACGCCTGCGCCGCTGCGGCGATTGCTCACGTACTCGACTTGAGGATCGATGTGATCCGCACCGGTCTCGAAAGCGTCAATCCCGTGGGCGGCCGGCTCGAACCACTGCGTGGTGTCAACGGTGCAACGCTCTTTGACGATAGTTACAACGCGAATCCGATATCCGTCATTGCGGCTGCCGAATTCGTAGGGTCCCTGCCAGGCGAGAGCTGGCTGGTACTCGGCGACATGAAAGAACTCGGGGACGATGCGGCGGAACTGCATCGCGAGGTTGGAGAAGCCGCGCGGGCAAGCGGCGTCAGCCGCTTGTTCGCGTACGGCGACCTTGCCAGCAACGCGGCCGAGGGATTCGGTGAGCACGCTTGCTGGTACACGTCCATTGATGCACTCGTCGACGAGCTCGGTGCCGACTTGTCGGCGGGTGTCAGCGTGCTCGTCAAAGGCTCCCGGTCAATGCGCATGGAGCGTGTCGTCGATGCGCTGCGCGAGCCCGAAGCTGTGAGAAGGGAGGCCTGATCGTGCTGCTCTACTTCACGCAATACCTCGCGCAGTTTGAATCGGGCTTCAACGTCTTCAACTATCTGACGATGCGCGCCATCATGGGTGCGCTCACGGCGCTCGTCATTTCGTTCATCATTGGACCGCGTATGATCAAGCGCCTGCAGGTGAACCAGCTCGGTCAGCCCGTGCGCGAGGAGGGTCCCGAAACCCACCTGCTCAAGGCGGGCACGCCGACCATGGGCGGTACGCTGATTCTCGCGGCGATCTCGATCAGCACCGTATTGTGGGCGAACCTCGAGAACATCTATGTCTGGATCGTTCTTTTCGTGACCCTGTCGTTTGGCGTAATCGGCTACGTCGACGATTACAAGAAACTGATTCTTCAAGACCCCGCCGGCATTTCGGCGCGGCAAAAGCTCTTCTGGCAGTCCAGTGCGGCAATCATCGCCGCCATAGCCCTGTACGTTACGGCGACGGACGAAGTGCAGACTTCGTTGTTGATCCCGTATTTCAAGGACCTGGCGATCCCCTTAGGCATGTTCCAGGTCGTCGTGACGTACTTTTTTATTGTCGGCTTCAGTAATGCAGTCAACCTTACTGATGGCCTCGACGGTCTGGCGATTATGCCAACCGTCCTCGTTGGTGGTGCGCTTGGCATCTTTGCGTATGTCACCGGCAACGTGAATTTCTCCGGATACCTCGGTATCCCGTACGTGGCTGGCACAGGCGAGATTCTCGTCTTCTGCACGGCACTGGCGGGCGCCGGTCTTGGCTTCCTGTGGTTCAACACGTATCCGGCGCAGGTGTTTATGGGTGATATCGGCGCGCTGTCACTCGGTGCAGCGCTCGGCGTCGTCGCCGTCATCGTGCGTCAGGAAATCGTGCTGGCAATCATGGGAGGCATCTTCGTGGTCGAGACGCTGTCCGTGATGATCCAGGTCGCGTCTTACAAGCTGACCGGTAAGCGCGTGTTCCGCATGGCGCCGATTCACCATCACTTCGAACTGAAAGGCTGGGCAGAGCCCAAGGTAATTGTTCGTTTCTGGATTATCACGGTCATCCTCGTACTTATCGGTCTGGCGAGCCTGAAGATCCGATGAGTAGCGCGAAGTCAACAGGCAACAAGGATCTGGTCGTGGGGCTCGGTGCCACCGGTCTGTCGATCGCGCGTTACCTGAAGCGCAACGACGTGAACGCGATGTTCTTCGACAGTCGGGAAGAGCCGCCGGGTCTCGACAAGCTCGACGATGTCTGGCCCGACGCTGAAGTTCAGCTTGGTGACGACAGATTGCCGAAGGACATCGGCCGTATCGTTGCGTCGCCCGGTATCCCGGACAGTCATCCGCTGCTCAAGAAAGCGCGCAAGAAGAAGCTCGAAGTCGTTTCCGATATCGAGCTGTTCGCGCGCGATGCTGAAAAGCCGTTTATCGCGATCACGGGATCGAACGGCAAGAGCACCGTGACGACGCTGCTGTATCACATGTGCAAGGCGGACGGCCGCAAGGTCCTCGCCGGCGGCAATCTTGGCGAGCCCGCGCTCGACTTGCTGGACGACGACGCGCCTGACATCTACGTGCTGGAGTTGTCGAGCTTCCAGCTGCAGCGTACGGCAAGCTTGCCGGCAGAAGTTGCGGTGTTGCTTAACATTTCGCCTGACCATCTCGACTGGCACGCCGACGAGAACGAATACCGCGAAGCGAAGTACCGCATTTTCGCGGATGTCGACGCGGCCGTGTTCAACCGCGCTGACGAGGAAGCGGCGCGCCGGGTTGGGCACTGCGGACGCGTCATCAGCTTTGGCCTCGATGTGCCCGAGGAAGGCCATTACGGCATCCGCGAGGACGAAGGCGAACAGTACCTCGCCTGCGGCGATGCGCTGCTACTGGCCGTCAGCGATCTCGCGCTGTTCGGCGTCCACAACCAGCTGAACGCACTCGCAGCGCTGGCCGTCGGCGACCTGGCCGGGCTGGACACGGGTGCCATGCTGCAGGTGCTGGTCGAGTTCCCGGGTTTGCCGCACCGCATGCAGTTCGTCGCGCGCATCGGCGCCGTCAACTACATCAATGACTCGAAGGCCACGAATGTGGGTGCCGCCGTGGCGTCGATTGACTCGGTCGACGGCATGCTCGTACTCATCGCCGGCGGCGACGGCAAGGGCGGCGATTTTGCCGAACTGGCCGAGGCCATTGAAGGCAAGCTGCGCGGCGCCGTGCTGATCGGCAAGGACGCCGAGAAGATTGCGCGTGCCCTGGATACCGTCATGCCCGTGCATTTTGCCGAGAATATGGAGTCGGCAGTGCATATGGCCGCGAGCTGTGCCGAGTCGGACGATACGGTACTGCTGGCACCTGCCTGCGCGAGCCTTGACCAGTACGACAACTACATGGCACGCGGCGATGCATTCATCGAAGCGGTGGAGGGCATACGGCGATGAGCCAGTCTGCGACCTTCCCGTTCCCGGCGCGCATGCGCACGGAGCTCAAGATCGACACGATCCTGCTGGCGATCGTCCTGGCGTTGCTCCTCGGTGGCTTCGTGATCCTCGCGTCCGCGTCGATATCGATTTCCGAGAACGCCGCGAACAACCCGTTCTTCCACATAGAGCGCCAGTTGCTCGCCGCGGCAATCGGCGCAGCCGCCGGTACAGTGTGCCTGTTCATCCCGATGCAGGTCTGGCAAAACCTCGGCCCGCTCATGCTGCTGCTCGGGCTGTTCCTGCTGGCCGTCGTACTCGTGCCAGGCGTTGGTCACGAGGTCAACGGCAGCACGCGTTGGGTGCGCGTCGGTTTTATGAACCTGCAGGTCTCCGAACCTGCGCGTCTGTGCTTCCTGATGTACCTGTCGGGTTACCTCGTACGTCGTAACAAGGCGCTGCGCGAAGAATTCGTAGGTTTCCTGAGGCCGATGCTCGTGTTGACGCTGGCCTGCGGTCTCCTGTTAATGGAACCGGACTTCGGCGCGGCGATCGTCCTGATGGCAACCGCGATGACGATGCTGTTTGTCGCGGGCGCCCGCATCCGCGACTTCGTCGTCTTCTTCTGCGCCGCGATATTCGCTGTGATTGCGTTGACCGTGGCCGCGCCGTATCGCATGAAGCGCCTGACCGGCTTCCTCGATCCGTGGTCGGATCCTTATGACTCCGGCTTCCAGCTTACGCAGTCGCTGATCGCGATCGGTCGCGGTGAGTGGTTTGGTGTCGGTCTTGGCGACAGCGTACAGAAACTCTTTTACCTTCCCGAGGCGCACACCGATTTTGTCTTCGCTGTGTTCGCCGAGGAATTCGGATTGTTCGGCTCGTTGGTGCTCGTTGGCTTGTTCCTGGCACTTCTCTGGCGCATCTACAAGCTCGGTATGCGCGCCCACGAAGCCGAACGTTTTTTCGAGGCGTACTTCGCAATTGGACTGGGTACCTGGCTCGGGCTGCAGGCGTTCATCAATATCGGCGTCAACATGGGACTGCTGCCTACGAAAGGTCTCACACTGCCGCTGATCAGCTACGGGCGCAGCAGCCTGATTATCACGATGATCTGCATCGGGCTGCTGCTGAGAATTCACCACGAGCTGGTTGTCGATGCGAAGCCCGTGAACCGCAAGCGAGGTCGCAAGAAGTCATGAGTACGCGACCAATACTCGTTATGGCCGGCGGTACCGGTGGGCACGTCTACCCCGCGCTCGCGGTCGCGCGAGCGCTGCGGGCGCAGTCGCGCGACGTCGTTTGGCTGGGCACGCAGTCCGGTCTGGATGCGCGCATCGTGCCGGCGGCCGGCTTCGACATCGAGTGGATTAGCATCAACTGCCTGCGCCGCAAGGGCGCGCTCGCGCTGCTGATCGCACCG
>JAAUYD010266446.1_pt1 | contig 12320 bp, 9 predicted proteins | sample 7278101 | NCBI WGS metagenome assembly JAAUYD01 (sample SAMN14350128, study PRJNA611818) | marine sediment metagenome | isolation source: surface marine sediment (0.6m) | place: French Polynesia: Moorea | collected 2018-08 | reverse complement strand
TGCAACCGGTTTTAAGTCCCTCAACGACGGTGACCGTGTTACCTTTGACATTGAGCAGGGGCCCAAAGGACCTGCCGCTTCGAACGTCACTGTAGTTTAGCAATTATATTCACGTTGAAGGGGGCATGCTTTCTGTTACAGAAAGCATGCCCCCTTTTCTTTTTCTGCGGCCGGCCGGAGTGCAATCATCCACTGATGGCCACCTGCCGCAGGCAGGCCGTATTGATTCTCAATCAAAGGACGGGATCTTATGAACAAGGGCGGTGCGTATGTCGACTATTTCAATGACAGGTATGACGGCAGGGTGGCCATCAGTGTCGGCTACAGTGACGAGATGGCTGAGATCTATCCCATCGTGTTTCAAAATTCAGCGGGAGAATCGATTGGTATTGTTGCCTTAGATGTACTCCGGGACACAAAAGATACGGTTCACATCTATCATCTGGGCGCCTTCATTGCAAAAATGGGCCACGGGTCGACCATGCTGGACGAGCTTTGCGAAAAAGCGGATCAATGTGGCGTTCGTTTGAGCGTCAGCGCCATATCCATGCCCAACGGGCGGGACCGGCAGATGGGTGTCAGGCGACTTGCCCGATGGTATGGAAAATTTGGATTCGAAGGCAATGGCGGCATGTTGCGCAAACCGCATTCGCAATAAACCCATATTATTGACGGACGTGCTCCTGCCAGCGACAGCCCATGGGCCACTTAGGCGCCTGTGCCCGCAATCGCGTCGAGCGCAGCTGCAACGTTTTCCTGGAATAAAGCCAGATCCTGGTAAATCTTCAGCTGCCGCCTAAGTGAAGTTGCGCTGAATGCAGCGATGGCGGCGCACTTCTCGTAGTTGAGTTTGACTTTTGCAGGATTGCCGGATGACAGTAGCATTAAATCGGCCCGTGAAATCCGGGCCCATTCGTCATCGGGGTAGTTGTGTATGGACGAGGCAATGGCCAGATCCGTGGCAGCGATGAGCTTAGCAAGATGCTCGCTGCGCGCTTCCAGCTCCATGTCGGCAAATCGTTCGTTCTTGAATTCCAGGGACCACTGGTTTGGGTGAAGCCTGGCCAGCTCGGTCTGCACCGAAAGCATGGCCACGGCATTCAATCCCGAATAGTAGTGGCTACGATGCCTTTCGAATCCCTGCCGATAATACTCGTAGCTTTTTTCGAGAAACGGCGATGTTAAGGCTTTACGTTGCCGCGTTGCCAGATCGGACTCGGCTTCGATGACCGCATGCCACAGGGTTTTATTGTTGCTGGCGATTAGCGAATAGGTTTCGGCTGCACCCCAATCGTTGAGGCGGGGAGATTTCAGGGCACGTTCAGCTGCCTGCTCGGAGCGCTTGAACTCGCCGAGTTTCTGATAGTTAGTGGCAAGCCTTTGATTTGCCTCGAGATCGAACATATCAAACTGCCGTATGCGATCCCAGGTCTTGATCGATCCTTCATGATCACCTAGATTGAATTGAGCCCGGCCGACAATTCGCAGCCCCTCAGTCTCCCAGGCTTCACCGGCGACCTCGTCGATTAGCGCAGCCAGTGCCTCCCGATCTGAATCTTTTCGTGCCACTTTCTCCTGAAATTTGAGCGGAACGACCACCACCCGACTACTATCGAAGCTGGTGAGACCCGGCAGTAATTGAAATACCGGGCTGTCCGGATTTTCGTTCTTTAAGGTGTCCTTGATCGTTTGGACGAGATCATCGATGGCAGCCTTTGGTTCATCGGGATTGTACTCAAGATAGCGATCCGCCTTAAGATCGAACACATGAGGGTCACCGCGCACCGTGGACTTGATCATCACCGTGTATTGATTCCTCAATGCGTGGCGGATTCCCAATTCATAGAAAGCGTTGGCATTATGAATCGATATATCGGCAATTACGAGATCAGCGGCCAGCAGTTGGCGAAACATGTCGGTGCGGATGTTGCCCTGCTGGACGAACTCCCCGGTTGTTCCACCGGATAATCCTACCTGCCCGAGCGCTTCGCTGATCAGTTCCCGGTCGACCTTATCGAAATCGATCGGTGCCTCACCGGACCGGTTCGATTTCTCGCCGAATGGCCGAATGATGAATGCGCGTCCGGTTGGTTCTGACATGAAAGTCTCCTTTGCTTGGTAATCAATCGTTGTCTAATGCTTTCGATTTCCCATTCAATGTTGGCTATCAGCAAGCATACACATACAATCGCCAACAGGCAATATCCGCCGAGATCCGCTTCATTCTCCCCACGATCGAAAGGGTATTCGGGTTGCTGCGATGGATCGTAACAAAACGGTTGAACATGATCGCCAAAAGAAAAAGATATCCTAAACATGGTGCAAAGAGGCTTCGGATTCCGTCCAATCACGATAGTAAGTTGTGCCTCAGGACACCGATCAGGATGGTTATGGTCATAAGGTGGAAGATAGCAACGGTTTCGAAAACAACTTTTTTTGCTGCCGGATTACACGGCGATATTGCGGTCCGGCACATTGACTGACCGGCAATCGTCCTCAGCCGGCCCGCGACCCAGACGTCGGCGGTGCCGCTCGCAAACGGCGCCATGCGGCCACAATCATGGTAAACAGGGCTGCCCACAGCAAGCTGTTGATCAGAATCGGGATGGTGATCCAGGGGCCCGGAAACCAGTGGCGTGGGTAGAGGGCGAGGCCCAAGATGGGATAGTAGAGGATTCGGGTTAGGCCATGCAGGAGGTCCATCAGCATGGTTTTCAAAGCACCGGCCGTTAACACCTCACCGATGCGCAGGGTGAGCGGGATGATTAGCAGACTGGCCAGAAAATGGCATCCGCCCGCAATCAGACCCAGCCATACCAACGGTGTTGTTTTCATGGTTCCCCTTTCAATCGACTCAGTCACGCTGATACGCCAGATTGCATAGGAATTCAACCCATTGTCATCATCGCGAAAGCAACGGTCAGCGGCCGGATTCGGTCACCGCCTCGTCATTCAAGAGGTCTTGGGGCATCTGCCGGCCGGATTACGGTTGACAAACCCTTCTGAAGTCTTTCTATTGATGGGAGAATGACCGCGCCACCCATCTGCGATAACCATGGCGGCAAGGGCGATGAAAACGGCATCTTACAGAAAACCCGCTAAAATCGAAAGCCGTTTGTCGATGGCATTGGTAAGCCTTCTCGTCATCGTTGCTGCCGGTGTGTTCTTGCGCCAGTTCCAGGTCAATCCGGCGGTCGTGGCCCTTCGACCCGAAGCCCACCCGCTTGATCAGACCTCCTCGGAGCAAAAGGCATTGATCGATGTGACCGATTCGGGCTTGGCGCCCTTCTCGCCGCGAGAGCGGTTCTCGCCGGAAACCCTCTATGAAAAAATCAACGGCCGCGCCGACCTTTACCTGGCATCGGGATTTGTCGCCCTGGAAACCCAGCGGTTCAGCATGGATGCGGCCGCCGGCAGTTGGGTGGAGGTTTTCGTCTATGACATGGCCACAGCGGAGAATGCCTTTTCGGTGTTCAGCATGCAGCGCCGGCAAGACGCCCGCACCGATGATCGCATGCCCAACGCCTATCGTACTGACAATGCCTTGTTCATGACCCACGCCAACTTCTACCTGGAGTTCATTGGCACTGATAGCGCCCCGGCGCTGCAACAGGCCATGGAGATGCTGGCCGACCGGTTCTTGCAGGCCCAGGGCGGCGGTGAGAGCGCGAATCTCCCCGGTACCGACCTGTTTCCGCCTGACGGCATGCGGCCCGCCACGCTTCAATTGATCACGGCCAATGCCTTTGGCTACGAACAGCTGGACCAGGTCTACACCTGCGAATACGATCATGCCGGCAACCCAGTGACGGCATTCGTCTCCCCGCGGCCGGATGCCGAAGCGGCCGCTGCGTTGGCTGCCGACTACCAGCGAGCAATGATATCTTATGGCGCCGTGGTGGTTGACCATCCAACGCCGCTTGCCCACAGCGTGGCCCTGCAGCTGTTCGACACCTATGAGATCATCTTCAGCCGAGGACGCTATCTGGCGGGCATTCATGAGGCCGACAACCTGGCGGATGCCGCAAGCCTGGCCCGGCGCATCGCCAGTCACCTGGAGCAGCTCCATGGACAGTAACGGGAACGCCATGAATCGGCGGGAATTCATGGGGCGCTGCACCCGGGCGGGCCTTTCCGTGGCGGCCGCCGGTGCATTGGGCATCGGCCTGTATCGCCGCCAGCCGCCGTCAGGGGTTCAAGCAGCTGCATCGTCGCTGCAGATTTCCGACTTCTCCATCGCAGAAATGGCGCCGACCCTGTGCATCGCCAGAGGAACCGACCGGTCGGTCACGGTGCGGCAGGCCTTTGCAGCACTGGGCGGGATGGCTGCTTTCGTCAAACCCGGTGAACGGGTCCTGCTCAAGGTCAACGCGGCCTTTGCCTCGCCGCCGTCCCTGTGCGCCACGTCTCACCCGGATCTGGTGGCGGCACTGGTCGACCTGTGTCTGGAGGCCGGTGCGGCGGCGGTAACCGTCACCGACAACCCCATCAATGACCCGGCCTCCTGCTTCGCTCTTACCGGCATCGATGCAGCCGCGCGCGGGGCCGGCGCCCAGGTGATCCTGCCGCGCGAGGCCTTGTTCCGGCGCTACAGTCTGGCAGATGGTCGCCTGGTCAGGGATTGGCCGGTTCTGTTCGATCCTTTGGCCAACGTTGACCGCGTCATCGGCCTGGCGCCGGTCAAGGATCACCATCGCAGCGGCGCCAGCATGACCCTCAAGAACTGGTATGGCCTGTTGGGCGGACGGCGCAACATATTCCACCAGGACGTACATACCCTCATCCAGGAACTGGCCGTGATGATTCGCCCCACGGCGGTGGTCCTCGATGGCGTGCAATCCATGATGACCAACGGCCCCACCGGGGGGTCGCTTTCCGATCTGAAAACCACCGGAACCCTGATCGTCAGCACCGATCCCGTAGCCGCCGATGCCGTCGGCGCCACTTTGCTGGGGAAACAGCCCGGGGATCTGCCTTTCATCGCCAAGGCCCAGGCCGTCGGCGCCGGTACCGCAGACTACCGGACATTGGACCTGAAGGAAATACAAACTGGTTAGTATCTTCATAACTATAGATTTCAGACGCTTGCCTTTCAGACGGTTTCGTAAAAAGTCCGAGATCAAGGCTTGCGCATCCCGAGGAAGTAGGCGTACCTAAAGTACTCCGCACTGACGAGGGATAAGCATAACGCAGATATCGGGCTTTTTACGAAGCCGTCAGAAATCATTCATGAGAATCGTAACCGCCAGACGAGCCAGCCAAATTTTCTTTTTCTCCCTCTTCATGTGGTTTTGCATGGTCGCCACTTTGGGAGAACAGTGGTGGCAACTGCGCGGATGGCCGGTGAACTGGCTGATTCAGCTCGACCCGCTGGTGGGTCTGGCGACGATCCTGTCCACCGGTACACTTTACGCCGGCCTTCTGTGGGGCCTGTTGACCGTGGTCCTGACCATTGTATTGGGACGGTTTTTCTGCGGCTGGATCTGTCCGTTCGGGACCCTTCACCAGGTGGTGGGCTGGTTGGTCAACCGCGGTCGCCGGGCATCGGCGATGATAGCGGCCAACCGCTACCGCCCGGCCCAGGGAATCAAGTATGCACTTTTGGCATTTTTACTCAGTGCCTCTGCAGGTGACCTGCTGGGCCGCCTGCTGCAACTGCCCATGCAAGCGCCGGCCGCGGCCGTCGGGGTAGTGCTGGTTCTGCTGCTGTTGGGCACGGTCATTCATTATCTGAAAAAGGTTTCCGGGATTCGATGGGTGAGTCTGGTGGTCGTTGCCAGCCTGACGTGGCTGATGATAGGCCTGCTCACCGACGGATCCCGCCTGCTGGTCGCATCGCTGCAGACGGGGCTGCTGGACCCCATTCCCCTGTTCTACCGTTCGGTGAACCTGGCCCTGCTGCCCTTGGCAGACGGCCGCATCGCCAGCCTTTCGCCAACCAGCCGGTTGTATCCCGGTGTGGTGGCCATCGGCGCCCTTTTCTGGGCAGCTGTTTTTTTCAATCTGGTCATTCCCCGCTTTTATTGCCGCTTTGTCTGCCCGTTGGGCGCGCTGTTGGGGGTGCTGAGCAAGAACGCCCTGTGGCGGGTTGGTCAAAAAGCCGACGGCTGCACGGCCTGCGGCGCCTGCGACCGCTTTTGTGAAGGCGGCTGCGAGCCGTCGACAGAGATTCGCACGGCCGAATGCGTCCTGTGCCTGAACTGTATTGACGACTGCCGGCACGGTGTCATGGGCTACCATCCGTATCCATCGGCCGCCGGTGAACAATCCACGCCGGACCTGTCCAGACGGCAGCTGGTGGCATCTCTGGCCACCGGATTGGCCGCAGCGCCCCTGGCCCGTCTGGCCGGCATGACCGGCAGCGCCTGGAACCCGGCCGTGGTGCGCCCGCCGGGATCCCTGCCGGAAGCGGCCTTTCTGCGGCGCTGTATCAAATGCGGCCAGTGCATGCGAGTGTGTCCCACCAATGTGATCCATCCGGCCGGCCTGCAGGCCGGCATCGAAGGCATCTGGACGCCCGTACTCGATTTTCGCATGGGCTCCAGCGGCTGTCAGCATGGCTGCATCGCCTGCGGCAACCTGTGCCCCACCGCCGCCATTCGGCCCATATCCCTGGAGGAGCGCCTGGGAAAAGGCGATTTCGCCCCCCAGGGCCCCCTGCGCATCGGCATGGCCTTCGTCGACCGGGGCCGTTGTTTGCCCTGGGCCATGGACCGTCCCTGCATCGTCTGCCAGGAGAATTGCCCGGTCAGCCCCAAGGCCATTTTCACCCGCTATGAATTCCGGCCCGTGCATCCGGGCGTAACCCTGCGCTTCCAAGGGATGGCCGACGACCGGCTGATGTTCGACGGCGCGTCGCTGCCCGCCGAGCAGTTTGCCACCGGAGATTACTTTTTGGCCCTCGACCGAAACCGTAGCCTGCCGCCTGCCCGAATCATCGATATCGGCTCCGGCGGCATCAACCTGGCAGCCAATTCATGGGTCGGGGCCGCCCGCAAGGAGGATCGACTCACGTTGCTGGTTCGGCTGCAATTGCCATTTGTGGATCCGGCCCATTGCATCGGTTGCGGGGTTTGCGAACATGAGTGCCCGGTCAAGGGCCGCCGGGCCATCCGGGTTACGGCGGAGAACGAAACGCGAGAGAAGGCGCATCGATTGCTGCTTTGACACGAAACTTTATTGTTAAGTGGCCCTGAAAAATAACAATGTCCAATACCCAAATTCCAATATCGAACATCAAGATTCCAAACCCTTGCCTATTTCTCGTTTTGAATTTGAGAACTGAATGTTGAGATTTATTTGAGTTTTGGAGATTGTAACTTGTAATTTTCTTTCAACCACCAACTCAGCGAACGCATAGAACCTATAGCCAACACAGGTGACAAAATGGAAAAAGACAGCAACAACCTATCCAGACGATCATTCATTAAAACCGCCGGTGCCGCCGGACTTGGAACCGCACTGGCGCCTTTGACCGGCACAAAACCAGCACGGGCAGCCACACCTACCGCCGCCGGCGGGCCCGGGGACATGCCGATGCGGCCGTTCGGCCGGTCCGGCATCAGCGTGCCGATTCTGTCTCTGGGAGGCATGTTCGACATTCCCTCCAACCAGACCATGCTCAAGCAGGCCATCCGCTGGGGCGTGACCTACTGGGATACGGCGCATGTCTACATGAGCGGCCGCAGCGAAGAGGGCATCGGACAGTATTTCAATCGCTATCCCCAGGATCGTGAGAAGATTTTCCTGGTGACCAAATCCACCTCTCGCAGCCCCCGGGGTATGAGCAGTGACCTGAGCACCTCCCTGAAACGCATGCAAACCGATCGTGTCGATCTATTCTTCGTGCATGCCATCCGGGACGCCGACATCATGGATCGCAGCATGCGGGAATGGGCTCAGGAGCAAAAAGCCGAGGGTCGGATCCGACTGTTCGGCTTCTCCACCCACAGCAACATGGCGCAGTGCCTGCTGGATGGTGCCCGTCTGGACTGGATCGACGGTATCATGATGACCTACAACTTCCGCCTGATGCACGAGGAGAAGATGAAACAGGCGGTCGATGCCTGCGTGGATGCCGGCATCGGTCTGACGGCCATGAAGACCCAGGGTGGCGGTACCGTCGGTACCGATACGGACCAGGAACTGAAACTGGCCGGCCGCTTCATGAAGAAAGGCTTCAGCGACAAGCAGGCCAAACTCAAAGCGGTGTGGGAGAATATGCAGATATCGGCCATCTGCTCGCAGATGCCCACCATGTCCATTCTGATGGCCAACATCGCCGCCGCCGTGGACCGCACCTCGCTGACCGAAAACGACCGCCGCTACCTGCACGACTATGCCCGGGAGACCTTTTCTCACTACTGCGCCGGCTGCACCCAGATCTGCGAGTCTTCCGTGGCCGGCAAGATCCCCGTGGGCGATGTCATGCGCTACCTCATGTACGCCCGCAGCTATGGGGAGACCCACGATGCCGTGGGTCGGTTCGCCGCGATTCCCGAAACCGTTCGGCGCCAATTGACCCGCCAGGACTATCGCCTGGCAGAATCCCGCTGCCCCCGCGGATTGCCCATCGGACGCCTGATGAGAGACGCGATCGACAAATTGGCCTGATCGATACGATTATTCTTGACCCCTTGGCCAATGTGCGCCAAGGGAGGCCGCATTGGACCATGCCCGCATTTATTGACAATTTTCATCAAAGGAGAAACGATGGAACTGGAATGCGTTATATACGACAAAAAGGACGGTGTGGCCGTTATCCGGCTCAATCGACCCCAGGTGCTCAATGCCATGAACAAGCGGCTCTGGCTGGACGTGCAGGCCTCATTGGATGACGCCCGCGAGGACGATCGGGTCAAGGTGGTGGTGTTTACCGGCGAGGGGCGGGCCTTCTCCACCGGTGCTGACCTCAAGGAGTCCAAAACCCGCACCATCGAGGCCTACCGAGATTATCTGGTGGCCCTGCAGGAGGTTTCCCGCAGCATCATCCGTTTCGAAAAGCCCACCATCGCTGCCATCAACGGCTACGCCATCGGATCGGGCTACGAACTGGCCCTGGCTTGCGACATCCGCATCGCCGCCGCTGAGGCCAAGATCGGCAGCCCGGAGGCCAAGGTCACCTCATCGGTCACCGGCGGGGCCTTCCGTCTAGTGCAGGACCTGGTCGGCCCCGGCAAGGCTCGTGAACTGCTCTTCACCGGGGAATATATCGACGGCAGCGAGGCGGAGCGCATCGGACTGGTCAACCGGGCCGTGCCTGCAGATGAGCTGATGCCGACAGTCCTGGAGATGGCCGCCAAGATTGCAGAGAACTCGGCCTTCTCACTGAAGATGATCAAGAAGGGGCTCAACATGGCCGCGGGCGAGGTCAGTTTAGAGGCCCTGATGGAATTCGAGGTGGAGGCCTGCCTGGCCTGTGTCTCCACCAAGGAGCGCCAGGAGTCGCTACAGGAGTTCGCAGACCGCAAGAAGTAGAAAGATAGAATTGGGGAATTGAGAATTCAGGCGTTAATCCATCATGCTCTCAATCGCCTGCTATTGGTACCATATATACACCCGCACCCGTAAACAAAAGGCGTACCGATCCCGACATGATGCATGCATGAGGCACGCTAAAGTGAACAGGGATGGAGCATAACGCTGATATCGGGCTTTACAGGAAGTCATCATATTTGATCTGTGCCCTCTCAAAGCAGGTAGCTTTGGGTTCAGGCCAAGGCCGCAGCGAGGTTGACCCCGCAGGCGTAGCAGCGCTACGTTGAGGAGGTCGGCCGAGCGAGAACACCGGCCTGGGCCGAAAGATGCCTGTTGTGAGGGGGCACTAACAGAAGGAGGAAATCATGGGACTCGAGCACGTCTTAAACGCCCGCTCCGTCGCCGTCGTCGGCGCCTCCAAAACCCCGACCAAGCGCGGCTACCAGACCATTCGCACCCTGTTGGATGAACGCTACGAAGGCGCCATCTATCCGGTCAACCCCAAAGAGAAGAGCATCATGGGGCTGGCCTGCCATACGGCGGTTTCCAAAATCCCCGGGGAGGTGGATGTGGCCCTCATCGCTACGCCGGCGCGCACCGTTCCGGCGGTTCTCGAGGACTGCGGCAAAAAGGGCGTCAAAGGCGCCATCATCCTGGCCACGGGTTTCGGCGAAACCGGTGCCGAGGGCAAGGCCCTGGAGGGCGAGGTGCTGGAGGTGGCCGGTCGTCATCAAATCCGCCTGATCGGCCCCAACACCTCGGGCATGATCAATCTCAAGGACAATCTCAATCTGGTGGGCCTAAAGAACTCCCCCCGGGGTGACATCGCCCTGTTGACCCAGAGCGGTAACATGGCCCTGACCCTGATCACCGAGGCCAAGCTGAAAAGCCGCAAAGGCTTCACCTACTATGTGGGCGTGGGCAACGAAGCCGACATCCGCTTTCATGAATACCTGGAATTCTTCCGACAGGATCCCGACACCCGTGCCATCCTGATGTACGTCGAGGGCATGCGCGACGGACGCACCTTTTTGCAGCAGGCCTACAGGACCACCGAAACCAAGCCGGTGATCCTGCTGAAAAGCGGTCGCTCCTCCACCGGCAAGCGCTCCGCCGGTTCGCACACAGGCGCCCTGGCCGGCATGTCCGAAGTGGCCAAAGGCGCTTTTGAACGGGCCGGCATCATCGTCATTGAGAACTCCGATGAACTCTTCCCGGCGGCCGAAGCCCTTTCCAGCCTGCCGCCCATCAAAAACAACCAGATTGCCATCCTGGCTGACGGCGGCGGCCACGCCACCATCGCCGCCGACACGCTCACCGATCTGGGTGTCCGGATTCCCGAGCTGGAAGAGAAGACCCAAGCCAAGCTCAAGGCCATTTTGCCCGGCGGGGCCTCGGTGAGAAATCCCATCGACGTGGCCGGCGGTACCGACGACAACCCGGCCATCTTCGCCGACTGCGCCCGCATCATCCTGTCCGATACCAATGTGGGCGGCCTGCTGATCGTGGGTCTTTTCGGGGGCTACGGCATCCGCTTCGCCGAAAGCCTGGCCCTGATGGAGGAGGATGCGGCCCACCAGATGGGCAAAATGGTCAAAGCGCGCAAAAAAGCCATCGTGGTGCACAGCCTCTACAATTCGGAAAAGCCCCACAGCCTGGATCTGCTGCGCTACTACGGGGTGCCCGTGTACGGCAGCCTGGATGTGGCCTGCAAATGCATGGGTGTGCTGGCCCAATACGGCCGATACCTGAAGAGCTACCACGCCAAGACCAACTTCGTGTTCGACTGGGGCGCCAAAGCCAAAACGGAGGGGCAAGCGATCATCGATACGGCTGTCAGCCAGGGCCGCACGGCCCTACTTGAAGCCGAGGCCAAGCAACTGCTCAGACTGCACGGCGCGGCAGTGACCGGTGATGTCCTGGCCGCCACGGCGGAGGAAGCAACAGCGGCGGCCGCCCGATTCGGCGACAAGGTGGTGCTCAAAATCGCCTCGCCGGACATCCTGCACAAAAGCGACGCCAAGGGGGTCAAATTGAACCTCTCCACCGATAAAGCCGTCAAAGGTGCGTTCAATGAGATCGTCAAGAACGCCAAAGCCTATCGCCCTGACGCCCGCATCGAAGGCGTACTGGTCTCTCCCATGGCACAACAAGGGATCGAGGTCATCATCGGCACCAAGATCGACGACCAGTTCGGTCCGGTCATCATGTATGGCCTGGGCGGGGTGCTGGTCGAAATTCTCAAGGATGTCTCTTTTCGCGTCCTGCCGATCTCGCGCCGTTCGGCGCAGCGCATGATTGCCGAAACCAAGTCCCACCCCATCCTGGACGGGGTGCGCGGCGACAGTCCCTACGATAAAAAAGCCCTGGTCAACCTGCTGCTGGTCTGCTCGGAAATCATCGAGGCCTATCCCCAGATCGAGGAGATGGATCTCAACCCGGTGATTGTGCACCACGAGGGATTGAGCATCGTCGACGCCCGTATTCTGCTCAAGCCGGCCGAAGACGCGGCCCAGGCAGGTGTCCGGGCGTGAACCGAATTTTTCTGGCCATTGTTCTGGCGGCATTTCTCTTTGCCGGCTGGCAGCAGTTCAGCGTCGTGCCGGCCGACGGAAGCCCGTCGCCAATGGCGGTTCTTTCAACCGCCATGGTGGAGTCGGCCGCCGGTGCCCTGGATCAGGCCATCGGCCTGGTGGGGGTGATGACCCTGTTTTTGGGATTGATGAAGGTGGCCGAAGCCGGCGGTCTGCTGACGATCCTGGCCCGCCTGATCCGTCCTCTGATGGTAAGGCTGTTCCCGGAGGTGCCGGCCGATCATCCGGCCATGGGAGCCATGATTCTCA
>JAAUYD010217671.1_pt1 | contig 12320 bp, 10 predicted proteins | sample 7278101 | NCBI WGS metagenome assembly JAAUYD01 (sample SAMN14350128, study PRJNA611818) | marine sediment metagenome | isolation source: surface marine sediment (0.6m) | place: French Polynesia: Moorea | collected 2018-08 | reverse complement strand
GAATGAAATTAAGTCAAATTTTATTGTTGCGATATGTAAGTTTAAGAATTTTATTACGAGTCAGGTATACATAATTTCTTAATATTTATTTGATTGAAAAAAAAAAAAGAGCTGGTATACTAAAGTTAGTAAAAAAATTCCAAGTGTCAGTAACTTTTTAGAGGGTCTATAAAATTTAGTCAAATGCTCAATACTGTTTCAGTAAACTTACTAAATACAGGACAAAAATTATAGGGCATGAATAAAAGAAGCAATATTGTCTAGGTTTTCGGTACTTATTATACTAAAAACCTCAGTACAGGACAAAAGTTTGCAAAATAAGACAGGGAAAGGGTTTCATAAAAAAGTGTTTAAATAGCATGAAACCCTCATGAGTCAGGTTAATCTACTACGAAACAAATTGCGACCCCACTTGGAATTACATAGTGCAAGATTAAGTTTTCTAGCGATATTTATCATTGCATTAATTCGGGTAAAGACATTGAATTTGAGCGAATTAGCTACGGCATTTAGCGGGTCAGAACAAACAAATTCTCACTACAAGCAACTGCAACGATTTTTCAAAAATTTTGAAATGTTTTCACTACTACCTGCTTGTTTTAAAACTCTAATTTGAATTAAAGGCTTAATTTAACAGAGTGAAAGGACAGTTAATAACCTTCAAACATTTACTGAAACTCTTGCAGATATAAATACTATGACAGAATTTTCCTTCAAACCAGATAGTGTTGAACTGGGTAGCCAAACAAATTTTGTACCTTCGTTTGATCCCTTGATTCCACATCCTGAACATGTACGGAACCCTTACAAGGTGTATGCAGAATTGCGCACTAACGCTCCAATATATAAGTCACCGCATGGTGTCTTGATTGCCAGCAGGTACAAAGAAATATCGCAGATATTGAAAGATCCTAGTTTTGGACGTGGTTATTTCTACTTCGAGAACATGGCTGATCGCTTGGGATCTGCGATCCTCAAACAACCCGTATACGACTCAGCCAGAAATATGATGCTGATGAAAGATAGGCTGGATCATTTGCGCCTGAGAAGCCTATTTGAGAAATCATTCTCGCATAAAAGCATCGAAAAAATGCGATCTTTTATGAGGCAAATGATGTATGAACTCATCGATGCTGCGCTGGCAAAGACCTCCTTCGATATCATGCTGGATCTGGCATTCCCATTACCAAGCGCGGTCATCTGCCATATGCTAGGTATACCCAAGCAAGATTGGCATAAATTCAACAAACGAAGTGCAACAGGCTCGCGAGCACTAGAGCCTGCCCCACTCAACCCACTAGAATTGGCACAACAGAATCAATCCGTTAATGAATTTAGGGAATATTTTCAGTGGCTGATCGAAGTCAAGAAAAAGGAACCAGGTGATGATTTGACCTCCATGTTAGTAACAGCTGAGGCACAAGAGGGCAATATTACACGGCCCGAAACCATTGACAATCTACGTATGATGTTTATTGGCGGCGTAGAAACCGCCGTTAACACTATAGGAAACGGTTTGCTAGCACTCTACAAGCATCCTGAACAGTTGCAAAAGCTCAAAAATCAACAAGAATTGCTACCAAATGCGGTGACGGAAATCCTACGCTACGATTCTTCAGTACAGATAACTCCGCGCCAGGCAAGGGAAGATATCCTAATTGGTGGTGTCTCTATTCAAGCAAAGGAAACAGTCCTTTGTATTATTGCTTCAGCAAATCGCGATCCTGATGCTTGGGATAGAGCTGATGAATTCGACATTACCCGCAGATCCAGCTACCCACTATCATTCGGTGGTGGTCCACATTACTGCATCGGTTCTCAGCTAGCTAAAGTAGAAGCAGAAGTCGCTTTACAATCGATTTTTGAGCGGATGCCTAACCTATATATCGATATTTCCAATCCACAGTGGCTATCTAACACAGTAGTATTCCGTGGCTTGAAAAGTCTACCCGCAACCGTTTAACTACTTAGGAAATCATCATGTTTAGGAAATTCTTTTTGGGTTTAGTAGTTTCTTTTTTTCTTTTCATAGCGCCAGCTTTAGTCCTGCAACCCGAAGCACTCAGATTCACAAAGCTATGGTTTATGCTAGGAATTGGCTTATTGGCTTCCATAACACAACCAGCATATGACCCTATTGAACGTAATGCCCCCTCTGAAGACAAGGGTACAGCAACTCAATTAGTGTGGACAGTTTACATTGTGTTGCTTCTTGGGATTGCCGAAAGCCTACTTTGGAGATATCCCCAAAGCATGGCCTGGGGTCGTTTCTCGATAATGACACTTGGCTTATCAATTGCTGGAGCTTTGTTACGAGCATGGGCTGTAGCTGAGCTAGGGAAGTTTTTTACTTGGCACGTTCGCGTTCAGCCCGAGCAAAAGGTGATTCGCACTGGACCTTACGAGATTGTTCGTCACCCCAGTTATACTGGTGCCTGGGTTTTGTATGTGTGTTGCTTGTTGTTCATTCATGCCTGGGTTGCTTCTGCTTTATGTGCCATATTCTTGTTAGCTGGATTCTTACGCAGAATTCGCTACGAGGAGGAACTGATGGTAGATTCTTTTGGCGAACAATATAAATCTTACTGTCAAGATGTTAGGCAGTTCATACCTCTAGTCTGGTAACTTCTATATTTTTCATAATTTAGATTGGCTAATTAATACCAATCTCAAAAAATACTGCCACATATTTATTTTCTGAATCTGTTGTTTCTTCCCCGTTCTCTTTTCTTCCCTTTTTTCTTTTATAAAGAAATTGAGCAATCTTAAAGAGAATAGTCATAAAATATAGAATTTCAGTATGATCACTCTCTATCATTCTCCATTTTCAGTATCCTCGCAAAAAGTACGTATGGTTCTGGCCGAAAAGAATCTGGACTGGAACGATCAAATTATCGACCTATTAGCAGGAGAACATCTAGACGAAAAATTCAGGAAAATCAATCCAAGAGCAGAAGTTCCTGTACTGGAAAGTGAAAGCAACATATTGGTCGATTCTGCACTAATTAATGAATACCTTGAGGAATGCTTTCCCGAAGTGCCACTACTGCCTCAAAATCCCATAGCACGCTATAAGGCGCGTCATTGGAGCAGCTGGATCGATAAAAACCTGCATATCGCCTCAGGCATTATTACTTATGCTATTCTGGCACGACCCTTGATTTTAAAACAACCCACCGAAACTATAGAATATTTGTTGCATAGTCTGCCGGACGCAACTACACGCTCATGGAGACGTAACGTCCTAGATCATGGGCTCCAAGCATTAGAAGTCAAGGAAGCCATAACCCAACACCGTAAATTTTTCAATAGGTTAGAGTCATCTCTGACCAAAGCACATGCATGGCTATCAGGTTGTGAATTTTCTCTAGCAGATATCACAGCCCTGCCCTATATTATGCGCGCGGAACATGTAGGACTAGGCGATCTAATATCTTTTGAAGAATATCCTAATACACGCTCTTGGTATATGCGCATGCAGACACGACCATCAATGCAAGCTGCTTTTATCAGATACTTTGATGGCGATACCCAAGATCTATTAATGAAACTCGTGGTGGCGGCACAACCCGAGGTCAATGAATTGATGCAACAGGACATAAGTATCACAAAGGGCAGCAATGGACAATCTTAATTTATTTGAAACTCCAGTTACCTATCGGCTATTACGTTTGGAGTATCTGGCCGCGCTATTGATATGCTTGGGAATAGCTATTCTTCACTATCAAGAAATTCGATGGTGGGCATTTATCCTACTTTTCTCTTATATAGATTTGATAGGCTATATCCCAGGTGCAGTTGCCTACCGACTGGCTAAGGGAGAGACACTGCCTAAAATTTATTACATACTATATAACAGTATGCATAGTATGCTTTCTGCAATACTGATAGCAATGCTGTGGGCTTGGTTGATACAACCTGAATGGGCATTGCTAGCCATACCGATTCATTTATTCGGTGACCGTTCCATTTTTGGCAATTTTCTCAAGCCATTTCACGTATCTTTTGAGCCGACTAGACATCCTGAGTATGAGCGCTTTCTTCGTGCTTACTTGCAAGCCAGTTATAAAGCGGGGGAAACCTGAATGTCACAGTTGAAATGTCTTGAAGTAGTGGATGTTCTAAAAAAATGTGCCAATCATCCTTCTGCTTTTCTCGCAACCAATCAGGGCACTCAACATTTTCTTAGCAATAAAGTACCTGGCTTGATTGCTTACCGTTTAGCAGGAAGAAATCATGTTATAATTGCTGCAGGAGTGTCCGCAAAAACCGAGCATAAAGATACTTTGATTGAGGATTTCTTAGCGTGGGTCAAGAAAAAAAGAAAGAAAATCATTGCTGTTCAAATGCTTCGTGACGATGCAAATATATTGGCAAGACACAATTTCACGGTTAATCAGATTGGCAGTTCCTACAGCCTGGCGCTGAACGGATTCAAGATTGCAGGAACCCCCTTCATGAAATTGAGAAATAAGATCTCTCGCGCTAGGCGCGCTGGAGTAGAAATTAAGCAATTGGGAAAAGATTTATCGTTCACACCAGAACTAGAATCTCAATTAAAGAAAATTGATACCCAATGGCTAAAGCAAAAGCATGCCAAGGAGTTAGCCTTTCTTATAGGTGAACTAGGTGATCTAAACAATATGGACATGTCTGTCAAGCGGCTTTTCGTCGGATTCAAGGAAGGCGATCCGGTAGCTTATATTCTTTACACAGCCAGTTTTGGTGCATATCAGGGCTGGATGCACGATCTAACGAGACGGCTTCCCGATGCGCCAACAGGCGTGATGGAACTTATCAACATTAATGCCATCGAATCGTTTATGGCAGAAAAAGCACAGTACCTTAACTTTGGGTTTACTCCTCTGGTAGGTCTTTCATCAGAATTTGAAATTCCTCGAGTTAACAGTCGTCTGGCACAGAAAATATTTTTGTTTCTATCTAAGCATGGTCGTTTTATATATCCAGCAGATTCACAACTGCAATACAAACTCAAATGGTCTCCGAATATTGTTTTACCTGAATATATAGCTTTTCAGGATGGTTTTTCCTTGGAGGGGCTGTGGAACTTTCTCAAACTTACTCAAGCTCTATAAATGGATACACTATCTAGCACGTTGCATAAAAATTTCTGGTTGGAGGGCATTGAATATGCAAGTCAGCCGGCATTGAATCAAGCACTGCATTGTGATTTTTTGGTAATTGGAGGTGGCTTATCCGGATTGTCGACAGCCCTGCACCTCAAAAAAATGCAACCCGCAGCTCGGGTTGCACTGTTAGAGGCTGGTAAAATCGGCGACAGAAACAGTGGATTAAATTCGGGGCAATGTGGCACAAGAATTGGCCCACCGATTGAAAAACAGATTAAATCCTTGGGCAAAGAAATGGCTGCAAATATTTATCGATATTCGCAAAAAGCCATGCAGTACGCAGCTTCACTGATCGAGGCGCAAGGCATTCAATGCAATTTGCAAACTAGCAATCAATGGCAAGTAGCATTGACAGAAAAAGACGCTCGAATCCTGGAAGATCGTGCGCTGCTCTATCAGTCCCTCGGTTTTGACATTCCACTTATTGGACAACGGGAGGTCAAGAAGAGTTTTCCAGACTCAAGTACAATCTTGAATGCCATCGAATTTCCAGCGTACATGCTCAACCCTTACAAATTGTGCCTGGGTCTTAAGGAAGCAGTTTTAAACGCCGGCGTTTATCTGTATGAAAACACAAAAGTGGTATCCCACAAACAGAAGCAGGGTATAAAACTCACCGCTAATGGGCATAGGTTGTACTATCAACACGCCATCTTAACAGTAAATAGCAGGATCACACAGTTATATGAACATACTGCCAGCGTACTGCCCATAGCAGTTTTTGCTGCCGTAACTCGGCCTTTGAGTCACAAGGAGAAACAACGTATTGGATGGTCAAAAGAACAAGGTCTATTTGATGCACGCCCCCATTTCAATTTTCTTCGCCTCACCCACGATGATCGTATCCTGATCGGGGGAGAATACCGCTACGCAAACTCAGGGCACATAGAAGCTCCACAGCAACAAGACTGTCTGGATCGCCTGCAGCACCAACTAATCTATTTTTTCCCATCATTACAACAGATCAGATTTGAATATCAATGGCATGGGATAGTAGGCTGCACTCTAGATGAATGGCCCGTAATTGGCCCTTTGAAGTCCAGCAGCACATGCTGGTATATAGGGGCGTGGAATGGACACGGTGTTGCCGCATCTTTGATTGCAGGACGTGAAGTAGCGCAAGGAATCATCAGTGATGGACTGATGCCGCGCTTTCCGTGGCATCGCTCTTCTGTAATGGGACTGGGTCATCCTGCCCTGGTCCGCATCACCTTGCCTTATTATCTGGAATGGCTGCGCATACGTAGCCGGTTGACACAACATCAAAAAATCAAAGATAGTCGTTATTTGAAAAAGTAAAATCTGGCAAATAAAGACGAAAACAAAAATCAGAATATTCAGCAAAAATATCTGACAAAACTTACCTGTGAGAATAACTTACTATACCAGTTTCGATTCATTTTCAATTATAAAGAAATATCATGCCAAAGTCTGTTATTGACGCAGCAGCTTTCCAGGATTGTTTGGGAACATTCATGGAAGAAATAGCGAACCATTCTGTTACGGAAATGGAAGCGCTGGCACCATTAGAGTTGAAGAAAATTATTCAAAAATCAAAACTAGCACGTCTTACTACACCCAAAAAATATAATGGAGAGGAACTCAATCTAGTTGATACAATCCAGGTAATTCAACTTGTTGCAGAGCACGCTCCTTCACTTTCAATTATGTTATGCATGCACTACCATGTTGTTGCAACATTGGCCGTATTTACAGACATTATCCCTGAGGGAAAGCAGATTCTACGAGATGTTGGAGAACATAACGCCTTAGTAGCATCAGCATTTGCAGAAGGTGTGCCGGGAAGAGATATTTTCACATCAACCGTCATTTCTCAAACAGTAGAAGGAGGTGTTCTTATATCAGGGTCGAAAAAACCCTGCACAATGACAACTGTTGCAGATTACTATGCCACTTTTATTGTTGATTGTGAAAATAAAAATTTTAGCGGTCTTGCATTTGTGAAACATGGACTTGAAGGGATAACTACCAAAGAATTTTGGCCAAGTGAATTATTAAAGGCAGCAGATAGCAATCAGATCAACTTTAAAAACGTAATGGTTCCCAAAGCTTATGTGAAATTGGGATTCATTGAAGAGATGACGGCTATGTTGAGTTTTGGTTTAGCAGCTTTTAACCTCATGATTAGTGCTGCATACTTGGGAATTACCACAAGACTATCGAAAAAATTGCCAGCAAAGGTTTTCGAGAAAAAACACATCTATGTTGAATTATATGGGTATATCCTACAGGCTCATTATTCAACAATTGCTCTTGCAAATGAACTGGCTCAAACAGACGATCCAGAAAAAGCTGCAAACAAAATTCTTATTCTTCGTTACCGTACTCAAAAAACCCTCAAAGATATTGTGGCTATTGTTTGTGAAAATATTGGTGGAATGAACTTCCTCAAAGATCCTGAAGTTCTATACCTGCTTTCTATTACTAACTTTATTGCATTTCATCCTATAAGTCGCAGTCAATTCGAAGCTTAAAAGAAACTATGGAGGAAAATCATGGAGTATCTTAATAAATACCGTCAAGAAATATTATCTAAAGTTGGGCTAAGTCGAGAAATTAATCAAGCCTATGGTTCATTATTAATCGATAGTGAAGGAAATCATCTAATTGATTGTGTAGCTCAATATGGGGCAGTTCCATTTGGACACAACCCAAATTTTCTCAAAAATGCTATCACTTCTTATTTAGAAGAAAAAAAACCGATTTTTGTTCAACCCTTTCAAGCTCAAAGTACCTCTGTATTGGCAGAAACTTTGTGTCGTTTAGCAGGAGAACAATATAAATATGTTGTGTTTTCCAATACTGGAGCTGAAACTGTAGAAGCAGGAATAAAACTAGCAAGAATCGTAACTCAGCGTCGAAAAATTCTTTCAACATTCAATTCATTTCATGGGAAAACCTACTCTGCATTGTCTGCAACAGGAAGCACCAAGTATAGTAATGAGTTGATTATTGATATTAAAAATTACGACAAGATTGATTTTAATAATATCTCAGATTTAGAATTACACCTTTCTACACAGGATTATGCAGCATTTATCGTCGAGCCGATTCAGGGTGAAGGGGGTATGATTCCGGCGAGTTCTGAATATCTAAAGTCTGCCCAAAAACTATGCAAAAAATACGGTACATTATTTGTTGTAGACGAAATCCAAACGGGAATTGGTCGGACTGGAACTATGTTCGCTTCGCAGAACTATAATATTGAGCCCGATCTGATTTTAGTTTCCAAAGCTCTTGGTGGTGGCATGTATCCTATTGGTGCTGTTATCGCTAAAAAGAAGGCCTACTCAAAAAAATTTGACAAAAAACATAGTTCAACTTTTGCTAATGGAGGTCTTGCGGCACATATAGCGAATAAGACTATCCATTATCTTGAAAATGAAACAAATATCCTGAATGAGGTTAAAGCCAAAGGAGAATATCTCCGCAAGGAATTTAGCAAGTTACAATTCGAGTTTAGTGAATATTTCTCATTTACCGGAACTGGACTCATGTATGCACTTCGCTTTAAAGATGAGACCACTACAGATAACTACATCATCAACTATATACAGGGGCATGATGGAGCACTCTCTCTAATGGTTGCAGGCTATTTACTTCACGAGAAAAAATTTTTCACAATGCCTTTTCTTGGTGATGGTTGTGCAATCCGATTTGAACCCGCATTGACTATCGAGCCCAAACAACTTGATTTATTTGTCGCAGCCATTCGGGATGTGTGTAGAATTATTCAACGGGCACGCTATGATTTGTTATTCGGTTACATAGTAGGTTATCAACGCTCAGCAGATGATATTGACCGAATTTCGTACCAAAAACCCAACAAAAACTATTTAACTCGCTTGCATAATCCATCCAAAACCCGCAAACGCTTTGCTTTTTTAATGCACGCCACTAGTCGTTCCGATCTTGTTAGGACTATTCCCCTGTCACTACGCAAAGAATTCAGTGACGAACAAAAAAATCGATTTTGCGATTGGATGATGGACTTCGGCAGGATTGATTTTAGCCCTGCAACAGCGATTAATGTTCAAATGACTAGTCAAATAGGTGTCACGGTTGATGGAATTCTGATTTTTAGCCCTATTAGTCCAAAAAATATGATGAAATTGACTCCCCAAGAAAAACGAGATTTGCTGGATGAATATCTTAAAGTAGCTATGGAGGAAAAAGTTGATGTTATTGGTTTAGGGGCTTTTACCTCTGTCATTTCTCGTGCCGGAACTGATATTGTTAATGATAAATTTAAATTTACCACGGGCAACAGTTTTACTGCTCTCTCAACTGCTGAAAGTATAAAAGACTGTTTTGGCGAAACGATCAGCCAAAAAGAATTAACCGTTATTGGTGCACGAGGTTCAGTAGGACGCTTGGCTGTCATGGAACTGACTCTTTATTTCAAGCGGATTAATTTAGTAGGAAGTCCCAGAAGCGGTCTTGAAGCCTTACAGGAAAACTGCGCTTCAATGATTGTAGAGTTAGTCGAATCTGGTGCTAAAGGGCTACCAGGATCTGCGTTCAACAGTATCCGAAAAATCATTTTTCAATCTGGTTTAACAGAACATTGTATTGTTGAACGACTTAAAGCGTCAGGGATTGAGGAACTTCAAACGTTAATCAAGATATCAGAAGAACAAAATATTCCTTTTCCCTTTGAGTTTTCCGTAGATATAAACGACTTTGTTAATGGAACTGACTGTGTTTTTTCTGCTACCAGTGAAGGAAAACCTTTTATTCAAGCTGAAACATTTAAAGCAGATACAGTTATTTTTGATACAGCTCGTCCTTTTGATTTTATTCCCAGTAAAAATAATAAAACCTATGTTTTTGAAGGAGGTTTAGTTAGTCAACCCGAAGCTATTGTAGTTGGTGATTGTAATATGATTGGAACGCCACCAGGTATTAACTTGGCTTGTCTTTGTGAAACAATTGCCTTAACGATGGAAGATGTTAATTGTAGCTATAGCATCGGCAAAAAAATTAATTATCAAGAAGCAAAAACTGTCTTTGAGATAGCAACTAAACATGGATTTAAATATTTTAGGGATGAATATATCTCTTTTGAAAAAGCTAGTTAATCTGAATTTGAGACAAGGAAAAGTACAGGTAATAAGCTGAAAATAAAGTCAAATTCAGTACCTGTTCTATACTAGAATACGATTCAGTTAAACATTTTTGTAGGTTGGGTTAAGTGACAGAACAACTCAACAAAACCTGATGATTGTTGGGTTTACTTCGTCAAACCAACCTACTTCAACCTGAGTTCGGGACAAAAAATCAGACAGCCAGTAAAATACTACTAGCACACTATCAACGGCCTACTTGATATCTGATTTAGATCCTTTGTTCTGCCACATAGATGATTTCTGTCAAGCTTTTGAGGGTCAATGACACAAAAAACTATTAAATTATGGAGGAATCAAACGTATTCGTCCTAAAAGTCTGTCTTTGAGCAAAATCAATGACTATTCTTATTGTTTTTCATCAGAATCACTACCGGAATTTTAAGCATTTTTATTTGAATTACGTGAAACAGCAACGGTGTTGCGCTTTTCCTGGAATTCGAAGTTATCAACAATTTATTGAATGGATACCATCAACAACGATACCTTTATGCATTTATCTTAAGCATTACTTTGGAGATTGTACGGATATCAGTTTTATCGATGCAACAAGCCTGAAGGTTTGCCATAGAGTAAATTATGAGTGCAATCTTCCGCAAATGATGTGACTAATAATTAAGTTTTTAAACAATTACTGGATGAAATCTAGGGTAAAGTTGAAAAGTTCTCAGACGATCAGCATAATTTAACCTGGTAAACGTAGTAGTTATAAAAATGACATTTAAGTTTTGTCACGAAGAAGAAAAATTTAACTTGACTCATTTGTGTAACAATGTCAGATTAGCCCAATCAACAAGGGCAATTTACGTTATACTTCTCAGAAGTGCTAAATTTTATTCAAAATATGCACTAATATCATGATGAATTTCTTTCGAGAGATAAACGTCAAGAGCTATTTAATAACTGCTTCTATCGCTGCCGTCTCTGTAGTCTTATTGTTCTCGGCTTTTTATACTGCTTCATTTCATATCGAAAGTCAGCAAAAGACAAATATTTATCGAAAAAGCCACAAAGGCAGATCTATACGAAAGACAATCGCAGCAGATGGGCGTCTTGAACCATTGGGAGAAATAATACTCTTGTCAGTCCCCTTTGGAATGGAGTCTGCACGGGTAAAAAAAATTAATGTCAAAGAGAGTGAGCGCGTACAAGCTGGAAGTATTGTTGCGGTCTTAGACAGCTATGACATAATGAAGGCCAATTTAGACAACGCACTTAATCGCGAACAAGTAGCGCGTGCACGCTTAAACCAGATCAAGGCGGGTTCCAAAAAAGGGGAAGTAGAAGCGCAACGTTCACGAATCTTTGAAACACGTGCTGAGCTTGATGGACAGATTTCTACTCAGAAAGCTAATATTGCAAGACTTTCTGCACAGCTTGAGGGAGAAATAAGAACTCAAGAAGCTACCATTCAACGCCTTAGTGCTGAATTGACAAACACACACCGCGAATGTAATCGTTACAGTTCCCTGTTTAAAAATGGTGCTGTTTCGGCGTCATTGAAAGAATCAACCTGCCTAGCAGAGGACACGAATCGAAAGCGTCTTGATGAAGCAAAAGCTAGCCTATCTCGTATTAAATCTACACTCAACGCACAAATCAGTACCGCCCATGAAGATTTAAAACGAACAATTAGCACACTCAATAACCAAGTTAAAGAGAATAAAGCAAAGTTTTCTGCTATCGCCGAGGTACGACCAGAAGATGTTGCTGTGGCAGAAGCTGAACTTGCCGTTGCCATGTCGGCCGTGAAACAATCTCGAGCAAATATGGAGTTGGCAGTAGTACGTATGCCAATGGATGCTCAGATTTTGGAAATCCACACCAAGCCCGGCGAGGTTGCACGAAAGGGTATTGCCGATATAGGAATGACACAGACGATGGTAGCAGTTGCAGAAGTTTACGAAACCGACATCCAAGACGTAAAGATTGCTCAAAAAGCTATCATCAAAAGTTCAGCACTGGATACTCCCCTGTATGGACACGTCAGTCAAATTGGGTTGAATGTAGCTCGGAAAGAAAT
>JAAUYD010060353.1_pt1 | contig 12322 bp, 10 predicted proteins | sample 7278101 | NCBI WGS metagenome assembly JAAUYD01 (sample SAMN14350128, study PRJNA611818) | marine sediment metagenome | isolation source: surface marine sediment (0.6m) | place: French Polynesia: Moorea | collected 2018-08 | reverse complement strand
TGTGCACACGGCAAAAGCCGACAGCACCAGAGCCCGGTGGCGAAACAGCCCCTTTTCCAAATAGGAAATCAATTTGTCAAACATTAGGTGCCGTCCTTTTGCTGTGAAGGCGCCGTCTCAGCGGCACGATTGATCTTGAAATCTGTGGAGATCCGTTTGATGCCCCCTTCGCCGAGGGTGAGAAGGGCGTCGGTCGAACCTGCCAACAGTGCGGCGATGGCCTGTCGGTCAGACTGCCGGTATGGTTTCACGGTCTGTCCCCCGTCGTCGCTGATCAGCAAGACGCCGGCCTGTCCGCCGATCACGATGCGTCCGTCGGGAAGGCGCACGGCATCAGACAGCGATGCATGGGTGCCCGTGGTTACCTCGGTCCAGTTCTGCCCGGCGTCTGCAGAGCGGAACAGGTGGCCGCGCAGCCCATAAGCGATCAAAACGCCATCGTCCAACGGCAGTACCCCGAACATGGACCCTTCATAGGGCAAGGGCAGCTTGGCCCACTGCGCACCGCGGTTTTCCGAGAAGTAAATGCTGCCGGCCTCGGCGGCAATGTATAGGCGGCCGTCGGCATCGGCAGTCATTCGATTCAGATGCCAGTCGTCCTCTTCGCTCACCCGCTGCTCTTCCCAACTGGTGCCGCCGTCACTGGTGGCCAGAAAGTACCCGTAGGCCCCGATGGCAAAACCGTTGTCAGGGTCCCTAAACCAAATATCCAGCAGCGGCTGGTCGAGCTCCGGGGCGTAATGGACCCGCTCCCAGTGCTCACCGGCATCAACGGTGCGCAGGATCACTGCATCGTGTCCCACGGCCCACCCATTACTGGCGTCGGCAAAGGTCACTGCCGTAAGCAGTGACCGGGTAGGCACTTGTATCTGACGCCATGACTGCCCCCCATCATCGGAAAGTAGCACGTGCCCCCGTTCCCCGACAGCCACCAGGCGATCTCCTGCCACCGCTCCGGCCACCAACACGGAGTGCTGGACCAATGGCATTAAAGTGGAGGTTTCACCGGAATCTTCGGCAGTACCAGGCCCTGGCCATGTTAGCATGGCAACCATGAATAATATCGTACACGCCAGGTGGTTGTGACGGCGTGCAAACCGCTTGAGTAACATCATTTCATCTCCGTTCTGTCCGGCAGCGGGCCGTTGCCGACCCGCCGCCAAATTGAAGGATTTACCGCCGGCCCATGCGGCGCAGCGCCTGGGTGGTGAAATCCTTTTCCGTGAATTTTCCCAATTTCATGGCCCAAGCCGGCTCCTCGGCGTTGAGGAATGCCGTCGCATATCGTCCGGCCTGCAGGTCTAAATGAACCTCGGTAGCGTAAAAGGTCCAGGGCACGTCGTAGAAGTTCACCGTGTGAATCTCACCGGTACGCCACAGCTGGTCGCGGTTATCGTACAGATCGGTCAAAACAATGTTCCAGGAATCCTCGTCCACATAAATCAACCGTCGTTTGTACAGATGACGCTTGCCCTCTTTGAGCGTGCCCTCGATTGCCCACACCCGGTGCAGTTCATACCGCAGGGCATCGGGATTGGGGTGCAGCGGCTTTAAGATGTCATCATTTTTCAACGACCCGTCGATGAGCTGGTAGGCATTGTAAGGAATATACATTTCCCGCTTGCCAAGCAGCTTCCACGTGTAGCGCTCTGGGCTGCCGTTGAAGCCGTTGTTCTGGTCGATGGTCATCAGTCCGTCGGACCCTTCCCATGGGTTGTCGAAAGCGTACTCGGGAGCTCGGCGCACACGGCGCTGCCCGGGATTGTACATCCAGGCCTTACGCGGTTCCTTCGACTGGTTGATGGTCTCGTGCAGCAGCAGCACCCGTCCGGCCACCCGAGGCGGTGCAGTCAAGACCTGTCGGTATTTCCACATAATGTTATTGATCTGCGCTTCGGTTATGCCTGGGATAGAGGCTGGTACCAGCGCTGAATCCTCTCCCTGGGTAGAGGTGTAATCGCCCCCGCGGGTCACCGCGACGATGGAATAATTGCGTATGTCCCATCCGGTCCCCAACGGCCGCATGATAGCGTTCCACAGCACCTCGATCCCACTTTTGGGAATCGGGAACGGCACCCAGCCCACACACCCTTCCAGACCATCACCGTCGGCCACCAACGTTGCCGAGGCAGCATTTTTACGGATCATGTCGTATACTGTTGGATCGAATCCTGCGCTGCGGTGGGTCGGGTAAATCGGCATATTGAAGCTTGGGTAGGCTTTGAGCAATGCCTTGTGGCCTTCGGACAGCTTGTCGGCATACTCCTCCATGTTCGCTGCGGTGATGGTGAACAGCGGCTTTTCTCCCGCAAAGGGATTGACATACTTCATCCCTGATTTCCAACCCGCCGGTGGCTCGGTGATGCCGCCTTCCCATGCCGGAATGGTGCCGTCGTCGTTTCCCGCCTTTTCAGCCCCCATTGGGGTCAGATCGGCGCCCAATCGCGCCACCTCTTCGGGACTCAGCCCCGCCGTTGCCATGGTTGTGCAAAGGAAAATACTTGTTATTAAAACGATGATGCTCCAAGCTGTTGTTTTCATAATTAATCTCCCTTCCGCTTTAAAAGCGGTATTTAATATTAAAACCGATGAAATCGCGGTCGTTGAGCAGATTGAGTTTGCCACCGCCAGAGTATGACGTGTAACTCAGGTCGGCGGTCCAGTTGGCCAGGTAGCGACCTTCCAGACCCAGCGTCACTGCTCTGCGGCCCTCGATAAATGGTCCACCGTTCGGACTGATGCCTGTCACATCGTGGGACCACCCCACTTTGGGCGACAATCCGATAGGACCGATGACGTTTTCGTAGTCGAGCTTAAACAGAAGGGCATAGCCCCAGGAGTCGGCGTCGGGAAAATCACTGGTGCCTTCGACGCGAGTGCCGGTGGCCGGCCCCAAAATGGTGTTGCCCGTTCCATAGGGTCCAAACGTTTCGAGCCTAAGCTCATCTTTAGACGGCATGTCATGGACATGGTGCCAGGCCACTTCGGCCACAAACGCGGATCCGGATGAACCCAGAAGCGGGCCAAAGAGCTTGCTCGCTGTGACCTGAACCTGGGTAATGTCTTTTTCTACCGCTTCGGGAATCCAGGTTTCAAACTGGCCAGTGAAGTCTCCGACCTGGTTATTGGCTCCCAGCGCACCTGTGGTGTCTATTGAGGAGAGCAGTGCGAACAACAGTTCGGTGTCATCGATCTGCAACGGTACGTCCTGCCGGTGCGACACCTCACCCTGTAATCCCCAGCCAAACAGCTCGGTGTTGAACCCTAAACCGAACAGGTTGATATCTTCTGCATAATTGGCCCGGTAACGCGCCGTTTTCAAATAGGCGTCGGTGGCCGCCGCCTGGGCCATTGCATCCACGGATGGATCCGCGCCCGGCCCCACACCGGCGTTTGCATAAACTGCGGCAGCGGCGGCCGCACCGTCTGCGGCACCCTGGGCGGTTCCAGTACGTAAGGCAAGTGTGGCGGTCTTGGAGTGGTAATTCATAAAATAAAAGCTCAATTCGGTGTCATTGAGCCACTGTGCGTAATAGCGCAGTGCCACTCCGAATTGTCCTTGATCGTCGGCGTCTTTATCTGAGGCTCTGGGGATGGCCAGAAAGGTATCACCTGCGGAAGCGTCAAGGTTGTCACCGATATTGGCGGCAATGACCTTTTGGCCGTCTTCACCGCCGAAGTCAAGTATGCTGAAGTAGGTGCCGGGTTCGTCCAATGCCGTTTCTTCCCAGTCGTATTGGTACAGACCCTCCAGGCTCAGGTCCTCGCTGACACCGATAGAAACATAGGCCATGCCCTCGGGCACCAGGGCTTCGCGAAGTTCCGCCCCCGGTGAACGAAGCTTGGACACGTTGACCGGATTGAGGGTGTTCAGACCAATACCACCGAGGATGAAGGTGCTCTCACCCCAGTTGACCACCTGTTCGCCCAATCGCAGCTGCATTGGAAAAGGGCCCACATCGAATGAGCCCCAGACATAAGCGTCGAGTAGATCTATGTCCTTGCCCACTTGCTCTTCTGCTTTATCGCCCAGGTCAGTACGATCCCTGTCACCGTCCACGTTTTCAAAATCGTAGAAACCGGTGCCCCGGACAAAGGCACCGACATTCTCTGCTTTGATATCCATTTCGGAGGTGAACCGGATCTGGTTGGCCACCAGCCCTTTATCATAATTCAGATTACCATCATCCCAGTTGGGATTGGCACCACTGCCGCCATTGCCGACGCCGATAAGATCCTGGTCCCGATCCTCCACGCGCCAGGTCAGCCCGTAGGTCAGGGTCGTATCCAATTTCACGTCTACCTTTTCGCCGTCGTAAAGAGTGGCAGCTTCAGATAAGCCGGCCAAACCGAGGATGAGCGCAAAGGCTACTGAGACGAGACATCTACCGCGTCCCCAGCCAATTCTACGCAACGTTCGACTTTTCTCCATTATTCACCTCCATTGGTTCAGTCTGTTCGGTCCCCAACAGCTTTTGGCTCCGCCGATATGCCATTGATCTTTCACTTGCACACAGATCATTAATACAACCACTGCAGCAGTCAGTCGTTGTTCACCCAGCAGAGTGCTGATTAAAGGATTATCTACTTAAAATTTATAGGTGATTCATATTGTCAGCGAGTTTAGGCGGTCATACTAAAGCCGGCCAAAAGCCCCCCGTCGACCTGATGCACAGAACCGGTCACAAACGAGGCGTTATCGGAAGCAACCCAGAGAACAAATTCAGCGACCTCTTCCGGCTCAGCTGCTCGTCCCAGTGGTGTCATCGCGGTTACCATGGCGTCTTCGTCATCACTGAAAACACCTGCCGTCATTTGGGTTCTGATGTAGCCTGGCGCCACAGAGACACACCGGATGTTGTCCCGAGCATACTCCAGCGCCGTGTTTTTCGTCAGGCCGTTTACAGCGTGCTTGGCCGCAACATAATGGGATATTGTTCCCATGCCCACCAGTCCGTCCACTGAAGCTGTATTGACAATCACACCCCCGCCGCTTTCCACCATGGCCGGAATCGCTGCCCGTGTGCAGTAAAAGACACCATTCAAATTTATATCGATCACCCGATGCCAGGCATCCAATGGCATATCGGCCGTCTTGGCGCGATGGCCGGCAATGCCGGCATTATTGAAAATCACATCGAGGCGACCAAAGTGCTCAACCGTTTGATCGACCATCTTCTGACAGGCATCGGCATCCGAGACATCCGTTGCCACGGCCAGAACGCGGCCACCTGCAGAGCTAATGAATTGCTCAACTTCCCGCAACCCGGCTTCGTTCACATCTGCAGCGGTCACCGCGGCTCCCTGGCCGGCAAACGCAATAGCGGCCGCCCGGCCGATCCCCGAGGAAGCACCAGTTACAATGACTACCTTCTGATCAAATTGTCCCATTTTCTTTTCCTCATATCCGTAAGTTTCTGTAAGTTTGGTTATCCTGGATTACAGCTTTTCCAAGATGGTTATCGTCATAGATGCTTCCTCGAGGGTGAGAACGCCCCCGCCGTTTTCAGCCATGGCCAAGCGCACGGGTTTGGGCACCTGGCGCTTGCCGGCATGCCCCCGAATCTGGGTGACCAACTCATTGATTTGCCCCAAACCCGAGGCGCCGATGGGATGCCCCCGTGCAATCAGCCCGCCACTGGTGTTAATGGGCTTTTCACCGTTCAGCGCTGATTTTCCCGACTCGACAAATTCGCCTCCTGTGCCTTCCGGAGTGAATCCGAGGCACTCCACTTGGTGCAGCTCTCCATAGGCGGTGGCATCATGTACTTCTGCAATATCGATATCTTCCGGCCCGACCCCCGCCTTGTCGTAAGCCACTTTGGAAAGCCGTTCACCGACATCCTCGATATCGTTGAAACTTCTTTTATCCGTTCCCGAGGAATGGGCCATGGCACGTATCTTAACGGGTCCAGCACCATTATTTTTTTTTCGATACCGCTCAGAAACGATAATGACGGCTGCTGCGCCATCTCCGATGGGGGCACACATAGGGCGGGTGATGGGATACGAAACGACCCGGTCGCCCATCACTTTTTCCAGAGGGATCTCTTCCTGCCAGTGGGCTAGCGGATTGAGAGAGCCGTTAAACCTGTTTTTGACGGCAATCTTGGCCAGCTGTTCCTGGGTGGTGCCGAAGTTTGACATATGCCAGCGCGACATCACTCCGTATGTATCCAGGACCGCGCTTTTTCCTTGGCCGTCATTTGGCGGTAGGGGAACCTTGTACTCCCTGGACAGCTTGTCATAGAGGTCAAAGGTCTCATCAAGATTACCGACATCGAAACCATAGGTAAAACAGTCAAACATGAGCGCCCTGTCGGGGTGGGCGATTTTCTCAACTCCCAGACAAAGAACGGCATCGAACTCGCCCGATTTCACCGCCAAATAGGCCAAATATAGCGCCGATGACCCCGAGGAGCATGCATTTTCCACATTCAGGATGGGGCGGCCCAGAAGTCCATAAGGCCGCAAGGCGACCTGCCCCCGGATACAGTGCTGTTTTTCAAAATACCCCCACATTGAATTGGAGAAAAAAACAGCCTCGATATCGCCCTTGTCCAATCCTGCATCATTTAATACCTGATCGGTGGCCATGGCGGCCAACTGTTGATAGCTTTTGTCCAGATGCGTCGTAAAGCGTGTCATCCCAATTCCTGCGACAAACACATCACTTCCCATGGTATTCTCCCTTTGGTCACGTGCTGCTATTCAGAAAGACCATCTTCCTTGATTGCATTGATTGATTCTCATACCGGACTGGAAGTTTTTACTCGTCATACCGTTTTTCGAACTTCTGGCCCTTGTAGGTCGATCGTTCGAGTTCACCCGGTTTTACCCATGTGATTTTCGGGCGGATTTTCATTTTTCTATGGAACGCTTCCAGCAGTTCTACTTCCAGTTCGCCAACATTGGCTTCGGGAAAGTCTGCTCCCCGTTCGATCTTGATCTTGAGTGGGGGCACAACCAGTGGCGGTTTCTCGGTCAGGACGATTCTGAATTGACCGGTGACTTGGGGAACAAAGCCTTCTAGCAGGCCGGTCACCGCCGCTGGATACACGATAACCCCTTTGACTTTGAGCATGTCGTCCGTGCGTCCCACGATTTTATAGCGAAAGCCAGTATCCCCGCATGGGCAGGGAGAGGTATAAACTTCGTGTATATCCCCCAAGCTGGTGCGCAGCCATGCCCAGCCATCGGCCTCGATGTGGGTGAAAACGGCCTCCCCCCTGGCTCCATCCTCAAGAGGGATCGGCTCACGGGTGTCCGGATCGACCAATTCGTAAATGCACAAATCGTCGGCCAGCCAGTGCATTCCCTGGTATTCCGGATAGTCGCAGGAGGCGCCATAACCGGCACCCAAATCGATGACTTTGGCGTTAAATCCTTCCTCTAAATTTTTGCGCATTTCGGGAACGCCGGCACCGGGCTCTCCGCCGCAAATAAGCAACCGAATGTTTAGATCTTTGGCCGGTACGCCTATTTTTTCTTCTGATTTTTCGATCATGTAGGAGGCCAAAGAGGGTGTCCCGAGAAAAACAGTGGGCTTGAAGTACTTGGCCATATCAAAAATTCGATCGGTACCCATCTCGGCGCCCACCGGGATGACCATGGCGCCGCTTTTCTGAAGCGCCATGAGGGTTCCGGTGCCGGCAATGACCATAGAAAGCGCAAAGCTATGCAGGATTCTGTCTGACTTTCGAAGGCCGCTACGCCACAGTCCACGAGCCAGAAACTCTCCCCAGACACCATAGATATCTTTATTGGTCAACGGATAGGGCGTTGGTTCGCCGGTCGTGCCGGTGGTGCTGTTTACCATGATCAGATCATCGGCGCTCACCGGGGTCTCTTCTTCCATCAGCTTGAACAGATCGCCACCGCATGCGTCCACATGCTGCCGGTAGCCCAGCTTGTCGTAAACGGGCATAATCTTGGCGAAATCGTCCAGACTCCTGATTCTGTCGTCAATCGTTTCCAGGGTAAGGCCAACGGCTTCCATTCGTTTTCGATGAAAGGATGCATGCCGATAAAATCGCTTGAGCATGACCTTCAACTTCTCTACCTGAAGCCGCTTCATTTCTTCGGTGTTGAAAAACGGTTCCATGTCCATATTCCAGTATGGACGATCCTCGTTCATTAGATTACCTCCTTTTAATGGTGGAAAAGACTATATTCTTCTTCGGTTTGATATTGTCCCGTGATAGCCTTTTTGATGCACCCGAATGCACTACGCGGCCTCAAATCGGACAGGGTAAGGGATGGTGTGAATCGCTCTGTTAACCACTCGCTGACATATCTTGAAATCGACCATCCACATGCAGGTATGGAAAAGCCATCGATAATACCAGATGGGCATGACCCAAACCGCTTGCAGGTCGAATAATTGTCTTTCGGCCCAGTAATAGAGACTCAAACGGCGCCACCGATGAGCCATGTGTCGGATTGGTAATAGAACTGCTTTCTTCAATCGTTTCATTTTGCCTCCCTTGACCTCCTCGTATCGTTGACCGACATGGGTTTCATGGACTTTAGAACGCGACTTTATTGTTGAGGTTGAACGCACTGATTTTAAATTGGGGAGATTCTGATAAGAGGCGAATCGCGCCCAGCAAAACCTTGTGATTTTCGGAGCTCAGGTAAGCGACCAAATCATCCTGGGTCTCCCACTCTTGAACAATGCAAATAACATTTTGCTTCTCAAGGTCTTTGAAAATCTGTGAACTCAGGAAGCCTTTCTCTTTGCGCATCCTTGGTTGGAGTGCGCTGAGCGTCTGTCGAAGCTCTTTTAATGGATTTGGCCGCATCTCGATTCTAATGGTAATTAGGATCATGGTCTCCCTGCCTTGTATCACTCTTTTTCGGCATATTTAGAAATTCCGAAGTGCTCCGTTACATTCATACCCTCGGACCGCCCTTGCGTTTGAAATGCCCTTATTCAATTCGCGATTATCAAAATAGAAGCAGTGAATACGCTTTTTCCGATGGAACCTGGCAGTAGTTAGAGCAACAAGGGTGCCAACAGGCCCGCGAATGAATTTATCGAATTTATTTCAGTTAGATAGAAGGACTTGAAGGAAGAAGTGGATGATATTGGAAAGAAGTGTAATCCATGAAATCTCATGGAATCTGCAGTTGATTGGAGCCTCCAACTACGATCAATCTATTAAAATTATTATAGAATATACTATTTATCGCCGAACCCTTGATATTTCTTGGCAGATATATTTCACGGGAGCGTTTGCCAGCAGACAAACAATTCGCCATCAGCTCTGTTTTTGGGGGCGGGTGATACCCAGTTTTTTCATTCGCGAACGAAGGGTTCCGGGATTGATATCGAGAATCTCCGCTGCCCCTTTTTTCCCCTCAATTTTCCATGAATATTTCTCCAGAACCTGGATGATATAATCGCGTTCCATTTGTTTTAGGGATTTTATGGGCTTATCAACAGGCAGCGTAGGATCGTCTATCTCCAGTTTGTCTGTCAACTGTAGCGTTGAGCCGGTTGTATTCAGTACAGCGCGCTCTAAAAGGTTTTTTAGCTCCCTGATGTTTCCAGGCCAGTTGTAGTGTATCAACTGGTTCATGGAGGCCTGGGGTATGGTTTTAATCGTTCTACCTAATTTTTTTGCAAAAATGTTGACGAACCATTCAACAAGCAACGGAATATCATCGGCCCTGTTGCGAAGAGGTGGTGCAGTAATGGGAAAGACGTTCAGCCGATACCACAAATCTTGCCGAAAACGATTTTTCCTTACCTCCGCTTCCAAGTCGCGGTTGGTTGCGGCGATAATGCGTACATCCACTTTAATCGTTCGGGGATTCCCCAGTCTTTCAAATTCCCCCTCCTGCAGCACCCTGAGCAACTTGGGTTGAAGATCCAGAGGAAGCTCGCCAATTTCGTCCAGAAAGATGGTGCCGCCATTGCTGAGTCCGAAACGCCCAATCTGCTTTGTGTTCGCCCCGGAGAAAGCACCCTTCTCATAACCGAAAAGTTCACTTTCAATCAGGTTGGCCGGCAGGGTAGCGCAGTTGATTTTGACCAGCGGCCGGTGACTTCGCAGACTTGCATTGTGAATGGCGCGGGCAAACAACTCTTTTCCGGTTCCGGTTTCACCCTGGATCAGGACACTTGTATCGGTCGCCGCCACCTGCTCTACTTTAAAAAGCACATATTTAAGCGGGTCACTTTGGCCGATAATCTCATCAAAATTATGTTCCAGTTTGATCTCTTCCCGCAAATACGTGTAGTCGGCTTCGATTTGTTCTTTCAGCCTTTTTATTTCTGAAAATGCATCTAACAGATCCAGCTCCGCTTGCCTGCGCATGAGTGCGTTGGTAAATATCCTCCCTAATATCTTAATTCGTTGAAAAAACTCTTTTTGCCATATTCGATGTCTGTGAAGCCTCACCATGGCGAGTGCTCCCACCATGGATTCACCAGCCGTCAGGGGGAACGAAAAATGTGATTTCACGTTCATATTTATCAGGCTTTGTCTATCCTTTGTTGCTTCGGCAGGCAAGTCATCGGCATTATCAATAGCAACACTTTCCCCACGTTTCCACTTTTCATTGACCCAAGGAAGCATTTCCGAAGTGAGGGAGACTGGTGCCGGATCTACTCCTTTTTGAGTCCATGTGTGACTGATTCTAAAATCGTCTTGTTGGTTTGAATACTGATACAGACTGCACCTGTCGACATTGAAGAACTTACCGATTCGCTCCAGGCCATAGGTAATTTTTCCATCAACCTCTTTTACGGGTATATTGATAAATACTGCTGAAATTTCGGATACTATTTGTTCAAAACGCAAAAGCTCTTCAACCTTGATTTGAACTTGTTTACGGTGTAAGGCATTTCCAAAAATCTCGGCCAAGAGTTTTAACTGCCGAATCATAATATTAGGCCAAGTGAATTCCGCTTTTGTTGAAAAAGAAAGACTCCCCACAATCGAGCCCCCTACATATACAGGGAAAGCAAGATGCGCCCCTATCTCCTCAGATTTTGCATGTTGCCTTTCTCCTCTCGCCGCTTTCGGAAGGTCATTAAAACGGTTCACAATTACCGTTTCATCGTTTCTCAGCTTTTTAGCATACCATGGTAACTCGTCATCTAATTCAATTTTTAAAATATCTGCATCCGAATGATAGCCGTAGGAATGTGTGACCAGAAATTTGTTGCCTTCACCCGCAAACTGAGTAACCGCAATCCGGTCCAGTTGTAGAAATTCGGCAATTTTTAGCAGCCACACCTGTATTTCCTCGTCGACCTGATATGGCGGCAAATCCACAAACTTTGCCGATACTATGGAAAGCATCCGCTCAAAATCAATGGCTTTTTTGTCATCATAGTGCCTATCCTTGAACTTCGGTTGGCTCTGTTCCGCCACGATCTTTTGTGAAGGGTGCTCTTTCAAGTTTTGTATTTCGTGCTTTTTCTTGTTGTTCATGCGAAATCGTCTTTAAAATAGATTACAAGGGTTTATAATTAATTCGTAATAAATTGTTATTATGCAAAAATAGAGTTGCGGCATGTTGCTACCAAATATGTATCTATTGGATATTTTTGGCCAATCATTTTTTAATTGTCAATAATTTGTTTATTTAGTGTCCATCCACGGGAATAACTACCCGTAATATATAAAAAAAGCGCATTTTGCGGTGATCCTTTTCTTCTCTTTGTAGTATATTAAATATCGCCAACTAAAGAATATAACTACAAATACAGAAAAGGAGCCGATCACAAAATGCGCAAAAAATAGCATAAACAAATGCCTCTGATGCCGCAAATCACAGACCATAGCCAGAGCAAAGAGCTTGCCGCCATCAGCACCATCATTGATGCCAATCCTACCATCTGCGTCTGAGTTCTTCAAGATCTGAACAGGGGTAAAAATATTGCTCACCGCAAAGGTGCCAACGGCATGAGTGCTGAACAGGTGCTCAGATGCGCCATTGTTAGAATTCTTTTCGGCCTCAGCTATCAACAGCTGGCCTTTCATCTGGTGGACTCGGCGAGCCTGGGATGGTTCTGCCGTATCGGCATTGCTGACAAGGGGTTTAAAAAATCGGCCCTGAACAAAAACATCAAAGCCATATCGACCGGAACCTGGAACATGATCAATACCGACCTGTTGGGTTATGCCAAGGCGGCGAACATTGAAAAGGGCAGAAAGGTGCGCATCGACTGTACCTGTGTTGAGAGCAACGTGCACTATCCCACCGACTCGAAGCTTCTGCGGGATGCCGTGCGTGCGTTGACCCAGCTGATAGCGCGCTGCCGAGAAGCTGGCGTCAACATCTCCGGCTTTCATAACCACAAACG